>Ga0182013_10008332_pt1 | contig 11208 bp, 12 predicted proteins | sample 612S2MmetaG_FD_120487 | JGI IMG/M metagenome (GOLD analysis project Ga0182013, IMG submission 120487) | Permafrost microbial communities from Stordalen Mire, Sweden - 612S2M metaG | ecosystem: Environmental > Terrestrial > Soil > Wetlands > Permafrost | place: Sweden: Stordalen | collected...
ATGAATTCGCCGCTGCTTTTTTCGGAGATGTCCACTTCCTCGTCCACGAGCGCGAGCCGGCGTCCGTCGGTGGCCACGAGCGTCATCTTGCCTTCCTTGAGGCTGATGAAAATGCCGTTTAGAACGTAGCGTGATTCGTCGGTGGAAACCGCGAAGGAGGTTTTTTTAAGCATAGCGCGGACGTTTTCCTGCTGAAGCGCAACTTTTTTGTCGTCCTTGAATTTCGGCACCGGCGGAAATTCATCCGCACCTAGTCCGTGAATTTTGTAATACGACGATCCACTGCGGATTGATGTGATGTTCTTTTCGTCGGTCTCCAAATCAATTTCGTTTCCATTCAATTCGCGCACTATTCCGAAAAGTTTTTTCACCGGCACGGTCGTCCCGCCGGATTTGGAAACTTTCGCCTCGACGGAGCAAGCTACTGTCACGTCCAGATCAGTGGCTGTGAATTCAACGTTCCCATTTTCCGCACGCAACAATACGTTGGACAAGATTGGCAGCGTGGTGCGGGTGCTGACGACGTTTTGGACAGCCTGCAACCCGGCGAGAATCTGTTCTTTCGTGATCGTGAGTTTCATGTTCGTTTAATAGTAAATTCTTTTCTTTAAAATTCTCTTATTAGTAAGGGTTGTGAATAAGACAAACAACTCCGCGTGTCAAGGCGGCCACTGGGTTTTGTGATATGTGAGTCATCGCGGAAGTTAAGATAAAGAAACTTAATAAATTTGAAAGTGAAAGTTGTTAGCGTTGTTGGTCAGCTATTCACACACAGTGAGTCGCTTATTTGCCCAGTTGTGCGCGACGGATGATTTCAGGCAAATATGAGCAAACAAATTCAACTTCTTCATCGTTTGTTTTGCGGCCAAGCGAAAAACGAACGAGAGAATTCGCCAAATCAGATTTACCAATTGCCAAGATGACGTGCGACGGCTCAATCGAACCGGCCGAACAGGCCGAACCGCTCGACGCGCAAATGCATTCCACGTCCAAACCCGCCAAAAGGGAAATGCTGTCCGCGCCTTGAACGACAAAGGAAACCGTGTTTGAAAGACAATATTCTCGCGGGCTGACAATTTCACAGCCTTTAATCTTATCAATCGCTGTAACTAGTTTAGCCGAGAGTTCCTTCAGTTGAGGAAATAGGAAAACCGGCGGCTTCACAAATTTTTCCAAAGCTGCGACAAGGCCGATGATTCCAGCCATATTTTCCGTGCCAGCGCGCCTTTCATTTTCATGACCGCCGCCAAACAAAATTGAATCGGGATGAAGCGGCGACTTGATATAAAGCAAACCTGCGCCTTTCGGTCCGTGAAACTTGTGCGCGCAAACGGAAACCAAATCAGCGTTGAAAAGCCCGATTTTATCAAACGTCTCCTTGCCAAACCATTGGACCGCATCCGTGTGAAAAACGACCTCACGCTCGCGGCAGATCGCGCCGAGTTCAGGGACCGGCTGAATCGTGCCGATTTCATTGTTCGCCGCCATGATTGATACGAAAATAGTGTCCGCGCGAATCGCTTTTTTCAAATCGTCCGGCGAAACGCGGCCTTCGAAATTGACCGGCAGCCGCGTGACTTCAAACCCTTCATTTTTTTCCAAGTAGTCGAACGATTGTAAAACAGCATCGTGTTCGATGGACGAAGTAATTAAATGTCTGCCTTTCGATTTGAGCGCCCGCGCGGTTCCGAAAACGGCCAGGTTGTTTGATTCCGTTCCGCCGCTCGTGAAAACGATCTCGCTTGGCTTGGCGCCCAGAAATTTTGCCGCACGGTCGCGTGCGTCGTCCAGCAATGCCCGCGCTTTACGCCCGACATGATGGACGCTTGAAGGATTGCCCCAGACTTCGCCCAGATACGGCAGCATCGCTTCGCGCACCACCGGATCCAGCGGCGTGGTGGCGTTGTAATCGAAGTAAATCGTGCGCGGCATCAGCCTTATCTTTGAAGAAATGCCGCGCCGCGACGAGACAAAAAGATCGCGAATGCGTTGATTTTGGGTTAAATAAAACTTCCATGAACACGCGGGTGAAAATTTGCGGCGTCACCAATGTCGCCGATGCGCAGGCCGCCGCCGAGGCCGGCGCGGACATGATTGGACTGAATTTCTACGAAAAAAGTCCGCGCTACGTTTCCTTGAAAGCGGCGGCAGCGATTTCAAAACAACTCCCGCCGTTCGTGATGCGCGTCGGCGTGTTCGTGAATCCCGAGGAGGCGCTGGTCACCCGCGCCATCGGCGAATGCAACTTGAGCCTGCTGCAATTTCACGGCGATGAGACCTCGGAATTCTGCACGCAATTCAGCCTGATGAGCATCAAAGCCCTGCGCGTGCGCGACGCGGAGTCGTTGAAGGCGCTGGCGAATTTTCAAACCGACGCCTTTCTGCTCGACGCCCATTCCAAGAGCGGACTCGGTGGCACAGGCGAACAATTCAATTGGGACCAGGCCGTCGAAGCGCAAAAATTCGGCAAACCTATTTTCCTCGCGGGCGGATTGACGCCGGAAAACGTCGCCGAAGCCGTGAGGAAAGTCCGGCCGTTTGCCGTAGATGTTTCGAGCGGAGTTGAAATTTCGCCCGGCAAGAAAAATCATGCGAAGATGAAGGCATTCATCGCCGCCGCCAAATCCGTCACATGAAAACGGAAAAGATTCGTTGTCCGTGGCCGACGGTGGAGAACATGATTCACTACCATGACACCGAGTGGGGCGTGCCGGTTCATGATGACCGCCTGTTGTTTGAATACTTGATTCTCGAAGGCGCGCAGGCGGGTTTGAGCTGGCAGACGGTATTGAACAAGCGGGAAAATTACCGCGCCGCCTTTGACAATTACGAAGCGGAAAAAATCGCGCGATACGGAGACCGGAAATCGCCGAGTTGATGAACAATGCAGGCATCATCCGCAACCGGCTGAAAATTGCCGCCACCATTCAGAACGCCAAATCGTTCCTGAAAGTGCGCGAGGAATTCGGCAGTTTCGACAAATACCTCTGGCAGTTCGTGGCCGGCAAACCCATCGTCAACCGCCGGAAAAGCATGAAGGAAGTTCCGGCCCGGACGGAAATCTCCGACGCGATGAGCAAGGATTTACTAAAGCGCGGCTTCAAGTTCGTCGGCTCGACGATTAGCTACGCGAACATGCAGGCCGTCGGCATGGTCAACGACCATCTCGTGACCTGCTTCCGCCATAAGCAGCTTGCCTAGAATTATTTTGCGCCAGCAGCTTCTTTGCGTGAAAATGAAACCATGAGCGCAGTTGCCAATTTGAATTTGCCCGACGCCCAAGGCCACTTCGGCCCTTACGGCGGACGTTACGTGCCGGAGACATTGATGCGCCCGTTGCAGGAATTGGAAGAAGAATATTTCCGCGCGCAGCACGATCCCGAATTTCAGAAAGAGTTGAGTTACTATCTCACCGAATTTGTCGGCCGCCCGTCGCCCCTCTATTTTGCCGAACGCCTCACCAAGGAACTCGGCGGCGCGAAAATTTATCTCAAGCGCGAAGACCTCAATCACACCGGCGCGCACAAAATCAATAACGCCATCGGCCAGATCCTGCTCGCCAAGCGCATGGGCAAGACGCGCATCATCGCCGAGACCGGCGCGGGCCAGCACGGCGTCGCCTCCGCAACTGTCGCGGCGATGTTCGGGATGAAATGCGTCATTTACATGGGCGCGGTGGATTGCCAACGGCAGGAGCTGAATGTTTATCGCATGAAAATGCTCGGCGCGGAAGTCGTGCCTGTCCATGCGGGACAAAAGACCTTAAAGGAAGCCGTCAACGAAGCCATGCGCGACTGGGTGACCAACCTCCGCAGCACGCATTACATTCTCGGCACGGCTTACGGCGCGCATCCGTATCCGGTGATGGTGCGGAATTTCCAGCGCATCATCGGCGACGAGGCGCGCGCGCAGATTCTGGAAAAGGAAAAGCGTTTGCCCGACATGCTCATCGCCTGCGTCGGCGGCGGCTCGAACGCCATCGGCCTTTTTTATCCGTTCCTCGACGACAAATCCGTGAAGCTCGTCGGCGTGGAAGCCGGCGGACTCGGCATCAAGCCCGAGCAGCACGCGGCGCGGTTTCAAGGCGGCTCGCTCGGCGTATTGCAGGGCACGCGCAGCTACATTTTGCAGGACGAATTCGGCCAGATTCAATCCACCCACAGCGTCAGCGCCGGGCTGGACTACGCCGCCGTCGGACCGGAACACGCGTGGCTGCGCGACGCCAGCCGCGCCGAATACACCTACGCCACCGACGACCAGGCGCTCGCCGCCTTCATGAAACTCGCGCGGCTCGAAGGCATCATCCCCGCGCTGGAAAGCGCCCACGCCGTGGCCGAGTGCATGGTGCGCGCGCCGAAGCTGGGCCAGGACGCGCTCATCATCGTGAACCTCTCCGGCCGCGGCGACAAAGACGTGGCGCAGGTGGCGGCGAAGGTGAAGCTGGAAATGCCGAAGTAAAATATGATTAGCCATACAAAAGCTGTGAAGATTCCCGAAGTTCTTCAGGAAGCACTCTTGTTTCCGATGACACCAGCAGACACAAGCAAGTTTCATAATCTTCGTGGAATACGAAATGATATTGCACACGGCAAACTTACAAAGTATCCGGTTAGAACCGCGATAGAACACGGCTCATATTTAAGAAATTTAGCCGTGAACATAGATGGCCACATCGTCGAAAACTTTTTAGTAATCGAGTAACTCCCGGCTCGTGCAAAATCGAGCGCGCGGAATAGCGGCGCAACTTTTTCCCATCCCGTTGACGGATTACGTGGCGTTGAAAAAATGGGAGTGCCTGGACTCGGACACCGGCGAAGATTTGGCGGAAGAAGTCCGCAAATATCACATCCCTGATTTCCTGTAGCGGCGCTGTGTCAGCGCCGTCGTCGGTCACAGACCGACGCTACAAAACCCCGCCGCCATTGCCCGCGCCTTCGCTCCGCCTACGCAGTGCTTCGGCGCGACAAGCCGTCTGGAAAAAGATTTGCGCACCAGCCTTCGCTAAAGCTCCGGCTCGGCAAGCCAGTTCTCGGCAACTGAAGCGGCGGTGTTTGAGCACGGAAGCCGGGCGGCACAAAGACGCCTGGTCTTCGCTGGAACTGGACTACAAGAATCGCCATCCGGACGCCGAGCCTGCGGAAGAGGCATCCAAATATCTGAAAGACAACCTTGTTTCCGTGGGGCTGGAGGCCGTTTTCATGGAAAACAAAGGGTTTCTTGCAAAAGAGGCGTCGGTCTATGCATAACATGTCTGGTATCCTGCGGGACTGGAGTCGGTCTATACATATCCTGTTTGTTATCCTGTGGAATCGGACTCGATCTATGCATATCCTGTCTGGTTTCTTGCGGAACCGGAGTCGCTCTATGCACAACCTGTCTGGTATCTCGCGGAACCGGACTAGATCTATGCATATCCTGAGTGGTATCTCGCTGGCCCGGACTCCAGTCTTAAGGGACCGGAGGCCTCTTTTGCAGGCACCCCGTCCTGTTCCGGATGCACCCCGTCCTCTTCATCGGATTCCCGGTCCGGTTCTGCGGGACTTGAGTCGTGTTTTGGCCGGTTGTTTTCCAGTCGCAGGTTTGATAGGTTCGGACATGGCCAACAATCTTCCTCCTCCATCGGCCATTGCGCCGGTTCCCGACGCGGTGGCCCTGCTGCACGTGCTCGGCCAGCCTATCGGCTGGAACGCGCTGCGCCTGATCGCGTCCGCCGGGCCGCAATCAGTGAACGATGTCGCCGCTGCGCTCGGTTGCGCCCAAGTCTCGGCGTCGCGGCATCTGGACGCGATGTGGAAGGCGGGCGCGGTCATCGGGGTGACACCGCCGGATGGCGACGGGCGCAAAGTTTTTTACGCCATCCCGCCGGGCTGGTTGCGCGAGACGGTAGCCGGGAAGGAAGTTGATTACGGCGTGTGCGTGCTGCGGTTTCCGTGACAAGACGCACGATGAATTCAACCCTCGCCACACGCATCGCCGCCGCGATGGGATTCATGGCTGTGGCGCTCGGTGCGTTCGGCGCGCACGGGCTGAAGGAGCTGTTCGCGCAAAATGGAATGGCCGGCGTCTGGGAAAAGGCGGTGTTTTATCATTTCATCCACGCGGTGATGCTGTTCGTGCTGGCGGAACGGAAGCCGTTTCCGGCGGTGGCGTGGTGGGGCTTTCTGATCGGCATTGGCCTGTTCTCCGGCTCGCTGTATCTGCTGGCGGTGACGGACGTGCATTGGCTCGGCGCGGTGACGCCAATTGGCGGCGTAAGTTTCCTGTTCGGCTGGGGCTGGCTGGTGTTCAAATCCGCGCGCGGGTAATTTAGAGGGACAAAACATTCCCACCGGCAGTTTGGCGAGGGCTCATTTGCTGCCGGGCTTGACCGCAGGAATTTTAGCCAGGTCCGGCGGAAGGTTCGCCGGGTCGAAGGTTTCCACTTGCAAGGAAATCAAGCTTTCAAAGGGCACGCCAAAATTGACCGCGCCGTTGGAGCGATCCACCACCATCGCCACGCCGACGACATTGCCGCCATGCGCACGGACGATGTCCAGCGTCTCCTGCACGCGCCCGCCCTTGGTCACGACATCCTCGACGACGAGAATTTTTTCGCCCGCCGCAATCTTGAAGCCGCGGCGCAAAACCAGTTTGCCGTCCTCTTTCTCCACAAAAATAAAGCGCAGGCCGAGTTGCCGCGCGACTTCCTGGCCGATGACGAGTCCGCCCATCGCCGGCGAAACCACGGTGACCGCACCGAGCGGTTTTAATTTGGCCGCCAGCTCGGCGCCCAGTTTTTCAACGACGGGCATCTGCTGGAGCGCGAGCGCACATTGGAAAAACTGCCGGCTGTGCAGGCCGCTGCGCAAAATAAAATGGCCTTCGAGCAACGCGCCGGAGTCGCGAAAAATCTGCAATGCTTCATTTTTTGTCATGGGCCAAAGTTTCAAGTTTCAAGTTTCAAGTTTCAAGCTCTTCTTAAGAGCCCGTTTTTAAAAATCTGTTCAATCCTCGAAAACTGCGGATAAACTTTGCGCGTGCCGAAGTGGATCAAATTCATCATCGCCCTACTGCTGCTGCCGGTTTGCGCGGGCGCGGCGAACGCTCTGTGGCTCGTGCTGCGCGCCGGTTATGGCGCGGACACGGTCTGGATTCCGCTGCTTGCGGGCGCGGCGTGCTGGGTCGTGATTTTTTTCATGCTGCCGAAACCAATGTGGATTTACGTCTTCGGCCACGAGCTGACGCACGCGCTGTGGACGTGGCTGTTCGGCGGCCAGGTAAAAAAAATGAAGGTCACGTCGTCCGGCGGCCATGTCGTCATCTCCAAAACCAATTTTGTCATCGCGCTCGCGCCGTATTTTTTCCCGCTCTACGCCGCGCTGGTCGTCGGCCTGTTCGCTCTGGGCAATTTGATCTGGAACTGGCACGGCTACCTTGTCTGGTTTCATCTTTGCGTTGGCGCGGCGTATGCGTTTCATGTGACACTGACATTTCATACGTTGCAGACGCGGCAGTCGGACATCACATCGCAGGGATATTTATTTTCCGCCGTCATCATCTTTCTCGGGAATGTCTGCGTGCTGTTGTTTGGAATTCCGTTGCTCACGGCCAAGTCCGGATTTCTGGCTGAATTGATGAAAGTGCTCGGATTATGGTGCCGGGAAACGGGCGATGATTTCCTTTGGCTGCACCATGTCATTTGATGCTTAGAAAATTTGTGAGTAATTCAGTCTTGATATGTCCGGCGTTTCGGTTCAAATCTTGTGGCGCACGTTATGGACTTGGCTGACATTTTGACAAAGGCGCAGATTGTTCCCGATTTGCGCGCGACGAACCGCTGGGAAGCGATTGACGAACTCATCGGCAATCTTGTCGCCACCGGCAAGATCCAGCCCGGCGACCGCGACGCTGTTACCGCCGCCGTCAAGAAGCGGGAAACCTCCATGTCCACGGGCATCGGCTTCGGCATCGGCATCCCACACGCCTCGACCGATTTGATTTTTGAAGTCGTCGGCGCTCTCGGCCGATCGCCCAAAGGCGTCAACTTCGACGCTCTCGACAACCAGCCGGTGAAGCTCGTCATGCTCTTTCTCGTGCCGCAGGGGCAATTCCAGAAACATCTCCACACGCTCGCCAACATCGCCAAACTGCTGCATAAAGCTGATTTTAGGGAATCTCTCGAAAAATCGCCCGACGCCGATGCCATGCTCGCCGTCATCCGCGAGTACGGGAAAAAGTAAATTCAATTTCAAACCGCGAAATACGCGAACCACGCGAAAAATTTCCGGCAAGCATTTCCGTTTCTTTCGTGTCTTTCGTGTCTTTCGCGATTAAATTTTCTCCGTGTTGCCACACAAACAAATTGAGCTGAAGCTCCAAGCAGCCGTCCTTGAGATTTTGCCGGACGCAGATGTCTCCGCTGTGCTTGTCCGCCCGTGCGATCCGAAATTTGGCGACTACCAGTCCAACGCCTTGATGTCGCTCGCCAAGGTGCGCAAAACAAATCCGCGCCAGCTCGCCACCGACACGCTCGCTAAGCTTGACGTTTCCGAAGTTTGCGAAAAAGTGGAAATCGCCGGCGCGGGCTTCTTGAATTTCCGGTTGAAAAATTCCGCTCTCGTACAGACGCTGGAAACGGCGGCGCGTGGCGAACATTTATTTTTCGACAAAGCAGCCAAGCCGAAAACCATTGTCATTGATTTCAGTTCGCCGAATGTCGCCAAGCCGATGCACGTTGGCCACATCCGCTCCACCGGTATCGGCGATGCACTGCAGCGCACACTGCGCCTGCTCGGGCATCATGTGATCAGCGACAATCACATCGGCGACTGGGGCACGCAGTTCGGAAAATTGCTGCTCGGCTGGAAACAAGCTTTGGATCGTGCCGCGCTTGAATGCGACGCCATTGCCGAACTAGAACGGCTTTACAAGGTCATCAATGCCGAGTGCGATGCAAACCCGGAGCGCCTCGAAGAAGCGAAGGCCGAATTGGTAAAACTTCAAGCTGGCGACGCGGAGAACATCTCCATCTGGAAGGAAATGATCCGGCTTTCACAAATCCAGTTCGACACGATTTACTCGCGGCTCGGCGTGAATTTTGATCACGCGCTCGGTGAAAGTTTTTACAATCCGTGGCTCGGCGAAGTTGTGAATGATTTGCTCGCAAAAAAAATCGCGCGCGAAAGCGAAGGCGCGGTCGGCGTGTTCAGCGATGGCTCGCTGCCGCCGAAAGAAGACCCGTTTCTCGTCAACCGCGACGGCGAATGGATTGCCGACCCTGCGCTCGTGCGCAAGAGCGACGGAGGTTTCAACTACACCACCACCGACCTAGCGACGATAGCTTACCGGCTCAAAACTTGGTCACCGGATGAAATTGTCTACGTCGTGGATGACCGGCAGTCCGGGCATTTCAAAAAATTGTTTCTAGTTTTAGCGCGCTGGAAGCCGGACGCGACCAAAAGGACAAAGCTGATTCACGTCGGATTCGGGAAAATTCTCGGTGACGACGGCAAGCCGTTCAAGACGCGCTCCGGTGACACGGTGAAACTCGGCGACTTGCTTGACGAGGCCGAGGCGCGCGCATTCAAGATTGTTTCCGGAAAAAACTCCGAATTGTCGGAAGCGCAAAGAAAGGAAATTGCGCGAGTCGTCGGCCTCGGCGCGGTTAAATACGCCGACCTGCTGCCGAACCGTCAGAGTGATTATATTTTTAGCTGGGACAAAATGCTCGCGCTTACCGGCAACACCGCGCCGTATCTGCTGTATGCTTATGCGCGAATCAAAAGCATTTTTCGCAAATCAGAAGCTGAATCCGAAATCCGAAATCCACGGTCCGCAATTGCCCTGGCCGAACCGGAAGAAATTGCGCTCGCCAAACATCTGTTAAATTTCGGCATCACGCTGGAGGCCGTCGCTGAAGAATATCGCCCAAATTATCTGTGCAATTATCTGTTTGAACTGGCAGTTCACTTCTCGCGCTTCTTTGAAAATTGTCCCGTGCTGAAGGCCGAGGATGCCGCGATGCGCGATTCCCGGCTGGCGTTGTGCGGTCTGGCGGCGCGCGTCTTGAAGCAGGGCCTGGAAACACTGGGCATGGAAATCGTCCAACAGATGTAATTATTCTTATTATTAAACAAACTTATATGCACATTATCATTTAGGCGTTCCGCTTATCTTTTTTCTTGATACTTCAGCAATTCGGCGTATCATTCTGACTTGCCCTGTTTATCAATTGAAGGGGCAGGATTCACGGAAGGAACGAATGTATGAAAAGATCAATTGTTTTGTTTTTGGGCGCACTCTTCGCGATTGGAGCTGTTGAAACCTCGAATGCGAGCACACTCGCTGACTGGACTTTTGAAAGCTGCAGCTTGGCTTCTTATTCGCCCGGGCCAAACACTGCGACCACTAATTTTTATGCCGAGCTGGGATTGGAAGCGGGGGCCGCAGCGGTATCAGGCCTGCACGCCGGCTCTGCAACCTACTCAAGTCCGTTAGGAAACGGTTCGCTCGACTCGTTAAGTTCCACTGCTTGGGCGCAGGGTGATTATTATCAATTTTCAGTAAGCTTGGATTTAATTGACAACTCCTACAGCGGCATAAAAGTGTCCTATGATCAAAATGGAAGTTCCTCCGGCCCGAAATCATTTTACATCGCCTACAGTTGCAACGGCCTATCTTTCACAAAATTTGGATCTGATTACGGACTCCCCGCTGGAGTTTCCTGGTCCGGTTCCAGTCCAAATCATGCAACCCAGTTCAGCGACGATTTTTCATTGATTACGGCTCTTGATAAGGCCAGCACCATTTATTTTCGCATCGTGGACGACAGTCCAACTACTGTCGGTGCCATCAATGGCGGCAACGTTGGCACGACGGGCTCTGACAGAATTGATAATATTGTCGTCAACGCGACAATTACTCCGACACCCGAACCTTCGCCTCTGGCTTTGGCTGCATTGATCGGAGCTGTGTGTTTGGTGGCGTTTGGACGCCGGCACTGATCTCAAAGCCAACTTAAGGAGACACTGAATAAAGCGAGGTTTTCAAATTTCAGTTATTACTGACGTGAAGGTGATCCTCAAGCGGTGGAGATTTGTGTCTAGTGGCTTGGGTTGAGCGTTTCTTTCTCCGCACCTTCAGCCATGACTTTGATCTGTCCTGGTTTGCGTGCGATCTGCCAGTCAATCTTCCGTTCCAAGGCCACAATCTCCGCGCGCTTCTCCACGC
>Ga0182013_10008334_pt1 | contig 11207 bp, 10 predicted proteins | sample 612S2MmetaG_FD_120487 | JGI IMG/M metagenome (GOLD analysis project Ga0182013, IMG submission 120487) | Permafrost microbial communities from Stordalen Mire, Sweden - 612S2M metaG | ecosystem: Environmental > Terrestrial > Soil > Wetlands > Permafrost | place: Sweden: Stordalen | collected...
ACAGTAACCCTTATGCCTTTACCAATTACTACATGCTAAACCCCGGTGGCAGCCAGTACGTTGCCAAATGTTTCAGCTACCTGGCACCCGGCGATGTGGTTTGGGATGAATCGTATAAAAAAGCAGAGCGTCAAGCCAAAAGCCCGCTTAATTTTATTTTAAGTACCGAAGCCTTGCGCTGGGCCTATTATACCGCAATGGTGTTTTTATTGCTTTACATTTTGTTCAACATAAAACGCCGCCAAAGGGTAATACCGGTTGTTGACCCTTATAAAAACACATCGCTCGAGTTTACCGAAACCATAGGCTCACTTTACTTTAACCAGGGTAACCATAAAAACATAGCGCATAAAAAAATAACCTATTTTTTCGAATTCATACGCAACCGGTATGGCGTTGATACCGCCCTTTTAGATGAAGAGTTTGCCCGCAAGCTGTGCTACAAATCAGGCGCCAGCAAAAGTGCGGTTGACCATTTAATAAATATAATTTCGGGCATTGAAAGCAAAAAACGCATTTCTGATACCGAGCTGATTGACCTGAACCACGCCATTGAATATTTTAAAAATAACTGCCAATAAAAACCACCTTACATGGAAACAGCTAACCCCATAACCGAAGCGCAACTTGTTGAACTGAATGCCGCCGTTGAAAAAATAAAGGCCATGATAGGCCAGGTTATCATAGGCCAGGAGCAGATGGTTGACCTGCTTATTACCGCCATCCTCGCCGATGGGCATGTGCTTATTGAAGGCGTACCCGGCGTGGCTAAAACCCTGACGGCAAAGCTGCTTGCCAAAACTATTTCGGTCGGTTTTTCGCGTCTCCAGTTTACGCCCGACCTGATGCCTTCAGATGTACTGGGCACCAACGTTTATAATTTCAAAACTTCTGAATTTGAATTCCGCAAAGGGCCCATATTTTCAAACATCATATTGGTGGATGAAATAAACCGCTCGCCGGCAAAAACACAGGCCGCTCTTTTTGAAGTAATGGAGGAGCGCCAGGTAACTATTGATTCGGTAACCCGCAAAATGCCACCGCCGTTTATTGTATTTGCCACCCAAAACCCCATTGAGCAGGAAGGCACCTACCGTTTACCCGAAGCCCAGCTCGACCGGTTTATTTATAAAATCGAAGTAAAATACCCCAACTTTGAAGAGGAAGTAAATATCCTGAAACATCATCACTATAAAGGCAGCAGCAATGATATGAACCTGATTAGTGCGGTTATAAGTTCAGATGAACTAATCTCTTATCAGAAAGCCGTTAAACAGGTGCACATCGAAGAAAAACTGCTGGAGTACATAGCCAAACTGGTGCACCGTACCCGCGAGTCGAAAGACATCGTATTTGGCGGAAGCCCGCGCGCTTCTATCAACTTAATGAACGCAGCCAAAGCAGTAGCTGCTATCCGCGGCCGTGGTTTTGTTACACCCGATGATTTGCTGTTTGTTGTAAAGCCTGTACTGCGCCACCGGCTTATTTTAACGCCCGAAAAAGAAATGGAAGGGCTTAGTACCAATGAAGTAATTGACCACCTTACCAAAGCCATTGAAATTCCGAGATAAGCAAATGAAATTCATCCGGTCGCTATATCTTACTAACCGCTTATTTATTGCCGCAGGCATAGGCGTGTTGTGCTTTATCCTGTCGTTTAGCTGGCCGGTGCTGTTGCCTTTCAGCAAATTGCTTTTACTGGTCATATTGGTTGCAGTACTTGCAGATATATTGATGCTTTACTTACCAGCCAAAGCTTTCTCAGCCCACCGGATGCTTCCTGAAAAATTCTCAAACGGCGATAAAAATGATGTAACCATCTACACCGAAAACAATTACCGGTTTAATGTTTCAATCAAGATTATTGACGAGGTGCCCGAACAGTTTCAGATGCGTGATTTTCTATTAAAGGAGTCCGTTCAAAGTAACGAAACCCGGGTAATCACTTACCAGCTTAAACCCTTAAAGCGCGGCGAGTACAAATTTGGCTGGTTGAATATTTACGTCCGGGGCACCATCGGTTTAACAGAGCGCCGGTATACATTTGAGCAGGGCAAAATGGTAAAAGTATATCCATCCTTTTTGCAAATGCGCAAGTACGAGTTGATGGCCATACACCATAACCTCAGCGACCTGGGCATTAAGCGCATACTCAAAATTGGCCACACCATGGAGTTTGAGCAAATAAAAAATTACGTGCAGGGCGATGATTACCGCACCGTAAACTGGCCCGCCACCGCCCGCAAAGGCGAGCTAATGGTTAACCAGTTTCAGGATGAAAGAAGCCAGCATATTTATTCCATTATAGACAAAGGCCGTTTGATGAAAATGCCCTTTGAAGGATTAAGCCTGATGGACTATGCCATCAATGCCTCGCTGGTGCTTTCAAACATTGCCATCCGTAAAGAAGACAAGGCCGGGCTAATTACTTTTTCCGATAAAATGAGCACGCTGCTGCCACCCGATAAAAGGGCGGCGCAGATTAACCATATTATGGAGGCGCTGTATCATCAAAAGACCCTCTACCTCGAATCAAACTATGAGTTGCTCTATGCCACTATACGTAGCAAAATAAATCAACGCAGTCTGCTTATCCTGTATACCAATTTCGAGTCGCTGGCCTCTATGCAGCGTAATCTTAAATACCTGCGGGCCCTTTCAAAAAACCATGTGCTGGTAGTGGTGTTTTTTGTAAACACCGAATTAAAAGCCCTGCTTGAACGGGAATCACGAACCCTGGAAGACATTTACACCCGTACCGTAGCCGAAAAATTCGATTACGAAAAACGCCAGATAGTAAAAGAGCTTAACCGGTATAATATTTATACTATCCTGACACCGCCATCGGGCTTAACGGTACAGGTTATTAATAAGTATTTGGAGATTAAGGCGAGGGGGATTATTTAGAGAGGGGCTTTATTGGCTTCGGCGGCACAATAAAAGATTACCCTTATCTTCGCACTCTTTAATACTATAAATTCTTATTTTAGGGATATGATAAATGACGTTCAAATTAGAAATTTCAAATCCATCAAAAGCCTTGACATTTCCTGCAAGAGAGTCAATGTTTTTGTGGGAAAACCAAATGTTGGAAAGTCGAACATTTTAGAGGCCCTTTCTTTGTTTGGCTTTGGATATTATCCTCAGCTAGACACATTAAAGTCGATGATAAGAATGAATTATGTACAAGAACTTTTTTATAGAAAGGATATTAAAAAACCCATCTATATTAACACCGACGTGGGGTCGCTAAATTTATCCTTTCATACTATGGATACTTATTTTCTAATGATAGACCCGCTGAAGAAACTTGCTAAAGAGGATTTTAATGTTACTTACTCAACTTTGAATGAAACTCAAAAGTTTTTTTATCAAAAATATGAAAAAGAGAGCCGGACTCCTTTCGATTTAACGCCGTTATTTATTACTCTCAACAATAACATAGATTCAAATAGCAACAATTTTAGAGTTGAGGTTCCTCTAACATTTTACTCTCCAATTAAACGTTATTCATTTAAGGAGTTTCCCCACAAACCTACTTCATTGTTTTATGGACACTCGTTAGTCGCTCCTTATGGAGAAAATATTGTTACCGTGCTATACAGTGAACGTGAATTGCTGGAATTTTTTGCCGAAATCTTTAAAAGTGAATATGATTTAAACTTAGTGGTAAAATCTCCTGAAAATGTTTTAGAAATACAAATTAAAGAAGGCATTATAGCTAATGCCATTCCGATAAACCTTGTTGCCGATACACTTCAGAGATTAATGTTTTATTTAACAGCAATTAAGTCGAATACGAATTCCACTTTATTATTTGAAGAACCAGAAAACCATTCTTTTCCTAACTATATCAATCTTTTGGCAGATAATATTGCGAAAAGTACAGATAATCAATTCTTTATTACTACCCATAGCCCTTATTTATTACGGACCCTTTTGGAAGAAACGCCAAAGGAAGACCTTGCTATATTTATTACAACCTATAAAGACCACCAAACACATCTCCACAACTTAACCGATACAGAGGTTTCTGAACTTCTGAATTACAATATTGATTTGTTTTATAACTACGAAAAATTTGTGGAGTAGGAATGGAAAACTATTTAATTCCCGAATGTCATTTCGAAAGAGAATTACTGATGATGCTGGGGTTCTCCTTAAAAACCGAAATCAACAAGGCCGTTGGTTGCAGCGGAGTGCTTGATGCAATGAAAGGGAACGGTTACCGGCAAAAAGTTGCCATCGGATGGATTGACCAGGATCCTATGCAGCGCCAGCATAGACATCCCGATTATTTCAATTTCAAGGAACACTATTTACCTAAATACAAAATCCGCGTTTTACAAAAACCACACACCAAACACTTTTTAATAGAAATTGAAGACGAATTTGAACCTTGGTTTGAATCAATAGGAAAGAACCGGGGAATCAGGAAGGAAGACTTCGGGATAACCTCAAACTTACATGGGTCTTCAAAAAAACAAATACCCGAAAAGGCAAAAAAGTATATGGAAGCAGTGTTTAAATCCAACAAAGAACCTTTCGAGTATGTGAAATCTGTTATTCAAACTATCAAGGAAGACAAAGCGCCAAATATTTAGACATGCTAAATACAATTAAGGGATATTACGACAACGGGGAAATTGTTTTGAGTGAGAGCCCGCAAATAACTGGCAAGACCTCGGTACTTGTCACTTTCCTGGCCAATGAAAATATTGCTCCTAAACAAAGCGAAAGACGACTTGGTATTTTATCTGGTAAAATAACAATACCCGATAATTTTAATGATGAATGCGATGACTTCAATAAATATTGAATTACGTAAGCCATGCAAAACCTCCGCATCACCCTCATTCAAACCTCACTACATTGGGTAGATATTACTGCCAACCTTGAAATGTTTGCCCAAAAAGTAACTGCCATAACCCAACCAACCGACCTCATAATAGTGCCCGAAACCTTCAGCACCGGCTTTAGCATGGACCCCGAAAAATATGCCGAGGAAGTAACCGAAAGCAAGGCCATTGCATGGATGCACACCGTTGCCAAACAAAAAAACTGCGTTATAACCGGTAGCCTGATGCTTAAAGAAAACGGCAGGTTTTTCAATCGCCTGATATGGATGCAGCCCGATGGCACATTTCAATATTACAATAAGCGCCACCTGTTTGCACTTTCTCACGAAGACGAAGCCTTTACTGCCGGTGCTGAAAAATTAACGGTTGAAATAAAGGGCTGGAAAATAAGGCCGCTGATATGTTACGACCTCCGCTTTCCTGTTTGGAGTAAAAACTTATTAGATGAAGAGGAAAACCCAGACTACGACCTGCTGCTGTACGTAGCCAACTGGCCCGATAAACGCGCATATGCCTGGAAACACTTATTGATTGCCCGTGCCATCGAAAACCAGGCTTATGTTGCCGGCTTAAACCGCGTGGGCAACGATGGCAATGACAACTACTACTCTGGCGATTCGATGGTATTAGGCCCATTAGGCCAGGTATTGTATCACAAAATACAGGATGAAGATATTTTTACCCTTGAATTAGAATACCAGCAACTGGAAACATTAAGAAAGACCTTCCCCTTTTTAAAAGACGCTGATTCTTTTACCCTCAACAAAAAACAAAAAATAAGCGGTCATTAATGGCTGTTTCCCCTCTCGAGAGGGGTGGCCGCAGGCCGGGGTGTGTGGCTGTTTGGGGAATGTGCCAACAGCCACACACCCCGCGCTTCGCGCTGCCCCTCTCGAGAGGGGAAAATACATTCTCTTCAATAGCTGTATTTTGTATTCCTTTGTGCTCTTCGCTCCCGATAACTATCGGGATTGCGATTAAAAATTGTATTAGAAACTATGCCTCTCCTGAACGATAAAAATGAAGAAGAAAAAAGCCTCGCCCTGCGCTGGTACCAGGTGCGTAACCAGGTTAAAGAGCAATTTGGCGAGCGCCCCGATATCAATGCCATGCTGTTTATCATTGGCATGAATGAAGTAGGCATTGTAAAAGAAAAATGGGAGAAAGAAGAAAAACAAGACCTGATGCACGTTGCCCTTTGCAAAATGCTCTCTACCGAAGGCTATTACGAACTACTGGGTTATGATGCTGAAGGCTGGCCTATCTATGAACCGGTTAAAGGCGTGCCCAAACTTGTCTTAAAAGAGCAGGATGAATTGCTGAAGAGGAAGATTATTGAATATTTTGAAGCGCTTTGAGCCGCACAATAGTTAACGGCTTTCCTATATTGCTCCCCTTGGCAAATTGCGCTATTGAAACTTAATTTCTTATTATCGTACAGTAGAAAATTCCATAATGCGCCCCCCTCAAACAGATGAAAAGGGCTCCAGATTAAAAAGTTATGATCAAAAAAATCTTTAAGCGTATTAAAAGCGCTCTGCTATGGGAATTATCAGATGATAACCTGAAAATTAAGGATCAGCTAAATACCTTATCGCGCTTAACTATGTCGCAAATTGAAATTAATCAACGTGCATTGGTTGTAAAATATAATGAGCTGTACAAAAAAGACAAGGCCCTTTTACCGGCGCTGGCCGATACCGGCTTCAGAGTCCATTCGCAGTTTGAAGAAGACGGATTGCTGTTGTATATTTTCTCCATCATTGGCACCCGCACTAAAAAATCGGTGGAAATAGGTACCAGCGACGGAACAGAATGTAACACCTCCAACTTCATTTTATACCATGGCTGGAAAGGCCTGCTCATTGATGGCAGTGAGGAAATGATGAAACGGGGCCGTGCCTTTTTTGCTGCCCATCCCAATGCCGTTTTAAACGAGCCTAAACTTGTCAATAGCTGGATTACAAAAGATAACATTAACGATACCATACGCAACAACGGGTTTGAAGGCGAAATAGACCTGCTTAGCATTGATATTGACGGGGTAGATTACTACATTTTGGATGCCATTAATTGCATCAGCCCCAGGGTTATTATCTGCGAAATAAACAGTGCCGTGCCACTGGGCAGAGCGTTAACGATTCCCTATTCTGATGATTTTTATTGCTGGGATAAACCTTACCCTGAAAATGTGTTCCGAAGCCTCTCTCTTACTGCTGCGCAAAAGTTAATGAAAAGCAAGGGATACAGAATGGTTGGTGCGCACAGGCTCGGGTTTAATATTATTTTCATTAAAAATGGTATTGGCGAAGATGTGTTTCCCGAAATCCCGATTGAACAGGCCCGGGGCGATTACTTCAATCACCAGGAAATGGGTGCACTATGGGAATCTATTAAGCATTATCCCTGGGTTGAAGTATAGTGGTGGAGATTTAATAAAAATGGCCCCACTCGGTTAATGAATGGGGCCATCTCTTATTATTATTAATAACTACTTTTATAATCTGAATTGCATTTCAACTGTGGCTCCCTTATCCGAGAAAACCACCATATCTGCCAGTTGCAACATCAAAAACACACCGCGGCCACTGGTCCTCTCCAGGTTTTCGGGGGCTGTTGGGTCGGGCAGGTTGTTGTAGTCAAAGCCGGGTCCCTGGTCTTTTATAATAAACGAAAGTGTTTTGCCCCGTTCATCAAGGCTCCACGAAATTTCCACCGTTTTATTTTCGTCAGCGTCATTGCCGTGCAACATGGCATTGTTTGCAGCCTCGGTTAGCGAGATAAGAATGTTCCCATATACATCATCACCAATGTTTAATTCACCGCGAAGGTCGTCAATGAATTTTTCTACTATGGATATGTTTTCGGGTTTGGATGCGAATTTTATTGTTTTCACGTCTGTTTTTAGTTGCATGAAGGTGCATTGAATTGTGCACGCGAAAATATACTAATTGGTTGATTACAAAAATACTTGTTTTTAAAGCCTCCTGAATTAACTAACCTAAGGCAGTGTCAAAGCTTATGGCAAATAAACGCAAGCCCCGCCAATTTACAAATATATAAAGCCTTTTCTTTCCGCCCGGCATCGTTCATGCGGCTGTTACTACCTGGTTTTATACGCGCCCCCCACCCCTATTGTTGTATTGTAAGCGACCTGAAATACTTTTCAGCCAATGTTTTATAATACGGCTTTAAGCTGGGCGGAACTGTTTTATAAAGGTCCACCTCGCTCTGCTTTTCTTTTAAATAAGCCTCAATAGCGGGCGGAACCTCGCGTTTAACATCTTTACCCGTGTGCGACTCTCTTTCCTGTTTCTGGTCTTTTTGGCGTTCGGCATTTTCAGCCTCCAGCAACTTATCCATAATTTGCTGCTGGCGATTCAGCATTTCGGCTGTAATTTGTTTGTTTACCAGCTCTTTTTCGGTTTCCTCCATTTGTTTGGCAGTCTGGCTCATATCGCCACCGGGGTTTCTGCCGTCTTTGCCTTCCTGTTGCTGCTGCTTTTCCATTTCGCGGCGTATCTGGGCCTGCATCTGGGCCATTTCGGCAAACTCCTTGCTCATACCGTTTTGAGGATTTCCCTGGCCTTGCCCCTGGCCCTTACCTTGTTTTTTCAGCATTTCTCCCGCTGCCTGAATCTTATCCTTTAACTGCTTCTGCATTTTCGAAAGGCTGGGTTTGCCTTCGCCCGGCTTATTGCACTTCATGCACATCTTGGGTTTGCCATCTTTAGGGTCGCCCTTGCTGTCCTTCTGGCTCATCTCCTGCTGCGCCTGTTGCATTACTTCGCTAAGCATCAGGGCCAGGTTATTATAACCGGTCATTACAAATTGCTGGTTGCTGGCAGCGCGCATTTTATTGCGGTCTTCCATATCGCTGATGGCCTTAACCAGGTATTTATTTACGTCGTTCATTTGCTTGGTAACAAATGAGCTTATTTTATCCTCGCGTTTAGCCAGCGCATATAAACTGTCCTCCACCATTTTCGAGTTTTCGCGTATCCGCTGCTGCTCGTTCATCAAATCAACATATTTCGGAACGTTAATATTTGTCTGATTTACATCCGCCATTAGTTTCTCCTCGTCAAACGATAGCTGTAATATGTTTTTCAATAACTGGCGGATAGCCTGCATGTCTTCTTCATTCTGCTCCTCCTCCATTTTATCCTTCATTGCCGACAGGCTTTTCGATGCCTCTTTCATATTCTGAGCAGCATCTTTTTGCTGTTTCGAAGCCTGATTGTTCTGCTTAGCATCCATGTTCTTTTGGGCGTCGCTGCTTTCCTTCTCAGCGTTGTCCATGTTCTTATCTGTCTGCTTAAAATCCTGGTCGCTCTTGGTATCCTCATTCAGCTTTTTCAAATCAGCCACATCCTTTTTGGCATCTTTCAGGTCGTCATTGAGCTTAGCCTGCTGGTCTTTCAAATCTTCTTTAGCCTTTGCGTCTTTAGCTGCGTCCTTTCCATCTTTCTGGTCTTTGGCATCTTTGCTGTTGTCGCCCTTTTTATCTTTTGCGTCCTTATTGTCCTTTGCATCCTTGTTATCTTTGGCATCTTTCTTTTCATCCGCCTTTTCAGTCTTATCTGCCAGTTCTTGTTGCTTATCAGCTAACTTATCCAGCTTATCGGCGGTTAGTTCAAGTTTTTGATCAAACTCAAGCTTTTTGAAAAGCTCCAGCATGCGGTCCATTTCTTTTTCCAGCTTTTCGTTGTTGGCCTCCATGTCCTGCATCTTGTCAAGGGCATCTTTCTTTTGCAGATCTTCCAGCATTTTTTGCAACTTATCGTACAGGTCTTTCATTTCCTTGTTCATCACCTGGTCGAACAGGTCCTGCAGGCGTTTTTCTTTCTCGGCAATTTCAGGCTTTACTTCGTTCAGCTCATTCTGCTTTTCAAAGTTCTGGTCCATTTTATTTTTCATCTGCTCCAGTTCCTTTTGCAGCTCCTTTTGCTTTTCAATATTTTCGGCCAGGTTCTTTTTGTCGTCCCAGTTCAGGTCTTTTTTCTCCTGCAATTTGTCCTGCATATCATGCAGTTGGTTCTTCAGTTTTTCGGCTTTGGCCATAGTTTCCTTCATGTCCTGCTTTAGCTCCTTATTGTCTTTCGAGATTTCCTTGTTCATCTCGTTCAGCGTAGGCATCTGCAAATTCATCATATTGCTGCGGGTGCTCTTGCTGCCATGTATGCCATCGTTATCCCACACCTCAAAATAATAACTCATTTTATCCCCCGGCTTAATAGCAAAATCTGCAGTGTTCCAATAGAAAGTAAAGCGCGATGAAAGTCCGGCGGTAACAGGTACATCCAGGCTTTTGCTCACATTTTCGGCGCCCGAATCGGCGCGGGTAATCTGGTAATTGAAAGTTAATCTACGCACCCCGTAATCGTCCGATACATCACCGGTATAATAAAAATACTTTTGCGATGCCGTATCATGTTGTTCATTCACCGAAATAACCGGGTAAAGGTCAGGTGTTACATTCAGCGAGTAAGAAACCGAATCGGCATCTTTTACATTGGCGTTACTTACTTTAAGCGTGTAGCCCGCGCTTTGCATAAAAGTTTTGGCAAAAGAAAACTCCGTAGCACCGGTGCGCTTAACGGCATAAGATGAATCGCCAATAAAAAATTTCAGGTCCTCAACATTTTGAGTGGTAAACCTCCAGCTCAGCTTTGTTCCCGCAGGCACAATCAGGTCGCCTAAATTTTTTACAGTTTCGTTCGGCTTACCGGTGTAAGGCGGATATTCGCAACGTATATCAAAGCTGGCAACCACCGGTTTTGCAACCACGCTCAAAGTATATTCTTTCGAATGAAACCCATTGGCATTTAACTGAAAATCCGTGCTCTGCCGCACATTACTGAATTCGTACGTAAATAAATTCTTTTCTTTCCTTTTTAGCTGGTAAGTGTTTTTGCCACTCTCCATAAAAACCTCATTGGGCAAAACATCACCATCAATTTTTACCTCCAGGGTATAATTATCAAACTGCAGGGCCTTTAACTCCTTATTCTGAATTACAAACTGAAAAGGCGCCTGCCTCTCGTAAGTGGTGTTGTTATGGTAAAGGCGGCTGGTGCCTTGTTCAATAACATTCGGCGCGGCAATAATGATAAACAAAAACAAAAGAACCGGTGGAACAAGGAATCGTAAATACTTTCTGTTTTTCGAAAGGTCCACTGCAAAAGAAAAATCAACCGGTTTAAGTTCCACCGCTTTTTGGTCAATAGCAGCCAATAGCAAAGCAGCATTGGATTGAGAACCGGCCTCATGGCGCAATTGCAAAATGTTCAGCAACTTATCTTTTACCTCCGTAAAATGAGTGCCAATTATCTGCGCCGCCTGCTC
>Ga0182013_10008340_pt1 | contig 11201 bp, 9 predicted proteins | sample 612S2MmetaG_FD_120487 | JGI IMG/M metagenome (GOLD analysis project Ga0182013, IMG submission 120487) | Permafrost microbial communities from Stordalen Mire, Sweden - 612S2M metaG | ecosystem: Environmental > Terrestrial > Soil > Wetlands > Permafrost | place: Sweden: Stordalen | collected...
ACCACCAGCGCATTGCGGATCGCCAGGCGCGGGTATCGCTTGCCGCTCACCGGAGCGGTTTTTGCCATCGCGGCTGCCGGGAATACGAGAGCGAGAGCCAGAGCCAGAGCACGCATTTGAATCCGTCCCATTATAACCGTTGGTCTTTTTGGAGGGCGGCCAATCCTGGCGCCAATCCTGGCCGCAGCCGGCTGAAAGCCGCCCCAGAGGGGACCCCGGGGCAGAATGCCCGCCCCTCCAATTGCACACTGACCCACCACCCGGCCTCACGATCCAAGCGGAGTGGCTGGGAACTGCTGGGTTATTCGACCGTGACTCCGCCTATGCCGATGGCCTTGGTGGTCTGTCCAACCCCGATCACTCCGTTGATCCCAGGTGAGGCAGTGGCCGGGATCGTAAACGTCAAGGCGCCGCTCCCCACGGCGTCCGCGGTTGCCGCACCGAGTAACTGCCGTGGGTTGTTCCAATAGACATCGACTGTCTCGCCGGCACCGAAGCCCAAAACGTGCGCCGTTGTAGTGCCGCCCGGTGCTCCCGCTCCGGGGTTCATGAGCAGGCCCGGCGTAACGGACAACGTCGCAGCTCCGAGCTTGCCGCTGCTCAGGCCCACGGCGTAAAAGTCGATAGGCCCATGAGGGAGCTGCGGTTCGCGGGGTATGACAGTGAATGAACCACTGCTATCGGTGGTTGTGGTTGACAGCGGGGTAGCGCCGATGTGACCGGCATAGACATCCACCGTCTCAGTAGCGGCAAACCCACTACCTGTAATGGTGAGTTTGGTTCCCGGCGAGCCGCCAGTCTGGCTAAGGCTCAGAGCCGCCGCCGGAAATACCTGCAATGTGAATGATCCGAAGTAATCCGCGACGTCCCCAGGGGCAGCCGCGAAGGTGTAGCCTTGGCACACGTCCCCTGGTGGAGTCGCGGGCGTGTGAAACTCGTAGCCGGTTAGAACCACGATAACGCCGTCCGCACTGTAGCTGGCTCGGCCCGAACCCGCCACGGGAGTAACTTGCAGGGTCAACGTGCTGCTGCTACCGTTGGGCAGAAAGTTAGAACTGTTGGTTGCGCCAAATACCGAGATGCCCGGAGTAGAATTGTTCCCGTCGAAGAACAGATTCAAGCCGTTGAAGCTAAAGCTCATGTATGGGTAGCCGAAGATGTAGTACTTATAGCTATTGCCAGCCTCCAATGGGATGGAGATGGGAGCCTGTGCGTCGGATGGGCCATTGACGGGCGATGTGGCATCTGGATTCAGCGCCAGCCACAAGGCGTAACAGCAATCGCCATTCACCGGAAGCGTGTTGTATGTCGATTGTCCGGGCGTGCTGGGCTGTGCCCCGGTGGAGTTTGCGGAAAACTGAATAGCTCCCGTCAGTGTGGTCTGCGGATACGCGGAAAGCGGAAACAGCAAGATGCAAACGAAAGCAACAGAACGCCATGTATGGCAAAGCACAGTTGTGAAAGTCATTGCCAGATCCCTCCTGGCGGGAGTATAGCACCGGAATCAGTGACATGCAAACTGTCTCCCGCCGACTATTCGTAGCGGTAAACCGTCACGCGAAGAGTCGTATTCGGACGCAGCGTCAGGATCTCGCCCTGGCCGGTGTCGTCGCCCCCCAACTGGCGGACGACAGTCCATTTGCCATCCACGAAGCGGCCTTCCTGCACATCGCCCAGCCCGACGGTCGAGGGGCCCGGCGTAGTTGGGGTAAACGCAATACGCACGCCGCCCCCGACCGCGCCCATGAAGAACTCGTTAGGGCCGCCCGCCACGAAGATGGCCGATCCCTGGACGGCTTCCTGCTGGCTGGTCTGTGGGGCCTGCGCACTCGGTGCGATGGGCGGCCGGCCGCGGCCAGTGAAGGTCAGCTCGAGCGTGTAGCCGCCCAGTGCGAGTTTCGCGGGCGGGTCACCCTGCCGGGTGCGGATGGCGGCGATTTCCGGGGTGCCCTGGTGCGCGGCAATCGCGGGCGCCAGGTTGGACACCACGCGATAGGCGGCTGCAAGATCGGTGTCCGGCGCCACCGTGCGTTCGATGAAGAAAGGCGAGAAACCGATGGCGTTGAACTTGCCGAAGGCCATCAGCACATTCGACGCGTTGGCGCTGGTCTCCGGGATGAACAGCGGATTCGCATTGCGCACGAACCGTTCGGAAACTTCGTCGAAGTATTGCAGGTACAGGTCGGGGGCCAGCATGTCGATGGCGGGCGCGCCGGCTCGCCAGATATCGTGTACCTGGGGCAGCGGCCCGCCGCTCGGATACGTCCCGGGCCAGGCGTGATTGGGCTGCTGCAGCCAGGCGTTGACGAACATGGGGATCGCGTACTCCTGCTTGCCCTCGGCCACCACCTTGCCGACGTAGCGCGCATAATGCCAAGCCATGAAAATCTCGTCCGACGGCCAATGCAGGCTGCGCCACGACGATTCGTGTTCTTCCGCCGTCATAGGCGGAGCGGTGGTTTGAATCGGCATGGAGACGCTGTCGGGCTTGCCCGGTCCGAAGACCTGCTCCCAGGAGCCGGAGGTGCGCGATCCGTTGGCGGTCCACAGTTCGCGGAGTTCGGGGGCCAGGGTGTCGCGGTGCTTTTGCATGTAGTCCATGAGCTCGCGAGGCACGGGCGCGGAGAACGCCTGGTTGGCGACGGGAGACCGGTCGCGCGAATCGCGCAGCACGCCGACTTCGTTTTCGACCTGCATCATAACCACCGTGTGGCGGGCGCCGTCAACCTCCCTGATGTGGCGCATGAGCGCGCGGAAGGCGCGCGCATCGGCATCGCGCGTGGCGTCGCCGAAGGTGCTGAGGAGCTCCATGCTTTTGCCGGTCCCCAGGCGGATGCGCGGGAAGCGCTGAAAGTCCTGCTTGACCCAATAGGGAGCATAGCTGGAGAGGCCGTTCTTCCAACTGCCGAACCAGAGGAACACCAGCTTCAGATCGTGGCGGCGGGCTTCGTCGATTACACCGTCCACCAGGGCGAATTCGTAGCGGCCTTCGGCGGGTTCCATTTGCGCCCAGGAGATGGCGGCGAGAACGCAGTTCAAATTGCCGGCGGCCAGCTTGGGCCAGATGGGCTCGATGAACTCGAGGCTGGTAGCGGAGTTGTTGCCTAATTCGCCGGTGAGGGCCAGAAACGGCTGGCCGTCGACGATTAACTGGGTCGCGGTGCCGTGTTTCTCGAGGTGGGGAATCGGAGAGGCGGATTGTCCGTAACACGGGACCGCCGCGAAGGCCGCGAGACACGCGGCCAAAACCAACGAGGTTCGCATTTGTTTCTCATCATAATCCGATGCGCGACGGCATGCGGCCGGCTTGTGATACACTGCCCCAATTGTGATTGCGAAACTCACTCCATTGCGCTGCTGCCTGGTCCTCGCGGCAGCAGTTTCATTCCACGCTGCGGGCCAGAATAGCGGCGCGCCCGCGGATATTGGCGAGATCCAGCACCTGCTGGCGCAGTATGCGAAGGCCGTCGATACGGCCGACGTGGAGCTTGTCAGGCAGATCTGGTCGAATTCGCCGGAGGTGTCGTTCATTCACCCGCTCGGGCATGAGCACGGTCTCGATCAGGTGGCGGACCATGTCTTTCGCCAACTGATGGGAGAGACTTTCTCCGAGCGGAAGCTCAGCATTAAAGATGTCTCGATCCACGCGTACGGAGACACCGCGTGGTCTGAGTTCTATTGGGATTTTGCGGCTAAGCTCAGGAAGGACGGCGCTCCGTTGGCGACCAAGGGCCGCGAGACGCAGATATATCGGAAGGAGCAGGGCCGGTGGCGTTTGGTGCACGTGCATTACTCCGGCATGCCGGTCACAGCAGAGGGTCGGGGGTTCTAGGCTAGCAGGATGCTGAAAAGGCCCTCACAGGCTGAAGCCTGTGCCACCATCTGCCGCGAAGTCATTGATAGCCGGTGGCACAGACTTTAGTCTGTGGCCTAGGCGGGCCAAGTTATGATCGCGAAACTTATTCTCAGTACCGTTCTGGTTTACGGATGCGCGCTCGCCATCGATCGCGGCGAGGAAGTCCGGCTTTGGCCGAATGGTGCGCCGGGGTCGGAAGGGGAAACCGCGGCAGAGGTGTTCGAATCGGCGCCGAATTCCAAGCTGCCCAAGCGATTCACGGTGGTGCACTACCCGTCGATCTATGTCTTCCTTGCGCCGCCGGAAAAAGCCAACGGGATGGCCGTGGTGGTGGCGCCGGGCGGCGGCCATTCGCAGCTTGTCATCGACAAGGAGGGCTGGGAAATCGCCGATTGGCTGAATCGCAATGGGATCGCGGCGTTCGTCCTGAAGTACCGGTTGGCGCGCGCTCCGGGATCGAAGTACACCGTGGAGCGCGATGCGCTGGCGGATGCGGCGCGCGCCGTGCGCACAGTGCGAAGCCGCGCCGCGGAGTGGGGCGTGGATCCGGCGCGCATCGGCTTCATGGGCTTTTCGGCGGGCGGGGAAGTGACCGCTCTGATCGAGACGCGCTTCGATGCGGGCAATGCGGGCGCGAGCGATCCGGTGGAACGCGCCAGCTCCCGTCCCGATTTTGCCGCGGCCATCTATCCCGGATTTAAGCCCGGAACGATCACGGTGCCGAAAGACGCGCCTCCCACGTTTCTGATGTGCACCGATGAGGACCGTTCGCACGTGGTAACCACAGTCAACTTGTATCTGGATCTTGAGAAACAGGGAGTGCCGGCGGAGATGCATATCTACGCCAGCGGAGCGCATGGCGTGGGAATGCGGCCCTCGCACTTGCCGGTAGCCACCTGGCCGGACCGGTTCCGGGATTGGATGGTGGATCGGAAGTTGCTGAAAGAGTAACTTAGAATTGTGGGGCAGGCCCTCGGCCTGCGGAGGCCTCTCAGGCCGCCCCCTTTGCGGCTTGACGCGTTGGGTTGTCCACCAACTCGCACCAGAGATGAACAGGATCGAGCGTGCGGCCGCCATCCGGAGCCCTCCCCTCTCTTCCCAATGGGGACCGGCCGCCGGATCGGGCCCTATTCCCTTCCGGCGTCTACAATAGAGACTGGCACAAGGGAACAATCATGACCGCATCTGAAGAGATCAAACAACACCTGCACCCAGGCAAGCTGTTCATCGACGGCCGGCGCGAAGACGCGCAACGTGGCGGCGTAATCGACGTCGTCAACCCAGCCACAGGTGACCTCCTCACCACCGTTCCGGACGGCGCCGACTGCGACGTGGACCGCGCCGTGGCTGCCGCGCGCGCCAGTTTCGAGCGCAAGACCTGGCGCGGCATGGACCCCTCCAAGAAGGAGAAAATCCTCTGGGATATTTCCGAAATCCTGCTCAAACACCGCGAAGAGCTGGCCGTGCTGGAATCCATGGAGAACGGCAAAACGGTGCGCGAGGCGGGCGGCGCCGATGTCGATCCGGCCATCGACGCGTTTCGCTATTATGCCGGCTGGGTGCGCAAAATCTACGGCGAAACCATTCCCGTGGATGGCCCTTTTCTGAACTACACCCTGCGCGAGCCGGTGGGCGTGGTGGGCGGCATCGTGCCGTGGAATTATCCGCTCCAGATTGCCGCATGGAAAGTGGCGCCGGCGCTGGCTTGCGGATGCTCCGTGGTCTTGAAGCCTTCGGAATGGACCCCGCTCACCGCACTGAAGCTGGCCGAGTATTGCCAGGAGGCCGGCCTGCCCGATGGCGTCCTGAACGTGGTCACCGGCTACGGTCAAACCGCCGGCGAAGCGCTGGCGCTGCACATGGACGTGGATAAGATCAGCTTCACAGGCAGCATCCGCACAGCCCGCCGTCTGCTGCAAGCCTCCGGCGAATCCAACCTGAAGCGGCTCAGCCTGGAACTAGGCGGCAAGTCGCCGAACATCATCTTCCCCGACTGCGATATCGATGCGGCGCTCAAGTCTGCCTTCTGGGGCATCTTCGCCAACAAGGGCGAGATCTGCAGCGCGGCGTCCCGCCTGCTGGTGCATGAAGATATCCACGACCGCTTCGTCGGCGAGTTGGTCGCACGGGCCCAAAAGCTGAAGGTCGGCGATCCGCTCGACAAGTCCACCCAGATGGGCTCGCAGGTTTCCGGGCGCCAAATGGAGCGCATTCTGGATTACATCAAGTCCGGCAAGGAGGAAGGCGCGAAGCTAGAGTGCGGCGGCGAGCGCGACATCGAAGGCGCCAAGGCCAAGGGCTTCTTCGTCAAGCCCACCATCTTTTCCGAAGTGAAGCCGGACATGAAGATCGCGCAGGAAGAGATCTTCGGTCCGGTGCTGTGCGCGCTGAAATTCCGCGACGCCGAGGAAGCCGTGGAAATCGCCAACGGTACCATCTACGGCTTAGTATCGGCAGTCTGGACGCGCGACATTAAGCTCGCCCACCGCATGGCGGCCGATATCAAGGCCGGCTCGGTGTGGATCAATACCTACAACGGGTTCGACACCGCCTCGCCCTTCGGCGGCTACAAGCAGAGCGGCTTCGGCCGCGATCTCGGCTCCTACGCCCTGGAGCAATACACCAATATCAAGTCCGTGTGGGTGGCGCTGTGATGGACCGCGAATCCATCCGGCGCCGCTTCGAAGACAATCACATCCGGCGCGTCAAGCTGGGCGCCTTCGATATCGACGCCACGCTGCGCGGGAAATACATCAGCGTCGAGAAGTTCTGGTCGGCGGCCGAATCCGGGCTGGGCTTTTGCGATGTGATCTTCGGCTGGGACATCGGCGATGTCCTTTACGACAACGTCAAGTTCACCGGCTGGCACACCGGCTATCCCGACGCGCATTGCCGTATCGACTTCGGCAGTTACCGGCTGGTGCCGTGGGAGCCCGGCACCGCATTTTTCCTCCTGGATTTCTGCGACGCCGATGGCCAGCCGCTGGCCATCGCCCCGCGGCAGGTCTTTCAGCGCGTGCTCGACCGCGCGGCCGAACGCGGCTATACCGCGCATTTTTCGGCGGAGTACGAATTCTTCATCTTTCGCGAAACCGCGCAGACCTTGCGCGACAAGCACTTCGCCGCGCTCACCCCGTTGACCCCCGGCATGTTCGGCTACAGCGTAACGCGGGCCTCGGCCAACGCCGATCTCGTGCTGGAGATCATGGAAGCGCTGGCGGCCTTCGACGTGCCGCTCGAGGGCTTCCACACGGAAACCGGACCGGGTGTATACGAAGCGGCTATTGCCGTCGAGCCAGGCTTGGCGGCCGCCGATCGCGCGGCACTGTTCAAGACCACTGTGAAGGAGATCGCCGCGCGGCACAGCCTGACCCCGACCTTCATGGCCAAGTGGAACGCCGCCCTGCCGGGTTCCAGCGGCCACCTGCATCAGAGCCTCAGCCGCACCGGAAACCTCGACAACCTGTTTTCCGGCGAGGCCGCCGATGGCGGCATGTCCGAGCTGATGCGGCAATACGTCGCCGGGCTGGTGACTAATCTGCCGGAATTGGCGGCAGTGTTTTGCCCCACCATCAATTCTTACAAGCGCACCGTGCCGGGCGCATGGGCGCCGGTGAATGCCACCTGGGGTGTGGACAATCGCACCACGGCTGTGCGTGCCATTCCCACTTTGCACAATAGTCGCAAGAAGTCCACGCGCGTGGAGCTTCGTCTCACCGGCGCGGACATCAATCCGTACCTCGCCATGGCGGCATCCCTCGCGGCCGGCTTGGACGGCATCGAACGCAAGCTGGAACTGCCGCCGCCCACCGTGAATGCTTACTTCGGAGATGCGCCCCCGCTGCCGCGCACCCTGGCCGACGCCACCCGCCTTTTCCGCCAAAGCCGCGTAGCGCGCGAATGGCTGGGCGAACAGTTTGTGGACCACTACGCCAGCACCCGCGAATGGGAAGTGCGCCAATATGAAAAAGCCGTGACGGACTGGGAGCTTGCGCGCTATTTTGAGTCAGTCTGACACGGAGTGTGTCTCACCGCCCGATGGTGGGAGGCGTGGAGATCATCGACAACAGCAAACTCAACAGCACCAAAACCGCAAGTCCGCCCGCAATCCACATACAAATTGCATTGCAATTCAATGACCGAAAGGCCTGGAGGGCGGGCTTCAGCCCGCGCGGGGCTTTAGCCCCGCTCCCCCTACCCCCGAATCAAACGCACGGCGTTCGACAGTGGATTCCCCCCAGCCGCAGGCGCCCCGGTCGCCGCCGGATCCTCGGCCAAAGCCGGTTGCTCTCGCCCTTCCCCCGGTGCCAAAAACAAATTCGTCTGCACCCCGTGCTGCCGCGTGTACAAATCGTAGTACCTGCCCCCCAAGCCGTACAGCGATTCGTGCTGCCCGCGCTCCACGATGCGCCCGCCTTCGACCACCAGGATCTGGTCCGCGCGTCGAATCGTCGACAGCCGGTGCGCAATCACGAACGTCGTGCGCCCTCGCATCAGGTACGATAGCCCCTCCTGAATCAGCGCTTCCGATTCCGAGTCCAGGCTGGACGTGGCTTCATCCAGAATCAGGATCGCGGGATCTGCCAGAATGGCGCGCGCAATCGACACCCGCTGCCTCTGCCCTCCCGACAACTTGACGCCGCGTTCGCCCACCACGGTGTCGTAGCTTTTCTCGAACGACTCGGCGAATTCGTCCACGCGCGCAATGCGGCAGGCTTCGCGAATCTGCTTTTCGGTGGCGCTCGGGCGCGAAAAGCCCACGTTCTCGCGAATGGTGCCGTCGAACAGAAACGTGTCCTGCAGCACTACGCCAAGCTGCGTGCGGTAGGAATCCAGCCGGATCGTGGAAAGGTCCACACCGTCCACGAAGATGCCTCCTTCGCGCGGCGTGTAGAAGGCCGCGATGAGTCCGATGATCGTGGACTTGCCGGAGCCCGAAGGTCCCACCAGCGCCGTCACCGTGTCCGGCGCCGAAAGGAACGAGACGTCGTGGAGCACGGTCTTGCCTTCGTCGTAGGAGAAGGTCACATGGTCGAAGGCCACTTCGCCCCGGATGCGCCCGGCGCTCACTCGCCGCTTCGGGTCTTCATCCTCGGGCCGCTCGCGCAGTACTTCGCGCGTACGTTCCAGACCAGCCAGCGCTTCGCTGATCTGCGTGCCGATGCCCACGATTTGAAAAACCGGCCCGATCAGAAAGGCCAGGAACATGATGAAGGTGACGAAATCTCCCAGCGTGAGGGTGTGCGCCATCATCTGGCGCGCGCCCAGATACATCACCAGCGCGCCCAGCACGCCCATCATGATGGTCGCGGCGAAGCTCATCAACGACGTGGACGTGAGGCTCTTCATCACGTTGTCCAGCAGGCGCTGCACGCCGCCGGAGAACACTTCCGCCTCGGCCGCCTCGGCGTGGTAGCCTTTGACCACCCGCACGCCGCCCAGCGATTCGGTCAACCGTCCGGTGACTTCGGCGTTGATCTTGCCGCGCTCCCGGAAAATGGGACGCATCACGCCGAACGCTTTGCCCAGCGCCAGACTGAAGACCACGATGGCGCCCAGCGCCACGCCGGTCATCGGCGGACTCAGCCAAAACAGCACGGCCAGCGCCAGCACGGCGGTCAACAGGCCGCCCACGAATTCCACCAGGCCGGTGCCGATCAGGTTGCGCACGCCTTCCACGTCGCTCATGATGCGCGACACCAGCATGCCGCTCTTGTTGGAGTCGTAGTAGGAGACCGGCAGCCGTCCCACGTGCTCTTGCACCTTGCGGCGCAGTTCGGCGATCAGGCGCTGCGCGGCTTTGGAAAGCAGTTGCGTCAGGCCGAAAGAGGTTATGCCTTGGATCAACGTGGCGCCCACCACGACCAGGATCAGGGGCCGCAGGAGGTAGTAATGGCGCTTGCCGATGATATAGTCCACCAGGATTTTGGTGGAGAACGGCAGCAGCAGTCCCGACACGCGATTGATGGCCATCAGCACCATGCCGATAGCCAGCAGGCCACGGCGCGGCCGCACCAGCGCCCAGATGTCGGGCAGCAGCGCGCGCAGGCGTTCGGACTTGGGCAGTTTGGTCGGGTCTGAGGGCACGTATCTATCAGTTTCGCACGTCCCGCTGGAGCGGGCTTACAGCAGAATGTGGGGCAGGCCCCCACCGTGCGGCAAGATCCGATAGTAAGAGAAAGCCCGCGCGCCGCGTCGGGCTAAGGCGGACACCACGTTTGGCGTCGGGCGGCAGGCCCTAACCCGCGCGCGCCTACAAGAAGCCCTCGATCTCGCCCACCTCGTCCGGACTGAGCCGAAACTCCGCTGCCCCGATGACGCCCTCTACCTGTTTGGCCGAGCGCATGCCGACGATGGCCGCCGTCACCGCCGGATTGCGCAGCGTCCAGGCGATGGCCACTTCGCCCGGCGTGCGACCGTGGCGCCGGCCGATCGCGCGCAGCAATTCTGCCAACTCCAGATTGCGGGTGAGCCGCGGCTCCTGGAAATGCGGCATGCGCCGGCGGTGATCGTCCGACGGCATGGCGGCGAGGCGTTCCCGCGTCATGGCACCCGACAGCAGGCCCGATTTCATGGGCGAATACACGATCACGCCGATGCCATGCCGCTGGGTATACGGTAGAACGGCCTCCTCGATTTCAGGCGAAACGATCGAATACGGCGGCTGCAACGAGGTGATGGGCGCGGTGGCTCGCGCGCGGCGCAGTTGGTCCACATTGAAATTGGATACTCGACAATCCCGCAGCAGGCTTTGCGCCGCTGTGGCGGGGAGCGTAGCGCGCCGCCAGAATGGGATGCACCTCGGTGGCGAAGTCCACCGCTCGAGCCAGAGCAGGCCGTGCGCACAAAGCTGCCGCGCAGATGGTGCGGGGAAGATGCAATGTAATGAGTGCCGGTCCACAATTATACAGCGACGCGGGGCGGCGTTACCGGGCGGCCGTTTCCCGCCGCTCGAGCCACCGGCGAAGAGACTCCTGCGTCTCACCAGATCGGCGGCCCGCCAGGAGGCTCTCCACGCTGATATCTTCATCCAGTTCCGGCCAGTGGATCCCCTCGCCGCCTGCGATGAGACGCCAGTTGGCGCGCTCCCCTGCGGTCCCGTGTGCCAGGCGCGGGAACCATGCGAGCGGCGCCGTGATCGTCCTGCCATCCGCGAGGTCCACAACCAGCGCATCATCGCTGACACTTACACTCTGTGCGAATGCTTCCCTGAGTTCAGTCCCAAAAGTACTCATGCCATGCCCTCAACAAAAAGTCCGCGTTTTCCGCGACCAGTCTTTCGATGCGTCCGATTTCCGCCCCTTGGTGGGGCAGACCATCGCACTTTGTGGTCTGCCGCCTGCGG
>Ga0182013_10008344_pt1 | contig 11194 bp, 9 predicted proteins | sample 612S2MmetaG_FD_120487 | JGI IMG/M metagenome (GOLD analysis project Ga0182013, IMG submission 120487) | Permafrost microbial communities from Stordalen Mire, Sweden - 612S2M metaG | ecosystem: Environmental > Terrestrial > Soil > Wetlands > Permafrost | place: Sweden: Stordalen | collected...
GCTGCCACTGAGCAAACCCCTGGGGGTCTTTCTGCGCGTCGGGCGTGGGATTTCCCAAACGCCACTTCTGCCAATTCTCGACCGACATGGCGTACATTGAGCGCGCGCCGGAAAGTTTGTCCCGCGCCTGCTCGCGCATGCGTTCTTCCTTGATACGAGTCCCCTGAATCCAACCCTCGAGGATGGAAGCGCCAATCGCCGATCCCACTCCGGCCTTCCCCATGAACCCCGCGCCCTGACCGAACTGCTGCGGCGCGACGGCTGGCTTCACATCGACGGGCTTCGCATCGGGAATCTCAAACCCCGGAGGGGCATCGAGTTGGAATTCTGAATTGGCCATAGACGCCTCTTACATCCGACCGCGCTTTACCTTCACCCGCCGGGCCTGCTTCTTTGTGAGCACACGTTCGCCCTTATGCAATCTGGCCATTCCGCCCTTCCGCACCTTCCCGCCGCGGCGATAGGAATCGGGCTTCGCCATCTGGCGCTCGGTGAGGCCGGGATCGCTGGTGCGGGAGTCGGCAGCGCGCGCCGATTGCTCCTGCGAGGCTTGCAGCATCCTCTGCCCCGACTCTTGGGCGCTTTGCCCAAACGCTTTGAGCGCGGCGCTCCGTTTGCTGTCTCCGGACTTGCTGGTAGTGTCTGAACCGTTGTTGCTGTCAGCCATGATTTTCTCCTTATACAGCGGCAAGCGCACTTGCTCCCGCTCCCCCAAGGCTTCCTAAAAATCCTAACGTCGCCGCCTTTCCTGCCGATTGCTCGCCTCCAAGCGAACTCAAGGTCTGTGAAGCCTGGCCCAACCCGCTGATGCTGTTTGCAAGTTCATTTACGCTCAACCCCACGCCGCTGGTTCCGAGATTGGCCAGCGCCGGAAATGACGAAGTGTACGCCTGAGTGAAAAGGTTCCCGATTTGCGAGCCCGACTGGCTTGTGGCCTGGGCCTCCGCCAAATCCTTCGCGCCGCCGCGCGGCATGTTCTGATTGATTTGATTGAGCACGGACTGCTTCTGGGCGGCGATGTTCTCCGCTGCGGGAGCAGTGGCTTTGAAGATGGAGTTGGGATCCCCGCTCGAGAGAAGCTTGTAGTAATTCTCAGCGGACTGGATGCCGGGGAAGGTGGTGTTGAATAGCTGCTGCGACTGCTGCGTCGCCTGAGCAGACTGCGCCTGCTGCGTATTAGCGAGATTCTGCTGGGCCTTCTCTGTGGCCTGACTCGGACCGCCCATCGACAGCCTCCCACTCATCTTTCGTTATGCAAACGAGGTGAGCGTCGAAGCTGCCGCCAGCCCCGGAGAAAAACAGGGGTGCGGTGCCAATCTGACGGAAACCCATTTGGCGAGAAAATCGCTTGGCAGACAGGTTATCGGCTCTTGTTGCCCCAAAAATAACCTGCAACTGCACGTTCTCAAACCACCACGAGATGGCCTTTCCGGCCGCCTCGCGAATCATCTTTGAACCGTGAAATTTCTTGAAGAATACGAAGCCTAAGCTGGCCTTGCGGTACATCGGAGGGCCATCGACTTCAAAGAGCCATCCGTAGCCCAAAAACTGATTGAGCGAAACCGATGACGCGACAATCAGCCAGCGGTTCCGCAGCATGGTGACGAATGCCTCGAAGCTGATTTCACCCTGACCCGGGAATGCCCACGCAAGAAGCTTTTCGTCCTTCGTCCGCTTGTAGAGGGCGAACATGAACTCGTCGGGGAAAATCCCCTGGCCTTCGATGTACTGAAAGACGAGGATATCGTCCTGGGGTCCGGGCGGCGGCTCCAACTGTCCAACCTTTTCGGTTTTGGCTTCGAGTGTTTCCATAGTCTAAGCTTAGACTTCACGCCTGCGAATTGTCGGCCTGAGAAAACTCTGTCCAGATACGGGTTGTATAAGTCTGCGTTTCTTTCGGCAGATAGGGCAGCACGTTTTCGAATAAAGTCTGGTCCCTACCATCCTGCTGACAGGCCGTAATCGCCTTGTGCAGTCCCCCGGCCCCGCAATTGTAAGCCGCCATGACGCCCTTCCAGAGGTCGGCTCCCTGAAACCATTCCGACACCTGCTGCCTGAGTTGCGCATCGAACGCCATCCCGAGAAGGACGTTGAACTCCGGGATGCCAAGCGCCTGGCGGAGAAGATCGCGGTCATTCAGGAGGTCCAGCGCCGTGGCGGGCATCAATTGGAAAAGGCCGATGGCGCCGGCGGGGGAAACGATGCTCGGATTGTCAGGTGCGTCCTCGGCCCGGTGCTGGGCCACGGCGAGCGCCACGGGGACGCCAAACTTTGCCGCGTAGGTTTCAATCAATGACGTATAATCCCCGGCCATCGTCCATCTCCTTGAAACGTCCCCGCTATCATACTACCAAGCCCGTAACGTGCAAAGCGTAGGTTGAAAACGAATGCCCCAACGCTAGTTCCAAATCGCCAGCAAGCTATCCATGGCCGCTGCCGTGAAAACCGTGTGAAGAGCCACCCCGTTCACCGTGGACTGGTCCAAATCCTGCACAGCTCCCTTCCACACAACGATCACTATGCCCGTTGGGGCGCTTGACAAAACAAAGTCCTGAGTTGTGCCGTCGGGAGTAAGTTGCTGCCCCTTGAGAGGGTATGCCGTAGGGCTTGCGGAACTCGCTGCCGGCAATGAAGCGAACGTGACCACCTCGTTGCCCGGCGGATTCTTACTATTCACGACGCCGTTGATGACGTTGTTCTGCATCGTTGCAGTGCCCTGGAACCCGCCAAGGCGGTCAACTTCATCCTCGATGGTCTGCTTCCAGATGTTGAGCCTCTGCAAGTTGGGGTCGATGAGGTCCTGCAACTGAAACGGCGCTCTGATGAGTTTTGATGCCATGTTAAGTCTGGCTCGCCTCCGTCATGGTCAAGTTTGGGATGCCTCAACCAAAGCGTGGCGCGAATAACCTTTCTCGCTGGTGATTGGTTTAGTTTCAATGAATGATTCAGCCAACAATTTGAAATCTCCGGAACACGTTCCTGTGAATCTCCACACTTTACTTTTGAAGGCCGGAAACCTCACTTTGAGACTTGACCTGCTCAAAGTATTCGTCCCAGAGTCCGTTGTTGGTCCAGTTTGAGGAAGAGTAAAAGAGTACGATGGGTCTTCTGCCCCCTCCAAATAAACATTCACAGTGATCGGACCATTGGGAGCTTCATAGACAAAATACCCTTGCTTGGCGATATGAAATTCTCCATTGTCGAACGTCATCTGATAGCTGTCCCAGCTCTGGCGATTCTCCGCCTCAAGCGCCATGCGGATATCGAATTGGTAGAGCGTTACCACGGTGGTCACGGCACCCGTAATCTGGAACGAAAGACGCCGCGCGCGCCACCCGGCACCGCCATTCAAATTCAACTGGACTTGCTGCCGCGATGCGGTGTTGACCGTGAAGGTGTCGCCAATGGTGCCCAAATTGTCGTAGTAGAAATTGAGGATAAGGTCTTGGCCAGCCGTGTCGATATCAAGCGAAACCTCATTGAAAATTTTTTCCGCTTTTTGGTTGCCGAAGTCGAGCAACTGCGACTGGACATTGATGACAATTGGGGTTTCGGTTTCCACGCCGCCAGACCAGCCGCCATCGTCGAAGTCCCCCACGCGGTCCTGGTAGATGTTGCCGTTCGCCTCGCCGACAATTAGATAGCCAGTGTCCTGCTCATAGTACATGCTGAGGGCCGGGACATCATCGTTGCGCCATCTTTTGTAAATCGTGGAATAGATGATCCGGTGCAAATTACCATCCGTCCCAGTGTACGAAAAGAAAGCTTCGTTATCGCAGAACGCCGCCTTCACGGTGTCTAAGTTGGACTGGTCCATCGGCACCACGGGATGGGGTTCAAATGGCCTCCTAGCTTGAAATATCGTACTCTTCGGACGTAATTTCCCGGTATTTCCGGAAGATTGATTTGACGTGATGCCGCGTTCGATCCAGTCGATGATTTCACTCAAAAGCCCCGACCCGCCCCCCGCGAAGGCGTAGCAGCCGTCGATGCTCTGATAGATCATCTCGCCTTCCACTTGAGCAATCCCGAAATTCGAAACCAGTCCATGCAGCGAGGCTGTGATAATGGGGAATGGCGTCGAGGTCTGCGCGGCGATGATCTGGTAAATCGTTGAGAGTGTGAAAACGTAAAGTTGCCCGCGGAAGAAGATGATTCCGGTAATCGGGTCCGACGGAGGCCCAATAACCAAAGTGTTTTCGGGGGGCCACGCTTCGGGGTTTCCCGTCTTTGAATAATAAAGGGTGCTGGGATTGTTGGAATCGCCTGCCGCCCATACGATGTCGAAAGCCAGGCAAGCGATATTTACCCCATATGCGGGATAAGTCGAAACGGTAATCATGGCTCCCGGCTCGTGAATGTTCTGGAAAAAGGCCTTAAAGCTCGATGTCCCGCCTTGGATGACGTAAACCGTTTCCTCCGACGACAACCCCGCATCAATCGTCACCTGCTGATTCGCCACAATATTTGCATTGGGAGTGAAGCTCACCGTAAGGAGAGAATTCACTGCCGTCGCGGTTTGCAGCGTCACTGAAATTGACACTTGAAGCGTGCTGGTAACCGGGGGGTCGTTGTCCAGTTGAAGCTGGTTATTGTTGACAATCTGCGAATCGGGCCAAGAGTCAAGGTACGCAGTCTGGGTGATGGGCAACTGCGCAATCTGATACCACGCCTCACTTAGCGACCCGCCCAGCCGGTACAACCGCCGATGGGTGATCTCCGGCGAAGTCGGAGTGTCGCTGAAGAGGATGGAGACGGATTGGTTGACCGGACTCACCAGATTCACGCCCAGCATGTCCGCCGATGGGTTCGACTCAACCCCCGTGTTCGCGTTGTAGTAGGTGAACCGATAATCGTAGGGGATGCCTCCCGTCACATCGAGCTGCGAACCGACGCTAACGAAAAAGTCTCCGAATCCAACCGAAGCCCCGCCGCCACTGTTGGTTTCCACATTTATTTGGTAGGCCTGCACGTTCGCCCAGGTGTAACCAGGATGCCCCGCTTTGCCAATTGGGTTGAAGGCCGCGCGACTGATCGTGAGGAAATTCCATCCGGCACCAAAAGTAGTGGTATTCGTCCCGGGCAGAGGACCGTTTGGCGGTAAATTCCCCATGTCGGTGTAAGTGGTCAACGCGGCAGGAACGCTATCAATGAATTGCTCACCACCCGGAGTCCGACCGTAGATTTTATAGTAGGTTGCCCCTGCAACAGCACTCCAACTGATCTTTATGGAACAATAGCCATAGACGGTCTTCGGGGTGATGGTCGTCTCTACCGACGCAAGCGTCTCCCCTGTAGCATTGGCTGCCGAAACCCTGTAACCATAGGTTTGAATAGGAACAAGGATACCGATTCCAGTAACACTTGAAAGAGTTACCCCTGTAGGCGTCGTGAGGGAAGGAGTCGAAGCTGATGTTGCAAATGCCCCTGAGTAATAATCAGTAAATGAACCAAGCGTCTGAATGTTCGGCCCCACCGCAAATGCCAACGACAAGCCGCTGATGTTCCCCGGATTATCAACATAAAAAGCCAGATTGAAAACGTCGGTGGTTGCCATCTCGATCCCGCCGATGGTCGATAGGTCCGCTGGCTCCGCCGCATCGGGAGTTCCCATGGACCTTCCGGCCCACGCCGAAGTCGAAGCCGCGATGGAGGCAGAAAGGTAATAGTCCGAGAACGGCGTCCCGGCAACATAGATTCTCTGAAAGAAGGCGTAAACTACATTCGAGACAACCTGTCCAACTTCCGGGCTTTCAGTGGTGGTGAAAAGCAGCCTACCGGGAAGAATATTTGTGGCGGCGGCAACTGTGGCCCCCTGATAGCCCGGCGCAGCGATATCGGCAGAAAGGGTAGTGGAGTACACCGTGGGATTGGTTACTGCCGTAAGCCCACTGGTAAGGACAGGATTCGTCCCACCAATATTGATATAGAGGTCAATCACGTCAATCTGCGAAACGCCAACTGCCAGCACGATTGTGGGGATAATCAGCGGCGCGAAGATTCCCGTCATCAGCACTGCGGACAGCCCATCCACGTATTTGACGTTCACGCCTTCATCGAAAATGTAGGCGTAGGGATAGGCGGAAAGCGGCGGCGAGCTGACCACCTCCGTCCACGGATCTCCGCTGAGAGTGAAAGCCCCGGAAATGTCGGTGTATGCCCCATTCGCATTTCCGGTGCGCTGATAGACCTTTGTGCCCGCCCCCGCCAGGCGATGGACGATATTGTTGAGCGACTTCAACCTGCCAAGAGAGTGAACGGGCGCCGGAAGCGGAACACTGCCTATCCCGTTATTCGTGATCGACTGGACACCGAACCTCGAAGAGAGGGCGTTTTCCTGGCGGCACTCGGCATTGGCCAAATTGAGGTAGACGGACGGGTCGGGAACACGGTCTTCGGCATACCTCGCAACAAGGCCTTTGTTGGTGAAAACAATCGGCACCGTCTTGTAAGTCTGGGGCATTACTGCGTCACCGTCTGCATCGTTGGGCGCTGTGAAGCCTCTTCAATCATCGCCGCCACTCCGCGCATGAACTTGACCCCCGCCATGACCCAGTACTTGTAGTTTTCCGTGCAGAACTTCGCGCGCTGCGTATCCCGCTGCTCCCCGTCTTTCAGGAAAGCCATTTCGAGGACTTTGTATTTCAGCGCGGGCGTGAAGATGTCGAGGGTCGAAAGCGTGTCGGTGAGCGCAAGGGAATCCGGCCCGCGGTCAGAATACCAGAGTTCAAGCGTTCCGGCCGGCGCGGGATTGGGATAAACCCCGTACCCGGTCGCACTCGTCGCGTCCTGAAACCAGTTCGTCGGATCGCCAATGTCGATTGCCCAGTTCTGTTGAAGCATATCGAGGTCGGCCGTAGAAGTGTTGAACAAGTCAATCCATGTCGCCGAAGCCACCACCGGGTCTGAAGGCGCATGAGAATTCAGGAACGAAGCCGTGAACGTGGTAAGGGTAGTGCTGATGACTTCAACCAGTTCACGGCTTTCGGTGTATGCCCCATTCGCATTTGATGTGTCTCCAACCGAAAGGATTGCATTGGGGACGATCCCCAGCATCGACCCCGGCGTCACGGTTGCGGTAACCGGAAGGATGCCCCCGGTCGTAATCGTCGCGCCAAGAGTCGTATTGACCGCAGGCTGCGCCTTGCGCGCAATCCTTTCAATTCGTATTGCGCTGTTGGGTTGAGTGAAGTATTGCTCACCAACCGCGTAATCAACCTGGGAAATCGAGTAAAGCAACCGGACCTTCAAAAGAAAGTCCTGCTGCGCGTTCACAAGGTAATTGAGCATTTCCGTTTGGGTAAAAAGGAACATGGGCGGCTGACCGCTTGGGAACGTGGCGCCATAGAGCGGATCGGTACCAGCATGGGAGTACGTAAAGGTAGCGGTAAAAGTCGCAAGGGTAACACTTGAGGCCGTGATGATTTCAAGGGTCGCCCCGCTCCCGACAATCATCATTGCGCCGTTATAGATGCCAACCATGCTGGGAGGAGTGACAACTGCCGGGCCGGGCGACACCGCTGTTCCCAGGGTCGTCTTGACGACCTTTTCAACAAGGTGAAAGCTAACCTGCGTGAGAATGTCGTTGGCTACGATTGCCACCTAACCTCGCTTTGTAACGGAAGTAATGTCAGACTCAACGCCTAACGCCCGTGTGAAGCGACAGGCCCCCTTCCGCCATCCAAACTTTCCAAGCTGCGCCAACTTGTCGATGAAGTGGTCGTATTCTTGAATGCCTTGCATGAACTCTTGCCCACCCTCTTTGAGCCGCGCCATCGCCGCCGCGCATTCCACGAAGCCGAAGGAATACTCCGCCTGAAAGGGAACATTTTCGCTCCCCGTGTAGGTGGAAGACATGGTAACAGGGAGCATAATGTAGGAAATCACGAGCCGCTGCGCCGTTGGAACCTGCGGATAAACTCCGAACTGAGTCAGCCCGATGGGATACCAATATTCGATTTTCGAACCCAGAACCCCTTCCCAGCCCGGCTGGAATCGATCGAGATCGTAAACCGAAGTCTTGAGGACTGTTCCCGGCCCGTCGATTCGAAGGATCGCAAGAGCCCCAGACGGCATCGACTGCACATTGCTATTGGGAGTCAGATTGTAATTCGAAAGCGAGCGCATTTGCGGCTCTCCGCTCATCAGCGTGGCGGCATTCATCGCCTCAACAATGAGCGGATAAAGTTCGTCCTGGAGGTCCCAGAATTGTGGCGCGGTTCTACTTTCTTCTAAACGGTCCAAGACTTGCACTCCAAGGTCTGAAATCACCATAGACGGTTAATCCTGCGCTTCTCTGGAATCAAGCAAAAGAAGTTTTTTCATGCTTCACCTCAATAGGGGTACGGATACTGGTAAGGCGTGTAATAACTGCTCCAGGTGTTGACGGCCATACACTGGTAAAGCGTCTGCGTGTCAGTGGCCCAATAGGCCACCTGCGGAGTACAAGTGGTAGGCCGATTGGCCAGCGTGCCGTGGCCCGTGCCGCTTGTTCCATCGAAGGGTGATGTAGGGCTTGTTTGTGCTGTCTGGCTAATTGACTCATTGTAAAAATCTCGGTTAGCGATGAGACGCTGAGTGCTGGACCCGATTGCCCCATGAAACACCGAGCCCGAAACAATCGTGTCCTCCCATTCGTAGATGGGGTCAAGCGACTCATTTACAGACGCTACGGGGGTAGCGTTAGTGTCGGTAGGGCTCGACAGCCCGTGAATATAGGCGCTCAGGTTCCTTCCGGGCTGGTCAAGACACAGCGAAGCACGAAGGATTTGATAGTGATCGCCAACCGTGATGGTCGGGGGTCCATTGTAATAATCCGAACCGTAGGCCGATGCCGAAACGCTATTGGACGCACTCGCGGTAATCTCCCATGCGGGGTTAACGAAATTGGTTTGCGAATCTGAAATGTCTGTATCGACAATCGAATAGGGCGAGCCATTGCTGACCCACTGACCCGAAGTCCACGACTTTGTGCTGTCGGTCACGGTAAGGGTTCCGCCAGCCACCGAAACGCCGGTGAAGGTTCCACTGGCATAGACCGTGCCATCATTCGTATCGAATCCGCCCTGCCCGCTGCACCAGCCGTAGTTTGAGCTGCCGAACGATGCAAAGCCGCGATAAACGTCAACGCCAACAAGGTTCGTATAGAATCCTCCCGCTGTGACCGAAAAGCTGTTGCCATAAACCATTCCGGTCCCACTGCGGAAATCCATCGCCTGACAACCTTGCGAGCCATTGGCACACTGGAAGGTATTGTTATAGATTTCCGCCTGCCTGCCGCCTCTTGGACGGCCCGTTGAGTCCGTGCCGTGAAAATAGGCCAGGTCCGAAACCGTGTTGTTGGTATAGGTGTTGTAACGCACTACAATCCGGCATCCCCCCGTGTCCTGAAAGTTGTCGTTCTCGTCGCAGTCCTGCGTAAAAGCCCCGTTGGTGAAGAGGTTGTTTTCAAAATAGAGTGCAGAGGCACTGCCAAAGGTGTCGGGTTGGGTCCATGAATTATCGCCGTAATATCCCACGCCCAACCAAGAGGCATGCGCTACGTTTGCCATGGCATCGCTTGACGTGCTATCGCTTGAAAGCGAGTTATGATCCATCACGCCATAAAGATTCGACGTTCGGATCATCCATGATGACGCTGTACCGTTCCGGTCTTCAGCCCACCCCGAGAAGTTGATATTGGTGACGCGGACGTTAGGGCAACCGCCGGAGGTACAGGTCCCGCCGACAAAAATAGGAGAAATCAACGAAGTGCTGGAGCTGAATGGCTCGATATTCATCTGCCCAATCGTCAGGGTTTTGCCCACGGTAGATTCCGATAAATTAAGCAGCGGGCTTGATGTTCCCCCGTTGTCGATAATCGTAGTGGTCATCGTTCCAGCCCCGACCGTTCCGGTTCCTGTGTTGGGAGTCCCTGTACCCAATATGGATATCGTCGTGGAGAACGCCTGAGTGATCCCCGAAGTCCAAACACAAGTGCCCGAAGGAATAGAAATTATGTCGCCATCGAGAGGAGCAACCTGTTCGGCGGTAATGGCCGCTTGCACAGCGATTGTGCTGCATGATGTGGCGGTGAAGATGGTGCCACCCCCGCCCGACACCGCACGAACCGGGCCCATGACGGGCGCCGCAATCTGCCCAAGTGCAGCGTTGCACCAGACAAACAGTGTCAAAATGGCAATCAATTTATGCATCTCGTTCATCTTAGTGCAGCGTCCAGGTTCCGAACTGGACGTAAGCCTCCCAGTCGGTCGCGGTCGTTCCGACGAAGCACGCCTTATCGCCCGCCGCTCCGGCCGAAATTATGTAGCCGCCGGACCCGCTGCGCGCGCCGTTTGCGTGGATGTACTGGCCGGCGGCTGAGGTGACCACCCTCACCGTTCCGGTGTCGGACGTACCGCTATTATCGCTGTTTCCAACACAATACTGCTTTCCCGCCGCTGCCACAGGGAGTGTGTAGGTGATCGCGGTCGCAGCCGTCGGGTTCTGATTAAAGGTGTAGCCGGTGCTGTACGTTCCACCGAGCGAAGCGCTCGATCCAGTCGTGATGGTGACAGGCGCATGCCCGTCCATAACGCCCGTCGCTACAAGATTGGTGAATGTTCCTGCCGCGGGAGCGCTCCCACCGATTGCCGGTGGCGAAGCAAGTAGGACATTCACCCCCACCCCAGAAAGAGAACTCGTGGCGATGAGGTTGGTAAAAGTTCCGCCCGCTGGCGTTCCGCTGCCAATCGCCGGAGGCGACGCCAGGTAGAGTTGAAATCCAGTCCCGGATACCGCGACGGAAGCGCTCAGAGTCGTGAATGCTCCCGTGTTCGCAGTGCCGGACCCGATAGTACCTGGTATTGCCCACGTGTTACCGAGAAGCTGGCTCGCGTTCAGATTCGGGACAACCGTCGTCGATACAATCGAAAATGGCGAGGTTCCCGTCGAAAGCGTCGAAGTCAACTGTCCGGTTACCGACGCTGTTGTAAAATGCGCTGCGGCTGGCGTTGTGCCACCGATTACACCTGGACTCGGAAGTGCCGAGGTCGAACCTCCAAGCGACACCGAAGTTCCGGCAATCGTGATCGCCGAGTTCGACGCGCCAAACAGGCCAGACGGCGAGACGCTGCCGTAATTTGAAAGATCAGAAGCCGATGGTTCCGTACAGGTCACAACACCTGCCGTCGAAATCAGACTAACCCAATTCGAC
>Ga0182013_10008345_pt1 | contig 11194 bp, 10 predicted proteins | sample 612S2MmetaG_FD_120487 | JGI IMG/M metagenome (GOLD analysis project Ga0182013, IMG submission 120487) | Permafrost microbial communities from Stordalen Mire, Sweden - 612S2M metaG | ecosystem: Environmental > Terrestrial > Soil > Wetlands > Permafrost | place: Sweden: Stordalen | collected...
ACCAATGGCGGCATCCCGCTCTCCTTTTGGTCAGGCCTGCTCGGCACCTAATAGGTGAACGCGGGTGGCGGTGGAGTTGGTTCCCGTCGATTGCGACAAAATCCGCGATCAGCTGGGTGTGTGGCGGACTGCCCTGACGGTCGAGGCCACATAGTCGATACCGGTGACCACCGTGAGCACGATCGCGATGCCCATCATCACCGACGCCGCCACCAGAAAAGGCTCCGACAGCTCCGACCAAGGCAGCACGAACAAGCCGATCGCCAGCGCCTGGACCACCGTCTTGAGCTTGCCGCCCCAACTGGCGGGAATGACCCCGCGCCGAATTACCGCCAGCCGCAACAGAGTCACCCCGACCTCGCGAGTCAGGATCAGCACGGTGACCCACCACGCCAAGTCACCAAGCATCGACAGACCGATCAGCGCCGACCCGATCAGCGCCTTGTCCGCGATGGGATCGACGAACGCGCCGAACTCGGTCGCCATGCCGTAGTTGCGGGCCAGCACACCGTCCAACCTGTCGGTAATGCAAGCAAGCGTGAAGATCGCGAAAGCGACGAGCCGGCCCACGAAGTCGTGTCCGGCGTCATAGAACAAGGCGAACATGAAAATCGGGACCAACACCAACCGCAGGCCGGTCAGGAGATTGGCCAGGTTGGCGATGCGGACACGGCCTACCATCGGACTCGTTTGAGGCTGTGCCGACACGGCATCAGAATAACGGTTGACCAGCATTGAAGAGCCAGAGGTGGGCCCGATGCCGATACTGTTACCCGTGACCGAAAGTCCGCAGGGCAGCCGGCTCGCCGTCCGGCGTGCGCGAACGTCCGACGTCCCCGCCATCAAACGGCTGGTCGACACCTATGCGGGAAAGATCCTGCTGGAAAAGAACCTGGTGACGCTCTACGAAGCCGTTCAGGAGTTCTGGGTGGCCGAGCACCCCGAAATCCAGGGCGAAGTGATCGGTTGCGGCGCGTTGCACGTGTTGTGGTCTGACCTCGGCGAGATCCGTACCGTCGCGGTCGACCCCGCGGTGACCGGCCAGGGGGTTGGCCATGCGATCGTCACGCGGCTTCTCGAAGTCGCTCGCGAGCTGGCGCTGGAGCGGCTGTTCGTGTTGACCTTCGAGACCGAGTTCTTCGGCAAGCACGGGTTCACCGAGATCGAAGGCACGCCCGTCACCGCCGAGGTGTTCGAGGAGATGTGCCGGTCCTACGACATCGGTGTCGCCGAATTCCTGGACCTGAGTTACGTCAAGCCCAACATTCTGGGCAACTCCCGCATGCTGCTGGTGCTTTGACGCGCCGAATTACTCGTCGCCTCCGCTGTCTGGTTCGTTCTCCGATGCGCCAAAGCCCCGGATCGACCCCAGCGTCGCCGCGAGCTCGTCGGGCTTGACCAATACCTCGCGCGCCTTGGATCCCTCGCTGGGACCGACGATGCCGCGAGTCTCCATCAGGTCCATCAACCGGCCCGCCTTGGCGAACCCAACCCGCAGCTTGCGCTGCAACATCGACGTGGACCCGAACTGGCTGGACACCACCAGCTCGACCGCTTGCAGGAGGACATCCATGTCGTCGCCGATATCCGGGTCGACGTCGGTTCGTTCGCCGGTGGGCTTGGCGGTGGTCACGCCCTCGGTGTATTCGGGTTCGGCCTGGTTCTTGCACGCGGCGACGACGGCCTGAATCTCCTCGTCGGTGATGTAAGCGCCCTGCAACCGCACCGTTTTATTCGCGCCCATCGGTAGGAACAGCGCATCGCCCATGCCGATCAGCTTTTCCGCGCCGGCCTGGTCCAGGATCACCCGGCTGTCGATCAGCGACGACGTCGCAAACGCCAGCCGAGACGGGACGTTGGTCTTGATGAGCCCGGTGACCACATCGACCGACGGGCGCTGGGTGGCCAGCACCAGATGGATGCCCGCCGCACGGGCCTTCTGCGTGATCCGCACGATGGCGTCCTCGACGTCACGCGGCGCGGTCATCATCAGGTCGGCGAGCTCATCGACGATCGCAACGATGTACGGATAGGGCCGGTACACGCGCTGGCTGCCCAGCGGCGCGGTGATGTCACCGGAGCGCACCTTGTCGTTGAAGTCGTCGATGTGCCGAACCCTGGACGCCTGCATGTCCTGGTAGCGCTGCTCCATCTCCTCGACCAGCCACGCCAGCGCCGCGGCCGCCTTCTTCGGCTGGGTGATGATCGGGGTGATCAGATGCGGAATGCCCTCATAGGGAGTCAGTTCCACCATCTTCGGGTCGATCAGGATCATCCTGACCTCTTCCGGGCTGGCCCGGGTCAGCAGCGACACCAGCATCGAATTGACGAAGCTGGACTTGCCGGATCCGGTGGAGCCGGCCACCAGCAGGTGCGGCATCTTGGCCAGGTTGGCCGAGATGAAGTCGCCTTCGATGTCCTTGCCCAGCCCGATCACCAGCGGATGGTGGTCGCGGCGTGTCGACGCAGCGGTGAGCACGTCCGCCAGTCGCACCATTTCGCGGTCGGTGTTGGGCACCTCGATGCCGACGGCGGACTTGCCGGGGATCGGCGCAAGCATGCGGACGCTCTCGGTGGCCACCGCATAGGCGATGTTCTTCTGCAGCGCGGTGATCTTCTCCACCTTGACGCCGGGCCCCAGCTCGACCTCGTAGCGGGTGACGGTGGGCCCGCGCGTGCAGCCGGTGACGGCCGCGTCGATCTTGAACTGGGTGAGCACCTCACTGATCGCATCGGCCATGTGGTTGTTGGCGGCACTGCGTTTCTTTGGCGGATCACCCGCTACCAGCAGGGTCAACGGCGGCAGTGTGTAAGGACCCTCGACGACCCGATCCAGTGCCTGGGTGTCCTCTTTACGGGAGGCGCGACGACGACCGGGAGCGGCGGCGGGTTCAGGGACGGTGGGAGTCTCTTCGAGCGGAATCTCGACAGCGTCCGCCGATGGCCACGCCGGCGGCTGGTGCTCGGGATCGAAGGACGCGTCGTCGTAATAACCGTCGGAGAAGTCTTCGCGCGCAGTGTCATCGGCTTCCTCGCCATCGCCGTAATACGCGTCGTATTCATCGTCGTCGGCGTAATCGCGCTGAAACAGCCGGGTGCCGAACATGGCGCGCATCGCATCGGGCACCTCGCGGATCGTGGTGCCGGTCAGCAACAACAACCCGAACATTGCGCCGATGAACAAGAGCGGCGCCGCGATCCAAGGCGTCAACCCGTCCGACAATGGTCCACCGATGGCAAAGCCGATGAACCCGGCCGCGTGACGCCGTGCTTCCGGGTCTTCCGGCGAACCGGACCACAGGTGGCGCAGGCCCAGCACCGACAATGCGATCAAGCTCGCGCCGAGGATCAACCTGGGCCGCGCATCAAGGTTGGGTTGAGTCCGCATCAGCACCACCGCGATCGCGGCTGTGACAACCGGGAGCGCCAGGACAGCCGCACCGATGAACGTCCGCAGCACCTCATCCACCCACGCGCCGACCGGCCGGGCGGCATCGAACCACGAACTCGCGGCGACGATGACGGCAAAACCCAGCAGGACCATCGCGACGCCGTCGCGGCGATGCCCCGGCTCGATGTCGCGGGCCCGACCGATCGACCGCGCCGCACCCCCGGTGCCCTTTGCCGCCATTAGCCAGCCCGCCCGTACGGCCCGGCCGCAGGTCAGTCCGGTTGCGACCAGCAACGACTGATTACGCCGTTTCGCGGGCCTGCTCACCCTTTTGCGCGGCGGTGCTGGTCGCGCAGGTCGGGACCCACTTCGCGGACTGGCCTTTGACCCGCTCTTTCGGGCACCGGAGCGGGCAGCGGTCTTACTCGGCATGGAGGCAAGGGTAGTCGCAAATACATCATCTACACCACCCGCCACACTGGTAACGGGGCATGGTGGTTCGGGCTTACCGGGCCGGACGGCCCGCGGTGCGTAGCGGTCGGTGCGAACTGCTGTAATGCTTCGGTCACTGCTAAGCGCCGGAAAGGGAATCAGATGCGGATATTCCGTGCGGTGTGTGCGGTTGCCCTCGGCATCGCCATGCTGGCCGCCTGTTCTGACCGTGGGTCCCCGACCGGGTCCTCAAACGGGTCGACGAAGGCTTCCAAACCGTCCGCCCCGAGCTTCGACGGCACCTACCGGTTTGATTTCGACGGGACCGAGCAACTGGCGGGTGGTGCGCCCAAGCCCACGAAATCGAGATCCAGAAACTATGCGCTGCGCTCGACATGCACAGATTCGGGGTGCGTCGCGACAGCGACGAAACTGGCAGACGACGACCCCAAAAAGAAGTCGGATCCCCCTGTCAATTTGGTGCTCGACTACATCGATGGCTATTGGCAGATGGCGCTCCGCGAGGACAGTGCATGCACTGACAGCGAAGCTAAGGGCCCGTCGATCACGGCCTGGATTCTGCAGCCGCAGCCCGACGGCACCCTGAGCGGAACTTCCTACGTAGCCATGAACCCGAGCCCGGATTGCGCCGTGGCGACACAAACGCCGTTGACGGCGAAGCGCCTGAGCGACGTCGACGCGGGTATCTCGGTTCCTGATCCCGGCAAACAGGCCCGGCGTTCACCGTCTGCGCCCGAAGGCTTCACCGGACACTACGACGAGACAAGCGTCCTGCACGACTCGTCGAAACCGGGGGTGCGACGCCTCGCCATGCAGACGATGTGCGTGCGAAACACCGACCAATGCGCGACGTTCAGGTCCTTTGCCGGCTCGGCGACCGCCATTGTGAATTCGCTGATGTACAGCAACGGCAAATGGCTGCTCGACCAGCGCACCGAGGTCAACTGCCCGAACGGCGCGACCGCCAAAACCATAAAACATGAGGAATATGCACTGCCGCAACCAGTTTCGCAGCCGCTTTCACGGGTCCTCGGAAACGTCCGATTTGATGCTGCGGATTCGTGTCCGGCACAAGAACTGGACATCTCGCTAGAACGAACGGGCGACTGATCCTCGGACATCCGCAGCGACGCCGTTCCCGAGCGCTGAGTAGGGTGAGACACGCGTCACCACGCACCCCCTCTCACGCACCCTCGGAGCAACCAGGAGGCTCAGCATGCCCGTCGTCGTCGTCGCCACCATGACCGTTAAACCCGAATCGGTCGACACCGCCCGCGATATCCTCGCCCGTGCGGTCGACGAGGTGCACGGCGAACCCGGCTGCCAGCTGTACTCGCTGCACCAAACGGGCGAGACGTTCGTCTTCGTGGAGCAATGGGCCGACGAAGAAGCGCTGAAGACCCACAGCACCGCGCCCGCGGTCGGCAACATGTTCAAGGCGGTCGGTGAGCACCTGGCCGGCGCGCCGGATATCAAGATGCTGCAGCCGGTTCCGGCGGGCGATCCAGACAAGGGACAGCTGCGCAAATGACCGACGTGTCGCCGAACGGACGAGTGAGCGGCCCACTAGAAGGCAAAGTGGCGTTCATTACGGGCGCCGCGCGAGGCCAAGGCCGTGCGCACGCCGTCCGACTGGGCGCCGATGGCGCGAACGTGATTGCGGTGGACCTGTGCGAGCAGATCGCCAGCGTGCCGTATCCGCTGGCTACCCCGGAGGACCTGGCGGCCACCGTCAAACTCGTCGAGGACACCGGCGCTCGCATCGTGGCCAGACAGGGCGACGTTCGCGATCGCGCGTCGTTGTCCTCCGCACTGCAGGCGGGCCTTGACGAGTTCGGTCGGCTCGACATCGTCGTTGCCAACGCCGGTATCGCACCAATGCAATCCGGTGACGACGGCTGGCGCGACGTCATCGACGTCAACCTCACCGGCGTCTACAACACCATCAAGGTCGCGATACCGACGATGGCCAAGCAGGGCACCGGCGGGTCGATCGTGCTGATCAGTTCGGCCGCGGGGCTGGCCGGCGTCGCTAGCCCCGACGCCGGTTCCGTGGGCTATGCCGCCGCCAAGCATGGCGTAGTCGGGTTGATGCGCGTGTACGCGAATTTGCTTGCCAAGCAGAGTATTCGCGTCAACTCGATACATCCGACCGGTGTCGAAACCCCGATGATCAACAATGAGTTCACTCGGGGATGGCTGGCCGCGATGGCAGCTGGGTCCGATTCGGCGGGGGGCATGGGCAACGCACTGCCGGTGGAGGTGTTGCAGGCCGAGGACATCGCAAACGCGGTGGCTTGGCTGGTGTCCGACCAGGCTCTGTATATCACCGGCGTCACGTTGCCGGTCGACGCTGGATTTTTGAACAAGTAGGCGCCAATGGCGCGAAATCTCGCAGCGCAGACCGCCTTCGGCACGATGGTTCTGACGGCCGTCGAGCAAAACGAGCCAGCGGGCCGCCGCTTGGTGGACGACGGCCTCGCGTACTTGTTCTTGCCTACCGCACTGCGATGGCTCGTCGCCGCGACCCGATGGGCGCCGATGCGCCGCCTGATGATCCGCGGATCGGAGTTCACCGGCCCCGGGCTGTGGGTTAATTTGGCCTGCCGTAAGCACTTCATCGACGACAAACTCAAGGAGTCACTGGACGGCGTCGACGCGGTTGTCATCCTGGGCGCCGGGATGGACACCCGTGCCTATCGACTCAACTGGCAGCGCCGCATCCCCGTCTTCGAGGTCGACTTACCGGTCAACATCGCCAGAAAGGCGGAGACGGTCCGGCGGGTGCTGGGCACGCTGCCGCTTTCGGTCCGGTTGGTCGCGGTGGACTTCGAGGCTGACGACCTGCTCACCGCCATGGCAGAACACGGCTATCGCACCGACTACCGGACCTTCTTCATCTGGGAAGGCGTGACTCAATACCTCACCGAAGCAGCTGTCCGGCGGACCTTGGAGGGGCTGCGCGCGGCCACACCGGGCAGCCGGTTGGTCTTGACCTACGTCCGACGGGACTTCATCGAGGGGACTAACCGGTATGACACCCGGACCCTGTATCGCAACGTGCGGGAGCGCCGACAAATCTGGCAGTTCGGCCTGGAGCCGGACGAGGTGGCCGAGTTCATCGCAGACTACGGTTGGCGGTTGGTGGAACAGGCGGGGCCTGACGAACTGGTCCAGCGGTATGTTGAGCCCACCGGCCGCAAACTCAAAGCGTCGCAGCTGGAATGGTCCGCTTTCGCGGAAAAGTCCCAGCAGACCAGCTGATTCAGACCTCGATGACCGTCGGCACGATCATCGGCTGGCGACGATAGACTTCGCCCACCCACTTACCAACCGTGCGGCGAACCCCTTGGGCGATCCGGATCGGATCGGTAACGTTGTTAGCGGCCAGCGATTCCAGTTCGGCCTCGACCTTGCGGACGGCGGGCTCCAGGGCCTTGGGGTCTTCGGAGAATCCGCGCGAATATAGTTGCGGCGCAACGGCCGGACGCCCGGTGCCGCGCTTCACCACCACAATCACTGAGATGAAACCCGAAGACAATGTCAGCCGCTCACCCAAAGTGATATCGCCGACATCGCCGGTGATCATGCCGTCGACGAACATCTTGCCGACCGGTACCGCCCCGGATATGGCGGCTTTGCCGGCCACCAGGTCCACGCTGACGCCGTTCTCCGCCAACAGAATCGACTCTTCGGGGACACCGGTGCTGGCGGCCAGCTTGGCATTCGCCCGCAGGTGCCGCCAGGTGCCGTGCACCGGCATGACATGGCGGGGCCGCACGCCGTTGTACAGAAATAGCAGCTCGCCGGCGTACGCGTGGCCTGAAACATGCACCCGTGCTTGGGCATTGGTGACGACACGGGCGCCGATCTTGGACAGCGAGTCGATGACGCCGTAGACCGCCTCCTCGTTTCCGGGGATCAGAGACGACGACAATATGACGAGATCGCCAGAGGTCAGCGTGATGCTGCGATGCTCACCGCGCGACATCCGCGACAACGCCGCCATCGGCTCGCCCTGGGTGCCGGTGGTGATCAGAACCACCTGTTCGGGCGCCATCATCTCGGCGGCGGAGATGTCGATCAGGTCGGAATCGCCTACCTGCAGAAAACCCAGGTCCCGGGCGATACCCATGTTGCGCACCATCGATCGCCCAACGAAGGATACCCGCCGGCCCAATGCAACAGCGGCATCGATGATCTGCTGCACGCGGTCCACATTGGAGGCGAAGCATGCCACGATGACTCGCCCGTCGGCGCTGCGGATCAGCCGGTGCAGCGTCGGGCCCACCTCGCTTTCGGATGGCCCGACGCCGGGCATCTCCGAATTGGTCGAATCGCACAGGAACAGGTCCACACCTGCGTCGCCCAGCCGGGACATGCCGGGCAGGTCGGTGGGACGGCCGTCCAACGGTTGTTGATCGAGCTTGATGTCGCCGGTTTGCAAAATGGTTCCCGCGCCGGTGTAGACCGCGATGGCCAGCGCGTCCGGGACGGAGTGGTTAACGGCGAAGTACTCGCATTCGAACACGCCATGCCTGCTGCTCTGCCCCTCGGCAACCTGGACGAACACCGGCTTGATTCGGTGCTCGCGGCATTTCGCGGCAATCATCGCCAGGGTGAACTTCGATCCGACAACCGGGATGTCGGGCCGTAACTTGAGCAAGAACGGGATTGCCCCGATGTGGTCCTCGTGCGCATGGGTGATCACCAACGCCTCGATGTCGTCGAGCCGGCCTTCGATGTGCCGCAGGTCCGGCAGGATCAGGTCGACGCCGGGCTCGTCGTGAGTGGGAAACATCACCCCGCAGTCAATGATCAGCAGCCGGCCCAGGTGCTCGAAAACCGTCATGTTGCGGCCGATTTCGTTGATGCCGCCCAACGCGGTGACCCGCAACCCGCCCGAGGCCAAAGGACCAGGTGGCGCGAGCTCTTCGTTCACGTCCGGATCACCACCGGAGCCGCCGGGCCGGCGACAGTCATTGCAGCACCGAGGCCGCGCGCATGTCGGCGGCCAGCGCGTCGATCTGCTCGGGTGTCGCCGGCATCTGTGGCAGCCGCGGATCACCGATGTCGACACCCTGCAGACGCAGGCCTGCCTTGGACATCGTCACCCCGCCCAGCCGGCCCATCGCGTCGCACAGCGGGGCGACCGCAACGTTGATCTTGCGGGCGGTCGAGATGTCTCCGGAACTAAAGGCGGACAACAACTCTCGAAGCTGGGCCGCCGCCACATGCGAAATCACACTGATGAAGCCGATGCCACCCATGGCCAGCCAGGGCAGATTCAGCGCATCGTCGCCGGAGTAGTAGACCAGTCCGGTCTCGGCGATGATCTGGCCGCCACTGTGCAGGTCGGCTTTGGCGTCCTTGACACCGACGATGTTCGGATGCGCCGCCAGCGCGCGGATCGTGTCGGGCTCGATCGGCACCGCTGACCGGCCGGGGATGTCGTAGAGCACGATCGGCAGCTCCGTGGCGTCCGCGACGGCGGTGAAGTGTGCCCGCAGCCCGCTCTGCGGCGGCTTCGAGTAGTAGGGCGTGACCACCAGGAGTCCGTGCGCTCCTTCGGCCGCGCAGGCCTTGGCCAGCCGGATGCTGTGCGCGGTGTCGTAGGTGCCCGCGCCGGCGATGACACGGGCCCGGTCACCCACCGCCTCCAGGACAACCCGAAGCAGCTCGAGTTTCTCCTCGTCGCTGGTGGTCGGCGACTCTCCGGTTGTTCCCGAGACCACCAAGCCATCGCAGCCAGCATCCACCAGGTGATTCGCCAGGCGCGCCGCCGCGGCGATGTCCAGAGAGCCATCGGCGCCGAACGGTGTCGCCATCGCGGTCAGGAGGGTGCCCAATCGCGCGGGGGCATCGAATCCGGCGGCGCTCACGGCTCCTAGGTTACCTGGCGGTGCCAATCTCTTTAGCACCCGCGCCAGCGCGTCAGTCTCAGGCTTCGTTTGCTAAAGGACTGGTCGCGACCTCGCTGCCGTCGGCCAGTGTGGACACCTCGAAGTCCTCGAATGCCGCGGGTGCTGCCTGGATGAGCTGGCGAAGACACTCGATAGCCAGGCGGCGGATTTCCACATCGGCGTGCTCGCTGGCGCGCATCGCGATGAAGTGCCGCCATGCCCGGTAGTTTCCGGTGACGACGATGCGGGTTTCGGTGGCGTTGGGCAGGACCGCGCGTGCGGCTTGACGCGCCTGCTTACGACGCAGAACCCCCATTTTCTCGCCTGCCTGGTCAGCCGCGAACTTGGCTTCCAGCTTGGCCAGCAGTTCGGTGTATGCGGCGTGGCTGGCGTCGGCGGCCGCAGTCAGGATCTGCTGCAGTTCGGGGTCGTCCTCCATCCCCGGCGGCATCACCACCTGCGAGTCTTTCTCCGGCACGTAGCGCTGCGACAGCTGCGAGTAGGAGAAATGCCGGTGCCGGATGAGTTCATGAGTGCAGGATCGCGAGATGCCCGTGATGTAGAACGACACTGTGGCGTGCTCGAGCACAGAGAAGTGTCCGACGTCGATGATGTGCTTGATGTAGCCGGCGTTGGTCGCGGTCCGGGGATTGGGCTTGGACCAGCTCTGATAGCAGGCTCGGCCGGCGAACTCGACCAGCGCGGGGCCACCGTCGGCGTCGCTGGTCCAGGGCACGTCGAGGGGCGCCAGGAACTCGGTCTTGGCGATCAGTTGCACGCGCAGCGGCGCGATCTCGGCCACGGCGCTCACCTTAGACGCTGTGTTTGGCTGACCGCCGCGTCTGGTCGGGATCAACGGCCCTTGGCGAAGGCTGTCGTCCGCGGCAAGCCGGCACCGGGCCGCTACTGGACCCAGGCGTTGCAGCGCATTCCCAACCTTCGGTCAGAACGACGTCTTGGTCAGCGAAGTCCTGCGGTTCTGCGGCGACGTGGTAGTCGAAGGGCACGGGACGCGCATCGGTCCTGCGTAAAGGCAGCAACGCCACACCACGTGTGAACGTGCCGCCAATCAGCGCAACCGGAGGCTGGCCTAGTCTGGAAACGATTTGGCCATGGGAGGCACCAATGAGCGAGCACGAAGTACGGATGATCATCTTGTCAACCGACAACCTGGATGAATCGGTCCGGTTTTACAGCGAGACCCTGGGAATGCCATTGAAGTTCCGCGACGGAGCCCACTTCGCAGCCCTCGATGGCGGACCGGTCACTCTCGCATTGGCGACCGCGGTCGACCATCCCATACCCGGGCAGGTCGTCGTCGGTGTCAAGACCGCTGACGTCGACGCCGCGGCGAAGGCTGTCGAGGCCAGTGGTGGCGGCATCGTGAAAGGCCCGTACGACGACGCACACGAACGCCGTGCTGTGGTCTACGACAACAAGGGCAACG
>Ga0182013_10008347_pt1 | contig 11191 bp, 7 predicted proteins | sample 612S2MmetaG_FD_120487 | JGI IMG/M metagenome (GOLD analysis project Ga0182013, IMG submission 120487) | Permafrost microbial communities from Stordalen Mire, Sweden - 612S2M metaG | ecosystem: Environmental > Terrestrial > Soil > Wetlands > Permafrost | place: Sweden: Stordalen | collected...
CTCGTGTGCCTTGTAGCTTTTCATCCAGGCTTCGAGGATCTTGAGATGTTCGGGGTTTTCGCGCACGCCGGCAAGTGGGACCTGATGCGCGCGGAACGTGCCTTCGATCGGGGTGCCGTCGACTTCTTTGGGGCACGTCCATCCCTTGGGCGTGCGCAGAACGATCATCGGCCACACAGGCTGTTTCTTGAAGCCGTTCTTGCGCGCTTTCTGCTGGATCGCGCGAATCTCGGCGTAGCAATCATCGAGCGTTCGCGCTAGGAGCTGGTGCACGACGAGCGGATCGTCGCCTTCGACGAAATACGGCTTGTAGCCGCGGCCGACATAGAGCGCTTTGAGATCCTCGTCACCGGTCCGCGCCTGCACGGTCGGTCCGGAGATCTTGTAGCCGTTGAGGTGCAGAATCGGTAAGACCGCGCCGTCGTCGACCGGATTGAGGAAGTTGACCGACTTCCAGCTGCCTTCGAGCGGGCACGTCTCGGACTCGCCGTCGCCGACCACGCAGGCAACGATCAGATCCGGGTTGTCGAACGCCGCGCCGAACGCGTGGACGAGCGAGTAGCCGAGTTCGCCGCCTTCGTGCATCGAATTGGGGACATGCGGTCCGCAGTGGCTCGGCACCCCGCCGGGCGTCGAGAACTTGCGGAAGAGTAGCCGCATACCGTTCTCGTCCTGCGTGATTTCCGGATGGACATCGGTGTACGAACCCTCCAGGTACGAACAAGCGTTGAGTGAGGGACCACCGTGTCCGGGACCCGAGATGTAGATGAAGTCGGCAGCATGTTCTTTGATCAGCCGGTTGAGATGGATGTAGATCAGATTCTGGCCGGGCGAGGTGCCCCAGTGCCCGAGCAGCCGCGGTTTGATCTGTTCGGCCGTGAGCGGCTCCCGCAGCAGCGGGTTCTCGAACAGATAGATCTGGCCGATGCACAAGTAGTTCGCAGCGCGCCAATACCGATGCATCTTATCCAGCAGCGCCGGCGACAGCGGTCCCTTGGGGACCGGCGCAGGTTTATGTTGTTTCCCATAGGCTGCGACTGCCGTTGACAAGCTAACGTCGAAGCCGAAGGTCTTCGGCGTGACCACGAGATCGGTCTTGCCGGCTGGTGTGGCGTGACTTCCCTTGTACTTTACCGTTGGTGCTGGCTTGGTCGTGCTCATGGTGAAGGTTCTTTCTGCAATGCGGCGCGTGCCCGCAGGCACGGCAGCGACGGGGAATGGTGCGCTGCGTTCAAGCGACTATGACGGGACGGGTGTCGCGCTCGGGTGAACGTCGAGCGGCTTCTTGGATGTTACCGGCGTGCCGACGGGGTCGAAGATGCGATAAGCGATTAACTTGATGGGATCCGTCACGAGCGCCCAGATGAGCGCGTAGCCCCAGACCAACCCTGCGGGACCCCAGCCGATGGGCGTCATGATGCCGAGCCCATAGACGGCCATGAGGGTCGCAAAGCACTGCGTGCCCAAGACGGCGATGAGGAGAATCGGAGCCGGACGGATCGACCACCACGGTCCGCGCGTGCGCGCGATGAAGATCGTCAGATGTCCGGCGACGGACAACAACAGATACATCAGCGTTTGAAGTTGCGGGTGGCCCAGGTGGTATACCCGGTCACTCAGGTAGAACAGGCCGCATGCGGCGATCGGACCGATGACGCCGAGCACCGTTGCGATTTTGAGCACCAGGGCCATGTTCCAGGCCTCGGGCTTCTTCTTGTAAATGACGTTGTCGTAGGCGATGGACAGGATCGCGCCGTCGTTGAGCAGCGCCAGCATGACGATCATCACCGCAGTTAGCGGATAGAAGTTGAAGACCAAAATCGCGAACGTCATGAACAGCAGCACGCGCAAGGTTTCCGCGATCCGGTAAATGGCATAGCTGTTCATCCGCTGAACGATGCGGCGGCTTTCCTTGATCGCGTCGACGATCACGGTCAAGCCGGCCGTCATGAGGACGATCGAAGCCGCGGCACGTGCCGCGTCGGTCGCGCCCGAGACGGCGATGCCGCAGTCCGCCTTCTTGAGCGCGGGTGCGTCGTTGACGCCGTCGCCGGTCATGCCGACGATGTGGCCGCGCTGCTGCAGAACGTCGACGATATGGAATTTATGCTCGGGAAACACCTGAGCGAAACCGTCGGCTGTCTCGATCGCCTTTGCTTGGGCGTCGGTCGCCTTTTCTTTGGTGTCACCCAACGTGTTCGCGTTGAGGATGTTCGTACCCAACCCCAAATCGCGCGCCGTTTCCTTCGCGATCGCGACCTGATCGCCGGTGACCATCTTGACGTTGACGCCCATCTGCTTGGCACTCGCGAGCGTGGCCTTGGCGGTCGCGCGCGGCGGGTCGTACATCGGGAGCACGCCGAGAAACTGCCAGTTGTCTTTGTCGTCAGCTTTGGCGACGCCCAGCGAACGGAAGCCGCGGCTCGCGAAACCATCGACCGCTTTGTCCACGGCCGGTTTGGCCGCGGCGGCGTTGCTCGACATCTGGAGAACGACTTGGGGCGCCCCCTTTGCGACGTCGAACTGCTTCCCGTCTTCACCCTTGACGGTCGCTTCGGTCCGCTTGTGCACCGGGTCGAACGGTTTGAAATGCACGACCTCGTAGGCTTTGAGGATTTTGTCGTCCTTGACGCCGCCGATCACGGTCAAATCGATCGTATCTTTGTCTTCGGCGCGCGACGCGAGCGCGGCGTAGAGGATGAGCTTGTCGGCCGGCGTGCCGTCTAGGCTGAAGGGATCGCCCAACGTCAGCTTGTTCTCGGTCAGCGTGCCGGTCTTATCCGAGCACAAGATATCAACGCCCGCGAGTTCTTCGATCGACGACAGCCGGGTTACGATCGCTTGTTTTTTCGAGAGCAGGCGTGCCCCGACAGCCATCGTCACCGATAAGACCGTCGGCATCGCGACGGGAATCGCCGCCACGAGCAGGACCAAAGCGAACTCAAACATGTCGAGCATCGGGTCATGACGGGAGAAGCCGACGCCGACGATCACGCCGACAAGGACGACCGCGAGGATGATGAGGTAGTTGCCGATCTTGAGCACGGCCTTTTGGAAATGGCTGCTGGTGTGCGCCTGCTCCACCAGCGCCGCCGTCTTGCCGAAATACGTGTTCGTGCCGGTCGCATAAACGATCGCATCGATCTCGCCCTGGCGCACGATCGACCCCGAGAATACCGCTCCGCCCGGTTCGCGCGTCACCGGCAGCGATTCGCCGGTCAACGCCGATTGATCGACTTCGATCGGGTCGCCCGCTAATAAGCGCGCGTCGCCCGGTACGATGTCGCCCAGGCGCATGCGAACGACGTCGCCCGGCACGAGTTCGGCAACCTTAGGATTGACCCACTTGCCGTCGCGACGCACGCGGGCATTAATCGCCAACTGCGACTTGAGTGCGGCAATGGCGTTTCCGGCTTGGTGCTCCTCCCAGAAGCCGACGACGGCATTCGTGCAAAGCAGCAAGGCGATGACGCCGAAATCCAGCCAGTGCCGGACGACGGCCGACAGAATCACGGCCGCTTCGATCATCCAGGGAATCGGTCCCCAGAAGTAACCAAGAAACTTCAGGAACGGATTTTCGGCCTTTTCGGCGATCTCGTTGGGACCGTATTGCGTCAGCCGCTTGGCGGCTTCAGCGGCGGTCAGACCGTCTTTGGTCGATCCGAGCTTGGTGAACAACTCCGCCATGGGGATCGATTTGAGATCGTCCTCGCCGCCCGGCGCCGACTTGCCGTCAGGGCCCGCTTTCCCGCCGTCTGCCGGCTTTGCATCCGGCATGCCTTTTGCACCGTCTTCGGGATTGGTACGATATGCGGGCTTGGCAGCGGCGACGGGTATCGCATCATTCGCAGGCTCGGGATGGTCCGTGGTCGTCGCAGCGTCGACGGACTTCACATCATCCGCGGGCTTGGCAGCATCGACCGATTTCGCAGCATCCACGGGTGTCGCCGTGCCAGTGGCTTTCGTGTCGGATGCGGGCGCCGATGCGGCACCGGCGGTGGGCTCCGCAGCGACGGACAATTTGTGTTTGTCCGCGACGTCGGAGCCGCTTTCGGGTAGCGCGTGTCCGGTCTCGGCTTCGGGCTTGTACGCGATCTCCGATTCGAGCCTGGTTTCGATCTTCGAGACGATCTTCGAGACGGTCGTCGATTCCGGGCGGTACTCGATCTTGTACTCGGTCCGCGATTCGGTCGTGGATTCGATATCGGATTCGTGCTTCTCTGTCTTTGGGTTCATGACGACCAACCTGGATACCCAAGGTCGTATTCGACCATCATATTAGCGACGGCCAGGCGTGAACCGGACCGAAGTCGTCGAGGCGTAAGTCGTGTCCCGGTCTTGCCGGGAGATCTGCGTGATCGATCATCGCTTCGGCTTGGGCTTGAACACCGCGCGACCGATGACGAACGCCCACACGCAAGAGAGCAGGATCGGCAACACCAGCCGATTCCCGGCCAAATGCGGGATCAACGCGTCGCCGAGTGCCAGGCCCAGGAAAAGGGCCGCCGCTATTGCCAAGACCCGCTGCATCGGCGCGTCCGACAGCGGGGAAACGCGGTCGGCGCTAGGTGCGGGTGCGCGCGTGTCAGCCACGATTTTCGCGTGGACTCCCGTCCCTTCGGCCGCAGCCAGCAAAGACGCGCCAGGTACGGCCGCATCGTGGGCGACGATTGCGCGAGCGCCTCCGGCTGCGATCTCGGCCAACAAGACGCCCGGCACCCGCTGTAGGGCGTGGACGAGTTGCGCGACGGAAAGCGTCGACAGGCTCTCGTCGACTTGAAGCGTCGTGCGGGTGAGAATGTTCGCGTCCCGGAAATCCGGCGCGGGCAGCATCATAGCACCGGCAATTTGAGATTGTTCTGAGCGGGGGGCGATGCAACAACGGGAACCGCCGCCGCATTTTTGTTCAGGATGTCCAGGAACGGCTTGACGATATCTATCGGCATCGGAAAGATAACCGTCGAGTTGTTCTCGTTGCCGACCTCCGTGAGGGTCTGCAAATACCGCAACTGCATCGCGGCTGGAACAGAAGCCAGAATCTTGGCCGCGTCGACGAGCGTTTGCGAGGCTTGGAACTCCGCGTCCGCGTGGATAATCTTGGCCCGCCGGTCGCGTTCGGCTTCAGCCTGTTTGGCGATCGCTTTCACCATGTTGTCGGTGAGCTGGACGTCGCGGATCTCGACAGCGGTGACCTCGATGCCCCAGTCCTTGGTGCGTGAATCCAGGATGTCTTGAACATCGGTGTTGAGCGTCGCGCGCTTGGAGAGCATCTCGTCCAGCTCGTGCTGGCCCAGAACGGATCGCAGGGTTGTCTGCGCAAGCATATTGGTAGCTGCGCCATATTGCTGGACTTGAATGATCGCCTTTTCGGGATCCAGGACGTGGAAATACAGTACCGCATCGACTTTGACCGAAACGTTGTCGCGTGAGATGAGGTCTTGGCTGGGAATCTCCATGACGACGGTTCGCAAATCGACCCGAACCATTTGTTGGATGTACGGCAACATAAAGATGAGGCCAGGTCCCCGTACACTTGAGAAGCGGCCCAGGGTGAACATGACGCCGCGCTCGTACTGACGCAGCACACGGATCGATGCGTTTATGAGGATCAGCGCGACGAAGATGACGATGATTGGGGTGAGTAAAGGAGCGAACGTGAACATTATCGACCTTCGAGTTGGAGCGCTCGGCGATTCGGCCACTTCTGCTCGGCGGTATGTCATCGGCATGCCGTACGCGCTGCGGGACCGTCGATCAGAGAGCCTAACTGTACCGCAGGGCAGCACGGAGCGGTATCGTGAGATTCATGGAGGACACCAGCAGCGTTCGCGTGCGAACGGCGGTTGCGCTCCCATCTACGAAACGGTGCGCGCGAGGGGTACCTGGACGTTACGATCTATCCACGGATTTCACGATACCGACGCTCGCCGGCCTGAGTTAGACTTTGAAGTGCGCGGCCGCCTAACTCCGTGGCCGACATGCGAATCTCTGCTTTTTCGCCTTTCTCTTTGAGTTCAAGGACACACCATGTTGCGACCTGGGGACCGCGTCTCTATCGACTGGATCGGCGAGGAAGGATTCGTCACGGAGGTGCACACGAACGACGTCATCGTGCGTGTGAATGTGCCCGGCGGCCACGACGAGCGCAGCTACGCGCACGAAAGCCTTCGGTTTGTACCAGTGACGACTGCATCATCGCATTTGTACGCCCGCTGACGGCACCGCCCGCGTCGTCACCGACGTCGGCGTCCGTAGCGAGAGGATCCGCATTAACCTCGATTATACGTCCGGCGGCGACGGGTTCGTTTCGCTGGTAGTCTCGCCGCTGCTCGCCCACGATACGCCGGGCACGATCGGCGCCGCGCAGCGCCTCTGAGAAGCGGTCGACCGACCCGCGACGGCGAAAATTCGGGGACGCTGCCTAGGCGCCGGCAACGGCGCTTCGCTCGATGCTGCGTGATGCCCGCGGGCTCCAGCCAGTGCTGGAACGCAACGGCGTGACCGCCCGGTCCACTCCATCAGTTTCACGATATCGCGCTGCTCCGCGCTTGCAGTAGAATTGAATTGGCCTGCTCGAGCTTGCGCCAGCGCAACCGATGTTTTTCCGCAGACGCAAGCCGTGCGAGCAGTGCCGAGCACGAAAAAAGGCTACCAATGCGAACACACCCGGCGTCGCCGCTTTCCACCGGTCCGGCCTGATGCTCATCGCAGGTGACATCGGCGGCACGACGACGCGGCTGGCACTTGTTTCACCGCAGGCCGGACCGCGCAGATTCGTTGCAGAGCAAGAATTCCGCAGCGCGGATTACACCAGCATCGAACCAATCATCGACGCGTTCCTGGCAGCGAACCGCGGCCACGCAACGTCGGCTTGCTTCGACGTGGCCGGCCCGGTGGTCGCCGGACGAGCGCACCTCACCAATCTTCCGTGGGACCTCGAAGAAGCGGCGCTTTGCCGGACCCTGCAACTCGAACGTGTCTCCTTGCTCAACGATCTGCAAGCCATCGCGCATTCCGTCCCGCATCTACAGCCGAATGAAACGCTCCTCATCAACGCCGGCAAAGCCCCCGCGCACGCTCCGATGGCTGTCATGGCACCGGGCACGGGTCTGGGTGAGTCGTTTCTCATTTGGAGCGGAAGCGAATACATTTCATGCTCCTCGGAGGGCGGCCACGTCGATTTTGCGCCGACGAACCAGGTCCAGGCCGAACTATGGGCCTTCCTGACCGAGCGCTTCCGTCACGCTGCTTACGAGCGCGTGTGCGCCGGATCCGGCTTGCCGAACGTTTACGATTTCGTACGGTCGCGCGATCCGTCTTCGGAGAGCAGCGAATTCCGCGCCATCTTGCAAGCAGCCTCGGACCGCACGCCCCCGATCATCGAGGCCGCTCTACACGACGGCGCCAACAATCCCCTCGCAGCCGAGACGTTGCGCATCATCGTCGACGTTTGGGGCGCGGAGGCCGGGAATTTAGTGCTTAAGGTCATGGCGACCGGCGGACTGTACCTTGCCGGCGGATTACCGCCCCGCTTGCTATCCGAGCTTCAAGACGGTGCCTTCATGCGAGCGTTTTCCGCGAAGGGCCGCTTCGCCAATTTGTTGCGCGGGGTCCCGGTTCATGTCATCGTCGTCAACGCTGCCCTCCTGGGCGCGGCGATCTATGGACTCGAACAAGCGGTCCCGGATGCGGCGGGCCGAGCGCGGGCCCCATGATCGCTCCCAGAGCGAAGATTCCCTGGCTTAGCCCGAGTTGGCGGGGTGAAAACGTATCGCGCAGGATCGATTGCGCGGTCGCCAGGAGTCCCCCGCCGAAGGCACCCTGCACCACTCGGGCCGCGATGAGCATCGGCAGGTCACCCGAGCCTCCGCACATGATCGATGCGAGCGTAAAACCCGCGATCGACGCGACGAAGTAGTTCCGCCGCTCAAACTGCTTATTTCTTGATGACCCCGCCGCAGATCATACATGCTACGGTGAAGCCGAATACCTTTCCGGCGCCCTTCGGCGGCGTGGACGGCGCGGTCCCCTCTTTCCATGGATTTCACGATAGGCGCATATAGCCAAGCGCAGTATCCTTGGGCTAGTCGTCCTTGACGGCTCCGACTTCTCTTGCGAGGCCCGCAAGAGAAGTCCGCCCACAACCCCGTTGCTTTCTCAACGTTTGAGGCGCCCTATGGGACCGACACGAGTTGATCCGTTAGTTCAGGCCCGCTCGATCGTTCGCCAATGTATCGAGCGAGATGCCATTAGCGAGTTACTTTCCTCCAGCAGCGATGAAACGTTTAAGCCGGCTGCTCAACTGACAACGCAAGTCCAGACGACGGTGATCTTCGTGCTCTCGTGCATCAGCGTCGTTGCGCTGGTTGTCTCACGCACGTTGATCGTGCATTATTAAGCACACATTATCGGGCCGCGCTCTCTTAGTAGCTCAACGCTTCCGTTGAGCACGTAACGTAGTCGAGGCATAAAGATAGCAGTACATCACAGACCAGCGTCGTATTTGTCGGTGGCCAGCGCAACGCGGTTCGGCTATCATTTCGTTGTGTGTGGCTTCACCGTGCATCCCTGCACGAGAACCGGCTCCTCACCGGCATGCGCCTCACTCGTGCGCCGCAACTCGGCCCGTCTCCCGCGCTCCGACCTTGCGGTCTTTGCGGGCGACTGTCGTGGCGTTTTCGCCCGACATGATGAGTATGAGGCTCAGCTGTGACTTACGCCTGTCACACCCGGCAAAACTTTTTCGCGTCCGTTCGATGAGCACGCGCTGCGTCGGAGTTCGCTACTTCACCCTCGCGAGGCTCGCGGACGGGTCGTTCGCATCTCGCTCACTACCGGGGAACTGAGGGAACGCACGCAGCAGCACGCCGGGGTGTGTCCGGCGGCAACGGCCCGATTGGTGCGGCGCAGAAATTCACTCGAGGCGATCGCGCGTCACTCAGGCCGCTTTCTCGTCGAACGTTCTATCAGCGTAGCGTTCGCTGAGTTTGCCCGGCCCGTTTATGCCTTCGTATCGCGCCGCGGGCCGACTTCAGCCCGGCGACTTCGCGCGGCCCTCAAGCTTTAACCCGCCATTATATTGTAACCTCCGTCTAGGTGCAGCACCTCACCGGTGATGATCGAACCCCAATCAGCGGCGAGCGAAGCGACGGCATTGCCGATTTGCTCGGGTGTGACAAGCGCGCGGGCCGGTGACTTCTCTTTTGTTTGCTCGAGCAGGTCATCAAAGCGCTCGATGCCGGATGCGGCGCGGGTCATGACCGCTCCCGGCGACACGATGTTCACACGAATACCCTTTGGTCCGAGTTCTGCAGCCATGTACTGCGCCGCCGTTACAAGAGCCGATTTCACCGGGCCCATGATCCCGTAGTGCGGCACTACCTTTTCGCCGCCGAAGTAGCTCATCGTGAACACGCTGCCGCCTTCTTTGGCAAGAAGTGTTTCGGCGAGGTGCGTCAGTCGCAAGAGCGACCAGACGGAGACCTCCATTGCGGTCAAAAAGCCGGGCAGGGACACGTCGGTAACGCGCCCTGCCAAATCGTCTTTCGGCGCGAATGCGATCGAGTGGATCAAGACGTTCAACTTGCCCCAATGTTCGGAAAGCGCATCCATCACGGACTCCATCTGTCCCTCGACACGAACGTCGCACTTGAGAAAAAGTTCCGGCCGAACCTTGAGCGCCGTCGCGAGCTCTTCCGTATAGCCTCGAGTCTTGTCGTTCAGATACGTCATTGCAACGTCGGCACCGAACCCGCGCAAAGCCCGGGCAATGCCGTAGGCGATGGAGTCCTTATTCGCCACGCCGACAACAAGTGCGGTGCGGCCCGCAAGCGGCTTCTCGGCCACGGGAAGTGGACCGATCTGGTTTTTTGAGGTATCTCCGACAATGTTCGTCATAGAACTGCGTACCCACAAGAAGTGCTGCTGCTATGCACAGATCAGTGTCCCGAATCGTAAATAGCTTGACACAAAGCGGGCCGGATCTTCGCTCGCGGCGAGGCGCGAAGAAGGAGCAACGCCGCTGCGTTGTGACCGATGAGCAACGAAGCAGCGGGCGGAGAGCAGGTTCGCGACGGTCAAGGTATTTACCATTCGGGACACTAGATCCGATTCCCGAACGCCGCGCCGATTCCGGCCGTCACCGCTATCGCCAAGGCGCCCGACAACCTAGCGCGGGTGGTCGCCCTGAGGATCGGTGCGCCGCCCGCTTTTTCCGCGACAGCCCCAAGCAGTGCCGGAAACACGAGGGACGCAATGCGGACTTCCTCCACCAGCGTTTGAACCGGCGCCACAATGACCATCAGGAGCGGCAACGCGGCGCCGATTTGAAACGAGCCCGGATACGCCGGCGATAACGATGCTCGCATGCGTCCCCGCAGCGGCGGCGACGCCCACAATAAGGCTTGCGGTGGAGAGGATGCCGTCATTCGCTCCTAAGACGGCGGCTCGCAACCATCCAAGCCGTTCGACCGCGTGATGCTCCGCATGGCGCCGGTTTGATCGCGCGAAACCCATCGGATGGTGGTTTTCCTTTCCCTTGGCCGGCGGGCGGAAGCACTTCGAAAATCGCTTCGTCGCGTTCGTGATCGGGCCCGGAGCCGACCTCTGCGCTTGCCAGGCGAGTGAGCGGCTTCGGCTCCGCCCGCTACGCCGTGTTCGGCGATCACGAGTTCGCCGAGTTCGATCCGACGTATCGGGTAATCTTCGTTGAGCACGAGAAGCTAGAAGGTCGCGCGGCTCACACTCGCGTCGCTCCAGAAGCTCGGCGCGCGTTTGTTCCTGAAAGCCCGTTCATCATGGAAACCCTCGCCTCAACCAAAGCTCTAAGCCCGGAACTCCAAGCACGTATCATCGCCGCCGTCGACGGCGGCTTCGATGCAGAAGTGGCCTTCTTGGAGTCGCTCGTGCGAGAACCGAGCGTGCGCGGAAATACAAATGGAGTCCAAGCCGTCGTCGCCCGCCGGCTGAGCGCACACGGTCTCGACGTGGTCCAGGAAACGCTCGATTTGGACCGGCTTGCGAGCGTAGCCGGATATGCGGCGGTCGAGTGGTCGTACGACGGGCTCGTGAACGTCGTCGGCTGCCGTAGCGCCGCGGGTCCGGGCGGCCGGTCGCTGGTGCTCAACGGACACATCGACGTCGTGAGCCCCGCGCCGCTCTCGCACTGGACGAAAGATCCCTTCGGCGCTCA
>Ga0182013_10008350_pt1 | contig 11187 bp, 7 predicted proteins | sample 612S2MmetaG_FD_120487 | JGI IMG/M metagenome (GOLD analysis project Ga0182013, IMG submission 120487) | Permafrost microbial communities from Stordalen Mire, Sweden - 612S2M metaG | ecosystem: Environmental > Terrestrial > Soil > Wetlands > Permafrost | place: Sweden: Stordalen | collected...
AGCCATTCCACCGGCAGGGTCTTGTTACCGGGATCGGCGACGCCCTGATCGTCCCATTCGGCGAAGACCTTACCAACGGAATCGTACCAGCCGGGATAATGCTTCTCGAACCAGTCCTGATCGTGCTGATTGGGCAATTCGATACGGCAGCCGATGAATGGCCACAGAGCGAACATCGTCGCGAAGGCGTCATGGTGTCCCCAATACGCCTCGAACTTGGCATCGGCGAGATTGCGCGGCGATTCCAATCCGAATCGCCCGAAGCGCCCCATCCAGATGCCACCCCAATCCTCATAGACCCATCTGTCCCACGTCTGCGCCCACGGCTCGGCTCGCTTAACCGCACCGTATTCGAAAGCGCGCCCGACCATCGGGGTGAAGCCTTTATGCTGGATCCAGAAAGCATTTTCGAGATCGGTCTGGAGATATTGCATATTCTCCGGATCGTCGACGACCGAGACGACGGTGTGATACCCGTTCGCCATATGGCGTAATTCGTCGGATTGGATGGATAAGAACATCGTGGGCGTGACTTCGTCGCCGTTGGCGGCGGCAAGCTGCGTCATCGCCACGACCAGCGGATTGGTAAAGCAGGCCTCGGCGACCATCTGCAGATTGAGCGAGACCTGCACAGGATCGCCGGAAATGAAGGCTTCGCAAGCCTGCTGACGATTGTTCCAAAAAAGCGGATTGCCATGCCGATGTCGCCGCCCTTCGGTGAAACCGGCGGGGTCGTGATATTGCGACGCAAAATACTTCTTCAGATAGCCGAGCTGATTCGTGTGGCGCACCTCGTCCTCGACCTGCGCCAAGTACCCATTGCGCTGTTCGGGCGACGTGACCGAATCGTACAGCAAAGCCGAGCCCGCGATTGAAGCGTATTCGCCCATTTCTAAGAAATTGCTGACGAATTTCATCATCTCCGCCCAACGCGGTTCGACCCGCCGCCCCGCCTCCAACCGAGCTAGACTGTCGGAAAGAGATCCGTATTGCCGGTCATCTTTTTCCTCTTCCATGCGACAGTACTCGCCGACGATAAGTTTGAACTGCTCGCGCGTCCCGGGGTTGAAGCGGTATTTTGACGGGTACTTCGAGCGTTGGCTGGGCGCAGACCAACCCATGTCCTGCAGCCAACGATGGACATCTTGAGCTGCCACTTTAACTTCTTGATTCATCGCGTTCGAATCAACCATTGCGCCCGTCCTTACTATCAATATGATGCATTCACTTCGTGAGCGCCAACAAAGTCTAGGATTGCGCTTCGCGCAATCCGTCGCGTTTCGGCAGCGCCGAAGCCCGCCCTTCGTCGTTTGTCGGACACGTCCGACAGACTTCTAGAGCCAAGTTGGGCCGTCGCTAACGGGAAAGGTCGTCGCACCTTGACATTCGCGAAGTCGTTGTGGCGACTTTCGGTCGGAGCCGAATCGGTCACGTGTTCACTTCGTCACGCAAGGCGTAGGCTACCGCGACCGCAGCCAGCAGTGCCAAGATCGGACCCCAATAAAGAAACAGCGGTCCGGCACCGTAGATCGCGATTGACGCGATCGACACGATGACCGAGATCACCGCGCCGATAAGGCTGTGATGATAGCGGTCGCCCGGTCCGTCATCGGGATCATTGCGCGTTCTGACCGATTTTACCAGCGCTCCCCACATGAAACGTAAGTAAAAATACGCGATGATCGCGCCGATGACGATGGTGACCAGCGTGACTGGCGATACAAATTGATTCGACATGACGCTTCTTTCGTTGGTTATTCCGCGCCGGCAACTTGCGGCGCGAGCACGGGGAATGCGATCGCACCTTCCTCGGTAGCATCCTTGACTCGGCGCAGACTCGACAGGTCGATGCTCTTGGAGTTGAACAGGCCCAAGACGATCGGAATGATCGCGCTGACAAACAGGATCGTCACCGAGCCCCAAAGCTCACCGTACACGGCCCGGACCGGCATGCCGATCGCGATGGCGGCGATCGTACCCCAAACGAAACCGGCCCCGGTCATGCGCGGCCAGAAGAGCGAGAGCACGAGCGGAATCAGGATCGCCGTGCGGATCGCATAGGTGGTCAGCACGATCGTGACGAAGTCGGCCCCCGTCAGGACGACGGCCGCGGCAACGGCTGCGGCGATGGCCATCGGGATCTTGGCCCACACGAATAAATTGCGCTCGCCGATTTTGGGGGCGATCGGCTTCACGATATCGACCACGAAAACCGAGCTGATCGCGGTGAAAGCGCTATCGATGACGGAGTAGCACGCCGTCAGAATGACCACGACGTACAGAATGACAATCCAGATCGGAAGGTTGAGATGCGAAATGAGGTAGGGGCCGATGGCCGCTGCGTCGCCGCCGAGGGTGGCCAGGCTGACATGCAGGGCGATTCCGACCAGACCCAGGATGCCGATGCAGATGGGGATCGGATAGAAGAGCGCGCCGGCCCACAGAAACGTGCGGCTGACATCCTTTCTTTTTAGCGCCCAGGCGACTTGCCAATATTCCTGCCCCGCAACGGTCGCGGTGATCAAGCCCAGGGCCAGGGTAATTCCGAAGCCGGTGGCGGCGTCGCCGCGCGTTACCGAGAGAAAGTTGTGATGCTGGGCTGCGACCGAATGCCAGATCGCGTCGGCACCGCCCGCCTGATGCAGGACCGCGACGATGATAACGGCCGGCGGAACCGTGTGCAGCAGGGTCGAGAGCGTCGACGTCGAGACCGAAGCCCATAGCCCGCCGAGCAAACTGTAGGCGAGGACGACCGCCAGACCGACGAGCGCGGCGACTTTCGGGTCGGTGCCGAACACGTTGGAGATGACGAGCGACGTGCCCTTGATGTTGATGATGACCTCGATCAGCGATCCAAACAACGCACCCAGGACCACCACCGTCACCGCGAATTTCGAGCCGCCGAAGCGCGCATGCACGAATTCCGGAATGGTGTACCCATTGGGCATAATCGATCGGATCTTCCGCGCGAACGGAATGACCAGGATTACCGCCAAACCGTTGGGTACAGTGAACCAGAAGAGGCCGGACAGGCCATACGTATAGGTCTGAGCCGCCGACATCATGACCGCCATGGCCCAGGTCCAAATCGAAATCAGCCCCGCCACGCCGAAGCCAAAACCGATCTTCCGATTCGCGATTACAAAGTCTTTCGTTGAACTGACGAGATTTACTTTGATGTAATAGACCAGAGCCAAGAGGACGAGACCAATGCCGATCTCGATCGGAATCCCTTGGCGTGAATTCAGAAGTGGGTTGATGGCTAACGTAATACTTTCCATAGCTCCAATTCTTCGATATGTATTTTAGACCCGACGACGCGCATTCGTACTCGACGCGCTTCGTATGCCGAGCACGACCACGTCCGTGAGCACCTGGTGGACACTGTGCACCGGCACTCGGGGGTCACACCAAGGCTAGAACCTCATCCGCGCTCTCTTGAAGCAAGTGTTCGCGCAGCGTCGTCGTGCGATATGCGGTGCGGTGTCGGCCGCGGCGTTGCAGTTCGGGAACGACTAGGTCCACAAACTCCTCAAAACAGCCCGGCGTGTATGTCGCTACGAGCATAAAGCCATCCGCGCCGCCCTCATCCATGTATACTTCCATCTGATCGGCGATGTCGGCCGGTGTGCCGACGGCAACGGGCATGCCCATGCCCATGGCATAAATCATCGCTGCCTCGCGAATCGTTACCGGCGCGCCATTTTTGGCGTACACGATTGATTCAAACAGACCTTGAATCCCCGGCACCTCGATGTTTTGAACGTATTCGTCCAACGAGTACTTCGAGAAATCAAGTCCAAAATGTCCGGACATCCAAGCCAATGCGCCTTCGGGCGGAATGCACGAACGAATACATTCGTATTTCTCTTGGGCCTCCGCACGGGTCTCGGCGACAACCGTTTGAAGTCCGTAGATTAGCTTGACACTGCCTGGCAAGCGCGCAAATTTGTTGACTAGGCGATTGCTGAGATCGTCGGCATACTGGCGCATTCGATCGACATTTGGATGGACGGCGAAAATCGCTTCAGCGTGCTTGGCGGCAAAGTCTCGCCCTTGGTTGGAAGATCCGGCTTGCCACAATACAGGACGTCCTTGTGGCGAGGGCGCGCAGAAGTGCCGAGCGTGGCAGCGATAAAATTTCCCTTCGTGATGGACGACGTGCACTTTTGCCGGATCGGCGTAGACCCCGCTCGCCTTATCGGCGATGATCGCGTCGGGTTCCCATGAGTCCCACAGTTTGTAACAGACTTCCATGTACTCGTCGAGACGCTCGTAACGGCCGGTTCGCTCGGTCATCTCGTGACCGTAGGCCTCCCACTCGCTTTTCGAGTACGAACTTACAATGTTCCAAGCGATACGTCCGTCTGAAAGATGATCAAGGCTGGAGAGCCGACGGCACATGGAGTACGGATGCTCGAAAGCCGTCGAGAGGGTGATACCTACGCCCAAATGCGTCGTTGCCGTCGTGATGATGGGCACGATCGTCGAAGGTTCGTGCGTCGGGCACTGCACCGCCCACTTCACGATCGCGTCGGAGCTATTCTCATGCGTGGTGTATGGGGCGAGTTCATCCGCAATGAACATTGCATCGAACAGCCCCCGTTCCATGGTCCGCGCCATGTGCTGCCAGTAGTCGGGGCGCGAAAAGTGGTAACCGACCTTGTCCCGCGGGTGCCGCCACATGCCCGTGGCATGGCTGTTGACGCCATGCTGAATGAAGCCGAGCAGATGCGCTAGTTTCTTTGAAGACATGCGACTCCTTCGAAAGATATCTTCGTTGCTAGGGTCGACCGCCAGCTCATAACGTGAAACGTACTCGCTCTCGCTTCAAACATTGGGTGCGGCTCCCGCGACGCGAAACGTTTCCAGCTCGGTACACCGTCCGAGTCATACAACATACTCCGCTCACCAAATCGGAGCGTTGCGTGCAGTTACCGATCAACACAAAGCGAAGGAGGCGCTATCTCGTTGCGAGCACCGGTCCGTCAAGGCTACTGCGTGCTCTACGCAGGCAAAGCTCCAATTGCAATTGCGCTGGGCATGCTAAAGACGCGAAGCCCGATTCGTCCTGCTCAAAACGATGTTGCCGTCGCTTCGTAGCTCGCGAAGACGTACGGTTATGAGACCGTGTCCATTGCTCCGAATCGAAGCGAAGAAACGAAGAAGCCCTCCCGTGTCGGTGAGGGCTTTTGCAGCAGCGTCAGAAACGACGGCTATACTTAAGCGCTATACCGATGATAGAAGGGCGAAGTACAGGTTGTACACGGCCAAGAGGACATGAGCGATCCTAGCACCTGCGGGCCCGTACTGTCAATAAGGGGTCGTGCCGGTTTTTTGGACACGAAATTGGCCATTCTTATGTGATGAGTTTGCCGAGTGCGTGTAGTGTGCCGACGTGCTCTGACCGGCCTGGCGAGAATGCCTCGGTGCTCGCCGACGTCAAGGCTGCGCGAGCTGCGCTCGTCGCTATGCGGCCTTGACATCACCTGCGCGCCGAGGTTGCAACGGTGATCCGGGCAGAGCTGGCGTTGTGGAGTAGATCGCATCGGGCGTTCTGCCGTCGTGAGACGAATGCGGCCGAGGCTCGTGTAACACGTAATGTTGCGCCCAATGAAGTCCTTGGCTCCCGGCGTGCTCTCATATGCTCGCAGATACTCTTGTGCCGTTGGCTCACCGTGAAATCGGCCATATCGCCGCCGCTGCTCATCCGTTAGGAATCCGAACTGGCACAGGACACCCCTCCGCGTTCCTGAGGAATTGCAAACGTTGTAGCTTCTGCGAAGCTTCCGCAGAAGCGGGCTTTGAGCACGACGCTCGTTTGCAAAAGTCCGCTGCACAAAGCACGCGAGTTTAACCCGGTTTACCGGACTCTTTGCTAAGGCTGCGATCGGCAGCTCGACTCGTATTGTTCCGGGCTAACGTAACCGAGAGCCGGGCCTGGGGTTAGCGCACACCCAATCACGTAGCGGTCTAGGGCGGGCCGGCCATCAGAGGCCTGCTCGAACTTGTGCCAGCGGCGACGCCGGCGAATGTGTGGCGATGCGACACCGGACATGATTGCCGCTCCGACCGCGCGCACCCGCAGACGCACAGCGCCCATGGCCGAATCGTCGCGGCGTCGTCGTTATTGAGCAGCTGGGCTCAGCAGGTTGCTGTATTCCAAATAACGGGCCACCACCCATCTCACGCTTCACGCGAACGCTCTCACGTATGTTGAAATCAGCTGTTGCGTCCGCGCAGCCGATGATCCGATTTGACCGTGAGCGCGAGCCGTGCTACTGTCTATTAATGACATGCGCAACTGGTCAGGGTTGTTTGGGTCGCTGTTGCGAGAAGGAGCACCGCGGCTAGGGTTGCCTGGAGCGACGGCGTTTTCGTCGTGTCCCGTGGAAGGCCCCTCGCCGCCGGTGAGGGGCTATTTCTTTGTTGCAGACCGTCGCGCAGTTTCAATTCGGCGCTGATTCGTCTCTTGCGACAATACTTTTCCGCTGACTTCTTAACGCCGCCAACGACGCAATCGCGATCAGCGGCGCACCAGCGAGGCGCCCGAATGACGTTTTTATCAACCATCGATTTGCAGCGGCTCGCGCTCGGAGCGGACGGCCGCGCGACAGCGCTCGATGACCTGCGCCTGACGGTCGGCACGACCGGGGCCTTCTATCTGGTCGGGCACGGCATCGAACCCGAAGCCGCGGACCGGCTACTCGCATTGACCCGCCGTTTCTTCGCCCTCTCCGAATCCGAGCGGCGCTCGATCGAGATGGCGAACTCGCCGCATTTCCGCGGCTACACCGCGCTCGGCAACGAGTACACGCAGGGAAGTCCGGACTGGCGCGAAGAGGTCGACATCGGTTCCGAACTGCCGCCGCGCGCGGCGCCGGGCGGACCACCGTACTGGAGGCTGCAGGGCCCCAACCAATGGCCGGCGGCGCTGCCCGAACTACGCCCGGCCGTCCTCGACTGGCTCGAACGGTTGCGCACCGTCGCCGCGCGACTCGCCAAGGCGATAGCCGAGTCGCTCGGGCTCGCGCGCGACTACTTCGATGACGCGTTCCGGCCCGATCCGCATTTGCTCGTCAAGCTCGTCCGTTATCCGGGGCGCAACGAAGAGCAAGGCCGGCAAGGCGGCGGCAGTCACCGCGACTCCGGCTTTCTCACCTTCGTGCTCCAAGACGACCGCGGCGGGTCCGGTCTGCAATTCTTTGACGGTACAACGTACGTCGACGTCGTGCCCCGGCGCGGCGCGTTCGTCATCACTATCGGCGAGGCGCTCGCGCTAGCGACGAGCAACCGATTGCGGGCAACGCTGCACCGCGTACAAAGTCCACCCGCCGGCCGAGACTTCTTCAGCATTCCCTTCTTCTACAGCCCGCGCTTGGACTACGCGATCAAGCCGATCGACTTTCCGGCCCGCGTTCTGCCGCCTCCCAGCAGCGAGCCGGCCGTCGATCCCGCCAATCCGATTTTCACTGAATACGGCTACAATGCGCTGCGCGGCCGACTTCGTTCGCACCGCGACGTCGCGCTGCGCTACCACCAGGATCTCGAAGCCGATTGGGGACCCACTGCCGGTCTCGGTTCGAGCGCGCCGACGGCGCCGACATACTCTTAGCAGTTTGAGCTTTGCTCCGGCAGCTCCGTGCAAATCGAGGAACGTTCGTTTAGAATTTCGTAAAGTTGCCGCAAGCAAGAACTTGAAACGGCGCGGCGTCTCGCCTGGACATGTCGCTTCTTTTCCTCCCGGGTCCGCGACCTCGAGCGCGACGAGCTCGCCGCGGCGCCGGGCCACCGCCGGGCCGAGGAGCACAGTGCCGCTCGCGCAGGCCGCGTATCGGCCGCAAGGGTGTGGGTTGGTCCGGGTCAAAGCGGTCCAGCGAGCGGCACCCGTCGTTATCCGCACGTGACAAGGTTTAACGGCCCGTCTCAGCAGACGACTCAAGAACTCGCGCGTTGCCAAAACAGCGCACGGGTTGGGGGCGACACGCGCCGCGCCGGTGGTTAGCTGCATCACCCCGGCGCGGTTCAAACCGCAACTTGCGTCGAACGCCCCGTCAAGCCCGGGGAAACCTCAGCGCGGCCGGGACCAAAACGTCGTAATATCGGTGAATAACGCGAACCGTCCGATTGTGGCCGAAAATGTCCGGTCGACGTCCGTATTTCGCCTAGCACCGGCCGATTCGAAGCTGCAGAATGAGAGCAACTCGTTTTCCAGCGGAGATATCTTATGGCCGAATCAGACCGCGAAGGCGCGCTCGACGCGGCGGCCTCCTCGTTATCGACGTTCAAGACTCGTTCGTGCAGCGCGCCCTTACTGGCGGCAGCGAAACAATCCAGAATTCGAGCGCAACGTCGCTCGGCTCATCGAAGCGTTCCGGGCCGCGAACCGGCCTGTAATTTTCGTCCTTCACAGTAAGCCGGACGGACCCTTCGCGAAAGACGGGCCGCACTATAAACTGATGGATTTCATCGAACGCCGGGCCGGCGAGCCGCTCGTGCACAAAACGGCGCGCAATTGCTTCACATCGACCGACGTGCTCCCAGTCCTGTTGCGCAGCGGCGTGCAGCGCATCGTCATCGCCGGGATTCAGACCGAGCAGTGCTGTGAGACCACGGCGCGTGTCGGTTCGGATCTCGGGTTCGCCATCGACTTCGTCACCGAAGCGACGCTCACGTTCCCGATTCCTAAGAGCGACGCGCCGGGCGCCGAGGTTCTTTCCACGGCGAACATCGTGGAACGCACCGAATACGTGCTGCGCGGGCGGTTCGCACGGGTCGTCACTGTCGCTCAGATTGCGGCAGAATCTCCGGTGCCTGTAGCCGGATGAGCCGCGTCCTCTTTCTCGTCGTCGAGGAGATCGAAGTGCGGGTTCTCCGACGGACGTCAACTCCGCCGTCTCTGGAAAAACGTATACGGCGATCCGCCGTCGCGGGATCGAGCTACGCGTCCAGGGGCGAGCCAGCGGCAAATCGTCGATGGCTGAACTCCGGCGGAGGTTCTTCGGCGCCTCACACTGCCGCGCGCCCACGAACGCGTTCGAGTTGCTCGGCGAAGATCTCCGCGAACGCTACGCGTTCGGCGGCTGTGCCGACGGTCACCCGGATGAAGCCGTCGATCGGCGGCGCATACGGCTTCCGCACGAACACGCCCATCTCGAGGAGTGTGGCGACCACCGCTTCGGCCGCGTCTCGCGAGCCGATCTCGAAGCAAACGAAATTGGTCGCCGAGGGCAACGTTCGGCAGCCCAAGCGTCGCCCCAGCGCGGCATACTCGGCTCGCCCTTCGGCGACGTGCGCCGTCACCGTCCGGACGAATACCTCATCATCGAGCGCTGCCAGCGCACCGATCTGCGCCGTCCGGTTCACGCCGAAGTGCTGCCGGATCTTGCCGAAGGTCGCGATGACCTCGTCGGCCGCCAACGCGTAACCGATGCGCGCGCCGGCCAGCCCGTAAGCTTTCGAGAAGGTCCGCAGGCGGATCGCCCGCCGATCGATCGCATCGGGCGGCAAACGCGAGCGATCGACGAAATCGGCATAAGCCTCATCGAGCACGAGCAGGACGTCGTCGGCCAGACGGGCGCGCAATCGCGCGATCTCCGCGGCGGAGACAAACGCGCCGCTGGGATTGTCCGGGTTCGCGACGTAGACGACTTTCGGCCGCACGAGCCGGGCCTGCGCCACGAGCGCATCGACATCGAGCCCGCCCTCCGGCCCGGGCTCCGCGGTTGCCGGAACGGCACCATACGCGACGACGTGGTAGGTCCAGGTCGCATAAGTCCCGCGCGTCGCCAGCGACACATCGCCCGGCGCGCAATAGGTGCGCACGATGAGCGACATCAAGTCGTCGATGCCCGAGCCGATAACGACGTTGCCGATCGCGCAACCGTGACGCGCTGCGAGCACAGTGCGCAGTTCGACCGATTCCGGATCGCCGTACCACGATGTGAGCGCGGCCGCGTCACGGATCGCGGCGATCGCCTTGGGCGACGGGCCGAAGGCACTCTCGTTCGCGCCCAAGCGAATCAGCGACGCGCGTCCGACCCGCCGTGCGAGTTCCTCGGGCGCCACGAAAGGCGTGACCGCCGGAACGACCTGCACTTGAGCCGTCGGTTGGGGGAACGACATCACTCTACCTCACCGAAAATCCGGCTCCGGCGATCTTGTTCAGCGCGAGCGCCGCGAGCTTTCTGACATCGGCATCCGGATCTTCGCGGGCTCGCTCGAGCGACGGTATGGCTCCGCTATCACCGATCTCGCCGAGCGCGCGAGCGGCTTCCTTTCGCAGATTGCTGACTTCGTGCGTCAACGTGCGCGACAACGCGGGGACGGCCTCGCGCACACGCAGCCGGCCCAGTGCGGCAGCGCTGCCGACGCGGACCTGCCAATACGGGTCGCTCAGCGCGCTGACAAGCGACGCACCGGCTTCGACGAACCCCAAACGCCCGAGCGTCACGGCAGCCTCCTCACGGACTTCCCACCACTGATCGGCAAGCGCGCGCATCAGCGTCGCGACGACACGCGCGTCGCTCGCATACGACAGCGCGCCAACCGCAGCACGGCGCACCAGCGGGTCGCGATCCGCCAGCGCCACCACCTGGAGCTTGTCGAGCGCGGACGGATTTTTCAGATAGCCGAGCACGCTGACGGCCTCGCGCCGCACGGCGGGATCGTCGGCAGCGAGTGCATCCAGCGCCGGCGCCAGGCTCTCGGGGATGCAGAGTTCGCGCAGCGCGCGCAACGCGGTACTGCGTACGAATGAATCGGGCGAACTCGCGTAGGGCAGCAATCGCGTGCCCAGCTCAGCATCTTTGAGTTCCGCGAGCGTGGAAGCCGCGGACCGACGAACGTCATCGACGGGATCGAAGAGGAGCGGGAGCAGCGCTTCCACGGCCTCGCCGCGTTCGAAGCCCTCGAGAGCACGCGCCGCCTCGGCACGCACATCGGCGTCGGTATCCTCGAGCGCCGCAAGCAACAGCTCGACGACCGCGTCTTCGTCGGAGATTTCGAGCAACTCGAGGATTGCGATGCGGCGAACTGCTGCGTCGGCACTTTTCAGTCCCAACACGGCGCGCTCCAAAGCGTTCACATTCGTCCTTCAAGCGCTTGACGGGCGTTGCCGGGCAAACGACAGCGTGCGGCTCGGCCATCGCCCGAACGCACGTGTTCGTCGAGCGAAGCCGAGATCGA
>Ga0182013_10008351_pt1 | contig 11185 bp, 10 predicted proteins | sample 612S2MmetaG_FD_120487 | JGI IMG/M metagenome (GOLD analysis project Ga0182013, IMG submission 120487) | Permafrost microbial communities from Stordalen Mire, Sweden - 612S2M metaG | ecosystem: Environmental > Terrestrial > Soil > Wetlands > Permafrost | place: Sweden: Stordalen | collected...
ATAGCCCGCAGCCTCGAGAAAAGCGCGCAAAAAGGCGACCGTCGAGCCTTTGCCATTGGTCCCGGCAACGTGAAAAACCGGAGGCAAGCTTCGCTCCGGATTGCCGAGCGCCGCGAGTCGCGCCTCAATCCGGCCAAGCGACAGATCGATTTCCCTCGGATGGTGCCGCCCGAGATCATTGAGCGCTGCCTCGAGCGTCCGATCGGCGAGCGTCTGACCGATCATCGCCGTCTAGGCGGGCTGGTCGCGCTTTGCTGCGCGGCCGCGCTTGGCTTCGGACGGAATCGCGACAATATCCGCCACGGGATTCGGGCGTCGCAAAAGCTGCAGCAGCCGCGCCAAAGTGTCGTGCAACTCAAGCCGCGACACCACCATATCGACCATACCGTGTTTCAGCAGATACTCAGCCCGCTGAAAGCCATCCGGCAGAGTTTCACGGATTGTCTCCTCGATCACGCGCTGGCCTGCGAAGCCGATCTGCGCTCCGGGTTCGGCAATATGTATGTCGCCCAGCATCGCAAACGAGGCGCTGACCCCGCCTGTGGTCGGGTCTGTCAACAACACAAAATAAGGTAGCCCCGCCTCCTTAACCTGGTCGATGGCGATGACCGTTCGCGGCATCTGCATGAGGGACAGCATCCCTTCCTGCATACGCGCGCCGCCCGACGACGTTACGGCGATGAAAGCTGCGTTCTGCAACACTGCTAGTCTCGCCGCAGCGACGATACCTTCCCCCACCGCAACGCCCATGGACCCGCCGATGAATCGGTAATCCATGACCGCCACAACTGCGGGCAATCCGCCTATCTCACCATGGGCGACCTGAATCGCATCATTGCTGCCGGTCGCAGCCTGGGCATCCTTCAGGCGATCCGCGTAGCGCTTTTGATCGCGAAATTTAAGCGGATCGACCGCGGCTTTAGGCAGCTCGATCAGTTGATAGCGCCCGCCGTCGAACATGATCTGCAGCCGATCCTTGGGTATAATTTTCATATGAAAATTGCACTGCGGGCAGACATGAAGATTCTGTGCAAGGTCGCGATGAAACAGCATCGCACCGCAATTCGGGCATTTGGTCCACAGATTGTCGGGCTGTTCCCGCCTAGTGGTAAACGCCCGTATCTTCGGACGTACGAAGTTGGTCAGCCAGTTCATTCAAGGACCATCCGTTATTGAGCCGCTTGGACGCGAGCGCCGCGTACACCCGCTGCCAGGCTTGCGACGAAACTCAGTACATCGCCGATAAGCGCTGGACCGGGTTTGCCGGTCTCATCGAGACCATGCGCAATCCGGTCGACGATCGCGGAGCCTACGACGCTGGCATCAGCGTAGCGGGCCACCGCAGCCGCAGACTCTGGATCACGAATCCCGAATCCGACTGCAATTGGCAAAGCCGTCGATGCCTTAAGTCTGGCGACCGCCGCAGCGATATCGCCGATGGCGGCGCGTTTAGTGCCGGTCACGCCGGCAATAGCCACATAATAGAGAAACCCTCCCGCCCCATCGAGCACGCGCGGAAGTCTAACCGAGTCTGTGGTCGGTGTCGCCAATCGGATTACTTCGAGGCCTGCCACAACCGCTGGAACGCGTAGCTCCGCGTCGACCTCGGGTGGAAGATCGACGACGATTACGCCATCCACCCCTGCACTTACGGCATCGACGGCAAAGCGTTCGACGCCATAACTATAGATAGGGTTGAAATAGCCCATGAGAATAAGCGGCGTTTCTGTGTCGCCCTTGCGAAAGCCAGCGGCCATGGCGAGAACCCGGCGCAAAGTCGTCCCGGCTTTGAGCGCGCGATGGCCCGCGGCCTCGATCGAAGGTCCGTCTGCCATCGGATCGCTGAACGGCATGCCGAGTTCGATCAGGTCGGCGCCCGCCTTGGGCAGACCCGCAAGAATTTCCGCCGACACGGATAGATCGGGATCGCCGGCGGTGATGAAGGTTACCAGTCCCGCGCGGCCCTCGGCACTCAGCTTTGCGAAGCGGCGTGCGATGCGGCTCATATGTCGAACCCCAGACGCTCGGCGACCGCAAATATGTCTTTGTCACCGCGACCGCAAAGATTCATCAGCAGCAAATGATCCTTGGGCAGATCCCCGGCAATCTTGCCGACATGGGCCAGCGCATGGGACGGTTCAAGCGCCGGAATAATGCCCTCAAGCCTGGTGCAGAGCTGAAAAGCGTCCAATGCTTCTGTATCCGTTACGCTGACGAACTCGACTCTGCCCTGGTCGTGCAGCCATGAATGCTCCGGCCCGATCCCCGGATAATCTAGACCGGCCGAAATTGAATGAGCCTCGGTGATCTGGCCGTCGTCATCCTGCAGCAGGTAAGTTCGGTTGCCGTGCAGCACGCCGGGGCGCCCGCCAATGATCGAGGCGGCATGGCGGCCCGTCTCAACCCCGCCGCCGCCGGCCTCGACACCGATCATGCGTACTGCATCCTCGTCCAGAAACGGATGGAACAAGCCCATTGCGTTCGACCCGCCGCCGATTGCGGCGACCAGAGTGTCCGGCAGCCGCCCCTCACGCTCCTGCATCTGTTCGCGCGCTTCCTTGCCGATAACAGACTGGAAATCGCGCACCATGGCCGGATAGGGGTGCGGCCCGGCAACAGTTCCGATGATATAGAAAGTATCCTCGACGTCCGAAACCCAGGCGCGCAGCGCCTCATTCATCGCATCCTTAAGCGTGCGGGAGCCGGACGATACCGGCTTAACCTCGGCCCCCAGTAACTTCATACGGAAAACATTTGGCTTTTGCCGGGCAATGTCGATCTCGCCCATATAGATGGTGCATGACATGCCGAAACGCGCCGCCACAGTCGCGGTGGCCACCCCGTGCTGTCCCGCACCGGTCTCGGCAATGATGCGCGTTTTGCCCATGCGCCTCGCGACCAGGGCCTGCCCTAAGCAGTTATTGATCTTATGCGCGCCGGTATGGTTCAGCTCGTCTCGCTTGAAATAGATTTTTGCTCCGCCGTAATGCCGTGTCATTGGCTCAGCGAAATAGAGCGGGCTGGGGCGCCCGACATAATCGCGAAGATAATAATCCAATTCAGCCTGGAACGATGGGTCGGCCTTCGCTTGGGAATAGGCCTTTTCAACCGCGAGGATCAGCGGCATCAGCGTCTCGGCGACGTAACGCCCGCCATAAAGGCCGAAATAGCCTTCCTCATCGGGACCGGCACGATAGGTGTTGGGTCTGGCGCTCACGGATTGCATCACTGGTTCTCAGAAGGCGCGCACTCTTAGCGAGTGGCGGCAATCTGTCAAATTTTCCAGGGCAAATTTCAGCGATTCATTAAAATGCGAGCGCATTCGCGCATCGATTGTGCTAGCAAGCCGGCGCGTTAGAGATATCAGACAGCGCGCAAATCCTTACCGAGTGCCCAGTGCCCCAGCCGGCCCAATACGGAGTTCGAGATGCCGATGATGAAACGCGCTTGGCCGCTGGCCGCCCTGTCAGCGGTAATTTTCCTACTTGGAGTTAGCGGATTCGCGGCTGCACAAACAACTCAATCGCCGCTCGCCGCCTACATGCTCTTGGGGCCCAACGGCACACGCATCGCCAGGGTCATTACTGAGGTCAAAGATTGTCCTGCTTTGTTTGTCGACGGCCACGTCGTCGAAATGCAGGTTCGCTCAGCGGCAGGCATAGCAGCCCAACGTCAGACCGCTTCAAGGGCCGAGTTGTCCAAAGCAAGCGCGTTTCCTGCCACAACCTGCGAGGCAGCGATCCCGTCGGACGCTAGGCAGGTATCCGTTCATGGCTGGCTGCTCCCCTTGCCGCCAAAAACCATCCGAAAGATCGTAGTCATCGGAGATACCGGCTGCCGAATCAAGGCGGCCGATAACGCCGTCCAGAGCTGCAACGATGCCAAGGCCTATCCTTTTGCGACCGTCGCAAGCGCCGCAGCTGCTTGGAAGCCGGACATCGTTCTTCATGTCGGCGATTATCTCTATCGCGAGAACGCCTGTCCCGAAGGTGTCGCCGGCTGCCAGGGCAGTCCCTGGGGTTATGGGCTGGATGCGTGGCGCGCGGATTTCTTCAATCCCGCAGCGCCGCTGCTCAAGGCCGCCCCATGGGTCATGGTGCGGGGCAACCATGAAAGTTGCAACCGAGCCGGCCAAGGCTGGAGGCGGTTCTTCGACCCATATCCTCTGACGCCGGAGCGCACCTGCGACGTTTCCGAAGAAGACCTATCCGGGAACTTTACCGATCCCTTCGCCGTACCCCTGGGTAAGGGTGCGCAAATCGTAGTGTGGGATACCTCAGATGCTGGCAACAAACCCTTTGCGCAAGATGATCCCCGCATTGGCGTCTATCTGGCCAATGTGCGGAGCATCGCCTCTCTAACCAGAGCCCAGCCTCACACCATTCTCGCAAACCATCAGCCGGTCTTGGCAATCGCCGGGTCTCGGGACAAGGACGGCAACGTAAAACTGGGCCCCGGCAACAGCTCACTGGCGGAAATTCTCGCCGGCATCGACCCTAAACTATTTCCATCGGGGATTGATCTCCTGTTGTCAGGCCATGTTCATGTCTGGGAGCAGTTAAGCTTCGCCGGACTCTATCCGTCGCAATTCGTCACGGGCTTTTCCGGCACACAGGAAGATTCCGTACCCCTTCCAGAGTCCCTGCCGGCCAACTTTAGCCTGATGCACGGGGCCGTGCCCGACGCCTTCAGTTCTTGGATCGACGGATTCGGTTTCATGACCCTGGAACGTACCGGAGCCGCAGACTGGAGCGTTGAAATTCACGATACACAGGGTAAGGTGGTCGAGCGCTGCACGGTCAAAGGGCGCATCTCGAAATGCCGAACCCGTCAGGTACATGCGGGCTAGCTTGCCCTCAGTACACGCTCCGGCGGGAAGACGACCTTGACCGTCGTGCCCGCCGCCGGGACGCTGGTCACCTCCAGATGACCGCCGTGTAGCCCGACAAATCCGTCCACCAAGGAGAGCCCAAGTCCAAGCCCGTCATGAGAGCGCGATAGCGACCCCACGACCTGCTGAAACGGCTGCATTGCCGTATTGATTTCGGTTTCGCTCATGCCGATACCCGTGTCGCTCACCCACATGGCAAGTCCGCCGCTCGGGTGCAGAGCCGCTCCGACAGTCACCGTCCCACAGCGTTCGGAAAATTTAACCGCATTCGACAGAAGATTGAGTAAAACCTGTTTGACACGCAACTCGTCCGCCAGCAGTAGAGGCAGATCGGGCGGCAGATCAACCGACAGTGCGACGCCGACCTCGAAAGCCGACTGGCCGATGAGTTTCACCGCGGCCTGAACGACCGCCCGAACATCCGTCTCGCCTTCATGCAGTTTCAGATTGCCCGCTTCGATTTGAGAGATATCGAGCACGTCATTAACGATGCGCAGCAGATGTTCGCCCGCAATATGGATGTCGTTGGCGTAGTCCCGGTAATTTTCCATAGCACTGGGACCGAGCGATTGATCGCGGATGATTTCTGAAAATCCGATTACCGCGTTCAAAGGCGTTCGCAACTCGTGACTCATGTTGCCGAGAAACTGAGACTTTGCCCGGTTGGCCTCAGTGGAAGCCGCGAGTTCCATCTCCAATAACCGCGTTTCCAACGTGCGGCTGTCGATTTTCGTACGCACGATGGTCGCAAAGCTAGAAAACCCACTGAGCAAGGCAGCAAGAAGCACCGCCAGATACAATATGCCCATGAGCGTAAAGACATGGGCGATTCGCCCGCCTTGCGTTGCAAGCAACATTAGAACCGAGATTAGCGGCGGCCCGACGAAAGCCATGCAGGCAACCGGTTGCGACGGCATGGAGCCGACCGCGCCGGAGCCAAGTCCGCCGACCAGAAACAATATCACCAGTTGCAAGTTCATATTATCGCGCGGAAATGCGTAGATTACGGCGGAGGCCCACAGCAGTCCTGCGACGAACGCCCAGGCTGTTGTCCGCTGTACGGCGCGTCGGCTGACGCTGCGCGGGACTGGCCATGTGCGCTTCTGCCACCAGCGCTGTAGGCCAAGACCGGAGAAAACAACGAAAAGGCCGAACCAGAAAGCGATCGCCAGATGCGACAGGCGATCCCAGAACAGCGATGCCAGCAATACGCCGTTTCCCAAATTGGCAAACGCGTGCACCGGCGTCTGTTTGGCAAGATCCACGATCTGTCGGACGCGTAGCTCTGATTCGAATTCCGGCAAATCCCGATCGAGCAGGGTCCGTAGCATGAGCGATTTATGAGCTGTAGCTTCCCCCGGCCGGCCGGTTTCCGAGGCAGTCGGTTCGAACAGACGCTGAAAATCAGAATTTCCGGCTACGGGCTCCATGCCACCATCGTCGCCCGATACCATCGTTGCTGCAAGAGGCGATGATTATGCCGCGGGAGCCTCAGGTTTATCTAAAAACGCCCCGCAGCTGCCAGGAAGCTGCCAATGCGGTCCAAGCTTTTTGCCCCAGGGCTGTCTTCGACGCCGGAAGATACATCGACCATTTTGGCACCGGTGATCGCTGCCGCTTCCGCAAGATTATCAGCCGTAAGGCCTCCCGACAGCATCCAAGGCTTCGAGATTTTGACTTGTTGAAGCAACTGCCAGTCGAACGCCATACCGGTCCCGCCCGGCATCGCGTTAACGCTCTTTGGCGGCTTGGCGTCGAACAGGATCCAATCGGCCACAGCCTCATACCCGGCAAGTGGGGCAAGGTCCGCCGCAGTCGCCACGCGGATCGCCTTCATCACGGGTACCTGAAAGCGTGCACTGATTTCGGCGACCCGGCGAAAGGATTCATTCCCATGCAGTTGCAGCATGTCTAGCGGAACCCGCGCCGTCACAGCCATGATCTGATCATCACTGGCATCGACGAACAATCCTACAGCACGTACGCCGGTCGGCAGCATGCGCGCCAAGTTCCCCGCGATATCGGGTATTAGCGCGCGCGGCGACGGCGGGTAAAAGACAAAACCGACCGCGCGGGCCCCTCCTTGAGCCGCCGCAAGCAATGCCTCGGGCGTACGGATCCCGCAGATTTTAACGTCGATAGGCACCGAATGTGATTCCGATCTGCAACGATAGGCAGGCTTAGGCGGCAACTAGCGCTGCGGGTTGGCTCCGCAACTCGCTGATCTTTTTTTCAAGTTCAGCGACTTGCTGACGTGCTACTGCGAGCCCCTGCTCGAGTTCGCCGGTCCGGCGGCGCGAGTCGCGGCGGCGCTTGCGGTCTCCTATCCAGGTAACAATCGCCCCCAGGATAAAGCCGACGAACAATTCGATCAGCGTTAGCGCCCATATGCGAATTGTCATATCGAAAGGAAAGGGCCTGAGCCGCAGCGTGACCGGATCGAGATTCGATACAGCAAAAAGCACAACCAATGCGGTAATCGGTGCCGTAACGATCAATGATAATATTCGTGCGGACTGCTTCATCAGACCCCTCCGTCAGTAAGCCCAGAGAAGCGGTTCGGCTCCAGGGCTAATCGGCATTAAGCCTTTCGCGCAATTGCTTTCCGGTTTTGAAGAACGGTATGATTTTGTCGATCACCGCGACCGATTCCCCGGTTCGCGGATTGCGGCCCGTCCGAGCGCCCCGCTGTTTCACCGAAAATGCGCCAAAGCCGCGCAACTCGACCCGGTCGCCGCGCGCTAAAGCCTCGGCCACCTCATCGAAAATGGTCGTTACGATGCGCTCGACATCGCGATGAAACAGATGCGGATTCGCTTCTGCTAGCCGCAAAATCAGCTCTGATTTTGTCATTCTTGTTCTGGCCCTCCCTCATCGGATCGTCGGGACCACAAGCCGCCTTCGGAACTTCCAGAAGCGCGGCGTATCCCGCACCGTGACTGGGAACGAACGGTGCCAAGTCCGAGGCCGCTCGTCAAGGATAACCCACAACAAATAAAGGATTTTTCTGATTCAGCCGATTCAAACCGGCTGATTGGGTCGATTTATGGCAAATTCTCGGCACTCCGGGCGACGCGTTTTGCAACGCATCACCCGGATGAACCGAATGTCAGATTAGTCGGCGTCGTCCTCTTCGGCCGCCGCCGCGCCTTTCTTGGCCTTCTTCGCCAAGGCTGCGCCCAATATCTCGCCCAAAGAAGCGCCCGAATCGGACGAGCCATAATCGGCCATCGCCTGCTTCTCTTCTTCTTCCTCTTTCGCCTTGATCGAGAGTGTCAGACGACGGGCCGCGCGATCGATCGTACTGATCTTCGCGTCGACCTTCTCGCCTACGGCAAAGCGGTCAGGGCGCTGTTCGGAACGGTCGCGTGACAGCTCGCCACGGCGGATAAAGCCCTGGATGACTCCGTTGACCAAAACCTCGAGGCCGCCTTCGGTCACCTGGGCCACGGTGCAAGTAACAACCCCACCGCGCTTCAACCCGGCCATCGCATCTTCATGCGGATCGTCGGTCAGCTGCTTGATCCCAAGGCCGATGCGCTCTTTCTCGACATCGATCTCGAGCACCTTGACCTTAACCTCGTCACCCTTCTTGAACTCCTTGATCGCCTCTTCACCCGGCTCGCTCCAGGACAGGTCGGTCAAGTGGACCATGCCGTCGATATCGCCGGGTAGTCCGATGAACAGGCCGAATTCGGTCGAGTTCTTGACTTCGCCGGTAAGCTCCGTGCCAACAGGATGCTGGGCAGCAAAAGTATCCCAGGGATTGTCCAGGGTCTGTTTGAGACCCAAGCTGATGCGGCGCTTGTTGGCGTCGACATCCAGAACCATGACTTCAACTTCCTGGCTGGTCGAAACGATCTTGCCAGGATGGACGTTCTTCTTGGTCCAGGACATTTCTGAGACGTGAACCAGTCCCTCGATGCCCGGCTCCAGCTCAACGAAGGCACCGTAGTCGGTGATGTTGGTGACGCGGCCCTTGAACTTCGCGCCGGCCGGGAACTTGGCGGCAACGCCTTCCCAGGGATCGGCCTCAAGCTGCTTCATGCCAAGGCTGATGCGCTGAGTATCGGAGTTGAAGCGGATGACCTGGACCTTCACGGTCTGGCCGATCTGCAGAGCCTCGGACGGATGGTTGACGCGGCGCCATGCAATGTCGGTAACATGCAGCAAGCCGTCCACGCCTCCCAGATCGACGAAGGCGCCGTAATCGGTGATGTTCTTCACCACGCCGTTCAGGATCTGGCCTTCCTTCAGGCTCGACACCAACTCGGTGCGAGCTTCGGCGCGGCTCTCTTCAAGCACTGCGCGGCGCGACACGACGATATTGCCGCGTGACCGGTCCATTTTCAGAATCTGGAAAGGCTGCGGCGTGCCCAGCAGCGGGGTAACGTCGCGCACGGGGCGGATATCGACCTGGCTGCCCGGCAAGAAGGCCACGGCGCCGTTGAGATCGACGGTGAAACCGCCTTTGACCCGGCCGAAGATTACGCCGGTAACGCGTTCCTGCTTCTGGAAGGCCTGGTCGAGAGCGACCCACGATTCCTCGCGTTTGGCCTTTTCGCGAGACAGCATGGCCTCGCCGTTTTTGTCTTCGAGGCGCTCAATGAACACCTCGACAGTGTCGCCGATCTTCAGATCGGCCTTGCCGGCTGGGCCGTCGAATTCTTTAAGCGAGACGCGGCCTTCGGACTTCAGACCCACATCGATCATGGCAAAGTCATTATCTATGCCGACGATGGTGCCCTGTACGACGGTGCCTTCGAAACTGTCTCGATCCTGCAACGATTCCTGAAGAAGCGCTGCGAAACTTTCTTTGCCCTCGATCGGGGCGTTACTCCGTGGAAACGCGGATGCCTTGGCCATTCAAAATCCTCTAATACCCACGCCGCCGCCCCGCTTTCATGCGGAGGAATGACGACCCTTGGGCCGGTTCTCTGGAACCGGCGGTTTCAATTCAGGACCACACCACCATGGCAAAGTCCGGTTCTTGAGGAAGTCGTGACTTCGGCGGATCGGCCGAAACGAATCCCTTCAGGACGATACCTTCGGGGAAACGAAGACCGCGCGGGACAGCCGGTCGGTTATGATCGACAAGGCAGCCGCGAGAGCCTGGTCGGCATCAAGCGCAGAGGTATCAAGCAAAAAAGCGTCGTCAGCCGGCTTGAGCGGGGCTACCGCTCGCTGGCTATCGCGCGCATCTCTCTGCTTCAGGTCCTCAAGGACGGCCTGGTATATAGCCGTCTGACCCCGCCCTTGCAACTCTTTGACGCGGCGGCGGGCGCGCTCCTCAACCGCAGCGACGACATAAAGCTTAACCTCTGCGTCCGGGCAGACCACAGTTCCGATATCGCGCCCGTCCAGTACTGCTCCCGACGCAGGACGGTTTCCAGCCACAGGCGCCCTGGCGAAATCGCGCTGAAGCTGAAGCAGGGCTGCTCGGGCGGCCGGCACTACCGACAGTTTCGACGCAGCGTCTGCCGCCTGGTCACCTCTTAACCGAGGATCGCCGAGCGCCGAGGGCCCATCCACGGCGATCCGCTTTGCGAGAGTCCGAGCTGCTTGCGCAGCCGCCACGGGGTCGGCCGGATTGGCTCCGTCATCTGCCGCGATCATCCCGGCTGCGCGATAGAGAAGACCCGTGTCGAGCCAAGCATAACCAAGCTCCTGCGCAATACGGCGAGCCAGCGTGCCCTTGCCGCTGGCTGCTGGACCGTCGATGGCGATGACTGGCATCAGGCTGGCGCACCTGTAATACGAGCGCCGAGCCCCGTCATCAGGGTTTCAAATGTCGGGAAGCTGGTCGCAATCGCAGTGGCGTCATCAACCCCGATCGACTCGTTGCTGACCAGGCCAAGAACCAGAAAGCTCATTGCGATCCGGTGATCGAATGCCGTAGCGACCGTAGCGCCGCCATTGGGAGGACGACCAGTCCCGTGGATGGTCAGGCTGTCCTCTCCGACCTCGATCTTTACGCCACAGGCAGCTAGACCGGCCGCGATCATCGCCAGTCGGTCGCTCTCCTTGACCCTAAGTTCAGCCAATCCGAGCAGATGCGTCGTTCCCTGTGCGCAAGCGGCAGCCATCGCCAGAATGGGATATTCATCGATCATGCGCGGTGCGCGCTCTGCCGGAACGGTGATACCCTTCAACGCGCTCGCCCGAACGACAAGGTTTGAGACCGGCTCGCCACCGGCTTCACCAGCATCGGCATAACTTATGTCGGCGCCCATTTCGACCAATGTTTCGTAAAGACCGGTGCGAAGCGGATTCATCCCTACATTCCGGAGTATC
>Ga0182013_10008352_pt1 | contig 11185 bp, 7 predicted proteins | sample 612S2MmetaG_FD_120487 | JGI IMG/M metagenome (GOLD analysis project Ga0182013, IMG submission 120487) | Permafrost microbial communities from Stordalen Mire, Sweden - 612S2M metaG | ecosystem: Environmental > Terrestrial > Soil > Wetlands > Permafrost | place: Sweden: Stordalen | collected...
TGGATCGATACCGTATTGGGCAATGTTATAGAGCCGTTGAAAGGCTTGAGAATTGATGAGGGTAAGGACTCGTTGATCAGTTATTTCGATGGTGGTGTAAAAAAGTTTTTCTACAAAAGTATTAAGAGAAATAGAAAAAAATATACTCAAAAAGAGAAACGTCTTTAGACAGATTTTTTTGAAGATATGCATTGTACACCTGTTTTTTGGATATATATCATGCATAAGTATACGAGTTTTTAGCTAAAAATAAAGGGAGCTTTTTCAAGCTCCCTTTATTAAAAATAAGAAAAATGGTTCGATACACCCGCTCCAGGCTTTGCTGGATGCGTGCACTCACCATGAGCGATCGTAAAGTTACTTAAGATCTTCTTCTTCCCATTTGATATCAACAGCTGCATGTGTTCCAGAAACACGTTCTGCAGTCTGTTCTGTTGCTACCGGTTTTGATTCAGCAGGTTTTTTGCCGCATCCGATTAAAGCCGCTGAACTAATCACCAGTAAAATGAGAGATATTTTTTGCATGAGTACCTTTCTTGTTATTTAGATGTTGTTGTTTTATTTTTTTTCTTTGTCTGCTTCATAGGCCGTGAAAAGGGATTTTTCATGAGCGCAAGTTTTAACACTTCATCAATAGTTTTCACGTATATCAACTTAAGGTCAGCAGGAATGTCTTTGCTAAATTCTTCCACATCCTCTTTATTTTCATAAGGGAGCAAAATAGTCGAAATTTTGTGTTGATGTCCTGCGAGTATCTTCTCTTTAAGGCCACCAACTCCCAGCACGCGGCCACGCAAGGTGATCTCCCCGGTCATAGCAACGCGCGGGTTAATAGCATTTTTGGTGAGCGCAGAGATAAGCGCGGTACACATAGTAATCCCTGCAGAAGGGCCATCTTTAGGTGTTGCACCTTCAGGGATATGGATATGAATATCGCGTGACTGGTTAAAGCTCACGGGTAGCCCAAGGTCAACAGCACGGGAGCGGATATAACTGAGTGCTGCATGCGCAGATTCTTGCATAACATCGCCCAGTTGTCCGGTCAGGGTTATTCCCCCTTTACCAGGCATGACGGTCGCTTCGATTTCAAGCACGTCGCCACCCATCTCGGTCCAAGCGAGCCCTGTTGCTAAACCTATTTTTGGGGTTTCAGTCTGCAGATCAGTTCTTTTATATTTTGTGTTCCCTAACCATTTTTTAACGTGTTCAGGGGTTACGGTGACCGACTTAAGTTTTGGATCTTGTAAAAAGAGTTGGATTACTTTACGCATGATCTTAGCAATAATGCGATCAAGTTGACGAACTCCAGCCTCTTTGGTGTAATCACTTATAATAATTTTAAGAATATCATCAGAAATTTTGCACTGAGTTTTTTTCAAACCATATTCTTTAAGATTTTTCGGAACTAAAAAATCATGAGCGATCGAAACCTTCTCATCATCGGTATACCCGGAAAGTGAGATAATCTCCATGCGATCAAAAAGAGGATACGGGATCCCTTCCAAATGGTTTGCTGTTGTAATAAACATAACTTTTGAAAGGTCGTACTCAAGCTCTAAAAAGTGGTCGACAAATGTCTTGTTTTGTTCGGGGTCAAGAACTTCTAATAGTGCAGAACCAGGGTCGCCATGAGTATCCTGTGACATTTTATCGATCTCATCCAATAAAATAACCGGGTTGTGATACTTAGCTTTACGCATGGCCTGTAAAATCTTACCCGGAAGTGCGCCGATATAGGTTCTGCGGTGGCCTCGAATTTCAGCCTCGTCACGAACGCCGCCAAGAGAGATACGCACAAACTCTCGCCCTAAGCTTTCTGCTATAGATTCTGCAAGAGATGTTTTACCTACGCCAGGAGGCCCGACAAGACATATAATTGGGGAGCGCTCAAGAGAACTTGAAAATTTCTTTGCTGCTAAAAATTCAATAATGCGCTCTTTTGCCTTTTTAAGGCCGGCATGGCTCTTATTAAGGATCTTTTCAGCCGCTTCAAAGCTAATAGTATCTTTGCTCATCTTAGACCAGGGGAGTGAAATCACCCAATCGATATAATTTCTGCTGACTACCGCTTCAGACGACATAGGCGGCATCTGTTCAAGACGCTTCAATTCTTTATCTACCTTTTCAGCTGGTTCAGCAGGGAGCTCCAATGTCTTTATTTTGGCTCGTAATTGCGCTACTTCATGGTGCTGGTCCTCGCGGCCAAGCTCTTTTTGTATCGCTTTGAGCTGCTCGCTCAGGTAATATTCGCGCTGATTTTTCTCAACCTGTGTCTGTACGCGGCCACGGATACGCTCTTCTGTTTCAAGAATATCGATCTCCTTTCTCATAAGCTGAGCAAGGCGAACCAGGCGGTCCTCAAGCGATATAATCTCAAGAAGCTCTTGCCGCTCATCAAAGGTGAGATTCATATGAATGGTAAAGGTGTCTGCTATGCTGTCGATATCCTCAATAGTCTTAGCGTTACCCATCAGATCTTGGGGGATCTTGCTATTAAGCTGGGTATAGCGCATATAGAGTTCATGTAAATGGCGCCAGAGAGCCTCTATTTCAAGAGTGCGCTCGAGCTTTTGGGTAGGCAGCTCTATAAATTCTGCTAGGAAAAATCCGTCATGCTGCTCTGAGTTGACCATTCGGCCGCGGCCGAGGCCTTCAACTAGAATCTTTAATGCCCCTTTAGGCATACGGACCACCTGTAAAATGATAGAGCGAGTCCCGTAGCTAAAGACATCATCTGGCGTTGGGTTTTCAACAGCAGGGTCTTTTTGAGCAGATATGAAGATCTCTTTGGAATTTTTTAATGCCTGTTCTACTGCAAGTATTGACGCAGGGCGCCCTACAATAATAGGAATAATGCTTTTAGGCAAAATCACCACATTTTTAAGGGGCAAAAGTGGCAATACATGCTTTGTTTGTATGTTTTCTTGGGAAGTCATAAATTATATTCTCCACACGTAGGTTGAGATAGTGGGCTATCGTGTATATTAAACATAGTGTATCATACCCAAATTAATACGTAAATGAGCGTTTTTTCTGCCCGCACCGAGCGCACTATTTTAGTTTTACAAAAGAAAAATCGCGTAGTAATATAATTATGAAACTTTTTTTATTTTTTTAACTACAAAAAGGACTTTTGTATGATACTTCCCGCGTTACAGTATATTTTCAGACCAATTTTTGGAGAGTTTGAAAGAGAAGAGTTTAAGAAATTCCTTCGTATGGGGCTCATATTCGGGCTTATTATTGGGACCTATTGGGCATTAAGAACGCTTAAAGATCCTATTTTCAATGCATTTGTCGATATTAAAGATATCCCTTATGCAAAAACGGCATCTTTTATCATGATGTTCCCGTTAATCATGATCTATACTCGTCTTTTTGATGTCTTTTCTCGTGAACAGATGTTTTATGTTTTATCTTGCGTATACGGCACACTGACTGCTGGTATAGCGTTTGTTTTATATAACTTCCAGCAAGAAGCTGTTGCTTTAGAAGCGACAAGCGGCATGAAATATTACCTATTCCATTTCTTTGGCTATTTCACCTATGTGTTTATTGAAAGCTATGGCTCATTAGTAGTAGCGCTCTTTTGGGCATTTGCTACGAACATTACCGATTCAGACTCTGCTAAAAAAGGTTTCTATTTAGTAACCGCACTTGGTCAAGTTGGTGGTATATTTGGGCCTGCCTTTATCACTCCCTTAGCAAAAACACTCGGCCATTCAACAACAACGGCCCCTTTTATCGTATGTACCATCACTATTTTAATGGTTGGTGTGTTGATGCGCTATTTCATGGTGGTAACTCCAAAAAATATGCTTGCATCCTTCCATGGTAAAAATGAAGTCAAAGAAGAAGAAGAGCAAGAGCCAGGGTTCTTTGAAGGGCTACGTCTTTTAGTTTCTCATAAATACTTGCTTGGTATCTTTGGCGCCATCGCGATTTATGAAATTATTGTGACCATGGTTGACTACCAATTTAAAGTTATTGGTGCTGCTCAATACTTTGGACAAGATTTTGAAGCTTTCATGGGCTGGTACGGTATGTGGGTTAATATAGTTTCTCTTACCTGCTTATTGCTCGGTGTAAGTAACATTACCCGTTACCTCGGTGTGGGTGCTGCATTGGTTATGATGCCAATTATCGTTGGTTTAGCCTTTAGCGCTTTCATCTATAGCCCAACTCCTATGTTCTTATTGGTGATCATGGTTGGTGCTAAAGCTGTTAACTATGCGCTTAATGGTCCTGCAATGAAGCAATTGTATATCCCTACAACTCCTGATGTTCGCTCTAAGTCACAGGCATGGATCGAAACTTTTGGTTCACGCGGTGCAAAACAGATGGCATCAAACTTTAACTTTTTCTATAAATCACTTGGCGCTGCAAAATATATGATGTTTGCTTCTGTCTTTGGATACAGTCTTATTTTCGCATGGTTCTTTGTAGCTGTCTTTCTTGGCAAAACCTACAAAAAAGCTATTGATGAAAAACGTGTTGTTTGCTAATAAACAGCAGGTTTACTATATAATGTAAAATAAGTGGGTTTTCTTGCTTGCCCGCCATAGCTCGCAAGAGCGACGGCTGGGTGGTAGGAAAACCCACTATTCTTAAAAATTCTTTGGGTAAGGGGTATCATGGGTTTTTTTTCGGGATTTTCATTACGGTCGATTTATACAAAATTGTTGTATATTCCAAAGGATGAGCGGGTAAAAGTCATATTATTGGCGCTCTCATTTTTCTGCATTATTGGCACCTATACTATCGTTCGCACATTAAAAGATTCGTTATTCACCAGCATAGTGGGTGGTAGAGAATATCTGTCATTGGCAAAATTATGGTCGATGGTGCTTCTCATTCCGGCTATTTTGCTCTTTTCAAAGCTGGTAGATGTCATGCGCAGGGCGCACCTTCTTACGCTCTATAGTTTAATTTATGGCATGGGCGGGCTTATTATAGGTTATTATATCGCGCATCCAACTATCGGGTTGCCGAATACCCAACTGAGTCCCGATAGATTATTCGGCTGGATAGTATACTTTTTCTTGGACGGATTTAATCCTTTCGTTGTGGGGCTATTTTGGTCATTTACCCATTCTATAACCTCTCCAACCAGCGCAAAAAGTAATTACCCGATTATGGTATCCGCGTCAAAATTGGGGGGCGTTGTGCTCACCAGTCTTGCCTGTTGGTGGCTTAATCGTGTTGACATTGATGGTCAACAGGTGCTCACTGATGCCGTCAACTATCAAATGCTCTTTTATGCTACTTCGTTTTTGCTATTACTGGTACCCATTTTCCTTGTTCTTATGATTATATTAGTACCCTCAAGTGCTATGCATGGCTATGAGGCTGCCTATAAATTTGAAAAAAAACATGCTAAAGAAGAAAAAACGGCACATACTGGGTGGTGGGCTTCGATCAAAAAAAATATTGAAGGCCTTATTCTCATGGTCCGCTACCCCTATGTTATGGGCATCTTAGGTGTAGTTTCGTTCTGGGAGGTCGTGAACGTTTTTGTTAATATTGAACGAGTAACTATGGCTGGAAAGGCATCGCTCACCGATTCTCAAAAGGCAAGTTTTCTCCTGTATCAAGATTTTTGGGTGCACATGGTCGGCTTTGTTATCACGCTTTTAGGAACACGCGCCCTTATTGAGTACTTAGGTGAACGCCGTGCGCTTCTTCTTGTTCCTGGGGTGACCGCCGCCTTAATGGTTTACTATTTTACCGCAGGGTTGATAACTAACCAGGCTGCTGCAGTGAGCGTTGGGATTGCATACATATTGCTCAAGGCGCTTAATTATGCCTTTGCCTCCCCATTGCGCGAAAGCCTCTACATACCTACAACAAAATTGATCAAGTTTAAATCGAAGTCGTGGATCGATTCATTCGGCACGAAATTTGCAAAAAGCGTTGGTGCCACCTATTCCGGTATTTCAGCGAATCTGATAGGGACTGCTGCCGTGCTTTCTAATAGTATCTTTTTTGCCGTTATTATTGGACTTTGGATGATTGTAGCCAATCTTTTAGGCCGTCGCTATGAAGTGGCTGTAGAAAAGGGCGAGGTTATCGGGTCAGATGAAAGTAAAGATTAGATGAGATATTGCAATTTTTTGCAACAAAGTTAGACTATAAAGTATTAAAAAGCTGTGTAATTATGCACAGTAAAACCCCTTGTTTTCTGATGTAGGTGGTGAATTTCTTATCAAAGAGATACCAGAAAACAAAAGACAATAACCTACGGAAAGAATAAAAAAATGATTGATTTAAAACAGCTTATTAAAAGTGGTGTGCAATTTGGCCACCAAACCTGGCGCTGGAACCCTAAAATGAACCCGTATATCTGGGGACATAAAAATGGTATCCATCTTATTGACGTCTCAAAAACTGCCTTCCAGCTTGAAAAAGCGGCTCAGTTTCTTGAAGCGCTTGCAGGACAAGGGAAATCTATTTTGTGGGTAGGCACAAAGAAATCTGCTCAGGCGGTATTGCCTAAGATACTTGAAGCCGTTAAGTCACCTTATGTTACTCATCGTTGGATCGGCGGTACTCTTACTAACTATCCTCAAGTTAAAAAATCTGTCACAAAAATGCTTCATTTTGAAGACATTTTACAAAAAGCTGATGCTTCTCATTATATTAAAAAAGAGCTTAATCTTTTCAATAAAATGAAAGAGCGTCTAGAAAAAAACGTAGGCGGTATTCGCGAATTACGTTGGCCAATTGGCGCGCTTATTGTAGTTGACGTAAATAAAGAACATGTTGCTATTAAAGAAGCAAGATCTGCAGGTGTGCCTATTGTAGCATTGGTTGATACCAACTCTGATCCTTCAGGGATCGATTTTGTTATTCCAACAAATGACGACGCTCCACGCGCACTTGAAATTATCTTGGATTATCTAGCGCAAGCGGTAAAACGTGGTCAAGAAGTTGCTGCTGCAACTAAACCTCAAGAAGATCTTGTTGAAGATAATTCAATAGATCGTATTATTGAGGCGGTCTTGAGCGAAGATGGCACAGAAACTGAAGGCCAAAAGGCTAAACGTACTTCTGGTGCTGTTCGTCCTCAAAAACGTTTGCAAGCTCGACCAGGCGCTCCGCGTAAAGCTTAAAAGTATACTTCAGGAGAGGTGTCTGAGAGGCCGAAAGAGCATGATTGGAAATCATGTATGCTCGTAAAAGGGCATCGAGGGTTCGAATCCCTCTCTCTCCACCAGCCGTCGCCGAAGGCTATGGCTGGGCAGGCCCTTGTGCCGCCGAAGTTTTTAAAAAACGAAGGCGCAAGGCTTCGCCACTTTTTTAGCGAAGTGTGTTGAATGGGTCAATAGGTTTGAGGAGTAGATAAAAGACAGTTAAAGAAAGTGTCAGATCTGAAAAGAAGCAGCACGGTTAACGGAAGTTTTTGTATCTACTCCTCATTTTAATAAGGTTTGAATTATGACGGTACATCTTGCGCGTAAATGGCGATCAAAAAATTTCAATGAGCTTGTCGGCCAAGAGCTATCCGTTCGCCTTTTAAAAAATAGTCTTTTCAAAAAATCATTCTTCCCCGCCTATCTCTTTTCTGGGCTGCGCGGTTCAGGCAAGACGTCCATGGGTCGCATTTTTGCCGCTGCCGTAAATTGCCAGCAGCTTGAAGCGTTCGCCAAAGACCCACAATCGACGGTAGTTCCTTGCGGGGCCTGCATATCGTGCAAAGCGCTTTTTGCGGGACAGCACCCCGATTTTATTGAAATTGACGCCGCTTCACACACCGGTGTTGATAATATGCGGCTTATTATTGAAAGCGCATCGTTGTTGCCGACATTGGCACACAAAAAAATTTATCTTATTGATGAAGCACATATGCTCAGTAAGGCTGCATTCAATGCCGCCCTTAAGATCTTAGAAGAGCCTCCCGTGCATGTGATATTTATTCTCGCTACGACCGACCCTGAAAAGATTATAGAAACGATCAAATCCCGTTGTTTTCAGGTCTTTTTTGATCCTATCCCTACGACACAACTTGCAGGACATTTGCAAGCTATCTGCGATGCAGAACATATTGCCTATGATCAAAAAGGGTTATTAGTATTGGCCGAGCAGTCTGGCGGGTCCGCGCGTGATGCTCTCACTACTCTTGAGCGCATTGTTCTTTCAGAAGGGGCCGTTACTGAACGTTTAGTACAGGGCGCGTTAGGTTTAGTGCAGAAAGAAGTTATTGAAGAATTATTTAAAGCTCTCCAAGCCCAAGATAACTCACAATTGCTTACTTTTTTACAAAATTCGTCAGTGCTCTCTTATTCGCCGCAGGTGGTATGGCGTGTGTTAACAGACTATATCAGAGCGCGATTATACGAACAAAAAAATAGTAAAGATCAAAAAGTATATGATGCACTGCTTACGCTTTTGCGCATCAGCTATGAAACTGAACCATTACTGTATAAAACGTCTACACCACGCTCGGTTGTTGAATACATGCTCTTACGTATGTGTAACCCCACGCCGCAAGCTGAAAGTGTCCGCACGGTCGCTCCTGTTATAAAGCAAGAAGTTAATACTATCGTAAAAAGTGAACCGGTAAAACCGGCAGCTATTGCGCCATGGCAAAAGTTTATCGAGCGTATTAAAACTGAAGTGGAGCCTCTTGTGCTCACACTCTTTTCTTCAGCAGTGGTAGATTATGATGCAGCCACGCAGCGCTGTAAAGTAAACTGTCTTAAGGAACACGAGCTTTTTAAAGAGTGGTTAGACCGCTCTGTGGCCGTATGGAAGCCGCTTTTACATGAAGCATTTTCCGGGCCGGTAGAGCTTGATATTAACTTTATGCTTGCAAAAGATGCAAGCGGCCAGCAGCGCGAAAAACAGGCGCCAAAGGCGTCAGCGCCGGTATTTGAAAAAAGGGCAACTGCTGCTCCTGCGCAGGCAGCGCTTAAGCCGAGTGAGAATGTATCGAAGGCTTTAAAAATTTTTCCCGGAACTATTCAAGAAGTGAAATAAAATTATGAAAAAATATCCAAGTGTTGTTATTCTCGGGCGTATGAATGTTGGAAAATCAACATTGTTTAATAGACTATCGCGCCATGTTAAAAGTATTACCTTAGATTTTGAAGGGGTGACCCGCGATACTCTGTCTGATGTTGTATCGGTCGATAATACCATCTTTTCTTTGACGGATACTGCCGGTATTTCTCACAGGAAGCAGGAAGATCCGTTGGCGGAGGCATCACGCAAAAAAGCTCTTGAGGCGCTTGAAGCAGCTGATTTGGTCTTGTTTTTAGTTGATGGAGTAGCTGGCGTCACCTCAGAGGACCGTGAAATTTCGAGCGTGATTCGTTCAAGCGGAAAAAAGACTATTCTTGTTATTAATAAAGCAGACACAAAAGCGGCACAAGATAATCAATATGAGTGTATGCAACTTGGCTATAAAGAGCATGTCTTAATTTCTGCTGAGCATGGGCTGCATATTAATACCTTACTCGATTTAGTTATTCAAGAACTGCCCGAAAAGCAGTTTGTTACTGAAGAAGCAAATCATGGTTGTCGTGTAACTTTATTAGGAAAACCTAATGTAGGCAAATCGTCACTACTTAATGCCCTTTTGGCAAAAGAGCGCGCCATTGTATCGCCTATTCCTGGTACCACCCGTGAGCCACTTGTTGAAAATATTACTTTCTATAATGAAAACATTGCCGTTTCAGATACTGCTGGCGTGCGTAAAAAGAGTGCTGTTCATGGCGATTTAGAAAATATGATGGTCAAATCCACCATGCAATCGCTCAAATCATCTGATATCGTCCTATTGGTAATGGATGGAAGTGAGCATAAGATTTCAGATCAAGAGCTAAAGTTAGCCTTTTATGCCTTTACGCAACAATACAAGGCATTAATCTTAGTTATGAATAAGCAAGATTTAGTGACCGATCTATCTAAAAAAGATTTAGAATTTTCGCTTGAGGCATATAAGCATCTTGTTGATAAAGTGCCCTTAATTTCAATATCCTGCAAAACGGGTAAAAATGTCGGTAAAATTATCCCGCTTATTAACGAAGTGTGGAAACGTTATACGGCAAAATTTGATGGACTCTTGTTATACCGCCTATTTAATGCGCAGCTGCAAAAAACTCCCTTAATGCACACTAAAATGCCGCTCTTGGTTTACGAAGTATACCCCATCAGCACGCGCCCGCTTACTATCTGCTTAGTAGTTAATGAATCGGAATGGTTTGGGCCATCTGAACTTGCATTCTTTGAGAATATATTGCGTAGAGAATATGATCTTGAAGGGGTGCCGGTTAAATTTGTTGTTCGCAAGCGCAAGCCGTAATAGTATTAAGAGATAGATTTGGCCGCTCATGGTGAGTGCCCGCATGCGGGTGTATCGAACCATAAGAGCAATGTTATAGTTTTATCTTTTTTATCTCTACGAGGCAGTATGTGTACGGGTATCCGATTAACGGCAAAAAATGGAAATATTGTCTATGGGCGGACCATGGAATTTGGTCAACCTACAGAATCGAATATCATCGTTATTCCACGTAACTATTCGTTGGCAGGCGAAAGTACCCCCTGGCGAGCGCGTTATGCCGCTGTAGGTGCCAACATGCTGGGGATTAACCATCTTGTTGATGGCGTTAATGAAAAAGGTCTTGCTGGCGGGCTATTTTATTTTCCCGGTTATGCTGGATACCAAGAAGTCGCTTCCGCTCAAGAAAAAACTATACTTGCTCCATGGGAACTTTTAACCTGGATATTGACCAACTTTTCGCACATAGATCAAGTAAGAGAATCGCTGCCCTCAATCAAAGTTGCCAACACCATTTTCAAAGCGTGGGGAATCACGCCGCCAGTGCATGCGATCATTCATGACAATACCGGTAAATCTCTTGTTATAGAATATGTTAATGGGACACTCCATATGCATGATGCAGATTCTGGAATTATTACTAACTCCCCGACCTACGATTGGCATATCACTAACCTAAAAAATTATACCCATATAACGCCCTATAATAGTCAAAAGCCATCGTTTGGCCAAGGCTCAGGCATGCTTGGGTTGCCGGGTGATTTTACCCCTCCGTCGCGCTTTGTCCGTGCATTCTTTTTCAGTCAAAGTGTACTTGAATCTGCCACCTCGCATGAAGCACGTGACACGGCATTCCATATACTGAATCTTTTTAATATCCCGCTCGGTGTTATTCGTGAA
>Ga0182013_10008355_pt1 | contig 11184 bp, 12 predicted proteins | sample 612S2MmetaG_FD_120487 | JGI IMG/M metagenome (GOLD analysis project Ga0182013, IMG submission 120487) | Permafrost microbial communities from Stordalen Mire, Sweden - 612S2M metaG | ecosystem: Environmental > Terrestrial > Soil > Wetlands > Permafrost | place: Sweden: Stordalen | collected...
CACCCGCATCGGCGGACAGACCCGCACCCAGACCGCGCTGGCAGAGATCAACATCACGCCTCTGGTCGATGTGGTCCTGGTGCTGCTTGTGATTTTTATGCTGACCGCGCCGGTGCTGCAGTCGGGAATCGAGGTTGCCGTGCCTCACACCCGCAACGTCAACCAGCTCACCGAGCAGCGCACCGTCGTTACCATCGACAAGGACCAGAAGGTCTACCTCCAGACAAGTGGTCCCGACGTCCCCATCACCCTATCCGAACTTACCGGCAGACTGCGCAGCGCCGGCCAGGGCGATCCCGCCAAACGCATCATCTACCTGCGCGCCGACGAAAAAGTCCCATTCGGCGCTTTCGCCTCCGTCATGGACGCCGTCAAACGGGCGGGCATTACCAACATCGACATCGTCACCCAGCCGCTCGAATCCAACCCCGCGGACCTGCCAAAATGATCGGCCTATGCCAGCCCTCGTTTGAGCTAAAAGCTAATAGCTAACAGCTAGTCCTTATGGCCACCGAGATCATAACCCGCAGCTCCAGCATCGCCGGCCCCAACGACCAGTTTGGCGGCGGCCTTACCGGCTCATTCCTGCTGCACGCTGCGGCTGTCGCGTTGCTCGTCGGATGGGTGTACCTCGCTCATCCCGGCCAGAATTGGGGAGACGCCAGCGCTACCGCCGGAGCCATCCCGGCCACCATGGTCAACGCCATCCCGCTGCCGCCCAAGCAGCCCACCGATCAGGACAACATCCTCGCCACCGACACTCCCTCGCCCGCGCCCGTAATCCCCGCGTCCCAAACCGTCGAGACCCCCAAGGCCGACGCCATCCCCATCCCCGTCAAGCCCTCCAAGCCGGCCAAAATCGCCGACAAGACCACCCCCCCGCCCCCACTTCATCCCCAGCCCGCCAAGGTCGACCCCAATAAAGTCCAGACCGGCGAAGCTCCCGGCGTCCGCATCGCCATGAGCAGCACTCAAACCCAGGCCGGCACCGTCAGCATCGGCACTCCCGACGCTGCCTTCGGCATTCGCGACGCCTACTACGTCCGGCAGATCACCCAGAAGGTCGCCCAGCAGTGGTACACCGGAATGCTTGATCCCCAGGCCGCGGGCCACCGCGCCTACATCTCCTTCCAGGTCCAGCGCGACGGCACCCCCACCAACATCCGCATCGAGCAGCCCAGCGGGGACGCCACCCTCGACCAGACCGCGCTCAGCGCCGTCCGCCACGTCGACACCTTCGGTCCCCTGCCCGAAGACTACCGGGGCAGCTACGTCAACGTCACATACTACTTTGATCCTCCCCCGCACCCTTGATCGCTGGCCGCAACCAAACATTCATCGCCAGCATCTACCATAGAGAGATGGACAGCACGTCCCGCAAACTACGGCAGCCCTCCCTTCCATCTCGCCTTCAATCCGCCATCTTTCCCCTGTTCCTTGCACCAGCCCTGGCTCTGCTTGCGCTCGCCTCGCCCTCTGTCGCGCAGGACACCGTCTTCGTCGGCACCAGTTCGGGCGCAACCTCCATCCGCATCGCCGTCGCCGACTTCAAGCCGCTCGCCGCCGCCCCCCAGACTCCGGCGCTCAAGCAGACCTTCGACGCCACCTTCTACGCCGACCTCGCCAACGCCGGCATCTTCGACATCGTCTCCAAGAGCCTGCTGCCGCCCACATCTCCCGGCGCGCCCTCCGAGGTCAAGCTTCAGAGCTACTCCGATGCCCCCGCCAGCGCCGCCTTCCTCTCCTTTGGCTCCCTTGGCGTGGTGGGCGATAAGCTGGTGGTCAACGGCTTCCTCTTCGACGCCAAAAATCTTCAGTACCCGCAGGTGCTCGCCAAGCAGTACAGCGAGGACCCCAGCGAGAACTCCGCCCGCCAGATCGCCCACCGCTTCGCCGACGAGATCATCCTGCGCCTCGGTGGAGGCACGCCCGGCATCGCCGAGTCCACCATCTACTACGTGCAGCTCTCCGGCGGAAACAAAGAGATCTGGGCGATGGACTACGACGGCGCCAACCAGCGCCAGATCACCCACCTTGGCACCATCTCCATGGGCCCACGCGTCTCGCCCGACAACTCCCGCATCGCCTTTGAGTCCCTCGGCCGCAACGGCTTCCAGATCCGCGTCTTCTCCATGATTCTCGGCCGTCTGGTCAACTTCCCTGAGGTCGGCGGTACCAACATCACCCCCGCTTGGTCGCCCGATGGTCGCGAGATCGCCTTCTCCTCGTCGCGCACCGGCGACCCCGAGATTTGGATCGCCGACGCCGGTGGCAATCTCGCCCGCCGCATCACCAGCTTCCGTGGGCCCGACGTCTCCCCCACCTACAATCCCAAGACCGGCGCGCAGATCGCCTGGGTCAGCGGCCGCACCGGCCTGCCTCAGCTCTACATCATGAACAGCGACGGCTCGGGACCCCAGCGGCTCACCGACATGGGCTACGCCACCTCGCCCTCCTGGTCGCCCAACGGCCAGTTCATCACCTTCGCCTGGGACCGCAAGTACGGCCCCGGAGCTCCCGGCGGACAGGACATCTACGTCATCCAGGCCACGCCCAACGCTAAGGGAGAATATCCCATGATCCAGGTCACCCACGACGGAGGCCGCTGCGACTTCCCCTCCTGGTCGCCCGATGGCAAGCACATCGTCTACGCCAACTCCGCCGACGGGCGCGCCGAACACATGCGGATTTGGACCATGCTGGCCGACGGCACCCAGCGCCGTCCGCTCACCGGCCCCGGTGCCGATATGCCGAACTGGAGTTGGAAATAGGCCCGCTAATTTTGACCCCGTGGGGTACCTCGCAGGGAACCCCGAACCGGCAATCTAGGTTTTCAGTAACATAAGATGGATTCGAGCCTTGGCAATGCAGGAGAAAGCGATGACCGATACACACTCTTCACAGCCGCAGTCATTCTCAACCATGCCGGCTCGTGCCGCCCTTTTGCTGGCGTTCTCGCTGGCCGCCGTCACCGGATGCCATAAGAATGTCGCTCCCATGAACCCGGCGAGCGTTGCCACCCCGCCGCCGCCCACCCCAGCCCCCACCGCGACCTTCACCGCCGACCCGCTCGCCATCGACCTCGGCCAGTCGGTCGTGCTGAACTGGCGCACCACCAACGCCAGCTCGGTTGCCATCGACGGCATCGGCGCCGTCAACGTCAACGGCACCCAGACCGTATCGCCTTCCGCCTCCACCAACTTCCACCTCGTCGCCAAGGGTGACGGAGGCGCCACCGAAGCCAACGTCCGCGTCACCGTCAACGTTCCGGTCGCGCCCGTAGTCCCCACTGAGACGGCTGCTGCTACCGCAACCAACGACGCGAGCAGCGATGAAGTCTTCCACCAGAACGTCGCCGACATCTTCTTCGACTACGACAGCTACGCGCTTCGGCCCGAAGGCCAGGCCTCGGCCACCAAGGCCGCATCCTACCTGGTCGCCCATCCCGACATCCGCATCGTCATCGGCGGCTACTGTGACGACCGTGGCTCCGCCGAATATAACCTTGCGCTGGGCGAAAACCGCGCCAACTCCGCCAAGACCGCGCTGGTCACCGCCGGGGTTGCGCCCAACCGCATCCGCGTCGTCAGTTACGGCAAGGAGAAGCAGTTCTGCACCGACGAGACCGAGGCCTGCTGGCAGCAAAACCGGCGCGCCCAATTCTCCCTCGACCGCTAAAGATGCACCGTGTCGTCAGAGGGCTGAAGGCCCGACCTAGAATCCGGTGGAGGCACGGCTTCAACCCTGCCACCGCATCAAGCGCCAACGGCGCGCAATATACCAGCCTAGGGCGAAGCCCTAGGTTGGGGCAGAAGAAGGAAACAGAGGGCTGAAGGCCCGACATAAGAATCGCTAAAGGTTGCGTGGGGCCTCAGCCCCTGAGGTACGGCTATGAAGGTTAGGTCATCTGCAATGTTCCGCTCCGGCCCAAAGCACATCGGCGCGGCCATCTGCGCGCTGCTCGCGCTCTCCCTCGCCGCGCCGCCCGCCTTCGCCGTCAACAAGGACATGGTGCAGCTCCAGACCCAGGTCCAGCAGTTGCAGGAGGCCGTCGCCCGGCTCCAGCAGTCCAACGACGAGCGCATGGGCGTCCTCAAGGACCTGGTCCAGCAGAATGCCGACTCGGTCAACAAAATGTCCCTCACCGTGGATGCACTGCAAAAGAGCCTGAGCAGCCAGCAGGAGGCCAACGGCGGCAAGCTCGACCAGGTCTCCGGCCAGGTGCAGTCGCTCAACGATTCGCTCGACGAGGTCAAGGCCCGCCTCAACAGCCTGGAGAAGGCGCTCCAATCCGTCCAGAACCAGCAGCAGTCCATCAACGCTGCCCTGCAAAACCTCCAGCAGCAGCAGAATCCCGCCGGCGCCGCTCCCGGTACCCCCGACACGGGCCAGCCCGGCGCCCCCTCAGCCATCGCGCAGCCTGACGCGCAACCCGCCCCTGGGAACGAGGCAGCTAAACCCTCCGCAGACGTTCAATTCCCTGCCACCCAGGGCCCCTATGCGCATGCCCCATCCGCGCCGGTCGCCTCCGCAGCGTCGACCGCTCCACCCTCGACCGATCTCTACAAGACCGCGCTTAGCGACTACATGGCCGCCAAATACACGCTCTCCTACTCCGAGTTCGGCGAGCTCGTCCATTCCTACCCCAACGACCCGCTCGCCGGCAGCTCCTACTATTACCTCGGCGAGATCGACTACCGCATGGGCAAGTACCCCGCCGCGGTCAAAGACTACGACCACGTCATCGACCAGTTCCCCGGCAACTCCCGCATCCCGATCTCACACCTCCACAAGGCGCAGGCCTTGGTCGCGATGAAAATGCGCGATGCCGGTATCGACGAGTACCGCGCGCTCATCCAGCGCTTCCCCAACTCCCCCGAAGCCGCGCTGGCCCGCAGCCACCTGAACGGCTTGGGCGTCCCCATCACCGCCAAGCGCCCCGATTAGAGCAAATTTCATGTGGGTGTCCAGAGGTGGCTTTGCGCTCATGTCCGTTTTCTCTCAAGGAAAACGGTACTCCACAGAATCTTCCGCTCCACGGCAACAGGAAATTTGCTCTAGCCTCCCGGCCCCGGCACGAAAAGTCCAATTCACCCCCGACTCGTCTAAGCTGGATGGGGTTGTTGTCGCGTTGAATTCGCAGACGCAAAGCTTGAGAACAGACGGCCGAGTGAAAGAACGCATTCGCAAACTCGATGGACACAGCAGCGCCAGGCCCGTTCGCCTGGTGGTCGCGGCGCTCATCCTGCGCAAGTCCGCCGACGACGCCACCGACAGCACCGAAGTCCTCGTGTGCCAGCGCCGGGCCGACCAGCCCATGAGCCTCAAGTGGGAGTTCCCCGGCGGCAAGATCGAAGCCGGCGAAACCGCCGAACAGGCCCTCACCCGCGAACTCGACGAGGAGCTGGGCATCGCCGCCGTCATCGGCCCCCGCGTCGCCCAGGTCCGCCACCGCTATCGCAACGGCGGCTGCATCGACCTGCAATTCTTCGCGGTCCGCGACTTCACCGGCGAACTCGACAACCGCATCTTCAACGAAATTCGCTGGTCCCCCCTGCACGAGCTTCCCGCCCTCGACTTCCTCGCCGCCGACTTCGGCCTCATCCGCGACCTCTCCGAAGGCAAGCTGCTCTAAACGCCCGCAACAATCGCGGTGCGGTCTGACAACTGAGAACTGACGCCTGTCTGCTTTCCCGCCGGTTTCACCTTGTTCCACACCATCACCAGCGACAGCGCGATGACGATTGCCGCCGTCGCCCACGCCACCCAGTTGAACCACGTCGAGTTGGTGTGCTTGCCCATCAGTTCGTGCTTGTTGATCAGCTTCAGCATGAAGATCATGATCACCGGCAGCAGCACGCCGTTCAGCACCTGGGAGAAGACGATGACCTGAACCAGGGGAAACTTTGGCCAGAGCACGACGCCCGCACCCAGCACGATCAGTGCGGTGTAGAACCAGTAGAAGAACGGGGCCTCCTTCAGGCTCTTGTCCAACCCGCTCTCGAAGCCCATCCCCTCGCAGACCGTATAGGCAGTCGACAGCGGCAGAATCGACGCCGAGAAGATAGAAGCATTGAACAGTCCCGCCGCAAACAGGATGAACGCGAAGTCGCCGGCCAGAGGCTTCATCGCGCCTGCCGCATCCGACGCATCCTGAATATTGCGCATCCCGTGCGTGTAGAGCGTCGCCGCACAGGCCACGATGATGAACCACGCTACGATGTCGGTCAGAAAGCAGCCCACGATCACGTCCAGCCGTGAGGCGCTATATTGCTTGATGGTAATTCCCTTGTCGACGACCGACGCTTGCAGATAGAACTGCATCCAGGGCGCGATCGTCGTGCCGATCACGCCAATCGTCAGATAGATATAGTCCTTGTCCTTCCAGACCGAGCGCGGCGGCAGCGTAATGGTCGCCTTCAGCGCCTCGTGCCAGTCCGGGTGACTCACCACGCCCGCCGCAATGTAAGCCAGGTAGATGACGCTCGCCACCAGAAAGACCTTCTCGACGCTCTTGTAGTCGCCCTTGACCACCAGCGCCCAGACCGCCGCCGCGCAGATCGGCACACTCAGATACTTCGTGACGTGAAAAAGCTGCATCGAGGCGGCGACGCCGGAGAACTCCGAGACCACGTTGCCGTAGTTGACGATCACCAGCAGGATCATCATCACGAAGGTCATGCGCAGGCCGAACTCCTCGCGGATCAGGTCGCTCAATCCCTTGCCGGTGACCACGCCCATGCGCGCGCTCATCTCCTGCACTACGATCAGCGCCAGCGTGACCGGCAGGATCGTCCACAGCAGCAACAGGCCATACTGCGCCCCTGCCTGCGAGTAGGTCAGGATGCCGCCCGTATCGTTGTCCACGTTGGCCGTAATGATTCCCGGCCCCAGCACCGCCAGAAACAGCAAGATCCGGACCCGCCATTGCCGCCAGAACTTCATCCGGTCACCTGCCCGTGCGATGGATCCTTCGCGGCAATCTTGTCCCGGACCAGCGCGTTCGTGCGGCCTGCGGGGTGCGTCGCCGCAGCCGCCGGGAGGTCCATCGCCAGTTTCTTCATTGCGCCCATCGTTGCGTCCAGACCGATCGTCTTCGTTGCCCGTTCATCGCCCGCCAAAACTTCCCTCTTGCAACCATAACCTGCCGGCGACGTGGAAAACGACCGTCCAACCTGGCTCCCGCCCAACTCTCAATTCATCCCCCGCAACTGGGCAATCACCTGCTCCGCGTAGATCACCCCCGCCAGCTTCTTCTCTGCGTCCACCACCGGCAGCGCGCGCAGGTTGTACTTGTCGAACAGCTCCGCCACCTTCTTTCCGCTGGTATGCACATCGCAGGCGACAATGTGGTCGTCCGCAAGGCCAGCCAGCGCGATGTCCCGCGGCGCCAGCAGCACCTTCACCAGCGGCGCCACTCCCTGCAGCACCTCCTGCTCGTCCACCAGGAACACGTGGGTCAGCGTATCCACATCGCCCTCGAAGTCGCGCAGCGCCGAAATCGCTGCTTCCACCGTCGCGCCCTTCCCGAGCGAGATGTAGTCGGTGGTCATCTGCCCCGCCGCGGAATCCCCCGAGAACTCCAGCAGATCCTCGACATCCTGACGTTCCTCGGGGTCCATCTCCTCCAGAATCGCCTCCGACCGCTCGTCCGGCAGCTCCGCCAGAAAGTCCGCCGCCGCCGCAGGATCCATCTCCTCCACAATCCCCGCCACATGCTCCGAATCCAGCGACTCGGTCAGCGCCTGCTGCATCTTCGGCTCGATCTCTTCCAGCGTCTCCGCCGCAGTCTCTTCGTCCAGCGATGTGAACAGCGCCTGCCGCTCCGCCGGCGCAAGATCCTCCAGAATGTCCGCCAGGTCCGAGGGGTGCATCTTCGCCAGCCGGTCCTGCTCGATCTTCAGTCGCACACGGCGCGCCGGATCGCGGTCGATCAGGTCGACGAACTCCCACGGAATCACGCTCGTCTTGAACCGCCCCGAGACCCGCTCCACGGTGGCCGCCGGAAGCCCCTTCAGCAGCCTCCGCACCGCGCCCCGCGTCCCCACCTCCACCTCCGCAATGCGCAGCGACAGCCCATGCCCCGTCAGCGGCCCCTCAGCCCCGTCCGGCATTGCCTCCGCACCCGCATCCTCGATTCGCTGCCACACCAGCTCCACATCGTTCACCCGCACCACCTTGTGCCCATGCACATCGATGATCTGCTGGTCCAGGAGGTCGCGCTCCAGCAGCAGGTAACGGTCTTCCTCCGGCATCGGAGTCAGCGTCGCCTGCCCATGCATGCGCAGCTCCCCGGTCGGCGTCAGCTCCAGATCGGTCACCGCAGCCATCTCCATGCGCCCCCCGCGGCTGCCGCCCACCGGCCGCAGCACCAGGCCTTGTACGTGGTTCGCATCCTCCGGCGGGCACACCGCAAACTCCCGCACATGCCCCAGCGTCTGCCCGCTGGCATCCGCCACCGGCATACCCATCAGGGTGGAGACACTCGTTGTGTGGCTGATATGTCTCGTCATAACTGCCGCCTTACATCCCCATCGCACAACCATCGGTAGGTTAGAAGCTTTTTGCGCGCTTGATTCGCACCGCTTCCGGCCGCGACCATCATAGAGCCGCAGCCCGCTTACGCAAAACCTCTCTCCCGCATCCTACCCCACCACGCTGCGCCGCCGCGGCCCTGCCACGGATTTGCATTTCCCTGTCACCCACATCGGCAACCCATGCCGGTGCGTGCCCAGCCTGCAACCTTGACATTCCACCGTTCCGCAAGCAAACTGCCATCATCGCCGCAGCCAACCCGCACCCGTCGGCCGGTATAAGCTAAAGAGAACAGATTGCCCGACTCCACCACAAGCCGTGTCTCCCTTACGCTCGCCTCCTCCCTCGAGAGCGTCGACAAGGTCGAGCGGACTACCCAGGACTTCGCCGAACGTGCCGGATTCGACGCCGACACCGTTCCCAACATCGTCATGGCGGTGCGCGAGGCCGCGGTCAACGCCGTCCTCCACGGCAACGCCTACGACCCCGCAAAGCACGTCACAGCAACCTTTGAGACCAACTCCGACTCCCTCGTCGTCCGTATCGCCGACCAGGGTCCGGGCTTCGACCCCACCAACCTGCCTGACCCACTCGCCCCGGAAAACATCCTGCGCGGCTCCGGCCGTGGCATCTTTCTCATCCGCGCTTTCATGGATGAGGTACACTTTCGCCAGTTGCATCCGGGCTCCGAACTCACCCTCATCAAACATCGAGTACCGGCCCAACCCGCAACTTAAGTCTTAAGGAGACATACCGAATGAGCATGAAAGTCACCACCCGCCAGGTAGACGGAGTCACCGTCCTCGATCTCAGTGGCCGCATCACCCTGGGGGAAGGCAGTGTCACGCTGCGCGACGCCGTCCGCGGCGTGCTCGCAAAAGGTTCCAAGAACATCCTGCTCAACCTGGGCGACATCAGCTATATCGACAGCTCCGGCATCGGCGAACTGGTCAGCGCCTACACCTCGGTCAAGAACGCAGGCGGCGAGCTCAAGCTGCTCAACCTCACCAAGAAGGTCCACGACCTGCTCCAGATCACCAAGCTCTATACCGTCTTCGACATCTGGGACGCCGAGGCCTCCGCACTCAGCGCCTTCAAATAGCGTCCCCGCGTCCCCCGCATACAAAACGGCCGCCGGAACATCCGGCGGTCGTCCTGCGTACGGCCTTTCATGGGAGTATGTCCATGAAACGAGCCTCGACTCTCTTGCTCGCGATCTTCGTGCCGGCACTCGCGGCAGCCGCCCCCACTCCAGCGCACTCATCTCCTATTGCAGTCTCTCAACAGGAGATGAACAAGGCGGTCGCAAGGCGCGTATTTGAAGAGATATTCAATCAGGGAGAATTCCAAGTTGCGGACGAGATTTACGCCCGGGATTTCGTCAATCATGGATTGCACAGAGATGCCAGCTTGCAGCAAGACCAGGCGGCGGTTCACTGGGAGAAGCAGGCTTTTCCAGACCTGAAGATGACTATCGATCGGATGGTGGCCGAGGGCGATCTGGTCACCGTGGTGTGGACGCTGCGTGGAACCAACACCGCCGCCGCAAGGCCGTTGCCTGCAACCGGGGTGAAGCTTGAGTTGCGCGGCATTACAGTGTGGCGGGTCGACGAAGGGAAGATTCGCGAAGAATGGACTTCCTTCGACCTCTCTGTCGCCGCGCGCCAATTTGTGGCCCAACTAAAAGGGCAACTCATCGGCATTCTTGGCGCCGCCGTTATCCTTCTGCTTGCGGCAGGAAGGACCACATCAAGGGTGCGGTTTATTCTTCCGGCTGCCAAGCGATAAGCATCCAGCCGTTGACCGGGCGCGAACCATCAAGAATCCTCGTCGGATGATTCACACCCTTCGCAATGACCCTGCGTCGGCAATCTAGCGCTAAGAACTACTTCGAGAAATCCACCGTCGGCGCGACCGAGTTCGCTGGATTGCCCTTGAAGTACTCATCCCGGTAGTGATAGCCCGCCATCCCCGCCCAGATGCTGTTCGGAAACTGCTTCACGTACACGTTAAAGTCCTCCAGCGTCTTGTTATACCGCTGCCGCTCCACCGCAATCCGGTTCTCCGTCCCCGACAGTTCATCTTCCAGGCGCATGAACTGGTCATTACCCTTCAGGTCCGGATACGCCTCCTGCAGCCGGAACAGAGGCACAATCGCCGCGCTCAACTGCGTGTTGGCCTGGATGCTGCCTGGCCGGTTGCCCGCCGCCGCCAGCACGCCCGCGCGCGCATTCGCGATGTTGGTCAGCACGGTGGACTCTTCGCCCACGTACCCCTTTACGCTCGCCACCAGGTTCGGAATCAGGTCTAGCCGTCGCTGCTGCACCACATCCACCTGCGCATAGGCCTGGTCCACATCCTCATTCTTTTGGACCAACGTATTCCTCGTGCTCACATAGCTGCCGCCAACCATCAGCGCCAACACCACGATCAAACCCAGCACGCCCAACCCAATCCATAAACCCTTCATCGTCCCTCTCTCCTTCTAACGAAGTACGTCAAATCCCCGTCCCCAGTTCCCCCGCGATAACCATCTCACAGCTCATAGCTCATAGCTTACGGCTCACGGCTCACGGCTGATAGCCATAGCTCGAACCCTATTCCCTGTTCCCTACTCCCTGTCCCCTGTTCCCTGCTCTTCTCAGAAAC
>Ga0182013_10008356_pt1 | contig 11182 bp, 7 predicted proteins | sample 612S2MmetaG_FD_120487 | JGI IMG/M metagenome (GOLD analysis project Ga0182013, IMG submission 120487) | Permafrost microbial communities from Stordalen Mire, Sweden - 612S2M metaG | ecosystem: Environmental > Terrestrial > Soil > Wetlands > Permafrost | place: Sweden: Stordalen | collected...
GGCGCAGGAGGCCAACGACGCCAGGGGCCTCGGCAGAGGCGGCGGCTCCCTGGCGGCGATGCCCGGCGGAGGGAGCATTATGGCCCAGGGTGCCACTGCGGTCGACAACAACTTCGAGATGAACGGCCTCTCAGTCAACGACATGGAGAGTTCCATGTTTTATTCGGCGGGAATCCCTGTTCCCAATCCCGACACCATCCAGGAATTCAAGGTGCAGACGGCCCAGTATGATGCCACCACGGGGCGCGATGCCGGTGCCGATGTCGATCTGATGTCCAGAGGTGGCACCAACGAATACCACGCAACGGCGTGGGAGTATTTCCGGAACGAAGATCTCAATGCCAATGACTGGTTTACGAAGTCCGTGGGATCGCCGCGCGGAGTTCTGCGGCAGAATCAATATGGTTTTACCGCCGGCGGTCCAATGGTCAGGAACAAGTTCATGATGTTTGGTTCCTGGCAGGGCACAAAGCAGTCGAATGGCATCGATCCGTCGAGCCATAAGATTGACCAGCTCCCTCCGCTGACCAACGACCGGTCGGCAGCGGGATTGGGAAAGATTTGGGCCGGCCAGTACGGCTACCTCGGCGCATGGGCTGGAGTGATCGCCCCCGATGGCTCAAACATCGCTCCTCAGGCCTTGGCGCTATTCAACGTTAAACTGCCCAACGGTCAATACATGATTCCGACCCCGACGACGATCAATACGGCCAAACCGCTTGAGATCCAGGGCACTGCATCCCTGAGCAAGCCCGGCTCTTACGATGAAAACCAATGGATGGCGAATGCCGATTACCTGCGGAGCGGTCGCGACAAGATCACACTTCGGTATTTTGGTGAGTCCGGCCTCATCGATCAGACCGTTTTATACAATACCTACGGAAATGACCTGTTTATCCCCACGCGATTCGATGTGGCCTCGATCGGAGACACCTTCACGTTGAGCAACACCATGGTGAACCAATTCGTGGCCGGTTTCCATCGTTCGGTCTTCGACATGCACTACAACAATGCGTATACCTTCTCCAGCCTTGGTATGACCGTTCCGGCCGAGGAAAACGCGTACCCCCTTATCGACATTGCGTACGATGGCTTTGCGACGGGCACAACTTCGGCGACGGCCTTCGGGGAAAATGAGTACAACATCACCGACACTTTGTCCTGGACGAAGGGAAAGCACCAGTTGACCTTGGGCGGCGCATACGACTACGGCCGCGACGATATGTCGAAGTTCAACTTCGAGGCCTATTTGATTCCGCTCACCTGGACGGATTTTCTGCTGGGGCAGAGTAACATCTATGGGACTGGATGGAGCAACATCTACGAGTCGTTGCAAGGCCTCGGGAACTTCGGGCGCGACTGGCGATACAAGGAAGGCGATGTTTTCGCTCAAGACGACTTCAAAGTAACCAACCGTCTCACGTTCAACCTGGGCGTGCGCTGGGAGCACATCGGCGACCTCGGGGTTGCCAATGGGATGGCGGGCAACGTGGATTTGGCCAACGTGAATCCCACTCCACCTGTGGGTGGCAGTCTGGCAGGCTACGTGATTGGGTCCAATTACAACGGCCCCAAGGCTCCCCTGCCCGGAGTGGAACAGGGGAAGAACACATTCGGGTTCAATGGCCAGAACCAGAATGTATGGAATCCGCGCCTCGGCTTTGCCTGGTTGTTGCCCGGCACGGACCGGTTCGTCCTTCGCGGGGGCGCAGGCACCTATCACACCACCACCCAGGGCCAGATGAATCTGCAGTTGTGCGCATCGGCTCCCTTCGGTCAGTGGAGTTTCACGGAAGGACAGGGGAACGCAGCTGCAAGCGATGCCAATCCCATGCCGAACCCTGGGGCCTTCCCGCAATGGATACCTTATAAAGGTTCAGTCGATAGCAATGGTGTAGCCAATGGCAACGTCGACACCGGATACACCTTGGGTTCTTTTGCTCTGGACTGGCGTCCTCCCACAACCTATCACTTTAGCCTTGGCCTGCAATCTAAACTGCCGGGCGGCGCCGTCCTTGACGTCACGTATGCCGGGGCACGCGACCTGCACCTGATCATGGGCGCCTCGATGAACACGGCGCCTCTGGCCTCTCCGTCGCATCCGATCCGTGGCCAGACCACAAATACGGTTGCGAACGTCAACATTCGCAAACCATATCTGGGGTGGGCACCGAACTCAATGTGGCAATGGCGGATGGGCAACGAAGCCTGGTACAACGCTTTGCAGGCATCGCTCTCGCAGCAATGGAGACATAAACTGCAGTACCAGGCTTCGTTTACCTGGGCGCGATTGCTGTCGCCCGTCCCCGACTTCTCCACCGGGACCAACGTCACCGGACCATCCGGCGATCAGGTCAATCTGCGCGCTGGATACGGACCGGATCAAAATATCCGGCCGGTGCGGTTTGTCCTGTCTGCGTACTATGCTCTCCCGAGCCCGGCGAGATCCCATCATTTGCTGGCAGACACCCTGGGTGGCTGGAGCCTTTCAGCCACTGGCCTGATCCAGGACGGCCATCAGGAGAGCATTGGCTATACCAACACCAACAACGTTTACGGCGAAAACACCGATCGGGCGAGCTTCGCCACGGGTTGCACCGCGAAAGATCTACCGACCAAGGGATCGGTCGGCAGCAGAATAAACGGCTACGTCAACAGCAAGTGCCTCACGACCCCGGCAGTGATCGGTGACGACGGTATTGCCATGGGCTATGGAAACACCCCCAACGGCGTGCTGCGGGGGGTTGACCAGGTCAATGCCGACATTTCGCTCGCCAAGACCTTCCAGGCGCGTTGGCCGAAGGAAGGCGCCAACGCAACCTTCCGTGCCGACTTCTTCAACGCTTTCAACCATCCCAACTTTGGGGATCCGAACTTGGCTTACACCGGTCCGACAGCCTCTGCTTTTGGGACCATCACTGGGATGAGCACCAACCCGAGAATCGTTCAATTCTCACTCAAGCTCGGGTTCTAGTATGAATTGAGATTACCCCCGGCTTTGCTGGGGGTAATCCCAGCTATCACACCAATCGCTCTTCCTGCCCTGCTTAGGCGCCGGCAAGAGCAATGCCCGCCTGCCAGCCAAAGCCCATTCCGGCATCGAGCTCAGCAGTTGCCCCGCTGCGCTATGCAGTCGCAACCCGATGGGGCAACAATCGCACCATTCCACTGCGCCGAAATCAGCCGGCTTTGCTGTTCGAGTACCAATTGTTATTGGGACGAGCCGTCAGTGTCCGGCTTCTTCCCATCGGTTCGGATTAGACTTGGGACCTTCAATTTGCCGGACTTTGGTGTGGCCTTTCACCAAATTCAACAGCGCTATGGTCATGCGCAGCCGCCGGAGATCCAGGAAAAGCTAACCAGTGGACGGTAGTGTCGCAAGGAGCACGTCATGAAGGGGAAAGTTGCGATCGTAACAGGTGGTGCCAGCGGGATTGGGCTTGGCATCGTGGAGATGCTCACGCGGCGGGGCGTGAACTGCGTGATTGCCGACCTGGACGCTTCCGCTGGAGAACAAGCCGCGACGAAACTTCAAAATGCTGGTGCAGACTGTCTCTTCGCTGCGACAAATGTTTCCCAGCCCGGCGATGTGCTTCATCTTGTCGAGGCCACCGTGGGAAGATTTGGCCGCCTTGACATCCTGGTCAACAATGCGGGCCTGCAATTCGTGGCGCCCGTAGTGGATTTCCCCGAAGAGCGCTGGGACACTCTGATTGGGGTGATGCTTACTGGAACTTTCCTTTGCTGCAAGTATGCATTGCCGCACATGGTCCAGCAGAAGTGGGGCCGCATTGTTAACGTCAGCTCGGTCCACGGTAAAGTGGCCTCGCCCTTCAAGGTGGCTTATATCTCGGCCAAGCACGGGGTGTTGGGATTGACGAAAGTTGTTGCGCTCGAAATGGCCGAGCACAACATCACCTGCAATGCCATATGTCCCGCCTACGTCCGCACTCCGCTTGTTGAAAAACAAATTGCGGATCAGGCCCGCGTACACGGCATCTCGGAGCAGGACGTGGTTCAAAAGATCATGCTTGGACCCGCCGCCATCCGCCGGATGCTGGAACCGCGCGAAATAGCTTCGCTTGTGGTGTACCTGTGTTCGGACGACGCCGCAGGTATAACCGGCGCGGCGCTGGACATTGACTTGGGCTGGACTGCGCGCTAGGACAATTGCTTCACAGTTTGCCGACTCGACGCGGTTCTGAGCGAATGACCGGTCACTCGGCAACCGGCCACCCGTCAGTTATATCTCAGTAAACAGTCCTTGGAATGCTGCCAGGAATGTCGACGAGAGTTTACGAATCCAGTCCAACTTGCCGTAAAACCGGCTTCTCGGACAACCGATCGCTGCCAATTGAATCGTTTTCACTTTCCCGATGAGCGTATTATCGCCGATTCACGAATCCAGGGTCCGGGGTTCAAATTCAGCGGCACCGAGCGCTCATATCCCCGAAACCGCCTACGTCATCGTTGCACGCTCGGGCTCGATTGGGAGCTATGGGTGTGCTCGCGACGCCGGACAGCCCTTCCAGCACGACCACCGGAGTGGATTCTACGCCTGAAGAGGTAGCCGTGGCCGGAAGGCGGCCGCTGCCGACCCTGAAAAGGTGGTAAATAGGTCGCATGTCCAGGGATGAAACGCGAAACTATCTATAGCTGAGTTAATTGGTAACGAAGGCGCGGTGCCGTTCCGGAAAGTCGTCCATAACTCACTGTGCTCGGGTCGGGACAATCTGTTCCCACGATTCTTATGCTGTTCTGCTCCCCGAACGGGCTAGCTGAGCATGGCATTCGTCTGCAAACTCTGGTCCTCTCGACCGAGCTATGCGGCACGTTTCCCGAAAGGGAGGCTAGCCTGCTAAGCAGCCTGAAGCAAACAGGACTGTGATGGCGCGGCATCTATCGAAGGCATCCGCGCCAGATTGCGAGAAGCCCAAACGGTTGCCTTCAGAGTCCCGTGGCCATGTCGGCAGATTGAGCACGTTGCCCAACTTTTGAACAGTAGACGCAATTCAAAACTTCCACTGCTCTCTGGTCGACCAGAGAAAAGGGCGACTCGAACGAGCTCAGCTCATCGAAGAGAGATTCTCTGGTGGAAGATTTATTTGGAATTAGCCCGGAAATCGGGAGGATTCATGATGTCTAAGTTATTGATTATAAATAAGTAGACTGCGTGGCAGGGAGGGGGTCATTCGAGCTCTCAATAGAGGTTTTGCAAGCATTTGAATTCAAAATATTTAAAGTGAAAATGATTCTCTGCGGTGGAGCTTTCAGCGAGTCTCCCGCCACAGACTGCGTCTGCCACGCCGACTTTCCAGGACTGGCGCTGTGAATCCGGGAACGGGGCGCCTGATCCGTTCGTATGATCACGTATGACACGCTATGCAATGTATCTCATAGCATCGGCGGCTTTATGCGCGCAGACCGCCCTCCTCTACTCTCAGGGATCAGGGCAAGTCCTCGCTCCAGCCGGAGCAACACAAAGCGATGAATGGAGTGGGGCTCGAACCTCAGGTGGGCGCTCACAAGCGATTGTCCTTCATCTCGACATGACGGGCGAAGGACATGGGACGATCGACCTGCCGGACTTCGGTGCGATAGACATCCCTGCCGCGAAGTTCGAGATGACGAAGAGCACCATCCATTTCGAGCTTGTTGGGGACTCAACCAATGCAATCTTCGACGGAAGCGTCAGCCCAACGGAGATTTACGGACACTGGAAAGAAGGGGATCGATCGGGTGATTTCATCCTGCATCCATCGAATATGCACGATGGCCGTAACGCGCTGCTGAGGAAGAACGTGTTTATTCAGAATGGGGACGTTCGTTTGTCCGGGACGTTGGTCATGCCACGTGCAACAGGACCTTTGCCTGCGATTGTCTTCGTTCACGGAGCAGGGCCTGAGACAAGAACCGCCTCATTGTTTCTGGCGGAGTACTTCGCACACCGAGGCATTGCGGCATTCGTCTATGACAAACGCGGGGCGGGAGAATCTTCCGGAGACTGGAAACACGCATCCTTCGAGACCCTTGCTGGCGACGTCGAGGCGGTTGTCAGTTTTTTGGACACGCAGCCGGAGATCGATGCACATCGAATAGGCCTTATGGGGTCAAGCCAGGGCGGTTGGATTGCACCCATGGCAGCTCTTCATCTTCCGGAGATCGCCTTTGTAGTTTCGAAGTCCGCAGCGGCTGTTACACCCGAGCAGCAGGAACTGGCCCGAGTTGCTCGACGGATGGCTGCTGAGGGAAACAGTCCTGCGGATATCGCTGAGGGGCAGAGCTTATACAAGAATGCCATCGCATACGCGCGTTCAGGAATCGGCTGGGAAGCCCTCCAACAGCAAATCAAGGCAGACGCGGAGAAGCGATGGGCATTTCTTGATGCGGACACGCCGAAAGATTATTGGTTCTTTGACCAGATTCGATTGTTTTTTGCGCATGATCCAATTCCCGTCCTGGAGCAACTGAGGTGTCCTCTTCTCGTAATCTTTGGCGGGAAAGATGACGACGCTCCGCCCTTGGAAACAGAGTTAAGCCCGTTGCTTACGGCCATGCAGGCAAACGGAAAGGCGCCTCAGTTGGCGATATTTCCAAACGCCGGTCATGATATCCGCGTTGTGCCGGGAAGCGGCGAACCGTGGGATTTTGGAAGATTCGCTCCCGGTTACCTGCCGTTGCTCGGTTCTTGGGTCGATGCAGAGATTCAGACACACTGATCGTGAGCAATTGCAATGAGTACGTCCGAGTGGTTATTCGTATCGTGAAACTTCGATGTCGCCAGGAATGGATTTCAATTCACACCCGATTGTCGTATTCGCGGTAAGTTTGCCATCAGCGAGTTGAGTAACGTACCAAACTTTCGGTTGCTCGGCCAAGTTCAAAAGCTCCACTGCTCTCTAGTCGACCAGAGAAAAGGGTGACTCAAAGGAAGATTGGCTAATCGGAGGGAGATTTTCGTGTGGAAGATTTATGCGGAATCAGCCCTGAAATCGGGGAGATTTTAGATATTTAAGTTATTGATTATAAATAAGTTGATTTAATGGCGGAGAGAGGGGGATTCGAACCCCCGATAGAGCTTTTGACCCTATAACGGTTTAGCAAACCGCCGCCTTCAGCCACTCGGCCATCTCTCCGGGTCACTCACGCATTATAGCGGATGTTTGGCTTGTCCTGCGCAGGCCTGCAAGTATCTCTGCTCACTCATCTCCGCAAATTCGAATGTTTTCTCCTCCATGCGCAGTCTCAGCCGCGTTTTACCCTTTCTGCAACCGGGCCATGTTGGTAGATTCACATTGATGTTTCCTGCCCTCAAGCCGGCGCAGAGAAAGATGCGCCTCCTGCCCTTGATTGCCGCCACTTACTTTATGGTGTCGGGCGGTCCTTATGGCATTGAAGACATTCTGGGCGGAGCCGGCTATGGCTGGGCCATCGCAATTCTGCTGGTCCTGCCCTTTCTCTGGAGCTTGCCCACTACGCTCATGATCGGCGAGCTGGCCAGCGCCATTCCTGCCGAAGGCGGCTTCTACATCTGGGTGCGCCGCGCGCTCGGCCCCTTCTGGGGTTGCCAGGAGAGCTGGCTCTCGCTCTCGGCCAGCATCTTCGACATGGCCCTTTATCCCGCCATCTTCGTTCTCTATCTCGGCAAGTTTTCTCCCTCGCTCACCGCCGGATGGAGGGCCTACGCGTGGTCGCTGGCAGTTGTTGCTCTCTGCAGCCTATGGAACCTGCGCGGAGCTCCTGCCGTGGGCGAGGGCTCCATCTGGCTCTTTGTACTTCTGCTGTCTCCATTCGCAGTCTTTGTCGCTCTCGGCTTCTGGCGCGGCATTTTCCTGCACCCAGCCGTGCAATGGAGCAGCGGCGCCTCTTTCCACGTCGCCGGATTTGGCGCAGGCTCCGCTTTCTCCACCGCCCTGCTGGTTGCCATGTGGAACTACATGGGTTGGGACAACGCTTCCACCGTGGCGCAAGAGGTTGAAGATCCGCAGCGAAATTATCCCCGCGCTATGATCGTTGCAGCCTTCCTCACCGCGGTCACCTATATTCTGCCGCTCGCGGCCATGGCGCTGGCCGGCCTTTCCGCCTCCAGTTTCTCCACCGGCGACTGGGCAGAGGCGGCCCGCACGCTCGGTGGTCCTGGCGTCTTTGGTAAGGGACTCGGAATCGCCGTTATCGCCGGCGGCTGCCTTATGGGCATCGGCATGTTCAACGCACTGGTCATGAGCTACACGCGCCTGCCCATGGCCATGGCCGAGGATGGCATGTTGCCGCGCGTCCTGGGCCGCCGCAACCGCCGCGGAGTGCCCTGGGTGAGCGTACTTTTTTGCGGAATAGCTTGGGCCCTTGCGCTCAAACTGCCCTTCGAGCGCCTCATCTCCATCGACCTCATCCTTTATGGATCAAGCCTGCTGCTGGAGTTTGTAGCTCTTGCCGTTCTCCGCTTTCGCGAACCGCTGCTTGAACGCCCCTTCAAAGCCGGCAATCTGTTTTTTGCCTGCCTGCTTGGTGTCGGGCCCGCGGCGCTCATTGCTTATGCGCTTTATGTGTCGCGCGCCGAGAAGATTATCGGTACAACTTCGGCGCTGGTCTTCGCAACCGCGGTCGGCCTCGTGGGTCCTGTGCTCTACGGCCTGACCATGTTGATTGAGAAATTCTTCAAGCGCGGCAAGCAACAGACGCCCACGGCCTCAACCACGGAATAGCGAATTCTCTTACACCGCAACTTTCTTCTTGGCAGCCGCGTGCTTCGTCTTGCCATCGCGGAATTGTTTTGTGGCAATCACCACGCGGTCGCGCGCATAGGCAGCGTCCCGCCAGCCCTTCATTTCCACGCGCTTGCCTTCAAGATCCTTGTAGATCGCAAAAAAGTGCGTGATCTCTTTCAGCATGTGGGGATAGATATCTGTGTAGTTCCACACAGCAGAAAAGCGCGGATTGTTCTTTCCAACCGCCAGCACCTTCTCGTCCAGAACGCCCTGGTCCAGCATCTCCAGCAGGCCGATGGGACGCACCTCCTGCACGCATCCGGGAAAGCTCGGCCCCGGCACCAGCACCAACACATCCAAGGGATCGCCGTCGTCGCTCAAGGTAGAAGGAATAAAGCCGTAATCGCCCGGATAGTGCACCGGCGAATGCAGGTTGCGGTCCAGCTTGAAGACGTGCAACTCCTTGTCGTATTCAAACTTTTGGGTCCCATCCAGCGGGATTTCGATGACCGCGCGAAAGACCTCGGGGGAGCGATCGCCGATGGGCAGTTCCAGGTAGTTAACCATCTCTCTTTACTTCTCCTTCGGGTTGGGGAGGCTGGCTTTGGGGCAAGGAAACGAGTGGGAACAGGGGATGATTACCCGTAAGCCGCCGGAACTTCTATAATCAGGGATAATGAAGGCACATGTCTATGTCACGTTGAAGACATCGGTCCTGGACCCGCAGGGCCAAACCATCCAGAACGCGCTCCGCAAGATCGGTTTCGCAGAGGTTACCGCGGTCCGGCAGGGCAAGTATTTCGCGCTTTCCCTCGCTGAGGGCCTCACCGCCGACGCTGCCCGGGCCCAGGTGGAGCGCATCTCCCGCGAGGTTCTAACCAACCCCGTCATTGAAGAATTCACGTACCGCATAGAGGAATGAGGCTTGCGGTGTGAGTCTTGCGGAGTAAGTCCGGCGGAATAGTTCCTGGGTCCATGGTTTGTAGTGACCAGATCGACCCGCGCTCACCACCGGCTTCCGAATCTCCGCATAGCGGAAGCCAATGGCAAGAAGCGTTTCCGGGCAACGGCCCAGGGTCGACTACTTGAAGGTAGCCACCAGGTTGGGACCGGCCTCTCTGTCCTCGATCACGGGGACGGTATTGAGTTCAAGCAGATCAGCCCATTTTGCCGCTCCAAGATGGAGCGCGGCGGCATTGTCCGTTTCGTAAAGCGAGAAACCACCGCTGCAGTCCGCGTTGTGCCAGCGGCCCAGCAGTTTCACGCCAGCAGCTTCTTGTCCTCCGCCGGCAAGAAACTGTTCGGCTGCGGCTTTCACGGATCCAGGTAACAGGGTCCAGGTTGACATGAATTTCATTTCGCTCGCCCTCCTTGTTGATTGTTGGTTGGGTTGTTGGGTTTGGGAAATCTCTCGGCCTCGCCGAGAGCGCAGATTCTAATCCGGCCCTGCATAGACCCGCGAGCGGCACTTGTCCCAACGGCCGCCGCCCGCGAATCCTGCAATTCAAGCGATCTACTTGAATACGCCGTTCCCTTTCAGTAGCTCGTCGCGATGGCCGCTGTCGTCCACGAAAGAACCGAAGGCATCGACTCCCAGCGGGTGCTCTTTTTGATTGGCCCTGGTAGCCGTATTGACCGTATCCAGTCCTTCCGGCGTTGGCGTGACATAAATAATCAGGAAGGTCCCCGGCGCAGAAGTGTGAATTGCCTGGGTGTCGATTTCGTATTCGACGATGGTGCCGTCCGCGAGCAACTTCTCTAACACGGGTACAACCATGTGCTGCGACAGCAGATCGAGCGCATCGTCGGGAGCATCGGCCTTGAACTTGTAAACCGATACGTGGACATAGCCATTGTGGTAGGCGCCTGACTTCCAGTTGTAATAGCGGCTGACGTAAACTTCGTCCCAGTGCTTGGTGGGATTGGCAGCGTTCGGCGTGCCTGAAACCTCTCCGGCCATCAGCTGGTCCAGCACCTTCACCAATCCTGCCATCGACATTGCCGACCACCAGGTGTCATGCGTTTCATTGTCCGGCGTATGCACCAGGTTCAAGTCGTCGCCATAGCCCACAATGGTTCCATCCGCCATGGCCTTGTCCATCACTTCTTTTCGTGCCGCGGCCGACTTCTCCATCTCTGCCCAGTTCGCGCGGGGAATCTGCCAGTTGGCGATATAGGAAAGCATCGGCGGCTTTGGTTTAACTTCGGCCGTCTGTGCGTTTGAGGGCATTGCAAAAACGGCTGCCATCAACAACGCACACGACCCCACGAAGACACTCCTGGTGCTCTTGCTCATTGTTTTTCTCCTGTAGTGATTTAGGGCCTGTTAACACTACCTCAGACGGTGGCGACGGGTGCCAATTCTTCTCAGTTCGAGGCGCGAGAAGCGAATCGTAACTGGTTACTGGAGCGACGAGCAACGAAGAAATGAGGAAAATTGGCCCCGTCCCTTCGGCTTCCACCCCAGCACGCAAGGA
>Ga0182013_10008357_pt1 | contig 11181 bp, 13 predicted proteins | sample 612S2MmetaG_FD_120487 | JGI IMG/M metagenome (GOLD analysis project Ga0182013, IMG submission 120487) | Permafrost microbial communities from Stordalen Mire, Sweden - 612S2M metaG | ecosystem: Environmental > Terrestrial > Soil > Wetlands > Permafrost | place: Sweden: Stordalen | collected...
CTCACCGACATCGAGGAATCGATCCTCGGCAGCGTGGTTGAAATCATCTGCCGCGAACTGACTGCCGCCTGGCAGCCGGTCGGTCTCAGCTTCAACTTCGAGCGCCGCCAGATGCAAACCCAGGTGGCCCGCGTCATCTCAGTCAACGAAAAGACCCTCTGCCTGAGCTTCGAGATTCGCATGCCGCACTCCTCGGGCCTGCTCAACCTGGCCTTTCCCGCCGTGGTGGCCAACACCATCCTGCGGCGGCTGACCTCGGACTGGGGCCGCCGCCGCCGTCACGCCGGGGACGCTCAGGAACGGATGGGAGCCGCGGCGCGCCGCATCCGCTTCGGTTGTTCGCTGCAACTGCCTGCGGTGCGCCTCAGGGCAAGCACCATCGAGGACCTGGAGCCGGGCAGCGTTCTGCGCCTCGATCTCGCGGCCAACACTGTGCCCGTCTGGAAGGTCGGTGGGCAGACACTGACCGAAGCGCAGGCCATTCGTCAGGGGGCCCACCGCGCCGCACGCATCGAGCGCGTGATCGCCGGCCCGCCGGTCGCTGAGGTCAGCCAATGAAGACCTTCATGGATTGCTGGGCGCAGGTGGCCGCGGACCTCTTTCAGCAGGCGCTGGCGGGCGAGCCTGAGCTGGTCGACTCCCTGCCCAAACCGTTTGCCGCCGGCTCGTTCGGCTTCGTAGCCACCATCGCCGGAGACGAGCAGGGGCGCTTTGCTGTTGTACTCGACGCCTCGATTCTGGATGCGCCGCTGTTGGGCGAAGGGACCGATCAGAAGGCTGGCTGGGCCGAAGTTCTGCAGGAGACGATCAACGCAGCTGCCGGGGAACTGCTCGCCAAAACCGGCAAGAAGTGCCGTGTCGAGAAGTTCGAAGAGAGTGCAGGGGAGACCAAGGTCACACGCGCCTTCCAGCTGAAGTCCGGCGAACGCTCCTGGACGGTCCTGGTCCGAGACGAGGTGCATGCCCCCCGGGCCCCAGCCCCACAAGGAACCGGCCAGCCGGCTGCTTCAGCTCCCGCAACCCCAGCCGCTCTTCCCACGCCCGTCCCGGGGCCCGCCCTCGGGCCTGCATCTGGACCTGCATCTGGACCTGTATCGGGGCCTGTATTGGGGCCTGTATTGACACCGGGCCAGGAGCTTCTGCTCGACGTCGAGCTCGATGCGTCGCTGCGCTTCGGCTGCCGTGAGATGCCGCTGGGCGAGATCCTCGATCTTGGCCCCGGCGACGTGGTTCAACTGGACCGTCATATCTCGGACCCGGTGGATCTGATTGTCGGCGACAAGATTGTGGCTCGTGGCGAAGTGGTGCTGGTGAATGGCAATTTTGGCCTGCGCGTTACCGAAGTGGCCGCGCCGCGCAAACGCTTGGAGAGCATTCGATGCCTATTCTGACCAGATACCCGGGCCGCGAGCCTGCCCTGGTTCGCGGAAACCCTCCCGATTTTGAAACGGCTACGGATCAAGGACCGGGTCTGCTCCGGCCGAGAGCCTCAGGCCAGGTCGCCGGGCGGGCGCGCAACGGGATCTTTGCCACCTGCGCCAATTCCACCTGTACTTCAGGATGGCTCAAGCTCTGGCGCAGCCGCTCAGCGCCTGTCTTTGAAGGTGGTTGGAGCTGTTCGCCGGCCTGTACGGCAATGCGGGTGCACTCAGCAGTGCGCCGGGAGATGGAGGCCCGCGGGAACGCCGAGGAAGGCCATCGCCACCGTATCCCGCTTGGCTTGGCTATGCTGGAGCAGGGTTGGATCACAGGAGCCCAGTTGCGCGGAGCCCTGGAGGCGCAGAAAGCGGCAGGCGGGGGCCGCCTGGGCCAGTGGCTGGTGCGTCAGCAGGGGGTCAGCGAACAGTTGGTGACCAGGGCGCTGGGCATCCAATGGAGCTGCCCGGTCCTGGGAATGGAACTGAACGATGTCGAGGGACTTACGGCGCTCGTACCGCGTCTGTTTGTGGACGCCTTCGGCACCCTTCCGCTGCGCGTGGCTGCCGGAAAGATTCTCTATCTGGGCTTTGAAGCCCGCCTCGACGCGGTACTGGCCCTGGCGGTCGAGCGGATGACGGGGTTGCGCGTTGAAAGCGGGCTGGTCCAGGAATCGCTCTTTCGTCCGGCGCATGCGCGCATGCTGAATGCAAAATTCCCGCCCGTGGAGCTGATTGAGGCCAGCTCGGAACCGGCCCTCGTGCAGGCACTTTCCCGGCGCATTGAAAAGGCCCGGCCCGTCGAATCCCGCCTGGTGCGGATGCATGATTGTCTCTGGCTGCGGATGTGGCTGCATCCCCAGTCAGGCCCTTTGCCGGAGACCTCCTCAATCGAGGACCTGATCAGTTCGGTCCGCGCGCATTGACGAGTGGCTGTGGTTTCGAATGAGCCGCCTTTTGAAAATGTTTGCCTAGATCTAAAGACGCTTATTCAAGGATCTGCCAACCTGGCCGATAAGAAAACCAGCAGAGGAGCCTGGGCATGAGCGAAGTTCGCACCCTGATTGTTGACGATTCCTCGGTAATGCGGAAGATTGTGGAACGTTCTTTGCGTCAGGCGGGTCTGGACCCGCTGGTGGTCTACGAAGCCGGCAGCGGACTCGAAGGGCTGGAAGTCCTGAAAGTGAAGCCGGTGGACCTGATTCTCTCCGACATCAACATGCCGTCCATGGACGGATTGGAGTTCCTGCGCCAGATTAAGGCTCAGAACCTGGCCCCCGGCGTTCCGGTGGTGATGATCACCACCGAGTCCAGCGAGGAACATGTGAAGCAGGCGATTCTGGCCGGAGCGCAAGGGTATATTCGCAAACCTTTCACTGCTGAACAGGTAAAAGAACGGGTCCTGCCGCTGGTCAAAGCGGCCTGATCGTGAGGAGTCCCCGTGCTGCTAAACGGAGTGCGTAAGGCCGCGATCGCGACGGGGCGGGGAGGCGGCGGAGTAGAAATGGAGCCTACGATGGCGGTATCGTTGCGTGCATCCCTGCAACTGGTTTCCGATCCGCGGAATCTGGATGCGAGCGTGGAAGAGGTCTTTCAACTCATGCTGGGCGTCAACTGCCAGCGCAGTGTCACTCCAGCTGAACTCAAGATTCCAGAGCCCGAGTCGGTCACAGCGGTGGTTGGTTTTGGCGGCTTGCTCAGTGGGGCCTGCGTCTTTAGCTCAGGCCGCACGGCTGCCCTGGCCATCGCCGGGCACATGACCGGCATGGAGTTTCAAGAGATCGACGATACCGTCAAGGACGGAATCGGCGAGATCTGCAATATGCTTGCCGGCGCTTGGAAGGGCAAGGTTCCGGAACTGGCCGCCAACTGCGGACTCTCGGTTCCGGCTGTCATTACCGGCCGGGACTACAAGCTCCACGTCCAGGCGCCCGAGTTTCAGTTGCACCATCTCTACTCCTTCGAGTCTTCGAGCTTTGCCGTGACTATCGTCTGCGACGGTCTCCAGTAAGCCTCTGTCCTGGCACAGGCAGCAACGAAACCTGGCTCAGGCGGCAACGAGACCTGGCGCAGGTGGCGACGAAATCTGGCGCAGGTAGCGACGAAACCTGGCGGCGACGGCAGCCAAAACCGGCAGCAATGGCAACGAGCGCCGGGAGCGACGATTGCCGATTAGCGCTTCCCTCCGGCAGGGCGAGTCGGAAGTTGGCCAGATTCTTCTTGATTCGTGGGAAGCAGGCTTGAGGCCTCTTGGCTCAGCACATTCAACAAGTTGACCCTGATTCATAAGTTGCTCTAATCCCCGCCCTCCCTTCACGGCAGAACACTTGCACAGTTCCCCGGTTGTCAGGAGAACTTGCGATGGACAGCGGATATTACGCGGCAATGACCGGACTGGTGGCTCGCACCCAGGCCCTGGATACCGCCGCATCCAATCTCGCCAACGCGCAGACGCCGGGATACCGGGCTGAACGAGAGTATTTCCGTTCCGCGCTTCTTGGGCCTGATGCCGCGGATTCGCAGTTGGGCCGCACGGTGAACAACTACGGACTTCTGGGTGGCGACCGTCTCAGTTCGGCGCAGGGCGCGCTGCAGTCGACCGGCAACCCCCTCGATCTGGCCATTCAGGGCGAGGGATTCTTTCAAGTTCAGACGTCGAATGGGATCCGCTACACGCGCGACGGCAGCTTCCACCGTGCTCAGAATGGGCTGTTGGTTACCTCCGCAGGCGAGCCGGTACTGTCGGCGGCGGCGAAATCCATCCCGGTTCCGCCCGGTGAAGTGGCTGTCGGCGCCGATGGCTCGCTCTCGGTCGCCGGAGGTACGGTAGCGACCGTGGGGGTCGTCACCTTTCCCGCCGGAACCGAGCTCACGCCCGAAGGCGCCAACCGCTACGTCGCGCCCGTCGGCGTTCAGCCGGTAGCCTCCAAAACGGCCTCAATCCACCAAGGAGCGCTGGAATCTGCCAACCAGGATGTTGTCCAGGGATCGCTCGACCTTGTCGTCATGCAGCGCCAGGCCGAGATGATGCAGAAAGCACTTACCGTCTTCCACACCGAGTTCAACAAGATTGCGACCGAGGACCTTCCGAGGGTCTAACTCAGAGCGGGGAGAAAAATGATTCGAGCTTTGTACACAGCCGCCAGCGGCATGAGCGCCCAGCAAATGAATCTGGATACCATCGCCAACAATCTGGCCAACTCTTCGACCACCGGCTTCCGCCAGTTGCGCCTGCAGTTTCAGGATATGGTCTACCAGAATCTTGTCACTCCAGGAGCCGCGCAGAGCCAGAGCACAGTGTCGGCAGGCCTGCAGATCGGCCTGGGCACCAAATCGGCTGCCACTGAGGTGATCAACACCCAGGGCGCGCTGAACGAAACCGACAATCCGCTCGATGTCGCCATCGAAGGATCCGGGTTCTTTCAGGTCCAACGGCCCGACGGCACAATCGCGTATACGCGCGCCGGCCAGTTCCATCTCAACAACCAGGGCACCATCGTGACGACGGACGGCGACCCGATCATACCCACCATCACCATTCCACCGAATGCCACCTCGGTCACCATCACCCAGTATGGAGTTGTGAACGCGACCTTGGCCGGGCAGCAGAATCCTTCCCAGCTAGGCCAGTTGCAACTGGCCAGCTTTCCCAATCCCGGAGGCCTGGCGAGTATGGGTGGAAACCTGCTGCAGGCCACACTCAGCTCCGGCGATGCAGTGCTTGGCAACCCCGGAGGAACAGAAGGCATGGGAACGCTGCAGCAGAACTATCTGGAGAACTCGAACGTCGACGTGGTCACCGAGTTCGTTCAGATGGTTCTGGCTCAACGCGCCTATGAGTCGAACTCCAAAGTCATCAAAGCCGCAGACGATATGTATTCGCAAGTCAATAATATGACGCGGTGAACCTCATTTGATACATGAGAAATGAATGGCCGCCGATGAACGATCGGCGCCAAAGGAATGCGGAATGAGTCTCAGGGTGAAATCGACGATCGGCGCGGCCATTCTGGTATCCCCCTGGGCCTTCATGTGGACCTTGTCCTCAGGAGGTCAGACTCCGCCTGACAATCAAACCGCGCCGCAGGTGCTTTTGTCCTCCTCGGTTTCAACAGCGCCAGAGGAACCGGGGGCCGGCACAATTGTCCGCGAAATCAACGATCCCTCCACCGGAGATCGATGGCTGCTGGTCCGCGCATCCCGCCGGCCCGGCGCTCCCGGACGTCTGATTTTGGTTGCCGCCCAGGCCGTGTCCCCCGCTCGGCCGGGGCAGCTCGCACCCTCTCTGCCCGTACCCGTAATCCATACCGGGGATCGGCTGATCGTGGAAGAGAATACCTCCCTGGTCCAGGCACGCCTTGAGGCCGTGGCGCTCAACCCGGCTCCCTCTGGAGCGCCTCTGCAGGTACGCCTTGTTCCGAGCGGCACTCTGGCGCGCGCAGTGGCTCTGGGGCCGGGCCGCGCAGCTTTCGCGCTGGAAACGGGGAATCGGCAATGAACTCCGGCCTGAAGATCTTCGTTCTGGTCTCTGTATCCCTTCTGTCGCTGGTTTCCCTGTCAACACCCGCGTCCGCCAAAAAACCTAAGCCGGCTGAAGCTTCCAATTCCACTCCGCCCGAGACAGCTTTGAACGCCTACATTCAGCGAGTACACGCACAACAGGCGGCAGAGGTTCGCGCGCCGGGATCGATCTGGGGAACGGAAGGCCGGCTGGTCCGCCTGGGAACCGATGCCAAGGCCGTCCGGCTCCACGATGTAGTTTCGATCGTCGTAACCGAGAGCCTCGCCGCCTCCACCGACGGACAGGTCAAGAACTCTCGCGCCTCCAATGCCAACTCGGGACTGACCGGGCTGATCGGCAAGCTCAAGACCTCGAACGCCCTCCAAAACCTGGTCGGCATGACCGCAGCCTCCGGGCTCACGGCGCAGGGGCAGAGCACGACCAACTCAAGTCTCGCCACCACCTTTGGCGCCGAAGTTGTAGACGTGCTGCCCAATGGAATGCTGGTCGTGCAGGCCACGCGCCAGCTGACCTTCTCGCAGCAGACGCAGCTGATCAAACTCCGCGGGCTGGTGCGCCCGGAAGATGTCAGCTCGCAAAACGAAGTCCAATCGACGGCCATGACCGACCTTGAGTTGGAGGTGACCGGCAAAGGCATCGTCAATGACTCCACTTACCGGATGAACCCGGTCGTGCGCCTCCTGGAGCGGCTGCTCATCTTCTAGCGGAGGCACTTGTGGGCCGAACAAAGAGAGACAGATAAGAGAACCGGGAAATGAAAGCACGACGCAAAGCAGAAGAAAAGGAACAGGAAAGCGAATGCGACGACAATCGACTAGATTCAGTCTGTTAAAAGTTCGAATTAACGGCATTCTCTATTCGGCAATCGGCCTGTCTATCATCCTCTCCCTCGCCTCCCGGCCTCTCCCGGCAGAGTCAGCGGGTCACATGGCGCGCGTCAAGGACGTGGCCACCATTGATGGAATTCGCGATAATCAGCTGGTCGGTTACGGTCTGGTTGTGGGGCTGCGCGGCACCGGAGACAGCTCCCAGACGGTCTTTCCGGCGCAAACCCTGCTTTCAACCCTGGAGCGAATGGGGATCACCGTCCCACGAACCGGCGCCAACAGTGCCAGCAATATGCAAGTCAAAAACATGGCCGGTGTTTTTGTTGTGGCCACGCTCCCGCCCTTCAGCCAGCCAGGCTACAAGATCGACATCACGGTTTCTTCGGCCGGCGATGCGCGTTCGCTCGAAGGAGGCATCCTGTTGATGACGCCGCTTTACGGCCCCGATGGCCAGATTTATGCCGAGGCTCAGGGAGCACTGGTACTGGGCGGCTACATGGCTGCCTCGGGAGGCAACAGCCGGCAGATGAACCACCCTACCACGGCTCGGGTTCCGGGCGGAGCTTTGGTTGAGCGGTCCGTTCCCTTTGACCTCAAGCAGATGCGCACGGTCACCGTTGTCGTTAACGATGCCGATTTCCATACCACCGAGCGGATGGCCTCGGCCATCAACGATAAGCTTGGTTCGGTTCGTGCGCGTGCCGTCGACAGCCGCCGTGTCGAGATAGCTGCAAAACCCGATGAGGATGTCGCGTCTCTACTTGATCAGGTTGAGTCGGTCGAAGTCGAGGTCTATCCGAGAGCCCGAGTCGTCGTCAACGAGCGCACCGGCACCGTCGTTATCGGAGGAACAGTGCGCCTGCAGCCGGTCTCCATTCTTCATGGCGGGCTGTCGGTCAATGTCATCTCGACCACAGAAGTCTCGCAGCCCAACCCCCTCTCTTCGGGTGCCACCGAGGTCGTCGAGCAGACCCGAGTCCAGGCCCAGGACCAGCCGGTCAACCGCATCGATCTCAAACAAGGCGCCACGGTCGAGGATCTGGTCCAGGAATTGCAACGGACAGGTGCGGGGGCGCGGGATGTGATCTCAATCCTCCAGGCGATGAAAGAGGCCGGCGCCCTCGAGGCCGACCTGGTGGTGCTCTGATGCCCGAGGTGCTCTGATGCAGGCAATCGCAGCAACAGACAAAAACGTGGCAGCGGAAGCAGCGAAGGCAAGCGCGCCCCAACCCCGGCTGGTGCGCGCGGCGCACGAGTTCGAAGCGCAGATGATGAAGGAGCTGTTGAAGCCTATGACTGGCAACGACGCGCTTACCGGCGATGAGGACAGCTCGGAAGGGAATTGGGGTTCGAACGGTGCAATGGGTGAATTCGCGTCCGAGGCACTCGGTCAGGCGCTCAGCCAGCATGGAGGGTTTGGCATGGCCGACAGAATCCTGCATGATCTTTCCCATTCCGAAACGAGGAACAATCCTGGGAAGGTAACCGGAAATCTGCACGGCAATACCGTGATGAGAGTCCATCAATAACTAAAGTGATTAATACACAGGCCGATAGTCCCAGTAAGGAGCAATGCGCATGGATATTCGCACTAGTCTTGATGGATTGAAATCTCTCTTGGGGGTGAACAACACACCGGCGCAGCCCTCATCCGGGCCCAGAAGCAATGCAACCGCCGGCGCAAGCGCCCTCGGCAGCGATCGCGCGACCCTCAGCAGCGCTGGAAGCGAGGTCCAGCTCACGGCTGGCGAAGATGGCGTGCGCACAGACAAGGTGGCCAGCGTTCAGGCCGCATTGGCGGCCGGAACTTACAATGTTGCGCCCGCAGCGGTCGCAACCAAAATGGTGGATGCAATGATGAGCGGCGATCAGTGACCTTCGCGGGATTCTTGGCCGGGGATAAACATGGCGGTGTGAGTTGAGCCCGAGGTTCGTAAGCGCCCGATTACAAGATAGCCGGTTGGCCTCGGCCCTGGGCGAGGAAGGGGAAGCGGGAAATGCTGGGAATAGGAACGCGCCGTGAGCATCCGGAGCTGAAACAACTGGTTGTGGAGGCATCGCGGGCACTGGCGCGCCTGGACGCTGACCGGTTGGAGGAGCTTGCCCTGTCCTGCCAGGCGCTGAACCAGGAGCTGACCCCGATGAGCCGCAAACAGCGAGAGACCCTCGCCCGCCAATCCCGTGAGGCTGCCGGAGACATGGCGACATTTGCTCGAGTGCTCGAGGCCACGCGCGCCAACCTGAATGTGATGAAGCGCCTGCGCGACCTGCGTACAGGCCGCCTTGAATACTCCAGCCCGCAGCTGATGGGTCCGGCAGGAAAGGAGGGCCGGGATGGGGACAATTAGCTCCGCACTCAGCATCATGTCGCAGGCCCTCAACGCCGATCAGTCGGCCCTCAATGTCGTCGCCAACAATGTTGCCAACGCCAGTACCCCGGGCTACACGGAAGAGACGCCCACCTGGCAGCAAAACCAACCGATCGAAATCAACGGAATGTCGATCGGTACCGGAGTCGTAGAGACCGGCGCCGTTTCTCAACGTGACCAGGTCCTGGAAGAACGGCTGAACCAGCAGCAGCAACTAGCATCCGCCTCAGGCTCCCGCCTCGCTGCGCTCAATACAGTACAAGCTCTTTTCACGCCGGCCTCCGGCTCGAGCAGTTCGACGGCCGGGGACATTGGAAGCGATCTTACAGGCTTCTTCAATTCCTTCTCCTCACTGGAGGCCAACCCCACCAACAACTCCCTGCGCGAACAAGTGTTGTCCTCTGCCTCCACTCTGGCAAGCGATGTATCGAACGCAGCCGCCAGCCTTAACGCACAGCGGTCGGCATTGGACCAGCAGGCTGCCGGCGTGGCCGGTCAGGTGAACGCCCTTACCAGCAACCTTGCCCAACTAAACCTGCAGATCCAGTCCACCTCGCCCAACGCCGACGCCGGCACCCTGGAGGACCAGCGTCAGCAGGACCTGAGCCAGCTCTCGCAGTTGATCGGCATCAATCAATCAAAAACTGAGAACAACGGACTCGTCGTCACTACCACTGCCGGACAACTGCTGGTCTCCAACGGATCGAACTTCCAGTTGACCACCGGAACCGCCGGCGAAGTTACGCACTTCTTTGTGGGCACGGCGGATGTGACCAGTCAGCTCGCCTCAGGCGGCGGCTCCTTGGGCGGCGATCTGACGGCGCGCGATCAGGATATTCCCGCCGTCATGGCTTCGCTCGATCAATTGGCCTACAACGTCTCAACCCAGGTGAATTCACTGAACAATGCCGGAATCGATGCGAATGGCGCGACGGGCGCAGCCGTCAGCGCTTCAACAACCGGCGCCATGACTCTCGATATCTTCTCGCGTCCGGCGTCGCAGGTTGCTAACCAGACCTCGGGCGGCGACAACGTGTCAGGCAGTGCCGCATCGATGTCCGTCGTCATGACTGATCCGAGTCAAGTCTCCGCTGCCGCCCTCGGAAAGGGAACAGGGGACAACAGCAACACTGTTGCCATGGCCGCATTGGCCAGCCAGTCCATCGTGGATGGACAATCCCCGTCGAACTTCTACTCGAATTTCGTTTCCACTCTGGGTTCCACAGTTTCCAAGGTGCAAATCGAGAACACGGCGCAAAACGCCTCTGTAACCCAGTTGCAGACTCAAAACGACTCGCTTTCCTCCGTAAACCTTAACGATGAAGCCTCCGCAATGACGACTTTGGAACGCAGCTACCAGGCAGCCTCGCAGGTATTTACGATGCTCAATACGGTCATAGCCTCCGCGCTGAACCTCGGCGATCAGACGGCCGTTTCCTAGATAGGCACTCAACCGCTCCATGCGGTCCGTTGCCTTCGGGACCCCTGACTTATCACGCGATCGAAAACGCTTCACGATCGAACGCGTTCCTTGATGATGGAGAAGTGAAATGCGTGTAGACCCGAATTTCATTACCAATCTAACGACTTCCCTTGACCAGGCCCAGGCGTCCCAACAGCAGCTGTCCGCCGAATTGTCGAACGGCACGCGCATCAGCTCGCTTAGCCAGGATCCGGTCACTGCCGGAGAGAACGTTCTGCTGCTGAATCAGATCCAGCAGGATGACTCTTTCACACAAAGCGCAAGCCAGGTGACTGGACAGCTTCAGGTAGCTGATTCGGCTTTGGGAAGCGTCGTTGCGCAGCTCACCCAGGCAGTTTCTCTGGCCACAAGCGCCAACAACGGCACCATGAACTCCAGCAATGTGAAGTCGATTGCGAGTCAGATCTCCGGAATTCTCGGCGAGGTCACGACGCTGGCCAACACCAGCTATCAGGGCCAATACATCTTTGCCGGCGGCCAGACATCCAGTGCGCCGTTCAGCACTTCCGCCTCGACCTCTCCGGCCGTCACAACCTACCGCGGCGACGAAAACATCAACTACCTC
>Ga0182013_10008358_pt1 | contig 11179 bp, 7 predicted proteins | sample 612S2MmetaG_FD_120487 | JGI IMG/M metagenome (GOLD analysis project Ga0182013, IMG submission 120487) | Permafrost microbial communities from Stordalen Mire, Sweden - 612S2M metaG | ecosystem: Environmental > Terrestrial > Soil > Wetlands > Permafrost | place: Sweden: Stordalen | collected...
ACGGGGACGAGGTGCAGCGGGCGGCGGCCATCCGCAAGCTCGAGGACCGGAGCGCTTTGGCGGCGCTCGCCGGGATCGGCGCCGAGGCTTCGGATGCGGTACCCCCGGGGCTCGTGCGGATCGCGCAACAGCGGCTCGCGGAGCTGGTCGATGCGGGATCGCTGGACTTCGAGGAGTTGCGCGCGGCCCAAGGCAACCTGTCCGCCCTCCTGGCGGTTGCGGGTTATTGCGGTGATCCGGGTCCGCTGACCCGAGCACTCGCTTCGATCGAGGATCCGGAGCGCAGGGCCGAGCTCGTCCTCGAGGGGCCCTCGAGCCGCATCCGTCAACTCGCGGCGCAGGCCGTGTCGGACCCGGCGGAGCTCAAACGACTCCTCAAACAGCTGCGCGGCAAGGACAAAAGCGTCTACAAGATCATCCGGGAGAAATGCGATGCGCTCAACGCCCAGGAGAGGCAGGTCGCCAAAACCTTGAGCGACGCCTTGGGCGCCTGTGAGTCCCTCGAGCGGCACAGTCACCGGGTCCACGACGCGATTTACGAGCCGACTTTCCGGCATTTCCATACGCGATGGCAGGGCCTGGCGGAGGAGGCGCCGCCGGAGGTGCGCGAGCGCGCGGCGCGGGCCGTCGAGCGCTGCGAGACGATCATCGCCGAGCACCGCGATCGAATCGCCCGGCAAGCGACCGAGGCGTCTGAAAAGGCCGCGCGCGAAGCCGCACGCGAGCAGGCCATGCGCCTTGCCGAGATCGAATCGGAGCGCCTGCGCGAAGCGAGCGCCCGGGAGGCGGCCGAGAAGGCCGCGCTGCGCGAGGCAGAAGCGACGGAGCGCGCGGAGAAAGCGGCGGCGGAAGCGCTTGCACTGCGCGAGATCAACGCGTTGATCGGCAAGACTCAGGGGGCGCTCCGCGAGGGTGTCACCGGACGCGCGTCGGGGCTGCGTCGCGCGCTGGAGGAAAAGCTCGCAGCGCTGCCGCTCGTGCCACCGCCGCTCGCGCGCCAGGTGCAGAAGGTCGATGCGACCTTGAATGAGCTCAAAGATTGGAAAGAGCACGCCGCGGCACCCAAGCGCGCCGCGCTGATCGAGGAAATGCAATCGCTCATTGGATCGACGCTCGAGCCCCGCACGCTCGCGGATCGTATCCACCAGTTGCAGGAGGACTGGAAAACCGTCAGCAAGGGCGTAGTCAGCGATTCGGACGCGGACTGGCAGCGCTTCCATCAGGCCGCGCAGAGCGCGTACCTGCCGTGCCGCGAGCATTTCGAGGCCGAGGCGCAGCTCCGTCAGGAAAATCTCAGGCAGCGCAGCGCGATCCTTGACCGGCTCCGCGCCTTCGAGGCCGCGCAGAGCGGCGAGGCCGCGGACTTTCGCGCGGTGGCGGCTGCGCTCAAGGAAGCGCCCCAGGAATGGCGCCGGCATTTTCCGGTCGAGCGCGCACCGGGCCGCAAGCTCCAGGACGAATTCGACGCGATCCTGGGGCGCCTTCACGAAAAGCTCACGGCCTGGCACGCGCACAACGCCGCACAGAAACAGTCGCTCATTCGAAAAGCAGAGCAGTTTCTCGCGTTGGAAGACGGCCGCGAGGCGATGGAGTCGATCAAGCGTCTGCAGGCGCAGTGGAAGGAAGTGGGCGCCGCCGCACGCGATCAAGAGCGGGCGTTATGGGATGAGTTTCGCCGGCACTGCGACGCGGTGTTTCGCAAGCGGGAACAAGCCCACGCGGATTTCACGGCAGCTCTTCAGGCGAACAAAGCGCGGGCAGCGGCGCTCTGTGAGGAAGTGGAGGAAGTCGCGGGGCGCTCGGGTCCCACCCTGACGACGGGCGCATCGGCGCTGGCCGAGTGGCGCGCTGCCTTCGAGGCGCTCGGTGAGCTGCCGCGTGCCGAGGAGCGTGCGCTCAAAGCTCGATTCGATCGGGCCGTCGATCGGGTCAGGGCCGCCGTTTCACGGCAGCGGGCGAGCGAGAAGGAACAATCGGTGGCCGACCTGCTCGAAGCCGCCCGGCACATTCACGCGTATGGGTGGGCGGTGGGCCGAGGGGCATCCGAGTCCGAGCGCGACGCTCTGAAGGGGGCGGCGGAGACGTTCATCGCGGGCGTTTCGCTCTGGCCGAAGGGCGCCGCCGAGGCGCTCGCCGGCGCATGGGCCGGCGCCGAGGCCGGGGGCGAGCGCGGGGCCGGGGACGGGGACGGCGTCGCGACGGACCCGGAAACTGCGCTCAGGATGCTCTGCATCCGCAGCGAGCTTCTGGCCGATTTTCCGACGCCGCCGGAGGATCAAGATTTACGGCGCGACCATCAAATGCGCCGTTTGGTCGAGCGCATGGGACAGCGCAATGAGGCGGCCGCAGACGAATTCGACACTCTGGCGTTGGAGTGGGTGCGCGTCGCGGGCGTGGCGCCGGAACGGTATCAGGCTCTGCTCGAGCGATTCCGTGATACGAGTCCGCGGCCCCACTGAACTGGCCTCCGCAGGCACCCCCGCTTGGTGATATCTTCGGGTGACGATGGCCGAAGGCTGGACGAAAGATTGGGAGCGCCGGATTGTCAACGGAGTGTATCCGCTGCGCCGGTTTCTGGGGCAATCGGACCACAGCGTGGTCTTCCTCACCGACTACAAAGGGCAGAACATCATCCGGGCCGCGATCAAGATCCTGCCCGCCAATCCTGCGCTGACGGAGGCGCAACTCGCTCACTGGAGGACCGCGGCAACGCTGTCGCACCCTCACTTGATGCGGTTTCTCGATTCGGGGCGTTGCCAACTCGGCGGCCACGACTTCCTGTTCGTCGTCATGGATTATGCGGAACAGAACCTGGGCCAACTTCTTCCCAGCCGCGCGCTGACTCCCCTCGAGGTGAGAGACCTGCTGCCTGGCACCTTGGACGCGTTGGCGTACCTCCATGGCCAAAATTTGGTGCAGGGCGCACTCAAGCCCTCCAACTTCCTGGTCGTCCATGATCAATTGAAGCTGGCGAGCGATACGGTGCGGCCCGCCGGCGAAAGCCCCGGCGCCCTTGTTTCGTCCGTGTACGACCCCCCGGAAGCACGGAACGGCATGATGTCCACCGCGGGTGACCTATGGAGCCTCGGCATCACTCTGGTCGAGTCCCTCACGCAGACCGCGCCGGCGTGGTCGCGAGAAGGCTCCGACGGGCCCGCCTTGCCGGCCAATCTGGCGCCGGAATTCGTCGATACGGTGCGACGATGTTTGAATCTCGATCCCGGCCAACGCCCCTCCGCTTCCGAGCTCGTGACGCAGTTGAACGAGGCGCCGGCGGCGGCGCCCGGGGCCGCCGGGATCCCTGTGGCTCCCGCGATGCCGACGATCGCCGGGGGGCCGATGGTGGCGCACCAGCACTCCATTCGGGAGCTAGCCGCGAGAATTCCGCCGAAGGCGAGAGTGGTCGTCATCGGCGGCGCCCTGTGCATCTTGGCCTTGAGCACAATTTGGGCCGCGGTGCACCTTTTTCGCGGTCGCAGCCATGACGAGCCCATGGCTCCCGCGACGATTCGATCGCCCTCCGCCGCGCCAACGCCCGCCGCCTTGGATCGACCGAGGCCCAGTGATGCTGCGCCGCCCACGGTGGTTCATCAAGAAATCCCCGAGGTGCCGCGCAGCGCGCGCGAGTCGGTGCGCGGCGTGATCAAGGTTGCGGTTCGTGTGAGCGTCGATCGAGCGGGCAACGTCGTCGCGGCAACCTTGGAGCATCGCGCCTCGAGCAGGTACTTCGACCGTGCCGCCACGGATGCGGCGGCGAAATGGAAGTTCACCCCCGCCCCGGACTCGACACCGCGGGCGTGGCTCCTGCACTTCGAATTCACCCGCGCGGGAGCCACCGCGCACGCCACCGCAGCACGTTAGAGCGGCAGGGCTTTGGGTTCATGTCACGGAGGCCGGCCGAAAACCTTGCGCAATTCGACTTTGGCCTGGTTGAGGACGCGCAGCCGCCCTTGACTCAAATTCTTGCCTGCGCGATTGATCTCGAAATTGAGCATCGACATGGCCGACCGAAACGGGCTCGACTTACGCCGATGACTCGCTTCCGATGATCTCTTCAGTGAACGCGCGATGGCCGGCGCGCTCTTGAGCGTGAAAACTCCGGACTGAAGATCCATGGCGTCGCTCTTCTCCATGACGCGCTTGGACCACTTTTTGCCGACTGGGGAGCCCTTGCGGGTTGCGGAGGCCTTGCGAGATTTGGCGGGCCGGCGAGCGCCGCCGCGTTTGCCGGCGCTCGGTTTTCGTTTTTTCGGCGGCATCTGATTTTCACCCCATCGACGGGAGGCAGGAATAGTAGAGCGACCTCGAGGGGATCCGGGAGCAGCGGTTATGATCTTTGGGTGTAAGAAAACCCTGTCGAACCGGGCTTTGACGGTGCCGGCCGCCGACCGCGTCGCGTCGGCTCCCGAGGCCTACCAAAGCCCGCCAAGTGCGACGGTGACGGCCTCGCCGTTCACGCCACCCGCCGCGTCGCTGCAGAGAAACGCGATCACCTGCGCGACCTCTCGCGGTTCCAGCACGCGGTTCGGCGGATACAGGGCGGCGCGTTCGCGCCACACCTGTTCGACACTGATGCTTCGTCTGTCGGCTTCGGTCTTCGCGGACCGCTCGGCCATTTCCGTCCGCACCCAGCCGGGCAGCACCGCGTTGGAGGTGACCCCGAACGGTCCGGCGTCTTGGGCGACCGCGCGTGCGAGACCGATCAACCCGTGCTTGGAGGCCGAGTAGGCGCTGCCGCAGCGTTCCGCTTTCTCGCCGGCGGTCGAGCTGGTGAATACCACCCGGCCGAAACCGCGTTTGCACATCCCGCCGAGCGTCAGTCGTGCGAGCTCGAAGGGGCCATCGAGATTGATGCGCATCGTCTCGCGCCAGACCGCGGGATCCTGTTCCCACACGAGCTTCTCATGGGCGGAGCCGATCCCGTGGTTCACGACCAGTACATCAATCGGTCCGAGTCGCCGCTCGGTCTCGGCAACGGCCGAGGCGCAGCCCTCGGGGGTGCCGAGGTCGGCCGCCACGTACTCGAGGCCTACGGAAGCGAGTTCAGCCGCGGTGCGCGAAACGACCATCACGCTCACGCCCGCCGCCGACAGCAACAACGCCACCTCGCGGCCGATTCCTCGCCCGCCACCCGTTACGAGCGCCACTCGTTGTTTCATGCTCCGGCCCTCTGTTCATTTCTCGGTTTCATCCGCGATGCATTATCGCGGATTTGGTCCGCCGAGTGGTGTTGCAGGGTGCCGCGCATTGAAATAGTTACACGCGGACCCTTGGCTCGGGCTCCCACGAGAACTGTCGCCCCAGTCTTATAGCGTTGAACTTCCGCGGCTCCTAATCTTCGAGCTGTGCTTTCCACTGAGCTCAAATGCACGGCGCGGGTTGAGTTACCGGATCATAGAGGCTCGACCGTCGCAGTCGACCCATTCCAAGGCGCTGGCCATTTTTCCCCGCACGCTGGAGGTTTTCGACATGGCGGGCCTGGCGGCGCCTTTCATGGATGCCGCCAATCGCGTCACCTCCCTCTCGGTGGTGGCGCATCAGCGACTCCTGACGCAGCTGCGATTCGAGCCCGAAGGAACTCCCTACCCGTTTATCGCGATGGTGCCCCAGAACGTCACGGAGACGCTCCTGGTGAAGCATCTCGAGAGCAGGGGCGGAGCCGTCGAATACGACACGAAATTTCTTTCCGCCGACGTGCTTGCAGATCGGGGGCGCCCAATCAAATGCAGATCTGCCCCCACCCATCGGGCCCGCTCGCAGTCCGCCCCGTCGTGACCAAGACCTTCAAGCTCGCCGAGGCCGCATCGGCGCAACGATATTTGGAACAGCAGCATCCGCGGGGGAAAGTGGTGCTGGAGATCTGAGGCTGGCTGCAGATCTGAGGCTGGCTGTAGATCCGAGGTCGCAGCCGTCCGTGAGTTGGGCTGCAAGATGTAATACCGGGGGTAAGATGTAAAGTCGCGCCTGTGAAGGCGTATGCAGTTGCGCACGATGGCAGCCGCGCTGCCTTGACCCTCCTGTGGCGATCTGTTCAAGTGCCGCCTCGCGATGCTCGTCCGAGCGGATCGGGCGTCGCGTAGCAAAGGGCAAACCCATCGCGAGATGGGGACGCAAAGCCTCCGGCCACGTGCTGCTGCACGCTGGTAGCGGGGTTGCAGACGCAATGAGTCGAGCGTCGTCATGCAGCGGAGCCCTTGCGCAACAGTAGAGCGCCGCCATGAAAAGGTTTTCCGGATTCCCGCCTGCGTCGATCGCGGGACATTTGCCCGTTCTGTTCTGTGTCGCGAGTCTCGCCGCCTGCAGCGCAGGGCAATCGCCGGGGAGCGCCACGAGCACGGCGCTGCAGGTGCGCTTGCCCGTCGCCTCGGCGGACCTGTCCACCGTCGCGGTCGAACCGACCTTTCATGTCGCGCCCGTGCTGCTCGAGGATCCGAGCGACATCGATGCGGCGAGCAACGACGCCTCCGCGCTGCTCTCACCGCATGTCACCTCCGTTCCTTCGGCGCTCGCGCATTTGTCGACGCGTCGGCTGACGCGCGGGGCGATCGAGGCGGCTGCGTACGGCGCCGCGCCGGCGATCGACTTGCAGGCGGACAACCCTGGCGCAACACCGCTCGCCGCGGGGACGGCCGTGGCGACGTACTCGCCGGCACAGATCCGCGCCGCGTATGCGCTGCCGTCCTTACCGGCGGCCGGGACCGCGGTCAGCGCCGCCGCCGGCGCGCAGCTCGGCGCGGGACAGACGATCTACCTCATCGATGCGATGAATGATCCCAACGTCGCGGCCGAGCTCGCGGCGTTCAATAGCACCTTCGGCCTGCCGAACTGCGCCAGCAGCGTCATCGCGCCGGGCGCGAGCCTGCCGCTCGCGCCCGCGGGCGTGACCGGCTGTTCGCTGTCGGTGGTCTACACGACGAGCGCCGGTGCGATGACCGCATCGGCGCCGGCCTACGATTCGGGGTGGTCGACCGAAATCAGCCTGGACGTGCAATGGAGCCACGCGACCGCCCCGCTCGCGCGCATCATTCTGATCGAGGCCCCGGACGCCTCGTTGAACAGTTTGCTCGGCGCCATCGAGCTGGCCAACGCGATGGGCCCCGGCGTGGTCTCGATGAGTTTCGGCAGCCCGGAAGGAAACTGGTCGGCCTCCGTCGACAGCACCTTTACCGCGGTGAACATGTCCTACCTGGCGGCCACCGGCGATGCCGGAGCGGCCGTCGACTGGCCGGCGGTATCCGCGCATGTGCTCGCGGTCGGCGCGACCACGCTGACCTACACCGGTGCCTCGCCGCGCAGCGAAATCGCGTGGTCGGATACCGGCGGCGGAATCAGCGCCTATGTACCCGCGCCGAGCTATCAAACGAGCACGGTGCCCGGCATGGGCGTCCAAAGCCATCGCAACTCGGCGGACGTCGCGTTCAATGGTGACCCGACGACCGGCCAATACGTCGCGGTGATGTCCCCCAACAGCGCGACGGTCGGCTGGGTGAGCGCCGGCGGCACGAGTCTCTCGACACCCCAGTGGGCCGGGTTGATCGCCATCGCGAATGCCGTCCGCGCGCAAGGCGCCAAAGGTGCGCTCGGCGCGCCGCATTCGCTGCTTTACGGACAGATTGCGGATACGGCCGGTAACTACTCCACTGCGTTTAGCGACATCACCCGCGGTTCCGACGGCAGCTGCACGACGTGCAGCGCCAAGACGGGCTACGACACCGTGTCTGGTTTGGGTACTCCGAATGCCGCGGCACTGCTGCCGCTGCTGGAAGGCGGCACGACTGCGGTCGCGGGCCCGATCGTCACCGGCGCGTCGATCGCGGGCACGAGCGGTACGCCGCTCTCATTCAGGGTCACCGCCAGCGCGCCGCATGCGCTCGCTTACGCACTCGGCGGCGCACCCGCCGGAATGCTCATCGGCGGCACGGGAATCGTCAGCTGGCCGGCGCCGCTCGCGGGGAACTATGCCGTCAGCGTGACGGCGACCGACACCGTAACGGGTCTCAGCGGTGCGGGCACGTATCATGTCTCGATCACGGCGCCGGCTGCCCCGCTGGTGGCCGCAGCCTCGGTGAATGGGACCGCGGGTGTCGCACTCACTTATCAGATGCAGATCACCAGTTCCGATCCGGTCACGCTGTCCTTGAGTGGCGCGCCGGCCGGCATGACCTTGAGCACCGCCGGAGTCATCACGTGGCCGGACCCGGTCCAGGGCTCCTACAAGACGACGATCACCGCGAAGGATGCGAAGACCGGGCAAAGCGGTCAAGGCACGGTGGCCCTCGTGATCAATGCGCCGCAGCCGCCGGTCGTCACCGGCTCGGCGATCAGCGGCCGGGTTGGATCGGCGCTCAGTTTCGCTGTCGCGGCGACCGCTACCGATCCGCTCAGCTATGCACTCGCCGGCGCGCCGGCAGGCATGGCGATCAGCAGCGCCGGCGTGGTCAGCTGGTCGGTGCCTTCCGCGGGCGTTTACGCCGTGCGGGTCACTGCGACCGATACCAAGAGCGGCCTCAGCGGACAGGGCACGTACACGGTCACGATCTCCGCCGCGGGCCCCGTGCTCACGACAACCCCGATCACCGGAGTTGCGGGCCATCCGGTGTCCGGAACCATTCACGTTGCCGACGCGAGCTCGAACTCGGTTGCGCTGTCGATATCGGGTGTGCCGAGCGGCATGAGCTTCAGCGCGAGTGGTGCGACGATCACGGCGAGCTGGGCGAACCCGGTCGCAGGCACCTACAGCCTGCAGATTGCGGCGACGGACGGCGCGGGGCTCAGCGCGAAAGCCAGCATGGCCGTCACGATCACCGCGCACTGATGCCGTCGAAGAAATCGAGGGTCAATTTCCACGACCAGCTGAAATCGTAGGTATGGCCCATCGGCGCTCGGCAGTCGAGTACCTTGGGCCAGCCAACGCCCGCCGAGCCTCCCGACCAGCCTCGAGGGTTGACCCCGCAGTAGCTGCGGCACTGCGCTTGAGCAACTCCCGTGTCGAAGGAGGCTGCGGGTCGACCCCGGTACGGGCAACCATCCGCGGTACCCCAGCGGCGGACGATCGCGGACGCCCCGGTATAGTAATAGGCATCACCGTCGCGGGTCGTCGTGTAATGCGCACTCTCCCAGTTGCCCGGCGGCACCGTCGTGTCTTGGGTGCCGGTGATCAGCAAGACGGGCAGGCCGCCCGCTTTGGCCGGCGGATCGAGAAAGCCTCGATGCGGCAACCCGATGAGCGATGCGATGGCCCGGAAGAGCGGCGCGCTTGCGGGGTTCTGGCCCAACTCCCAGGTAAACATCCCGCCGTTCGATCCTCCGGAAGCGAACACCCTGTCCGTATCCACGCACAGCTTGGATTCGATCTCGTGGACCAAGGCGAGCGTGAAAGCGACGTCATCGGCCTGACATTGCGTCCAAGAGCACGTGTTGCGTGCCGTGTTCTTGCATGAGGGATACGTGAAGTCCGGGGTGCGATTCGGATCGCAGATGGCCCCGCCTCCCCCGACGCCGGTCGTCGATCCGCGGAAAGACCAGGAGTTGCGATTCGAATCGGGTGCGGCCGAGCCGAGCCCGCGCGGAGCGACGACGATATAGCCGCGCTCCTCCGACAGCGTTCTCACCGTCTCGTCGCCCAGAAACTCGTTCTCATCGCCTCCCCAGCCGTGAAATACGACGACCAACGGGTACGCGGCGCCGGGTTGATAGCGAGCCGGCACGAAAACGCGGTAGGTGCGGGTGACGGCCTGATCGGTCATCTGATACGTACCGCTTGCAAGCGACTTTCCGCAGCCGACGGAGGCCCCGGCGGCGGCACTCCAGGGCGGCGCCAGCGCCGTCATGATCAGGCAGATTGCCGCCAGGGCCCGCGTCCTCCTCATGAGTGATACATCGCCAGCAACCGCCCGTAAGCCTGCGGATAGAGCAGCGCCACGAACAACAGGCCGGTCACGGCCCCATCGATGTGGGCGGTATGGTTGATGCCATCCCGTGCACGCCGCGCCAGATACCAGCTGTAGGCCAGATACCCGATCGCAAAGATCGGCGCGGGGATCGGCACTGGAAACGGCAGGATGAATATCGACTGTGTCGGGAAGAACACGATCGAAGCGAACAGCACGGCCGACACCGCTCCGGAAGCCCCCAAGGCGGCGTAGCGGGGGTCGTTACGGTGCTGCAGGAAGGTGCGCGCTTCGCTCAGGATCAACCCGACCAGATAGAGCAGCACGAATTGCGTGGTGCCCACGACCCGTTCGAGCGGCGGCCCGAAGAAATAAAACGTCAGCATGTTGAACAACAGATGCGCGAAGCTGCCGTGCACCAGGCCACTGGTCACCAAGGTGTAATAGTGGCTCTTGCGAACCACCTCGTAGGGACGGAACAGGCTCTTCTCGATCAGCTTCGGCCGCCCATACAGCCCGAGCAGGCTCACGATGCAGGTCACGAGCAGGATGCCGACAGTGCCGGGTGCGGTCGAATTCAACAGGTTCTCCTCGGTTGCAGTTTAACGCCGAGCCATGCGTGGCCGCTGCGAAGCGGTCATTGCAGGCGGATCTCGTCGTACGCTCGGGCCACTTCCTGCGTCTGGCCGGCGCGCGCGAGCAATCGCGCGAGCGAGGCCTGATGATAGCGCCAATCCTTCCACTCACTGAGCGGCCAGTCCTCGAGTTCTGCGCGGTGCGCCGCCGCGGCATAGTATTTGAACGACTCCAGCAGGGAAACGCCGCTCACGTCGGTGCCGGCTTTTTCGGCAAAGCGGGCCAGTGAGTTCGGCTCTCGCGCGCTGGCCGCCTTGCGGTACCACGCCCAGGCCTTGACGCTGTCCGGGGTGATCATGGATCCGCCGGGGGCTGCCGGGGTCACACCCTGCTCGTAGAGGCTGCCGAGCGCAAAACCGGCGACCGTCACCCCCTCCGCCCACGCATGCTCGTAAAGCGCCACCGCGCGATTGAGATCGAGCATCCCGGCCGACGGTTGCGAGAGAAGGCGGGCGAGATCGATCCCGGCGCTGCGATAGTTTGCGGCGACCGCAGCCTCCAGATCGCGCCGCGCACCGGCGACATCGCCGCTCGCCCAAAGCGCGCGGCCATGCTGGTACTGCGTCCGCGAGCGTACTCCCGCGGCCCGGTCGGCGCAGGCCGCGACAGCCACATCGGCGACGATCTGCTCGAGCATCACGCCCGGAGCACGC
>Ga0182013_10008359_pt1 | contig 11177 bp, 12 predicted proteins | sample 612S2MmetaG_FD_120487 | JGI IMG/M metagenome (GOLD analysis project Ga0182013, IMG submission 120487) | Permafrost microbial communities from Stordalen Mire, Sweden - 612S2M metaG | ecosystem: Environmental > Terrestrial > Soil > Wetlands > Permafrost | place: Sweden: Stordalen | collected...
CAAAACCTCACAGCGAAACCCCGCGCTGCCACCCCGCCGCCGCCACCCCCTCGATCTCACGCAAAAACCACAAGCCGCGCACCCTGATGACGAATCGAGGCTAGAGGCGGGGAAATGGCCCCTTTGCAGGCTTTTCGGACCTTCGCGTCCTACCGGACGAGCCTGCCGCTGAGAGCTTCGCCGTCTGCCAAAACGATGTCGGCTCGAGCGATTTCCTCCAAGCCCAGCATCGGACTCGAACCGATGACCCCTTCCTTACCATGGTGAAAAGGCGGTTTCTCGCCCATGTCTGACTCGACTGGCCAATCAGGTGAAAAGCGTGCACTGGAGCGGGAGTGCGGTCTTTCGCGAGTAGGCGTGTAACAGTCCGAAATGGTGCTCGTCGGCGGATGGATGTGCCCTCTGAGTACCCTCGACGCGGCCTGATGCGGCTTTCGTTTGGGCGGTCTTGGTGCCCGAAGGAGGGGCGTCTTGTGCGTCAGATGGAGCAAGACCGTCTCTAAAGCAAATGCCGCTGGACTTTAGAGACGAGGTGGGACTGTAAAGCGCGTTGCAGGGTCATCCGGTCATCGCCCGGCTGCGCCAGCCAGTGCATTTCAGGGGCCACCGTGGTCTGTGCGTCAGTTTAGGCCTGCCTTGTCCAGCATCGCAATCAGTGTCGGGCGTCGGCGGTGACTCTCGCGGAGGGAAGTGACCTGGGCCTCAAACCAGTCAGCCAGGCCGGCGGAGTGGGCGGCGCGCCGTGCGCGCTTGAGTACCGAGATGGCCCGCGTGTATGCGCCGCGGCCGGTCTCGACCAGGAGCTCATCCACGGAGAGCATGTACCCGGACAGGGCGTCCGCCGGGTGCTGTGGCTCTCGGGCCTCGGCGAGTCGGAGGCGTCGTGCCAAGCCCGGGTCCCAGTCGGGGTCCTCGAGGGCTACGTTCCACGCCGTCTCCATATCGTTCTCGGCGAGCAGCGCGTCGATGAGCCCGCCGAGATCGCGCTCGCGCAGGGCCAGGCGGGCGGCGGCGCGCTCAACGCCCCATGCGCCGAGCGCGTCGGCTGACTGGTGCAGCTGAGCGTAGGTGTCGGCGGACGCCATCCCCTCGTGCTGCTCGCGGCGCAGACGCAGCACCTCCAGCGGCTCAGAGCGACGCTCGTGAACTCCGCACGCCAGGTCAAACAGCTTGCCGACCTGCCAGCCACTGGTCTCGGCGATGCCGCGCTGGGCCCACCGCAGAACCTCATCGTCGCGCCCCAGCTCGGCCATTGCCTCGCACACCCGCACGAACTGGTGCGGCGCGCTCAGATCCCCACCGAGCAGGATGATGATCGCGTTCTCATCGCCGTCGAGCACCGCCAAGCGCTCGTGCGCCCACCGCACCGCGAACACGCGCTCTCCGTCAGCACGGTCGGCGATCGCGCGACGGTACGCCGCGAGCCCGCTTTCGCCGAGCGCGCCGGCATAGCGAACGGGGTCGACCTCAAAGAAGTCCTGGTCCTCGCAGCTGAAGCGCACCATCCACGCGGCAAGCTTGACCGGATCAGCCACGCCCGCGTCACACACCTGCGCGTGGAGGTCGAGCAGTTCGCGCGCGAGATCGCCGATCGTCCCGTTCGAGTCATCAGCATGCATGATCACCTTCACGACATGCCCGATCGCACGCTCGATCAGCGCAACGAGGTCCCTCGACGACGATGACACGGCAACCGAACGCAGCTCCTCGACGACGGGCCGAGCCGACCGAGCCCACTCCGAGCTCTCCCGATAACCCAGAAACCTCCGTGTCCGCAGTCCGCGATCAACCTCCGCCCGCAACTCCGACAGGTCGCCGCTCACGCGCGCCGAGGACAACCGGATGTGCCGCTCGACATCATCGTGGCGATCGGCCGCTGACGCGACGATCGCCCGCAGCTCCTCTGGCGACAGGCTATCCACGATCTCCCCGAGATCCCTCTGCTCACGCTTGGCTCGACCCGCCACCGGGCAATCCTTGCACCCCAACACGGGCAGCGCATCCTCGCCAGACACGGGTCACAAACATCCAGGTGGACAACCCCGCGGGTATGCAGTTCACCTTTACGCGTGAGTGATGCTTGGAGAAGCGTCCGAGGTGTGAACGTGCAGACTGAGCGAGCGTGGAACTCACCGGTCGGTGATCAGGGCCCGCAACATCTGCTCCACATGGTCGCGTACAGCGTCATCGACGGGCAGGTCAGGGATGCGCGCGAGTAGTACGTCAGCGTCGACGATCTCCGCGGCGAGTGCGTTCGCGGCGTACTCCCAGTCACGCTCGCGTCCGGCGACGCACTTGGAGAGGACGAGATCGTGCACCTCAAGACACCAGGCGACCGCGGTGCGGCTGGAAGCGACGCGCGGCGGGATCGTTCGCCGGACCAGACGGTCCTGCCAGCCCTTCGGTGCCTTCGCTGTCTCAGGGCCGACACCGTGCGCGTAGTAGCCGAAGGTCACATGAAAGGGGGAGCCGTCTCCGAGCGCACCGTCGATCAGGTCGGCGGCGGCGGGATCGTGCAGCGGATAGATGTCGGCCTCCAGCGACTGCAGCAACGATGTGGGCGGCTGCCCGACGGAGCCGAGGATCGCCTGGCTTCCGATCACGACGAGCTCGTCCTGGCTGGTCACCTCAGCGGCCGCCGCGATCACGTGCTCAAACTCCTGCGGTCCCACCTATGCAGCCTCGCGCATGATGCGCCGGCGCTCAGGCTCGCTGAGCACGCCGGCAAACGGCGAGTTCTGGCGCAGATCATCAGCCTCCTCGCTCTGCTGCGCGAGAGCGCGGCGGATCTCGGGCACCGGACGCGCGAGCAGCTGCTGCCACCGGTCGGCGTAGCGCTCATCGATCCGCCCCTGCTCGCGCCAGCGCAGCAGGACGTGACGAGCCTCCGCGACCATCGGCTTGCGCAGTCGCTGCGCCACCGCACGATGGTAGGCGAGACCGCGGGCCCTGGCGCGGCCGTGCGGGCTGTCGTCACGGACACCCGGCTCCTCGATGTGCAGACTCTGCGCAGCCCGGCGCCGACGGGCCATCGTCGGCGCCAGCACAAAACGACGTGATCCTTCGGCGCCTTCAGCCTGCACTGCCTCATAGAGATCTAGCAGGGCCGGGACCGGCACCTCAACGCGCCCATCAGGCGAGTAGACGAGCGGCAGATCGCCCGCCTTGACCCAACGGTCGAGGGCGGTGTGGCTCACCCCGAGCGCCCGCGCAGCGAGCCTGCGCGAGACCGTCTCGCCGAGCTGGCGCTCGAGCGCAACCCGCACCACCGCAATGTCGCGGTTGCCGGGCGTCAGGCGCCCGGCGCGACGCAGCCGCGCGATGTTCTCGAACAGCTCAAGCTTGCGGTCGACCACGCCCATGAGAACACCATAGCATGAAGATGCCAGAATAATCCAATAGTGGCAACTCGATTTCCTGTGGCACAAGGCCTGGCCAAGCCGCTGGCGGATCGGGACGCCCACCGTGCGCGGCCCCGTGCTGCCCGCGACGGTGCCCTCAGAGTGCCTTCAGTCCAGTTACCCGTCCCAGGGCGCCAGGGCGCGCCGAAAACACGCGGTATGCACGGCAGTCGCAGTTAGCGCAAACGAGCGCTCCTGGCGACACTTCTCCGGTATGGAGTGGGTCCACGCGGGCGAACCGAACCACCGATTTGCAGGCGTTTTCCAAGCCCAGCATCGGACTCGAACCGATGACCCCTTCCTTACCATGGAAGTGCTCTACCAACTGAGCTAGCTGGGCGTACGACGCTACGGACTCTAGCGTGCCGATTCGGGCGCTGCTGCGCGTCGCGGGCCCGCTGCCGGGTCCCGAATGTGCGCCTGCTCAGCCGACGCGGCCGATGATGCTGCGCGCGGCGTGTTCGCCGGTTTCGACGGCCCCGTCGAGGAAGCCGATGTTGGTGATCGCGCAGTGCTCTCCGGCGTAGTAGAACCGGCCGTCTCTCGCTTTGTTGAGCTGTCCGTAGGTGGCGGCCTGGCCGACGCGGTAGTAGGAGTAGGCGCCTTGCACCCAGGGGTCCAGGTGCCAGTGGTCCTCGTAGGCAAGGCCGCTGTAGGCGGCGGTGGTGCCGGGGAACAGGTGCTCGATTTCGCGCAGCGCCCAGGCGGCGTCCGCCGTAGGCGCGGGGCCGTGCGCTTCGCCGGTCAGCCCGTTCCTTCCGACCTTGCCGCCGGGGAACGCGACGTACAGGGCGGGGCTTGCGTCCGGTCCGAGCTGCACGCAGTCATCCCAGGCGCATGCGAGGCGGTCCCATTCGCCGTAGATGGCTCCGCTGAAGCCGAGAGCGGGCCATGTCTTGTGTGTGAGCTGCAGGTGCACCTTCGCGTTCGAGCCCATGCCCATCGTCTTGATCACGTGCTTCTTGGTGGGGGATAGGCCTGATCGCTTCAGGTCGACGTGTCGCAGCGTGCTGAACGGCAGCGCGAACACGACCAGATCGAAGGTTGCTTCCGTCGTCGCGCCGGACACCTCGAATGCGAGGGTGATCGACTGGTCGCTGTTCTCGCGGACGGCCGTGAGCGCGTGTCCGTGCTGGACGGCGCCTTCCGGGAGCTGGGCGATCATCCCGGTCACGAGCTGGTCGTTGCCGCCGGCGATGTGGAAGCGCTCGTCGTCGCCGGGGAGGGGGACGAGCTGGGTCTGCTTGTTGCCGCTGAGCAGCTGAATGAGGTCGAGAGCCGACTGTTCGGAGGGGTCGCCGCCGTTCTCCGTGACAGTGTTGGCCTGCATCAGCTTGCCGAAGCGGCTGTTCGCTCCGATCGGCGTGCTTTCGAGCCATTCCGGGACGGACAGGGAGTCCAGACGGGCTTCCCCTTCTGGTGTCGCTTCTTCGCGGGCTGCCTGCTGGAACGCGGGGTAGCCGACGTTCGCCCAGTCCGCACTGGCTTCCGTGAGGTCGTACTGCGCCCCGTCGATGAAGAAGACCTCCTCGCCCTGGAGGAGGTCTCCGCCGTGGACAACCTCTTCCTTCAGGCCGAGGAGCGCCGCGAGCCCTCGCACCGCGTGCTGGTCGGTGTTCAGGAACGAGCCGCCGTGCTCGGTTTCAAGCCCATCCTGGAAGTAGTCGCGGAGTGTCCAGCAGCGTCCTCCCGCGCGTTCCGGGTTCGCCTCGTAGATGGTGCTCGCGATCGGTTCGCCGGGGCTCTGGGTCCACAGCAGGTGTGCGCAGCGCAGCCCCGCGAGCCCGGCTCCGACGATGGCGATCCGCGGCGCGGTGGGCTTCCCCAGTGACGCTGCGAGGCTGATGGCGGGGTGGGATGCCATCGCGGCCCCGGCGGCGATGCCGGCTCCGGCGGCGAGGAACTCGCGGCGTGTGCTCGACGCGCGCTCGTGGGCCCGCGCGTCGGCCTGCATGCCGCGAAGCTCGTCCACGGGGATCCCGGTGCTGTCGGACTGCGCGTGCAGCGTGTAGAGCCGGCGTGCCCAGAGCATGCCGGGGGATCTCGGGGTTCGGCCCGAGCTAGGCATTCACTCGCGTTCCTCGTGAGACTCCGGTGCTCGCGGGTCGCCGCTGTCCTCTGGCTCCGCACATGGCGTCACTGTAACCCCGGCGTCCGGGTCCGGTGCGGGTCCCTGTCGTCCGGTCCTATGCGACGCTCGCGGCCTGCGCCGTGTCCTTTTCGCCCGTGTGAGCGTGATCGGATGCGGTGACGGTCGTCACGGGCAGTCCGAGACCCGCGACCTTGTGGGGCAGGTCGAGCTTCAGCCAGCGCGAGAACCTCGGTGAGAGCGTCGAGATGATCACCTCGTCGAACCCCCGCATGTTGATGGCGTCCTGGATCGCCGCGGAGGGGTCGGCGCTGCCGACGATCCCCTCGACGGGTGACCCCGCTGCCTGCGTGAGCTTCGGGACGGCCTGCTCGATCACCTTCTGTGCGTCCGCTGCGTCGTGGTCCTCGGGGTCGAGGATCTTCTCGAGGCCGTGGACGGGGTTCGGCACGAGCAGCGTGAACCTGCAGGGCCCGCGCTGGGCGCGTGCCCTGACCGCATCGAGCAGCGGCTGTGTGGCTGCGGTCCGGTGTGCGACCACCAGGACCCGGGTCGGATCGTTCGCTTGCATGGTGGGCCTCCTTCTCTATGCCGGCTCTGGCTAGTGTGTCGCGCGTGCGCATCGAGGTCAACGAGCAGGCAGTAGAGATCCGGCTCTCACCGTGGCAGAAGGTGCTGGGCCTGCTCGGCAACATCACGGTGGCGCGGTCGGAGATCTCGGACGTTCATGTCGTCGAGGAGCCTCTCGGCGAGGCGATCGCCGCAGGCATGAAAGCGGGCCTGCGCGTCCCCGGCGTGATCTACGTCGCGCGCACGATCAACCTGGACCAGGCGTTCATCGTCCGGCGCAAGGTTCCCGCTCTCTCGTTCGCGGTGAACGGGCAGGGCAGGCTGCGGCGGGTCCTCGTCAGCACGCCGCAGGCGCACGAGCTCGCGGCGCAGCTGCGGTCCTCGCCCTCCGCGGGCTCTTAGGCCTGGGCCTCTGCGCGGCGCAGGCCGCGGAGCATCCAGATTCCGAACAGGACGATCAGGCCGAGCGCGCACACGAACGCGAGCGCGGTCTGGTCGTGGACGCCTGAGATGAGTCCCCTGCCGGCGTTCAGGAACGCCGTCGCGGGGTTGTAGGACGCGACGGTGTGGATCCAGCCCTTCAGCAGCTCGATCGGGACATACACGGGCGCGAGGAACAGGATCAGGAACACGGGTGTCTGCATCAGCGGCCCGGCCTGGATCGAGCGGAAGCGGAACGCGACGCCGGCAGCCCAGCCGTAGCCGACGAGTACCAGCAGGAACGCGAGCAGGTACATCGCGAAGATGTCCGAGGCGCTGCCGGTGATCTTCATGCCGGAGACGAGCGCGACGAAGGTGATCAGCGTCAGCGTGATCAGCGCGCGGGTCAGGCCGACCAGCGCGTAGCCGAGCGCGATGCCGCGCCGGTCCTCCGCGGCGAGCATCAGCCGCCGCGCGAAGCCGCTCTCGAAGTCGATCGCGACGGTGAAGCCGGTGAACAGCCCGGCGAACATCGAGGACTGGCACAGCACGAACACGAACTGGAACGCGGTATAGCCCGCGGGGAACGTGAAGCCGGGGATTTTGCCGAGCGCGGAGAGGCCGCCGGCGAAGCTCGCGAAGAAGATCAGGGGGAACAGCAGCGAGGGGACGAACAGGTCTGGCCGGCGGACGTACGTGTGGACCGAGCGCCAGGCGATCGCGTTCGCGACGCGCCAGATGCTGGCGTGCGCCGGCGAGGGTGGGCTCGGTGGGGCGGGGGAGGTGACGCTCATGTGCGCTGCATCCTCGTTCGCATCGTGCGGTCGACCGCGAACAGCGCGAGCCCGAGGATCGCCACCGCGACAGCGAAGCCCCGCCACAGCGCGGTGGAGTCCCAGCCGAAGATGTAGAGGCTGCGGAACGCCTCGATCAGGTAGGAGACGGGGTTCCAGGTGGCGACGGTGTGAAACCAGCCGGTGGTCAGCAGGTTGCGCGGCAGGCTGCTCGAGGACAGGAAGATGAACATGAAGAACAGCGGGAACAGCCCCTGCACCGCCTCTCCGGACCCGGTCCTCAGGGCGGCGGCGCACCCGATCGCACCGAATGCGACGGCGGTGAGGGACCCGAGGACGAGGATCACCAGGGCGCCGCCGAGGCCGGCGTCGAGTTTCGCCCCCGCGATCAGGCCGATCACCATGTACGCGGCGGACTGCATGACGCCGAGGATCGCGACGCCGACGAGCAGCCCGGCGATCAGCGACACGCGGCGCAGAGGCGTGAGCGCGAGGCGGTTGAAGAACCCGTTCTCGATGTCCTCCGCGAGGTTGGTCCCCGTGTTGATCAGCGAGAACATCGCGCCCTGGATGAACGCGACAGCGATCGCGAAGGAGATGTAGGAGTCGGTCGGGAACCCCGGCAGGTGCGTGACGGACTTCAGCCCGCTCGCGTTGACCGCGAGCAGGATGACCGGGAAGAAGATGATCGGGAAGAGCTGGAACGGCTGGCGCAGCGTCTTCAGGGTCGAGCGTCTGGCCAGGGCGCTTATCTGGTTGAACAGGCTGCTGCTCATGCGCCGGCCGGCACCTCGTCGCCGGGCTGCTCCTCGGATGCGGGCTCTTCGCCGCCTCCCTCGAGCGAGCGGCCGGTCTTCGCGAGGAAGACGTCGTCGAGCGTCGGGGTGTGAAGGCGCAGGTCGGCGATCGGGATGCCCTCGGCGTCGATCGCCCGGACGATCTCCGCAAGGTCGCCCACGCCCTCCGGAAGTCGTGCGGCGACGCCCTTCGGGGATGCCGCGGCCTCCTCGCCGAAGCGGGAGAGGACGTCCCTGAGCCGGCCGCGGTCTCCGGGGTCCTGCGGGATCGCCTCGACGCTGGGCCTTCCGATCGCGGCCTTCAGCTCGGCGGGTGTTCCCTCGGCGACGATCTTGCCGCGGTCGATGATCCCGACGCGGTCCGCGAGGACGTCGGCCTCCTCGAGGTACTGCGTCGTCAGGAAGACGGTTACCCCCTCGCCGGCGAGCCTGCGCACCTCCTCCCACAGGGCCGCGCGGCTCTGCGGGTCAAGACCGGTGGTCGGCTCGTCCAGGAACAGCAGCCTCGGGCGGTGCACCAGGGCCAGCGCGAGATCGAGGCGGCGCTTCATGCCGCCTGAGTAGCCGCCGACCTTGCGGTCCGCGGCGTTCGTGAGGCCCACGCGAGCGAGGAGTTCGACGCCGCGCTTCTCGCTCTCGGCCCTGTCGATGCCGTGCAGCGCGCTCTGGAGCTTCATGTGCTCGCGGCCGGTGAGGAACGGGTCGAGCGCGGACTCCTGCAGGGATGCGCCGATCGCGCGGCGCACCTCCGGTCCCTGGCGGGCGACGTCCAGGCCCGCGACGGTCGCGGTGCCCGACGTCGGGGGGAGCAGGGTCGTGAGCACGAGGACGGTCGTGGACTTGCCTGCGCCGTTGGGGCCGAGGAAGCCGTAGACCTCACCGGGCGCGACGCTCAGGTCGATCCCGTCGACGGCGCGCACGCCGCCCTTGAAGTCGCGCACCAGCTGGCGCACTTCGATGCCGTTGTCCCCGCCTGCGACCTCGCTCATCCGGCAGGTGATAGCAGCGGGAGGACGTCCCCTCCCGCCTTTTCGCCGAGGATGAAACGGTCCGTTGCCAGGTTCCCCGCACAGGCGCGCGAGGGAACGGGAGCGCGCCTCAGTAGGGGTTCTTGGGGGAGCGGTCCTGCGAGAGCGAGTCGTTTGAGGCGGCGATGAGCATCTCGATCGCATCGGCGAGGTGTACGGGTTCGATGTTCGGGTCGCCGCGCTGCACCCTGAGCCTGTGGGCGTGCAGCAGGACCTCGGCGTGGGTGTGGCCGGCGGGCGGCTCGAAACGGTAGGAGGCGAGCTCGATCGTCAGGCCGAGCGGGTCGTTGAAGTAGATCGAGTCCATGAACCCGCGGTCCCTGACGCCGGTGTGGGTGATGCCACGCTCATCCAGGCGCTCGACCGCCTGCAGGAAGCTCGCGCGAGAGAGGGACAGGGCGATGTGGTGCACGCACCCCGCGTCGGTCGGTGTGCGTGCGGGGTCGCCCTCGCGCTCCTCGTTCGTGAAGACGGTGATCAGGCGGCCGTCGCCGGGGTCGAAGTAGAGGTGGCTTTCCGAGGGCCTGTCGAGGTTCGGCTGCTCGAAGATGAAAGGCATCCCGAGCAGGCCCTCCCAGAAGTCGATCGACGTCTGCCGGCCCGCTCCGACGAGCGTGATGTGGTGAAGCCCCTGGCTCTGCAGCTTGCGCATGCGCCTCCGCAACCACCGGCGCCCGGTCCCGGTCGCCGGTTCGTGATTGGCGGGCGGGTTACCGCGCCTGTGCGAGGCATCGTAGAACAGCCCGGCCGCGGCATACTGGTGTCGTGCTGCTTCCGTTCGACGACACAGGGGAGGGGCCCGCGGTCGTGCTCCTGCATGCGGGTATCGCGGACCGCAGGATGTGGGGCGAGCAGCTCGGGCCGCTGGCGGGTGCCGGGCTGCGCGTGATCGCGATGGACATGCCCGGATTCGGGCAGGCTCCGGTCGCCGAGGGCAAGGATGAGCCGTGGCTCGACGTGCTTGAGACGATGGACGCCGCAGGTGTCGACCAGGCAGCGCTCGTCGGCAACTCGCTCGGCGGGGCGATCGCCCAGTGCGTCGCCGTCGTCTCGCCCGAGCGGGTCAGCGCCCTCGCGCTGATCTCCTCTCCCGCACCGGGCATGGAGGCATCACAGGAGCTGAGCGACGCGTGGGAGACCGAGGAGTATGCGGTGGAGGCCGGGGACATCGACGGCGCCATCGAGGCCGTCCTGGATTCCTGGCTGCTTCCCGATGCCCCGCCGGCGGTGCGCGAGCTCGTCGGGGAGATGCAGCGGCGGGCGTTCGACCTGCAGCTCGGCGCACCGGAACCCGAGGAGGTGCCCGACCCGCTCGGCGGCGACGCGCACGTGATCTCCGGGTATGCCGGTCCCGTGCTGATCGCGGTCGGCGAGCACGACATGTCCGACTTCCACGGGGCCGCGGAGAAACTCGGCGGTGCGCTGCCCGAGGCGCGCCGCGAGGTGATCTACGGCGCGGGGCATCTCGCGCCGCTGGAGCAGCCCGAGGCTCTCACGGAGCTGCTCGTGGACTTCCTCCTTTGAGGGCGCACGAGGCCCTCGAGAGATTTCCGGGCGACGTGTCGATTTCGGGGCGGGCCGTTCGACGTCTCAGTAGAGCCGAGACGCAAACCTGATCCAACGACAGGGGCGCCGGAGCGAAATCCACTACAGGAGGGACCAAACGATGCGCTTCATGATGGTCATGATCCCGAACATCCCTGACGAAGCGAACTGGGCGCCGGACCCGGAGGACATCGCCCGGATGGGTATCTACAACGAGGAGCTGACGAAGGCGGGGGTGCTGCTCGCGCTCGACGGCCTGCACCCTGCGTCGAAGGGTGCGCGGGTCGCGTTCTCCGGGGGCAAGCCGAGCATCACCGACGGGCCCTTCACGGAGGCGAAGGAGGTCATCGGCGGCTACTGGATGATCGAGACCCGCTCGAAGGAGGAGGCCGTGGAGTGGGCCTCACGCTGCCCGGGCGCCGACGGCGACGTCATCGAGGTGCGCCAGGTGTACGAGATGAGCGATTTCCCGCAGGAGGTTCAGGACGCCGCCGCCGGCTAGAGAACGAGGGGTGAGGGAGAGCTCCACGGGC
>Ga0182013_10008360_pt1 | contig 11177 bp, 11 predicted proteins | sample 612S2MmetaG_FD_120487 | JGI IMG/M metagenome (GOLD analysis project Ga0182013, IMG submission 120487) | Permafrost microbial communities from Stordalen Mire, Sweden - 612S2M metaG | ecosystem: Environmental > Terrestrial > Soil > Wetlands > Permafrost | place: Sweden: Stordalen | collected...
GCGTCGCTCGAAGCGACCTGCGCCTCGGCCTGGGCGATCGCCGCGCCCTGCGCCTCGATCTGGCGGCCGATGCGGGCGATCGTCGCGTCCTGGGTGGCGATCTTGGCCTTGGCGGCGTCGCCCGCGAGGCGGTAGTCGCCGTCGTCGATGCGCGCCAGCAGATCGCCGGCGCGCACTTTCTGATTGTCAGCGACCGGAACCTCGACGATATGCCCAGCGATCTTGGCCGCGATCACCGACGCGTCGGCGCCGACATAGGCGTCGTCAGTCGACACGAGGAAGCGCCCCTCGACGAACCAGTCGTAGGCCCAGTAGGCGCCGTAACCGAGCGCGGCGATGGCGACGAGCGGCAGGATGAAGCGGCGCGGCGAGCGCGCGCGCTGCGGCGAGGAAGGCGGCGCGGCGCCGGCGGGCGGCTCGGCGGCGTCGCGAGCGAGGGTAGCGAGCTGTCCCGGTTCGCGCATCGGGGCGAGCGCGCCCGGTTCGCGCGCAGGGGCGCGGGCGAGCGGAGCGGTCTGGGCTTGGTCCTGTGACATGGGCGAGGCGCCATTTTCGACCGAACCGTTCGGTCATTGGCTTGACATAGACTAATCCCTTGTCTAAATCAACCCTCGACCGAACCGTTCGGTCAACATTTGATGGACGACATGGCGGACTCAGACTTTCCGGCGGGGACGACGAGCGCGGAAGATGTCGAACACGCCTCGGCCGACGACGGCGTCAAGCGTCGTCAGGTCTTGGAAGGCGCCCGCGAAGTCTTCATGTCCGCGGGTTTCGACGCCGGCAGCATGAACGACATTGCCCGGGCGGCGGGCGTGTCCAAGGGCACGCTCTATGCCTATTTCGACTCCAAGGTCGCTTTGTTCGAGGCGCTGATCCGCGAAGATCGCGCCCACCAGCCCGAACGCAACACCATGTTTCCGGCCGACGAGCCCGATCCGGCGAAAGCGCTGGCGACCTACGGTCGCGCGCTGGTGGCGCACGTCACCGGGTCGGACGCGCTCACGCAGGCCCGCGTGGTCGCCTTCGCCGCGGCGAAGTTCCCGCGCCTCGGCCAGACGTTCTACGAGGCCGGTCCGGAGTTCGGCGTACGCACGCTGAAGGGCCGGCTCGACGCCTTCGTGGCTGCGGGAACGCTTGCGATCGGCGACACGAGGCTGGCGGCGACGCAATTCATCGACCTGTGTCTGGGCGACGTGCTCAAGCGGCTGCTGTTCATGGTCGTCACATCGCTGTCGGAGGAAGAGATCGGTCTTACCGCCGACTCCGCGGTCGACATGTTCATGAAGGCGTATGGCGCGCCGCCGCGCGGCTGAGGATTCGACCACCTTGGGCGCCCGCCTCGCCTTGCCTTCGCGCCGCCGCGTCGATATAGAACGCCCTCGCCGACCGCGGTTTGCTCCCATCGTCTAGCGGTCCAGGACGTCGCCCTCTCACGGCGAAAACTGGGGTTCGATTCCCCATGGGAGCGCCATTTAAATCAACGGCTTACGAGTTTTGGTCGGCGGTTTGTCCAACTTTTGTCCAACATACTGGGGCGCATCGGCGTGGACGGCGCTGGACGGGAAACGCGAGAGAGGATCCGCTCTCCGATCGCGCGCCGCGGACTGCGTGATTCGTGCCGCACATTGCCGAAGGGGCGTCGCCGGTTGACGCGACGCGCGACACGCATCGCGTCGGGGCGCCTTCCACAAGCCGAGCGCGCTCCACGCCGACAATCTCGTGCGTCGGCCGTCGTCGCCGTGGTGGCGCGCGGGTCTTTCGTGACAACATGTCGGGGTTCATCTGTCGGGGTATCGAAATATCTCAAATGTGACTCAAGGATTCTTGCGTGCCGACATCCAAGTCCGGATCGTCCGATTCGGTCGGATTGGCGGCCGAAATCGTGTCCACCGACATCGTCCATAATTCTGTGCCGTGGGCTGACCGACCGGCGCTAGAACAAATGAGAACCTTCAGCGGCAGGACGCCGCATGTTTCGCTCGTCCGCATGACGCGGCGAGATAGAGCTGAGCGCCGCTTCCGAGGCGACCGCCAAAGCGGCCGTCACGTTCTACTCGGCGGCCTTTTTCATTTCCGGGTAGGCGCACTGGGCGGCCTCGGCGCCGGGGCGGCGCATCGGCACGACCTTCGCCTCTTCGAACGATAGCTCGGGCGTACGGCTGATCAAACGGATCGGCATGAAGAAAGCGAAAGTCGCGATCGCGCGCAAGATCGCGATCATCCTCCATTGTATCTGGGTCGATGGAACGAGCTTTGAATGGGGCCAGCCGAAGGCGGTCTGATTTACCTCAATTGGCGCGATCTCCGGCGCACGACGTCGCCGGCGATGTCCCCGTCGGGACGGTGGTTGGGTGACCTTGGTCAATCGGCTGAAGGCGGCTCCGCCGCACTTCGTTGGACACGTTAAGGCGCCCGCCCCGAAAATCATCATGAGGCGCTACGCGACCTCGGAAAGGACCGTGACCCCGACGCCAGGCATCATGACTCGCACGATCAAGAGTTCACTTATGGAGGGGCCACGTCCAGCTCTTCGCCACCGCGTTCGCCGAGCTACGCAACTCCGCCAGCTTCGCTCGGCGAGCGCTTCCGTGTGCGCCTCGACGCTTCTCGGTTGCTATGAAAGCGCTTGACTCTTCCCCGCAATTAAAGGGCCGATTGACAACCCGTATCACGCATCGCCGCCGAGCGTGGCTATTGCGGCTACAACACCCCACCCAAGCATAGGCTCATTGTCTACGTCTCGCGCCGGAGACGGCGCGTCACCGGCGCGAGCAAACACGACTGGCACGCCGCCGGCGGCGGCGCCAGTCAAAATTTCCGCTGATTGCGGACCTGTCTTGGAATCCCTTTGCGCGCCTGCCTCACCGGCGTCATCGCGACCCGCAAACGGTCGCTTGATCAAGGCGCTTGTCGTCCGCCAGAATTGCGGAGCCTTTCCGTGGGAGCTTTGACAGAGATAGAGCGCCGTCCACTGGCTCGGCCGCGATCGAATCCGGGCGAGGGCATTTCCAGCGCCCCAGCGCGACAACGCTGCGACCTCGGGCAAGGGCGCCCGACTGCACAGCGTGTCAGCGGATTTTCAAACGCCGCGCGAATATTCGATCAAAAGTCTTACCGGCGCGACCAGCTTGGCGCCGCCAGGCCGCGTCAAACGAGCGGGAAGGCGGTCGGCTATAGTCAAACGAAGTGTCTGGGCAGTCGTACCGCGCGGACGCAGGAGGCGTCGATCGCCCGGTCGCTGAGGATGAGCGGTGGGTTCGACGCTTCTGGGCAGAGCGTCGGCGCAGCACGATCGCCGACCTCGCTAACGCCTGAAGAAGGGTCAAAAGCGAGGTGGGCAAGCGGGCGCGGCAACATCTGAGGCAGCTGACGAAATGTAGTCATGGGCTCGGTGTCAAGGAGGACGGGGCGGACCGGCTCGGCAGCCCGCCCGAGCTCGCGGCGAAGCTGCGGCAGCCGGGCGGCGATAGTCTGCACGAGCTTCACCATCTGCTGATCGAGCAGGCGAGATAGACCAAGGCCGATCCATTCCCGCCAAGTCGTTGGTCGCCGATTCAGCCGGTTGGCCGGTCAAGCCAAAACCGATCAGCGCCGGCGTGCACTTACATTGAAGTCGTATCACCACTCGGCGCAGGCCACTTGCTGTCGAATGCGTTCGATCGCCATGGTCGTCGTGCAGAATCTCGCGCCGAGGCAGGTAGTGCCTCAGTTTGAAATTGAGGAACGGTATCTCACTGCGATTCTGTCGTTGAAAGTCATTTGTTGATGCGGCCCCATTCGGCAAATTATTCTGGCGACCGGGTTGTTGTGATTGAGTCCGGCCGCCCTGCCGAAGCGGCTATGGAATTATGGCTTCCCGCTAGTCTGTTGCTAGCGCTCGGGGACAGATTTATTTTTCTTTTAATTAGCTGACGAAGTTGATGTGGTTCTTAAGCGAGATGATTTCTCGCTTAGTCATGAAGTCGCGATAGGCAGATCGCGAGTTATGGTCGATCACGTCGTGCCCAAGCGGTTCATTTAATTGCCTATCTTCAATGACTTTTATGTATTCATTTCGTTCGGCATTGCCGATTGAGATTGGCGTGTAGCCATCTCTGAGCAGAATGAGATTCATCAGAAGGCGGGCAGTGCGGCCATTCCCGTCAATAAACGGGTGGATCGTGACAAGTCTGTAGTGGCCTTCGAACGCATCGAGCGGGCCATTCGCGATAGCAAGGTCATTGCCAAAGTCAGCCATTAGAGCTGGAATTTTGTGCGGCGGAGGAAGGATGACTGCCGACCCCGCGATACGGCGCGGTACGTCGGCGTAATCGCCGGCGTCGTGAATGCGAGTTCGGAGCATGGCGATGCGATGGAGATCGCGGATTGTATTCTCTCCGAGCGGAGCTTTTTTATGTGCGAGGCGTCGCACGAGTTGAAGGGCTTCGTAGTGGTCTTGTATTGCAAGATGCTCGGCGATCGATTTGCCGCCGACTGTGATGCCCTTTTCGATCAGCATGGCGGTTTCGCCATGCGTTAGCGTGTTGCCCTCTATGGCGTTTGAGGTCCACGTTAGCATGACGTCGTCGGGGTGCGTCAGTCCTTCTAATGCTTTTGCGTGGTGGACACGCAGCTGATCGAGTCGCAACTTTAGGGCGGCCATCACCTCTAGCGGTGTTTTCGTCTGTGGCATGGTAATCTCTATTGAGGCTTGGTGAGCTTTAATGGATAGATCACCAAATTAGCCTGCGACGTTATCTCTGTGGGCCGCTACTTGGACGCGATGGGCCGAGTTGGATGAGGTATTCTGGTCTTTTAATGATCTGTGCGACCGCGTTGAGGGCGGCGTTTTGTAAGCCTTTTGGCGCCATCTTTGGAATTATGCCGCGCGTTGGTGTGTCTAAGCTGGGAAAGAATGATTTGCTGATTGGGAGATATCCAATTCGCCTTGCGTCTATAGTAAATGGACGCTGCCCGAGAGTGGCGGCAAATTCAGCGTAAATAGGAATAACTCCGATCGGCGGCCGTTCGGTTTTACGCCAGGGCTGCGAACTTGTGTAGATACAAATTGCGACAAATTCGTCTTTGCTGTTTATGCGAACGTCTGCGACGTAAACGATATGGGGTTCAGGCCCGGGGCTTAACGGTTTGTCGTCGTATGGAAAATTGCACCATATGAATTGACCCGGTCTGACTGGTGCCGTGGTTTGCGCCATTGGTCTAGCGACCACTGTTGTCTAGGACAGCGTCGAAGACGGCGCTTCTCCGATTGAATTCATGTTCGGTGTCTTCAGGAAATCGCACTGATTTGAAGTCACGGACATCCTCTGATGCAAAGACGGTCAGTTCGGGCTGGCCCGATCCTTCGGCGTCGCGTTTTAGCAACAATTCAATGTAATTTGTCAAAGAGCGGTGATCGCTGTCCGCTTTGGACTTTGCGACTTCGAGGATCTTGGGATCGAGACGGATGGTGACGGATTGGCGCATTGGATTCTCCATTCGTAAGCGAATGTATGTCATTGCGCTTGCGTTTTCAAGGGAAACCGGCCGCTTCCTTTCGAAAGCCGTGAATCACGGGGCGGCCGCTCATTCCGACACTCTTGTGGGTCCGGACTTTATCATGGCGGCCGTGACGCGCTTGGTCTCGGTACTCCTGATGATCTCGATCACGCCGGCAGTCGTCAGGCCACGGGATATGCCGAAGGCGATGTCGTGCAAGCGGATCATGCTGCGCCAGACGACCATGTTGCCGGGAGGCGGATCGTGGTTGCGGGCGAGATAGCTGCCGAGCATGGTGATTTGCGGCAGGTAAGCGGCGAGCGTACGCCGTTGGAGGCGCGCCATTCGCTACGAGGAATCACATCTGAGCCATCGACATTCGCCTCTACGCGAGGTCGCGGAGCACCTTACAAACGGCTCTCCTTAAGCGGCGAATAGCGCCTCTATTCGCCGCACACATTGCGGTGAATGTAATTGCTTTGGCGGCGAATAGCGGGCATAATCGCCGCAAGAAGTGCGGTGAATGCCAACCTACATCCATGAACGCGGCGACTGGCCGCAATTCCGCTGGAGCGAGGAGAAGATCGCGCCGCAGCTCTTGCGCGTGCGCTATCACCAAGGACGCTTGATTGGCCACATGGAAGGGCTTGGATTCCAATTCAAGGCCGAGGCCGTTCTTCAGATCCTCACTGAAGACGTCATCAAATCGAACGAGATCGAAGGCGAGATCCTCGACCGCGCGCAGGTGCGCTCGTCGATCGCGCGCCGCCTCGGCATGGACATCGGCGCGCTGCTGCCCGCCGATCGCAATGTCGAAGGCGTCGTCGAGATGATGCTTGACGCCACGCAGGAATATGCCGCGCCACTCACTGCCGAGAGGCTCTTCGCCTGGCATGCGGCCCTCTTCCCGACCGGGCGCAGCGGCATGACAAAAATCGCCGTCGGCCGCTGGCGCGACGACAAGCCCGAACCAATGCAAGTCGTCTCCGGTCCGATGGGGCGCGAGCAAATCCATTATCGGGCTCTCGCCGCCAAGGTGGTGCGCGGGCAGATGCAGAGCTTTCTAAAATGGTTCAACGCCAAGCCGACCAGCGACGAAGTTCTGAAGGCTGCGATCGCCCACCTTTGGTTTGTCACGATCCACCCGTTTGACGACGGCAACGGACGCGTCGCACGCGCCGTCGCCGACATGGCGCTTGCGCGCTCGGAGGACAGCGCGCGGCGCTTCTACAGCATGTCGACCCAGATACGATTGGAGCGCAAAACCTATTACGACATTCTCGAAGCGACGCAGAAAGACGAACTCGACATCACGTCCTGGCTGAATTGGTTTCTCGGTTGCCTCGACCGCGCCTTCACCCGAGCCGAAGAAACTCTTGCCGCCGTTCTCAAGAAGGCGCGTTTCTGGGACCGCTACGCGACCGCGAAATTCAACGTTCGTCAGCGCGACATGATCAATCACCTACTCAACGGGTTCGTCGGCAATCTGACTTCGTCCAAATGGGCGAAGATCGCAAAATGCTCGCAGGACACGGCGCTTCGCGACATCGACGATCTCGTCAAGCGCGGCATCCTCGTCAAAGACACCGCCGGCGGGCGCAGCACCCGCTATTTACTCGTCGAGGAAATCTGATGGCGTGTCGCGTCAGAGGAAGCGCTGCCAAAGGAACTGCCGCCCAAGAGCACGGCGCATCATAATTTCGCGCTGTGGGACTGTTCACATTCTGATCTGTTGGTCTGGCCATTGTGCATGCGCAACCGCCCGTGTGCGAACTTCCGCGTAGGCGATACCGCCCTTGGCGCCGCCCAATTTGCCACGTGCGACGGCCGCAGAGTCCTTCCCCTGTTCCTCTGGTGCGAGCGCGCGGTCGCTCGCTTAGCCCGTCGCGATATCAACCATGCGCTTCGCCCATTGGCTCAGATCGCGCGGGCGCTTGGGAGTCTTAGGCATATCGGTCGTCCGCGTGCTCTTTTAGCCATTTAGCCGCTTCCTTGGCGACCCACTCCTTCGCCTCCTCCTCGGTATTGAAGCCTCCGAGTTGCAAGGGCGGCCTGTCAAAGTAGACAACTTGCACATACCAGCCCCGCCCTGACCTCATCTCGGTCGGTCGGAATTCAATTGTTGGTTTTGGTTGGGTCATGATCGCATTGTGCGACAAAGGCATCACGGTCGCCAGATCGATCTTTGCCGCCACATTCAAACTGGCGCGCTACCAAAAGCGGGACGTCTTGATTCTACCATCCGTAACAAATGCAATGCGTTGCGACGCCCGTCGGCGTAGCGACGCCGCGCCGGGTCCTAAACGCGAGTTGTCGCGGCGCAAAGAATTGCGGCGAGTGAGAAGGCGAGAACACCGCCATGGCGCGCCGAAACTTCATCGAACGGATCACGCTTGACGCTGCACTGGCTTGGATCGACGCCGCGCCGGCGCGCGGAACGGTCGAAGAGGCGGCGCTTACGGCAGCGCTGGGGCGCGTTCTCGCGGAACCTGTCACTTTCGGCGTCGATCGCCCTCCGTTCGACCTCCCCTTGATTGACGGCTACCCTTTGCAAGCCGACGCAACGCTCGGCGCAAGCGACTCCAATCCTCTGTCGCTGCCGCTCGCCCCTCCCGGTGAGGCCGCTGCCACCCACTTCGCTGCCGCGTGCCGCGCGGGCGCGCCGCTGCCCCCTGGCGCCGACGCGGTGCTGCCGATCGACGCGGTCGAAGCGAGCGCAGGAATGGTGGAGGTCAGCGAGCCGGCGCCTGGGCCTGTCGGAGCGGCGGGCCAGTTTTATCGTCGGCGCCGATCGCAAGAAGATCCGCTGCCGGTCCCGTCGGCCTGCGGAGACCGAACTGCGGACGCGGCTGCGCGATCTTCGACGTAGCCGCATTCGCCGCAGCGCGCCGTCGCCGTGCGCTCCATGCGCTCCATCGTCCTCGCCCCTTTGCCGTCGCGGGGATTACACGATCGCATCGCTAGTTTTTGAGCCCACATAATCACCGTGTGCTCGTGACGGGCGCGAGAAGGCTAGCGTAACGCCCTTCACGCTCTCGACCCCAAGCGCCTGGCCCTGCTCCGCTTGGCCAATGGTCGCGATGTGGTTGGCGCGGACGTTGCGCCGGTTGGCGAGATCGCTCGTCTTAAGCCGGCGCGGGGCGAAAAGCGCGGTCGGCGCGCCTGGGTCGGGCAACAGGATCTCTCGGCGACCGCCTGCGAAATCTCTATGGCGCCGCGCGCTTCGATCCATTGTTTGGCGGCCTACGTCGCTCGGCGCAGCGGCTTTGTCGGCCTTGACGGCGCGAACCGCCGCTGGATGGCGCATCCGCCCGAGACGAACGCTTTGCCGGCGAACCCGTATGACCCGCGCGCCTGGCCCGGGTTGGAGACCGCCCTGACCCGCCTGGACGCCGGTGGACGCCGGTGGACGCCCCTGGACGCCGCTGGACGCCGTTGGTGATCCCTGCAAACTGCCCGAGGCGGGGCTCGCACGGCGTCGATCGGAGCCAAGCACTTGATTTAATTAGCGTTCTAAAAGACGCCAGAACGTTGTTTTCGCCGTTGGAGTGCGAACGCATGTTCCACAGGCGTCCATCTGCGTCCATATAAGCCATTGCAAATAAATGATCATGCCATTTACTGTTCGTCCTTGTCCAACCGTGCTCGCGAGCGTACATTGGACAAAAGTTGGACAAAGACGCCGCCCCGCGCCGGGTCGGACACGGCCGTCAAGCGGACCGAAGATGGACAAGGCGCATGCCGACAGGAGCCTTCCGTCATGGCCAAGCTCGTCAAAGATAGCCGCTTCGACAGCCGCGCCGCGCGCGCTCGACTGAAGCCGTCCGGCAAGCCCTATTTTCGACCGCTCGAACTCAACCTGCACCTCGGCTATCGCAAGGGCAGGCACGGCGGGAAGTGGATCAGCCGTCGCTATGTCGGCGATCGGAAGTACCTCGTCGAGACGATCGGCGCCGCCGACGATTTCGCCGACGCGGACGGCCTCGAGACCCTGACGTTCTATCAAGCGCAGGCCGAGGCGCGCGAACGGGCGCGCGCCGCCGCGGAGGAGGCGCGGATCGCGCGCCTCGGTCCCGTCATCACCGTCCGATCGGCGATCGAAGACTATCTGAGGGCGCGTGAACGACGCGAAGCCAAGAACCTTAGCGGCGTCGGCCTGAAGCGGGACGCGCGCTCCCGGCTGACCAAGCACGTCCTCGGCGCCGAAGGTCTTGACGATCGGCTCGCCCAAGAGCGCCGCCGCCTCGCTGAAACGCCGCTCGCCGCGCTGACGACGGACGACCTGGCGAAATGGCGCGAAAGTCTCAATATGGCCGCCAGCTCGGCGCAGCGCACCGCGAGCGACCTCAAGGCTGCGCTCAACGCCGTCGCCAGACGCGCCAAATCGCAACTGCCGCCGACGATCCGCGACACGATCAGGGACGGACTGGCGACGGTTCAGGCCGCCGTCGCCGTCGCGCGACCGGCGCAGATCCTCCAAGACGGCGAGGTGCGCGCGATCGTCAAGGCGGCTTGGGAGGTCGACGCCGCCGACGAATGGGACGGCGATCTCGGGCGCATGGTCCTTGTCCTGGCCGCCACCGGCGCGCGATTTAGCCAAGCCGCCCGGATGACCGTCGCCGACCTGCAGGCCGCGCAACTGCGCTTGATGATCCCGGTGAGCCGCAAGGGCAGGGGCGAGAAGACGTCGACCCATACCGGCGTCCGGGTCGGCGACGACGTTCTCATCGCCCTGAGGGAGGCGACGGTCGGCGGCCAGGCTTCGCAGCCGTTGTTGCTTCGCCCGCGATGGCGCCGCATCGCCGGCGCGCGCTGGGAGAAGGGCGAGCGCGGCCCTTGGCGCTCCGCCGCCGAGCTGACGCGTCCTTGGGCGGCGATCGTCGCCAGGGCGGGACTGGCGGCGGGGACAATTCCCTATGCGCTGCGCCACAGTTCGATCGTTCGCGGCCTTCGCGCCGGCTTGCCGGTCCGCCTAGTCGCCGCGCTGCACGACACGAGCTCGGCGATGATCGAACGCCATTATGCCGCGTTCATCATCGATGCGATGAGCGAGCTGGCGGCCCGCGCGGTCATTCCGCTGACGTCAGGGCCCGCGACCGAGCCGCCGATCGCAACGGCGAGGCCGTAGGGCTGAGCGTCGCCGCGCATCGACGATCGCACGACGTCGTCGTACAATTTGCTCAGGCCCATCTCTGGAGAGCGACCGTGCCCGCCGCCAACGAAGCCATCGCCGTGTTGGCCCGCCAAGCGCGGGCCGAGTTCGGCGTGGCGGTGTTCTGGAGCATTCCGCTTCTGCCCGAACCCGCCGATGACGCGCGCAATGTCGGCCGCCAGCTCGCCAAGCACGGCGGCATGGCCGGCCTGCGCCTTGCCGCCCAAATTGAACGCACGCTCCTCGCCGCCGAAGAACGGTCGTGGCGCTAACCGACTTTCAGCGCGAACTGCTCGCCGTTTTGGCGAAAGGCCGCAATCCCAATAGCCACTTCGCCGGCGGGGCGACGCTCAACCGCAACAATCCGCGCTTGTCCGACGATTTCGCCATCTTTGCCGACGACGCCGCCATCCTCATCCAATCGGTATCAGACGATCTGAACCCGCATACACCGGATAGTGCATTGATTTCTGGCATTTGTGTCGCGATTCAGCTATTATAATCAGCATCTTAAGCTGGATTGGAAGCTGATGTCATGGCGAAC
>Ga0182013_10008362_pt1 | contig 11174 bp, 14 predicted proteins | sample 612S2MmetaG_FD_120487 | JGI IMG/M metagenome (GOLD analysis project Ga0182013, IMG submission 120487) | Permafrost microbial communities from Stordalen Mire, Sweden - 612S2M metaG | ecosystem: Environmental > Terrestrial > Soil > Wetlands > Permafrost | place: Sweden: Stordalen | collected...
TCCCTAATCCCTATTCCCTGTTCTTCGTTCTCCCCCGTGCCGTATCCTAACCAGGAGGAATGAGCCCCATGACGTTGCTCGACGCTCCCAAGTTTGACGAAGTCCGCGACCGCCGCAATCGATTGATTCTCTCCGGCTCGGCAGGTTTCGTGTTTGTTCTGCTCGTGACCTGGTGGCTTTTCTCCGCCCGGCCCGTCGACTGGCCCTGGAACTGGAATACCCACATGCTCGGCCGCATGGCCGTCAACAACTTCCTCGGCGCCGTCGAGCAGAACGACCTCCAGAAGGCCTACGGTATCTGGCTCCACGACACCGACTGGCAGCAGCATCAGGCCCAGCTGCCCACTTCCTATTCCTTTTCGCGCTTCCAGCAGGATTGGAGCCGCACCAGCCCCGACAACGAATACGGCGTCATCCAAAGCCACAAGATTGCCGCGGCGCGTGTGTATGGAAACGTGCTGCTGGTCGCCGTACTCATCAACGGCCGAAAGAGCGGCGCTCTAAACCTGACCTACGACCCCAGAACGCACACCCTCAACTTCTCCCCCCCCGGCGAAGAACTCTACCTCGGCCCGTAGCTCTACCGGAGGGAGGCGGGGGTTTCAACCCCCGCACAAGACCAAAAACATCACCGCCGGCTTTAGCCGCGGAGGGATGCCTTTCGTCCGCCTTACTGAAGACCCGCGTTCGTCAGCAGTCTGCGTGGGGCCTCTGGCCCAAGTTGCAGCCCACCCGCCTCGCCGCCGCCGAAACTTCCAGCCTCTGACCACCCCATCTCCCCCTCGTTCGCATCGAACAAGGCAGGAGAACAAAATGCCTCAAAGCACCCACGATCGAGCCGCGGAACTGCACAACCTGCCAGACCACGCTCACGCCTCTGCTGCGGTCGCACACGAAAAAGCAGACCACCTGACAGCCCACGAACTCACCAGAAAGGCGTTAGAGGACTCGCAGAACGCCCACAAGCGCTCGGAACATCTTGCCGAAGCAGCAGAAAAATCCTCAACATCCTAAGCCGCAAAAGGCACGATTCGTGAGCTCAAGGATCACGAGGCCGAAGGCGCAGGCGCAAGTTCCGCCAGCGTCTTCTCCAGGCTCGCCGCGTCTTCCACGTTCAGCGATTTCAACGCCGGATCAATCTGCTTGAGCAACCCGCAAAGCACCTTCCCCGGGCCCACTTCAACAAACAACTCTGCACCCGCTCCCTTCAGTGCCTGCATGCAATCCACCCAGCGCACCGCGCCCGTCACCTGGTGGATCAGTGCGTCCTTCGCCGCTTCGGCCGTCGTCACCAGGCCGCCCGTCACGTTCGCCGCAACAGGAATCCCCGGATCGGCGAGCGCCAGCGCCGCCAGCACCCGCGCCACCTCTTCCTGCGCCGGTTGCATCAAGGCGCAGTGGAAGGGTGCGCTTACCGGAAGCATCACGGCGCGCCGCGCGCCTTTGGCCTTGGCCAGCGCCGACGCCTTTTCGACAGCCGCCAACGCTCCGGAGATGACAGTCTGGCCCGGCGAATTGAAGTTCGCCGCCTGCACGATCAGGCCAGTCTCTTCAGCAGCCTCCTTGCAGACCTCAACCACCACCGCCGGATCAAGCGACAACACCGCCGCCATCGCGCCCTCCCCGGCCGGAACTGCGATCTGCATGGCCCGTCCGCGTGCCTTCACCGACCGAACCGCGTCGGCAAAGCTCAGTGTCCCGGCAGCCACATGCGCTGACCATTCTCCCAGCGAATGTCCGGCAGCCAGCGCGGGCCGAACGCCATGCTCCGCCAGCACGCGGGCCACGGCCACGCTCACCGTCAGAATCGCCGGCTGCGTATTTTCCGTCAGCCGAAGATCCGCTTCAGGACCCTCGAAACATAGCTTGGAAAGTGGAAATCCGAGCGCCTCGTCGGCCTCGTTAAATGTCTGTGCGGCAACAGGAAATCGCTCAGCCAGCTCGCGGCCCATGCCAACCGCCTGCGAACCCTGGCCCGGAAACAAAAACGCAATTTTAAGTGTCATTTCACATTAATTTTATCGCGTCGGAGCCGGAGTTTCTTGGCCGTAATGACTCTGTCATCCTCTCCTGGAGCCCGTCATAAAGCCTGAAGTCATTTTGGTGCGACGGCGCCCAATAGACTGGAGCGCACATCCTTGATCGAGATCATCAGTCTCCGCTCCATGCCAGGGCAATCGCAGAAGCCATAGTCCCTGTAGAACGCCACCATCTTGTCGTCGATGGCATCGACGAGGATCGCAGCGAGACCGCCGATTTCAGATGCTTCCACCGTACGGAGAAATGCATCCTTAAGCAGCGAGGTTCCCACCCCTCGACCCTGTAACTTTTTGTCCACCGCGAAACGCGCAAACAGCATCACCGGTACGCGATAGTTCCCAGGCATTGCCTCTCGCACAACTGTGGCCGCATCTTCCTGCCTGACCGAGCTGAAAACCAGCGAGTAATAACCCATCACCAAGTTGTCGTGATGCACCACGTAGGTCTGGGACGAATCGGCGCGCTGGTTTACCAGAGCATACTTGCGAATAAAAAGGTCCAGCGAGTTCTTGCCGCATTTGAAGTCGGCAACTTGGTGATGAGCAGCGAGCTTTTCAACCAGCGAGATCTCGAGCGGCGAACCCATTTGTTTACCCCTTCAGATTGCGGCGCAAAGAAAGCGAATCACTTCAACCCTGTCTAGTATAGGAACTCCCGCGTTCACCCCTTCCGGCTTGTAGATCCCCTTGCAGATTCGCTTGAGTCCGGCATCCATCTCCGCTCATAACGATCTCATTCGGTGATAGTTACAGAGACATTGCCCCAGAAACTATCTTTAATTCCAGATTCGTCATACAATGTATGTACGGAGCGTGTCCCATGGCAACTTCAGCACGTCCTCTAAAATCTCGACGGATCAACGCACGGCTATCCGACGCCGAAGAGGCGCTTCTGCGCAAGGGTGCCCTCCGCAAGGGACAAACCGTGACTGAGTTCGTTGTGCAGAGTGCTTGCGCCGTTGCTGAGATTGAATTGGCCGAACAGAAGGAATTTGCGCTTCCTCCCGCGCAGTGGCAAGCCTTTCTCGCCGCACTCGATAGGCCTACTGAATTCAATCCGGCTCTGCGCCGTTTGCTGACGGAGCCAAGCGCCATCGAACTGGCGAACAGGAAGTAGATCGAGAGACTCGATCCTCAACACACGCCACTCAGTTCCACCGCTTCTTGTCGTCCGGATCGTCCAGTTGCCGCCCATTGCCGTCGAATCGCACCGTCCGCCCCTGCGACTTCATGTAGACCTCGAACTTGCGCGCCGCGCGCCGCCGCTTCCAGCGATAGTAGCCGTTGCGCAGTCCATACCAGCGCTCACTCACAAGGAACGAAATCCCGCGCCGCGGCGCCATCCGCACATAAAGCCATCCCGCCAGCGCCCCGCCCAGTTGCGCAAAGGCATACATCCTCTGCTCCCCAAAAAGCATGGCGATCGAGATCAACGCGTAAATCGCCACCATATAGCGCGCCTTGATGCCAATGGTAAAAAACAGCAGAAACTCCGTATCGCCATAAAGCGCCCCGATCGCCGCCAGCAGCCCAAAGATGCCCCCGAAGCACCCGTAAAGCGCAACCACCGGAAGCGTATAACCCAGGGTGCCGCTGCAGGCATAGATCACCGTTGCAGCCAGCACCGTTCCCAGCACGGATACGGCATAGAGCCCGTTGATCCAGGCCGAGCTGTGCAACTGCTCAAGGAACCCGCAGAGAAACCACAGCGAAAGCAGCTCAAACAGCGTGCCGACAATCCCAACATGGATGAAACTGTAGGTAAATGGCTGCCACAAAAAACCATGCACGAACGACGAGGGTTCGAAGGTCAGCAACGCATAGAGGCTCCCCGCCAACTCCTTTGACAGCAACTGTGCCAGTTCAAAGGCAAAGAATGTCGCCAGGTTCACGAAAACCAGGGTGCGCGTGGCGCCCTTGAATTCGGGAAAGGAGAACGGGCTGGAACTCATCCTCGGCATCGTCCTATTCAGGGTATACGGTCTGGCAGGCCGGTGTCATGGCAAGGAATAGGGGTTGCCGCCGGATCTGGTTACCCTTGAAGACTTCCGTCGAGGCCTGGAGATCCATTCGCCCCGGCTCCCAATCTGTCCCCATTTCTGAAAGTGTGGAATATGCACCAAACCTTAGAGTGTGTTGACCGTCTCTCCTAAGCGCAGAGTTAAATCGCCTTGACGGCAAAGCGGTATCGCCGGATGAGGCTCATTGGTGTATCCTCCGCCGAGGAGATTGCGCCTGCGCCTCTTGACCTGAGGCCGGGTTCTCCCTAAAACTAGCGGTGATGCACCGCGATTTGCCTTGAACTTACAACGCGAATTACTTCAGAAAGCGAGGATGCTGCCATGCCCAGCTGCCCGGAATGCGAGAATGAACTAGACATTGAATTGGACGAGGTCGAAGAAGGTGACGTTGTTGCCTGCGACGAATGTGGCTCGGAGTACGAGGTGGTCGGCGTTGAACCACTCGAGTTGGCGCGCGTTGACGACGATCTCGACGAAGATGACGAGCTTTACCAAGAGGAAGAGGAGGAAGAGTGAAGATTGATCGCACAATCCTGCTGGCAGCGGTGGCCTTTGCCGCGCTGGCCGCAGGAGTGGTTTCCCCCGGGTCACGGGATGCGCTGATTGCCCCGTCCGGCGTCCAGGCGCAGAACCTGGGGCAGCGAGTAGTGTCGGGTGCCGTGCTCAACGACGCCTCCGAACCCGTTGTCGGTGCGACCGTCTTCCTCAGAAACGAGAAGACCAAGGCCATTCGCAGCTATACCTCAACCAATATGGGACATTTCTACTTTGCCCAGGTGAACATGGCGGAAGACTACGACCTGTGGGCCGAAAAAGACGGCAAAAAGAGCCCCACCAAGACAGTCAGTTCCTGGGACTCACGCAAAGAGTACGTTAACGATCTAAAGCTGAAATAGCCCTTTAGAGCGCGTTACGTCCGGAGATAAACCGCCGCCGGATCATCTCCTCTCGCAACCAGATCCCGTGCCCCATCCATGCTGTCATTCTGAGCGAAGCCGAAGAACCTGCTTCTTGAAATTCCATAGCATGGGTGGGATACGACGAAGCCCAACCGGCTCGTTCACCCTGCCGGAACCAGGCCCTACCCATCCAGCTTCTTCGCCACCAGCTCATTCAGCAACGCCGGATTCGCCTGCCCCTTCGACGCCTTCATCACCTGACCCACAAAGAATCCAGCCATCGTCTTCTTCCCCGCGCGGTACTGCTCCACCTGTTTGGGATTCGCCGCAATCACCTCGTCAATCAGCTTTTCAATCGCCGACGCATCCGTAATCTGCTCCGGCTTTTCCCGCTCGTAAACAGTTCCGAAGTCTTCGCCCTTTTCAAACGCCACATCGAAAAGCTGCTTCAGTTGCTTCGAGCTGATCTTCCCCTCGTCCAGCAAATCGGCTGCCTGCACAATGCCCGCCATCGACACCGGCGATTGATCCTGCTCCAGCCCCAGCGCATTCAAACGCCCGCCAATCTCGCTCAGCAGCAGATTCGCGACCCGCCGAGGATTCTTCGCGCCTTTCGCGGCCGCTTCAAACCGGTCTGCGAATTCGCGCGAAGCCGTCAGCGTCTGCGCGTCTTTCGGACTCAACTCGTATTCAGCCACCATGCGCGCGCGCCGCGCCTCCGGCAACTCCGGCAGCTTCTTCTTCGCCTCCGCCAAAAAATCCGCCGACACAAGCAGCGGCGGCAAATCCGGCTCTGGAAAATAGCGATAGTCGTGTGCCTGCTCCTTTGACCGCATGGAGTAGGTGCGCCCCTCGTTCGCATCCCAAAGCCGCGTCTCCTGCCGGATGCTCCCGCCCCCCTCGATCACCTCAATCTGCCGCTCGATCTCATACTCCAGCGCCGCCCGCACAAAGCGGAAGCTGTTCACGTTCTTCACTTCAACCTTCGCGCCAAACTTCTCCTGGCCTCGCGGACGAACGCTCACATTCGCATCGCAGCGCAGCGAGCCCTCTTCCATGTTGCAGTCCGAAACTTCCGTGTAGAGCAGAATCTCCTTCATCCGCGTCAGGTACTCGAACGCTTCGTCCGGCGTGCGGATGTCAGGCTCGCTCACAATCTCGGCCAAGGGCGTCCCGCAGCGGTTCAGGTCGAGATACGTGCGCGTAGCCGAGTCCTTGAACCCGTCGTGGATGCTTTTGCCCGCGTCTTCTTCCATATGCAACCGCGTAATGCCGATCCGCTTGGTCGTGCCGCCCGCTGCGGGTACGTCGATCCACCCGTGCTCCGCAATCGGCTTGTCGAACTGCGAAATCTGGTAGCCCTTCGGCAGATCGGGATAGAAATAATTCTTGCGCGCAAAAATCGACCGCTCCCGCACCTCGCAGTTCAGAGCCAGCGAAGCCAGCGTCGCAAACTCCACGGCCTTCGCGTTCAGCACTGGCAGCGCGCCCGGCAGCCCCAGGCACACCGGGCAGATATTCGTGTTGGGCGCGGATCCAAAGTGATTGGCGCATCCGCAAAACGCCTTCGTCGCGGTTAGCAGTTGCACATGCACTTCGAGCCCAATCACGGGCTCATACTTGGCCAGAACTTCAGCGGACAATCCAGCAGCGGCAGGCATATTTGAATTTTATCGCGGGCAGACCCTGACGGCCGAGTTGCGAGACCAGCTCAGCGTCGGGTCTCGCAGCTCTTGCCCTGCATCACTCAAACCGATACAGCGTAACCTTCTCAATCCGCTCCTGGCGCGGATCGAAGCGCCAGCTGGCCCCCTGCGCATTTTCGTCGCCGTTCAGCCGTCGGCCCGGAACCCACTTGCCGTCGGCGAACGTGCCTTCGTCTATCGCGCCCAGCCCCACGTGCTGCCCGGTTTCGGGGCGCTCCTTGAAGGTCACCTTGAATCCTTTTCCAGCTCCCAGGAAGGCATCTTTGCCGTCCGCCATAATCAGGCCAAAGCCGCTCTCAGCTTGGCCGCCGAATATTTCGTCAAGGCTCACGTGCAGTGTGTAGCCGTTCATCGTAAAGTCCACGGAACTCCGATCGTGGTCCAGAACAAAGCCGTGCACGTCGCCCTTGCTCTGGTGCTCGGCGAGCAGCGGCGCCAGGCTGGCGATCACGCTGTAGCTCTCGCCCAGCGGGTCTTTGTCACTGGCTTCCGATTCGATGGCGAACGGCGAAAATCCAAATCCTGCTTCTTCGCCCAGGGCATAAAACACGTTGGCCGCACCGGCCGCTCCGCCGCGTGTCTCCGGCATGTAGAGCGGATTGCCATCGCGGTGATAGCGCCTGCACCACTCTTCAAAATTCGCTGAATAGAGATCGGGCGCGTAGAAATCCAGGCCTGTTCCCGCAGCCTTCCACACGTCAAGAGCGCGCGGCTCCGGCCCTCCGCTCGGATACTCGCCCGGCGGCGTGGTATCGCCTGCGAGCCAGGTGTTCACATACATGGGAATGTTGTATTCCACCTTGCCGGCCGCCGCGACCGCATGAATAAACCGCGCGTAATTCCAGGCCATGAAGATCTCGTCCGCCCGCTCGCTGTCGCCAAAGATCTCCGTCCATGTGCCCGCGGTCTTGTCGCCGTTGTCATCCCACAACTGTTTCAGGTCGGGATAAAGCGAGTCCCGATGCGTCTCGAGATACTGCGTCAACTGCGTTGGAACCGCCCCGGCAAAGGCCTTGTTCGCGGCCTCAGAGTGATCGCGCGAGTCACCCAGCACGCCGACTTCGTTCTCCACCTGCATCATCACCACGGTGTGGTCGCGCGCGTCCGTCTCTTTGATGTGCTTCATCAGCGCTGCAAACGCGTGCGCATCTGCTTCCTGCGTTGCCGCCGACTGCGGACTCAGAATCTCAACCGGGTTGCCGTGCTCTACCACCCGCGGAAAACGCCGCGCATCCTGCTTCACCCACACAGGCTCGTAGCTTGAAAGCCCGTTCTTCCACGAGGCCAGCCACAGGAAAACGATCTTCTCGTTTTCTTGCCGCGCCTGGTCGATCAGCCCGTCGACCAGCGTGAAGTCGAAGCTGCCTTCTTTTGGCTCGATCAGCTCCCAACTGAGCGGCGTCACCACGGAATTCAGGCCCATCGCTCTCAGCTTGCCCCAGATCGGCTTCATATATTCCAGGCTCGACGAGGAGGAGTTGTGCAACTCTCCGGACAACATCAGGTAGGGCTTCCCGTCCACGATCAACTGGGTTGCGGCGCCTCTCTTTTCCAGATGCGGAGCCGCGGTCGTCTGGGCCGAAAGCACAACGGTTTCAAGGCCAACAAACAGCAGAAGGATTGGCAGCGTACGGATTAGGTTTCTCATAACGACAGGGAGTTTAGCACAAACAATTCACGCCGGCCCGGATACAAGGGAGTTCCCGTTTTGGCCCTCGTTGTCAATTCCGTCCCAAGGCGTCTCTCTTTCGCCGCACCTTCGGCCAACCCAATGGCCCTCCCGCTCAAATTGGACATAATGTTGAACTGTGGCCGTCCTCTCCGTCGATCTCGCCTTCCGCCGCTGGTCCGATGTAGGCATCGTTGTGCTCGATCGTCCCCATCCCGCTCCAACCTCAACCGCAGGTAATGCCGCCCGAAACCCCATCGCCTGCCACATCATTCCCTCCACCGCCGCCGGCCAGAGCGACGGTCCCATCGACGCCAATATTCTTGCCGGACGATTGAATCATCTCTGCGCCACGCGCGGCATCCGCCTCATCATGCTCGATGGCCCGCAGGCCTGGAAGTCGCGGACAAACGGCTTTGAGCACGCGCGGGTCAGCGAGCGGCAACTCAACACCGCCGCCAAAACCGGCCTGCCCGGCATTGTCAAACCCATCACGTACCGCCCCTTCGCCGAGTTCTGCCTCGATGTCTACGACGCACTCTGCCGCCGTGGATGGCGTCGCATGGATACCAGCGACCGCTCCGCCGCTTCGCCCAATGCCCGCCTTGACAGGGTGCTCGTCGAGAGCTATCCCTATGCGGCCTGGAAGTCCCTCGGCCTTCCGCCGCTGCCCTCCAAGCGCCGCGCCAAGGTCAGCGATTTGGCCTGCGCCTACAGCGCATTGCGCTCTCTCGTTCCCTTCACCACCGATCGCCCGCCCAACCACGACCAGTTGCAGGCCATCGTCGCCGGGCTGCCCGGCTTGGCGCTCGACGAGCGCAACTCCGCAGCCGTGCGCATCGTCGGAAACCCCCCGCGCCGCGAAGACGGTCATTGGCGCGAAGGCTTCATCGTGCTCCCTCTGCCCCCACACCCGCCAGTTGAACTCCACTGGCTCGACTAGCCTGATATCCCGCCAATCCTCTATTGCTCTCCTGACGATTCGTGCTCCCAGACCCGCACCATCAGATCCCCGCCTTCATGCCGGAAGCCGACCGCAAGCGTGCTTTCGGTCCGTTGCGACTCGCACACGCGCTCCGGCTCAATCATTGACGTAGGCACGGTCATCGAGCAGGGGCGGGGCAGGGAAGACTTGATGACCCCGGCAATCATGTTGGTAATTTCGCGCGTTGCATCCAGCGTGTCGGCCTCGGCCACTGCGTCTTCAGGCTGCATCAGCATGGCTGCGGTGGCAACATGGGCCAGTTTTTCGTCGATGCGCACCTCGATGCGCCCCTGCCAAACACCGGAGAGTTCAACGCTGCCCAGCAAATGACGCGTGCCCACGCAGAAAATCTCCGCCATGGGAACCGGCTCGACCTTCATGGCCAGCATCTGCTCCCAGAACTGGGCATTTGCGCTGATCACAGATTGTTCGTCGACCTTTGCCCGCATTGAATGTGCTCCTCTTCCGGATTCCCATTAAAATATTGGGTTCTTCACACTTCATCGGACAATTCTCAGGATTCACTAAGAGCCTGGGGAGCCGATAGACCCGCGAGCGGCTCTCAAAAGTCATTAGAAAACTCACATTCAAGTCCGACAACCCATTTCGGAGAGTGATATGGCTCACATCGACCGGTGCCCTCCAACACATCTCCGCCTCTCCAATGGTGGCAACCTTCCCCTGCGAGGTGATTTCCATGACCGATCCTTCCGCCGATCGGTGGACACATCCGGCCGTTATCCTCGTCGCAACTGACCTCAGCGACCTGGACCGGCTTATGCCCTTTGCCCTCGAGCAGGCTGCTGAAACCGGGGCTCGGCTCATCTTGCTCCATGCCATCGCCACCGCCGCGGCCATGTCCGTGGATGCCGTGGGCATGCCCTACTACGATCCCTCGGCCGCGCTCGAGTTTGCCGAAAAAGAACTCAAGCCCTGGTGTGACGTCGCATACCGCCACAACATTGCCTGCAACGGCCTGGTGCGCGAGGGCCATCCCACACAGCAGATCGCGAACGCCGCCCGGCAGTTTCAGGCGGATCGAATCCTTCTCGGTACCCGGAGTCGCGGCAGGCTCGGTAAGATCCTGCTCGGTTCCGTGGCAGAACAAGTGCTGCGCTCGGTCAACCTCCCGGTCTTCACCGTGGGTCCCGAGGCTCATCTCGCTTCCAAGAGTCAGGATCAGGGCGGCCGTGAACAACGCGTCGTGCTGCATGCCACCACTCTCAGAGAGACCTCTCGCCCGAGCGCAGCTCTTGCCTGCAAAATGGCCGCCAGCCTCAAAGCAAAGCTGGTGCTGCTCAATGTCTTGCCCCATGTCGACGAAATGCAGCCGGGCGGCCTGCCCTCCGGCGTCGACTCCGCCGCCATGCGCGAATTGCGCCTCCTGGCCGAGGAAACCGGCGAGGGCTGCTGCCTCACAATCGAGCCCGTCGTGGTACACGGCAACCCCTTCATCGAGATTCTTGCCGAGGCCTCAGCGCGTCATGCCAATCTCATCGTTCTAGGCGCCACCGAGCGCTCGGCCTTTCAGAACCTTACCCGCGACCGCACCGTTTACCAGGTCCTGGCCCACGCTCGCTGCCCCGTGCTCACCATCCGTGAGCCCATGGCCTCGCTAAATCACGCCCCGGCCGACAGCGTCGAAGCCTTCCACGCCTGAGCTCGCTGAGAATCGCTCCCGCGAACGCCAAACCACAAATCAGCGCAAACCCGCAGGCAAGCGGAATAACACACCTGCAAGCAATCTGATTGTTTTTCAGGAAGTTTGAATCTAGGCGGTCAGCCGTTCCAGCTGATCGGGCTTCACGATTGTCAGGCTTGTGCCCTTGATCGTGATCCACTGATCGCGCCGGAA
>Ga0182013_10008366_pt1 | contig 11170 bp, 14 predicted proteins | sample 612S2MmetaG_FD_120487 | JGI IMG/M metagenome (GOLD analysis project Ga0182013, IMG submission 120487) | Permafrost microbial communities from Stordalen Mire, Sweden - 612S2M metaG | ecosystem: Environmental > Terrestrial > Soil > Wetlands > Permafrost | place: Sweden: Stordalen | collected...
ATTATCTGGGTAGCCGACTCGTGGTGGCGGGCCACGCCATGATCGAACCCCTCGACCATTACGTCAGAGCGCATACCAGATACGCCTCGTAAGGCGCTCCGCCCACACTTTTGCCCCTGTTACATTCCACAGCAATAGGGGCAAAACTGCGGGCACGGTTATCGCGTGCTCTCGAACACCAGAGTAAATGACACGAATAAGATATTGGCGCGGGCGCGAGTCAGGCGGGGCGGATACGCATTCTGACGTAATGGTCGAGCGGTTCGACGATCGCGTACCCGGCGATTTTGAACCTGCTGCCCAGATAATCCCAGATCGCGATGCCCAGTTTGTCACACGTCTTGAGGAGACTGAGGAAAGCATCGCGGCAGTCGCGGCCGATGTCGCTCCGTGTGCCGGCGCTGACCTTGCGCCGTGTGACGTGACAGCGAATGTCGTTCTCCGAACCGTTGGTGTGGAGCGGGATTTGCGGCCGCTCCAGCACCATCAACAACTCATCCTTATTGGCATGCAGCCGCGCCAGCAGGCGGTCCAGCGTGGCGAAGCCAGTGCGGCGAAGGAAGATACGGTCGAAGCGTGCGCGCAACATTGACGCCCGGCGCTTGCCGGGGTTCAGCTGGTAGGCCTTCAGGTCCGCATAGAGGTCCCAGATCAGACTACGAACCCGCGTCCGCGCGGTCCGATGCTGGTCGGTGAACGTTTCCAATTCATGCACCAGCCGTTCCGCGTGAACCCAGCACAGCGCATGCCGGCCGACGTTGAATTGCCCGGCATCGTCACTCAACACGACGGCCTCGCACAGGAATTCGTGGGCCTGAACGCTGCCCCACAACGCGCCCTCGGTGGCGACCCTGACCGGCTCGGGGGTGACCCTCAACGCGTTGAAGCCCAGCCGGTCGAGATGCGCCTGCCAGGCGGTCTGGTCGCTGAACCGCGTCTCCGGTTCCGCCTTCAGCCGGGCAATCGTGGCCGCTGGCAGGCCCTGGTTTCGCATGTAATCGTAAGCGGCGTCATTGAGCATGTAGTCAGTGTGACCGGCCAGGAGCAGATCGAGGAAGTTCAACCGGCTCTTCGACGACCGCGTGCGGAACCAGGTGAACCACTCATTGCCGATCTGCGTGCAAAATCCATTCTTCCCGGCATGGCGCGCGCCGGTGTCGTCAACGCTGACCCACGGCGATGTCTCCAGTCCCGCGCGCAGGACATCCTGGGCTTCGGCGACGAACCCCTCGTGGTTTTCGTTCAACAGGCGAACCAACTGTCGCTTCGAGATCGCGATCCCCATCGAGCGTAACAAGGCCAGTAGCCGGGGCATCGTTGACTGCCCCTGATGATATTGCATGAGCACGAAGCGGCGGAGTTCCGGTCCGAAATGGCCGTCGATCCCCTCCGGCAACGGCGCCAGGATTGTCCGGCCATCGGGCGTGACCCAGCGCTCGCGCTGGTAACGGGTCGCGCGTACCGAAATCACGAGGTACTGCACCAGAAAGGATTGATACCCCTTGAAGCGGGATCCGGGCGGGATCTCGGCATTGATCACCGTCTCTTCAACGTTAACCCGGGGTGTGACCTTGCCCCGGCCGGGCCGCTTCTCATTTTCAGTAGGTTTCGCTGGCGCGGTACCCTTGTCCATGCCGCTCGGTTTAATGTTTGGACGGCCCTTCAGGCCTTTCAGACGGGCGATTTCTTCCCGCAGTTCAGCGACGGTCTGCTTCAGGGTGGCGACTTCACCCAACAGGTCAACCAGCAGAGCTTCAAGCTGTGGACGGCTTAGCGCGGAAAGGGCGGGTGGCGGCGGCACATGTTGTAGAGAGTCCACGGTAACGAATCGGTGCAAGAGAAAAATGCGGCAGTGCCCGTGGTTTTGCCCCTATTACGTTCCCCATCCCTAAGTCATTGATATTGCCGCCGTCGGTATTATCGACCCCCCTCAAATCCACCTTGATGCGATCCTCGTCATTGAGGCGAGAGGCAGAATCGCGAGGGTTGCTGATCTCCAAAGCCTTGCACACATCCGCTAAAACAAACCAGGGATCTCCGTTTTGATCGATGATTCGGACCGCAACGTCCTCAAAGGGGAAACTCTGGAAGTGGGTCGACGACGACAGAGTTAGGGACATGGGTAACTACCTACCGGTTGAAGTTGATGGTTGGTATGGAGGATGGGAAGCCGCAGGGGTGGCGCACGAGGCGCAACAGTTCGTGCCACATCCACGGGCGTTGTTGTCTCTCTGTTGGGTCGCGGAACTGCATGGCGAAGCGGTACGGCGCCGGTTGTGGAGCGGCAAGGTGCCGACACACGCCAAACTTATTGGCCTGCTGGAGCGTACCACGCCGGCCGACCAGATCGAATCGGTGTGCCGACAGTTGCGGGGCAGGAACGCCATGTGGCGGCCCGATCCGGCGATCATGGATTGAATCCTAATTCATCTCGACCGGATCATAGATCGTGCAGCCCGGGTCTTTCGGTCGCACGATCAGGTCTCGCATCGAACACCACGCCCCCTTGGCTTTAGTCGAACGCGCTGCACCTGCCACATGTGCCGGGCGGAGTTTGATCGATCATCGCCACGATATGCTTCGGCAGGCCGGGCATGCTCTGTTCAACCCGTTGCGCCAGGTCGGTGACCAGCGCGTCCTTCACCTCCGGCATCATGAATGATCCTGTCCCGTAGTTTCTGGCCCAGGCCACGTCAGCCAACATAAGGGCATACGCGAAGTGAGGGTCGATCCCGATCTTGATGACCCTCGATCGCCAGCGCCGCGCGTCTCTCGGCTTATCCGGCCGCGCCGAGAGTGAGGTATCCTCGACCACGAGGGCGGTCTTTGTCAGGTGGGTGAAAAGCCACTCGCGAACGATTGGAATACGGCGCGTCTTCCCGTCCTCTATCACCTCTTGTTCAAGCAGCCCGGGATATGGGAACAGGCAGAATTTGTCGCGCACCCGGAATAGTGCGGTCTGCATCGCCTTGTATTGATTCAGGAACACCGTGTATCGCGAGCGATCCTCTCCAGCGGTGCGCCTGTCCGAGTTCGTCAGGGCATCGCCCCATTGCATCATGTCGTCCCGCAGATCCGCATAGCCGGCGAGAAAGACACGGCCGCGAAACTTGTTGGCGAACCGGCGAGCATCGTTCACGTTTGGAAGTTGCTCGACCACGCAAACCGATACGCCATATTGGGCCGGCTCTCACGACCTGGCGCTGCCGGGAAAATGAGGCACGAATCTCTCTGGCCGGTGACGACAAGACACATCATCGCGCGTAGTCTCCGGATGATCGCAGGCGTCTGAAAAGGAGACCACGCTGGCTGTCCAGGTGAGCAGGTTCGCGGGGCAAAACGGTCGAGCCCTCGATGCTGGTCAACGTACCGCGAATGGTGTCGGCGTATTACACCGGAAGGCCCGATCCGTCAGTCCCGTCGCAGCGCGTCGCGTTCGGCACGTCGGGTCACCGCGGGTCGGCTTTCGGTGACGCCTTCAATGAAACGCACATCCTGGCGATCAGCCAGGCAATCTGCCTTTACCGAAGCCGCGCCGGCATCACCGGACCGCTGTATATCGGCATCGACACGCATGCTTTGTCGGCACCCACGTTGGCCAGCGCGCTTGAGGTATTCGCCGCCAACGGCGCGGACGTGATGCTCGACGAGCACGACGGCTACACGCCAACGCCGGTCATTTCGCACGCGATCCTGACCTACAACAAACATCGCCAGAGCGGAGTCGTCGATGGGGTCGTGATCACGCCTTCGCATAATCCGCCCGAGGATAGCGGCGATAAATACAACCCGCCGACGTCGATATCACGTCGTGGATCGAACGCGAGGCGAACGCTCTGCTGGAATGCAATCTGGATGGAGTGCGGCGAATTCCATACGACCGCGCACTGAAGTCCGCCCAGGTCCACCGGCACGACTATGTTGGCCCTGATGTCGCCGATCTGGCGAACGTCATCGACGTGGACGCGATCCGCTCGTCCGGCGTGAAGATTGGGATCGATCCGCTTGGCGGCGCCGCGGTTGGCCGCGGGTCGTCGCGCGCGCCGGCTGCAAGCTCGTCGAGGTGCCGGTGATCGGCGGCTCATTCGGGTTCGCCGGCGAGGAGAGCGCCGGCGCGTCGTTCCCGCGCCGAGACGGTTCGGTTTGGACCTCCGACAAGGACGGGATCATTCTCGGTTTACTGGCCGCCGAAATCACCGCGCGCGCCAAACGGGATCCTGGCGAAATCCACGACGGACTGACGGACGTACTGGGCCGACCGTTCTACGAACGGATCGATGCTCCGGCGACGGTCGGGGAGAAGGATCTTCTAAAAAAGGTCACACCGGATCAGCTGGCCATGACGGAACTGGCGGGTGAGCCGGTGCTCGCGACGCGCACCACCGCTCCGGATAACGATGTCGCGTTCGGCGGCATCAATGTGATCGCCGAGAACGGATGGTTCGCCGCGCGCCCGTCCGGTACGGAACATGTTTACAAAATTTACGCCGAGAGTTTTCGGGATGCAGAACACCTGAAACGAATCCAACAGCAAGCCAAAGAGGCCGTCGCGCATCTGTTCGCGAAGGCCGCCGGATCAGGCGGACATGAACCGGGATGACCAACGCTGGGCCGCCAACCTGGTCATCGTGACATCGATGGCGACCGGATGACCATAACGCCGGGGCCCGAGTTCACTCAAAGCTTCAGCGACGTCTCCCAACGTCGCGTTCGCGCCGAGCCAGCGAGATACGACCCGATCGGTGTAAACGAGTCTTAATTGACCACGCACCGCGCGGTCCGTGTCGAGGTATCCCATGATTCTCTCCGCTGTCTGACCGTCAACCCGTTCGCCAGATCATGCGATGTCGGGGCCATCGGTGTTTGGGCAACATGATCGTCGGTTCGGCTCCGCGGTAGTCTCGGAAAATACCTATGGCCTCGACAACTCTGGGCGTTCAGGGCGCATCGGCAAACCGTTACGGTACGCGAACAGCAGGGCCTCAGACCCATCGGCCAATGTTCAACTCACGCGATAGCGGCGATCAGCGCTTCCGCCACCGCCAGTGACGATGCGGGATTTTGGCCGGTTATAAGATGTCCATCGACCACCACAAGGCTTTTCCAGTCCGCTGTCTTTTCGTACAAGCCGCCGAGTCGTTTCAGTTCGTCCTCGACCAGGAATGGCACGACCTTCGTGCGATGAACCGCGGCCTCCTCCGAGTCGGAGAAGCCCGTGACCCGCTTCCCCTTGACGATCGATTGGCCACCACATTCGACATGCCGCAACACGCCCGGTCCGTGGCATACCGCGGCAACTGGTTTTCCAGCCGTTACGAAATCGGAGATCAGCGAGATTGACTTTGGATCTTCGGCCAGGTCCCACAACGGGCCGTGCCCGCCAGGGTAGAATACCGCGTCGAATCCCACCGCTTCGACGCGCGCGAGCTCGATCGTTCCGGCCAGGGCCGCTTTCGCCGCCGGGTCCGCCGCCAGGCGTCGCGTTGACACGGTCTGGCCTTCCGCGGTGTCGCTTTGTGGATCAACGGGTGGCTGACCACCCTTGGGCGATGCGACGGTCACCGTCGCGCCGGCGTCCAGGAACGCGAAGTAAGGCGCGGCGAATTCCTCCAACCATAGGCCGGTCTTCTCGCCGGTCCGGCCGAGTTGATCGTGCGATGTCAGGACCATCAGGATTTTCATGGAGAAACTTTCTTTTTGGCAACGGTTCCGGGCAGGATCGCCAGGATCTTCGCGCGCGTTGTTCTGGCCACGGCAGCCTCGGAAACTACTCAGACCGTCACGCGACCGCGCCAAACAGCACGCCGGCGCCGGCGGTGATCGCCATGGCGAGGGCGCCCCAGAACGCGACCCGCAGCGCCCCCAGGCCGATGGGCGCCCCACCGGCCTGAGCCGCCAGCGCCCCCAACAGCGCGAGGCAAAGGAATGACGTGCCCGATATGGTCATGATCAGCGCCGGATTCGGAACCAATGCCGCGACGCAAAGCGGTATCGCCGCGCCAATCGCGAAGCTGGCCGCCGAGGCGCACGCCGCCTGTAGCGGACGCGCCTTGCGCGTTTCCGAAATTCCCAGTTCATCGCGCGCATGCGCGCCGATCGCGTCATGCGCCATCAATTGATCCGCGACCTGTCGCGCCAGCACGGGATCGAGACCCCGACCGACATAGATCGCCGCCAGTTCGTCATGCTCGCCCTGATCGTCCGTCGCGAGTTCCGCGCGCTCCAGCGTCAGGTCGGCGTTTTCGGTGTCCTCCTGCGAGTGCACGGACACGAACTCCCCCGCGGCCATCGACATGGCCCCGGCGACGAGGCCGGCGACCCCGGCGACCAGGATGCCACGATGCGTCCCGTGCGCCGCCGCGACACCCAGGACAAGACTCGCCGTCGAAACGAGGCCGTCATCCGCGCCCATGACCGCCGCGCGCAACCATCCGACATGTCCGGCGTGGTGGCTTTCCGCATGACGCGCCGAGGCGACCCGGGGCCGTCTCACGCGATTTTTTCAGGTTTGCGCGGTCCGATCATCGCGTGCTCACCGGCCGGGATGCCATGGACCGCGACACGGCTGCCCGGCGCGCCGATCGGGAGATCGCGCTCCTCGAAACATGTCGATTCAGTATCGAAAGAACAGATCGAGGAGATCGACACGGCGAATTTCAGGCTGGAAGAACCGGGGTTGAGCGCGAGAACGGCGTCCGCCATCACGCGGCCTCCGTATGAACAGGATTGGCGCGCGCCATCAGTACCGCGACAGCGCAGGACGCGATCCTCGTGCGCTCGGAGTCGGCACGGCTGGTCAGGATGATTGGCACGCGCGCGCCGACGACAACGCCGGCGGCGTCGGCGCCGGCGAGGAAGGAAAGCTGCTTGGCCAGCATGTTGCCGGCCTCCAGGTCCGGTACGACGAGAATGTCGGCATGTCCGGCGACAAGGGAGGTGATGCCCTTCTCGCGCGCCGCGTCAGCGCTGACCGCGTTGTCGAACGCCAGCGGGCCCTCGACCAGGCCACCGGTGATCTGTCCGCGATCCGCCATTTTGCACAAAGCCGCCGCGTCGAGCGTGGAAGGCATCGCCGGGTTGACGGTTTCGACCGCGGCCAGGATCGCGACGCGCGGCGTCGCGATGCCCATGACATGCGCCAGATCGATCGCGTTTTGCACGATGTCGCGCTTTTCCTCCAGCGTCGGCGCGATGTTGATCGCCGCGTCGGTGATCAACAGCGGCCTTGGATAAGACGGCACGTCCATGAGAAAGACATGGCTCAGGCGCCGAGATGTTCGAAGGCCGCCGCCCGCCGCGACGACCGCGCGCATCAGCACGTCGGTGTGCAAAGAGCCCTTCATCAACAGCGCGGCCTCACCCGCGCGAACCAGAGCGACCGCGCGTAACGCCGACGCCTCGGCGTCCGGCTCATCGATCAGTCGAAACGGATCGATATCGACCTCGGCCTCCATCGCGGCGGCATGGATTTTCGCCGACGGGCCGACAAGGATGGGGACGACCAGGCCGAGATCCGCGACCTGGACGACGGCGCCCAGGGAAAGGGCATCGCACGGGTAGGCCACGGCGACCGGCACCGGCGTTTGGCCGATCGCGAGTGCCACCAGATCGCGAAACCGCCGATGACGGGCGAGTTGAACATCGGGACGTTCCATCCGCTCCTGCCGAAGCTTTTGCACCGGGGCGCGCACTTCCGCGACACCAGTGATCACCTCGAGTCCCGCCTGATTGACGCAGCGGCAATCGAAGGTGATCCGCTGCTGTTCGACGTGTTTCTCACGCGCGGTCACGGTCGTCGTGATCGTGTCACCGAGGCCGATGGGCGTGAGGAACCGCAAACTCTGAGACAAATAGATCGTGCCAGGTCCAGGAAGCTTCGTGCCGAGAACGGCGGAGATCAGGCCGCCACCCCACATGCCGTGAGCGACGACGCGGTGGAATAAATCCGTCCTGGCGTGAACGGGATCGAGTTGCGACGGATTGATGTCGCCGGAGACAACGGCGAAGAGTTCGATATCCGCCGCGGTCAATGTTCGCACAAGGCTGGCGCTGTCGCCGGCTTCTATCTCATCGAAGGTGCGGTTTTCGATCATCCCGGTGTTCGATGGCATGAGGTTATCCACGCGCTTCCCCTTTTGATCCTGGAACTCTCAGTTGGCCGCCAATCCCGCCCCCCGTTTCGGGACCGCACCATCCCAGATCGGTCCTCGGACGCCGACGGCGCGAAGGCGCCCGCGGCCCGCGAAAATCGTTTGAAGCCGCGAAAATCGCTTTTGTTTTCGTCGAAATAACCGTCCAGGCCGCGGTGAACCAGAGTCGGAAACTACTCAGGCGGTTCATCGATCGTTGGTGCTCCCGCCGCCACGGCGAATAAATTCGCGCGCGATAACATACGCTTCACTCCCGCGAGAACTGAGTAGTTTCCGAACCTGCCACCGCGAACCTTCAATAAGTATGATTGCCATGCGGCTCGTAACGGAGGCCACTCGAGACCGGCCACACCAAAAAATGCTTCATCCCGACGATGAGTCTGGGAAATCCCGACGATATCGTGATGGCGCTCATACTGGCTGCTCTGCTGATACAAGGGATTCAGCCACCCGCGGTTGATCACCGAGCATCCCGATTTGTTCCGCGGACGACCTGCATTTCGAATGAGCGGCCGCTTTAGGCGCGGCGACGCCTTCGAGCGCGCCATGGCCAAATCGATTATCCGTCAGCTTTGTTCTTCATCGCGCTCAGCGACGACAGCGCCAATAACAGTTTGTTACCAATGGGCGGAACATTCAGAACCACCAGCAACACGTTGCCCGCCCAGACGCCGGCGGTCCAAAACCAGAACCGTGCTTGCCGCATAAAACACGATGAACCAAAGCGGTGCCCTGACACCGAGATCGTTTAAAACCGAGGTGATAACGCCCCTATCGCTTGCCGCCGCGCGCTTTACGATCCGTCCCCGTATCGTCATCGACCACCTTGACTGGCGAACGGACGATGGATTTGACGACGCTCCTCGCACGTCCCGAGGCCGTCGCAATATCACGGTCCTGTGCTTCGACAATCCCCCGTGCCGGCTCGTCTCCATCCAAGCCAGACACCACGCTGGCCGACACCTTGCGATTTGAACTGCGCGTCCCGTCCTCATACACGACATCGAACATGACGAAGCTCGTCGAAGCCCGGCTTTTCATCGCCATGACAGCTACTCCTCTGAGCCCTGGTCCGAGTCCTCGAACGAGTCCGCCCTGCTCGGCTCGCCGGCCTTGCGGAGCGCGGCCTGCTCCTTCCGCTCCTTCAGTTTCGTCTCCTTCGACGCCTTCTTCGCCCGATCCCGCTCGGCACGTTGATGTTTGTAGTTCGGCTTGGAGGGCATGTTGGCTGGTCCCGAGGATGAGGGTCACTTATGACGGATGTGGGGTGCGGGGGCCACCGCGGGAACACGCGGGCATCGCGGGTCACCCATGTCGCGGGCGCCCGCGCCGCGCCACTTCGGCTTTCGACAGTGGTAAGCGTGCCCTGCTTTGACGTCGGATCGCCCATTACCGCGAGCGAGAAAGGGCTGCTCTCGCCGTCCTTGCGCCGGCGGCCGCCGGTTCGGTTCCGGGCTGTCTCGGCCGTTCGTGCTATCGGCCATGAATGCCCCCATTGGCGGCGATTCAGGGGCGCCTGACTGTCGCGGCCTTGGTTCGGTTGGTGACATCCAAACCAACCCACTACCCCTGTTCCTGGGCTCTTCTTCTTTCGAAGGGTTTCCCTTACGGCCGGGGTAACGCCGACGATAACAATGGAGCCATGCGAGGATGGCGGTACAACCCCCTTTCGAGTGCCGCGAGATCTCGCCGCCGGGCTCGTTCAGCAGCAGCGCCGCGCCGATCGTGCCCTGGATCGACCGGCACCAGTCCCACGCGGCCGGATGTCTCCACCTTGATCGTTTCATGGCGATCGGTCGCTCGCCCGATGAAGTTCCGCGGGTGGCGGAGTATCAGCATGCGCAGGCGGAATTCGGGGGCCGCTTCATGCGCGGTCCGGACGAGCGCCCGATGTGTGCCGTCGTCGCGAAACGGGTTGGCGATCAGGCGACGGCCGGTGTCCTCGATGGCGCACCTGCCGGGCGGACAGGATGGAAGATGCGACAGAATCCCGTCACCCGGCTCTGAACGCCATGACACCTCGATCGGGCGTTTGTCCCGATCATCTGTGCGCGAATCGCGCGGAACAACTTTCTGGCGGCAAGCGGCTCGTCGCGGCCGAGCTTTTTCGGCGGCTTTGATCCGGATCAAAGTGAAAACGCGCAAAGCGCTCACAAGGGGAGTGGGAGGGGGCAGCATTCATTCCCTCGAACCACTTGAGCTGCTTCATGACGTGGAAGACCATGGTGAAGCTTCGTAACCAATGGGGCGTCCACGATGGCGACAATTTCATGGCTGGGTAGCAGCGGCAACTGGAACACCGGCTCGCTGTGGTCGGGCGCGGTCATGCCGGGCACGAGCGACGTGGCGGCGATCAACGCGCCGGGCACCTACACGGTTCAGCTGAACGATACTGACGCGGTCGCCGGCGTGACGCTGGACGCGGCGAACGCGTTACTGCAACTCACCGGCGATCTGTCCCTCAACAGCGGGGTGTTCGACGCCGAGGCGGGAACGCTGGTGGTTTCCGGCACGCTCGCGGGCGGCACCCTGATCCCATCCGGCGCCACCTTCTCGCTGTCCGGCCCCGCGGCCGCGCTGCTCGGCGTGACGGTGGAGGGCACGCTCGACCTGAGCGAAAGCGGAACCTCGGCCGATGTCACCGGCCTCGGGCAGTCCGCCCTGACGGAACTCAAGGTCGGCGCCAACACGCAACTCTATTTCCTGGATCCGGAGATTTTCGACGGTCAGACGATCGCGATGGCGGGCGGTATGCTGCTCACCGACGGGCTCGATCCGAACGACGGCACTCTTTTCTTCGGGCCGGACACGACCGTCGTGCAGAATTCCGCGAGCACCACCGCGGAGATCGGCCCCGACACGGCGACCTCGCTGTTCGGTCTCGGCAAGGTCACCAACGAGGGGACGCTGATCGCCGCGGCGGGGACGCTCGACCTCGATTCGCAAGGCGGCGCGTTCGACGACAGCGTGCTGCACCAAGGGCCGTTCACCAACGTCGGCACGATCGAGATCGACGCCGG
>Ga0182013_10008369_pt1 | contig 11167 bp, 11 predicted proteins | sample 612S2MmetaG_FD_120487 | JGI IMG/M metagenome (GOLD analysis project Ga0182013, IMG submission 120487) | Permafrost microbial communities from Stordalen Mire, Sweden - 612S2M metaG | ecosystem: Environmental > Terrestrial > Soil > Wetlands > Permafrost | place: Sweden: Stordalen | collected...
CCGCACCGGCTTCGCCACCGCCTTCGCCGCCGGGCTCGGCGTAACGGAGGCCGCGCCCCGCTCCAGCGCCGCGGCCGAGCTTCGCGCCTTGCTCGACGAACTCAGGGAGATCACCGAATGAGCCTTTGGTCCTGGCTGCTGGCCCTGCACATCCTGTGTGCCGTGCTGTGGGTCGGCGGCATGTTCTTCGCCTATATCGTGCTGCGGCCGAGCCTGGTGGTGCTGGAGCCGCCGCAACGGCTGCTGCTGCACACCCAGATCTTCCGCCGCTTCTTCCTGGTGGTGTGGCACGTGATGCCGCTGCTGCTGCTGACCGGCTTCGCCATCCTGTTCGGCTTCTATGGCGGCATGGCGGGGGTGGCCTGGAACGTCCACGTCATGATGGGGCTGGGCGTGCTGATGGCGATCATCTTCATGGCCATTGTGTTCGGGCCCTATGCCAGGTTCCGTCGCACCACCGATCGCGCCCGGATGGTGGCCAACATCGACACCATCCGGAAGCTGATCGGGGTCAACCTGGTGCTCGGGGTGATTACCGTGGTGATCGCGGCGCTGGGCCGGTTCTGATTTTATCAGCCCGGCAGTTTCTATCAGCGCGGCGGTACGATGCAGACCAGGCTGGTGCTTGCTCGCGCGCGGGGGTGTCTCGGGCGCCGGCGTTCTGGTCAGGGCGATCCGCTCCCCTGCTGCGTCGCCAGTCCCGTGCTGGCGACCCCCGTTCCAGAGCGTTTTCACTGTGAGTGGAACAACCTGTCATTGCGAGGCGCGGAGCGACGAAGCAATCCCCTGCCTGACGAGCGTACCTCGGCTCGTCAGGCAGGGGATTGCTTCGTCGCTGCGCGCCTCGCAATGACAGGTTTGGCCGGGCGTTTCCACTCACGGTGAAAACACTCTAGTTCCCCACGTGCTGGCCGCGCAGGCGGAATCCAAGCACCAGCAGCATGATACCGAACACGATCGCATAGCCGCCCACCCACCAGGTCAGCACCACGGCACCCATCAACGGCGCCAGCAGCAGCAAGGCCCCCCACACTGTCGAGACGATGCCGGCGAAAGCGAGCCACCAGCGGCCGTGACTGACATGCAGGCGCATCGATGCGGCAATCACCAGCACGCCGGTCACCACCGCCCAGATACCGATCAGCACCACGAAGCCGAGCACTGCCGCCGCCGGAAACACCGCGGCGATCATCCCGACGCCGACATTCACCAGGGCCTCGAGCAACAGCAGCCCCCACCGCTCGTGATGGCTTGCGGCGCGCGCCGCCGCGACCATGCCAAGCACGCCGTCCACCAGCAGATACACGGCGAACAGCAGCGCGAGTGTGAGCAATACCGCGCCGGGCACGAACAAGGCGATCAGGCCGAAGATGATTGCAGCCAGGCCGCGCAGGGCGACGACCCACCAGTTGCGCGCCAACAGGGCGCTCATCGGGTCGGATGGGGACATGAAGGAGCCGGATTGCGAATCGGATGGTGCGTCGGCGTTCACGGCTATTGCCTCGCTCTGTCGGGTTCGGGCGGAACGGCGTTGGCGCCGCGCAACCATGCCCGTTGCGGAAGGATAGTGCAACGAGCCGGCGTGCCGGCCGGTCAGCGCCGAATGCCGAGCATGACCTCGCGATGCCAGATATACAGGCCGGCGCCGATCAGCACGGCGACGCCGGCCAGGCTCCAGGCGTCCGGCCACTCGCCCCACAGCGCGATGCCGAGGACCGTGGCATAGAGGATGGCGCCGTATTCGAATGGTGCGACCAGGGTGGTTTCGCCGCTGCGATAGCCCTCGGTCATCAGCAGTTGCGCGACGCCGGACAGCAGACCGGCAGCGGTTAGCGCGACAAGCTGCGGCAGGGTGGGCGCGATCCAGTCAGGAACCGCGCCGAGTGCCGATAGTGCGGCAGTGCCCAGGCTGTACCAGGCGACGATGGTGACGTTGCGTTCGCCGGCAGCGCCCATGCGGCGGATGCTGATCATCGCCAGCGCCCAGGTCACCACGCCGGCGAGGACGATCGCCACCGGGCCGGGCGGCAGGGCGCCGCCGGACTGCCAGGGGCGCAGCATCAGCAGCACGCCTCCCAGCCCCAGCAGTACCGCGCCACCGCGGCGCAGGCCGACGCGCTCGCCCAGCAGCGGGACCGACAGGATGGTCAGGAACAGCGGCATGGCGAAGCCGAGTGCCGTGACCGTCGCCAGCGGCAGCCTGGCATAGCCATAGACGGTGGTGGCGGTGGCGACGAAACCGCAAAGCGTGCGCATCACGTGGCCGAGCGGGCGCCGCGTCGCCAGGGCGGCCAGGCCACCGTGCCGCCAGAGCACCGGCAGCAAAGCGAGGAACGCCACGAAGCTGCGGAACGCGACGATCTCCAGGACCGGGAAGTCGGCGGTCAAAGCTTTCACCACGGCCGAGCCGATGGTGAAAGTGGCGGAGGCGCTCAGCACGCAGGTGATGGCGTGGCGGCGGGCGACTCGAGGGTCGGTGCCGACGATTGCGGCGGACGTTTCCATTGGCCGGGCAGCGTAGCACACGGCACGCCCGGGCGGGCGAGCACCGGTGGCACCTCTTGAATTGTCCGGCGGAATAACGTACAATGAGGCTAAAGAGTGAGGCTCATGATGCCGTCCGAATCCACCCGTACCGCCCGCATTGAGGCGCGGATTGCCCCCGATGCGCTTGCTGTGGTCAAACGCGCGGCCGAATTGCAGGGGCGCAGCGTCAGCGATTTCGTCGTTGCCGCCGCGCAGGATGCTGCCCACAGAGCAATTGAGGAAACGCAGATCATCCGGCTTTCGGTCGAAGATCAGCGCGCGTTTGTCGATGCTATTCTCAACCCGCCGCCACTCGCCCCAGCGATGGAGCGGGCCATCGAACGGCACAACAGGCTGATTACGGCCTCGCGGTGACCGGGCCATACGTTATTGAACCTTTGGGCAGTTCGCATGATCGGCGCAGTTTCACCTGCGGTGTTGCCGCGCTTGATCGCTATTTTCGGGAGCAGGTGACGCAGGACATTCGGCGACGGGTGACGAATTGCTTTGTTGCCGTCGATGCCGCAGGTGTCATAGCCGGGTACTACACGTTCGCTGCGGCAAGCTTGCCGGTGGCGGAATTGACCGCCGATGAAATCAAGCGACTGCCGAGGTATCCACTTTTGCCAGCGGCGTTGATTGGTCGCCTGGCTGTGTCGGAACAATACCGCAGGCAAGGCCTCGGCGCAGCTTTCATCGTGGACGCGATCACGCGCACCATGCGGGCCGAGCCGGCGATATTCGCTCTCATTGTTGATGCCAAGGACGAGGCGGCCGTACAGTTCTATTCGCATCTTGGGTTTCGTGCTTTTGCGCGCCGTCCGATGAGCCTTTTTCTTCACGTCGCCGAGGCACAGCGCCGGCTTGCCCGAGTGTCCCAATGAGTGCGGTGGTCAATGTCACCGAGCCGGCCGTGCCGCATTTCCGCAAGGCCGGCCATGTCAGTGTTGTGATTGACGCGGATTCTTGATGGGTGATGGCATGGCTCCCGTACCAGACGACGAGTCACCGGAGGAAGCCGCGCGCTTTGATATCGACCTTGTGCGGCGAGGCGGCTTCCGACGCCTTTGCCGCGTTCGATTCGGTGGCCTCGTCGTGGTCGTTGTCCCGCTTCGGCTGGACGAGGGTCGCCTGTGCGGTGGGTGGGGCCGGTGGTGTCGAGATGGCGCCGATCGTGCTCATGCCGCACGTGCTCCTGGCACTGGATGCGCGGCATTCTGCCACAGGGTTGGTCGCGATGGTTCTTCCGCGCGACGTCGGCGGGATGCTGGCCTCGAACCATTACCCGAACGCTAACGCGGCAAAGATTATTCCGCAGCCTGCTTCGACCACTCCGGGGGCTCGACCGCGCCGACCTGGCCGGTGATGCGGCCATACGCCTCCGGCCGCCGGTGCTTGTCGAAGGCGAAGATCGTCGTGCGGCCCAGCGTGCACATGTCGAGGTTGCAGTCGGCGGTGATCAGCTCGTCGTCCCAACTCGTCGCCATGGCGACGATCTCGCCCTGCGGATTGACGATGATGGAATGGCCGAACAGTTCGTTGCCGTCCTCGATGCCGGCCTTGGCGGTGGCCACGGCGAAGCAGGCGTTCTGGTAGCAGCCGGCCTGGATCGACAGATGCGAATGGAAGACGCGCAGATGGTGCGCCTCGAAGCCGCCGGCCTCCATGTTCAGGCTGGGGGTGTTGTAGCCCAGCATCACCAGTTCGACGCTTTGCAGTCCCAGCACGCGCCAGGCTTCCGGCCAGCGGCGGTCATTGCAGATCATCATGCCCATGTTGATGCCGGGCAGGTTGCCCATCGGCGCCCGGATCACCGGGAAGCCGAGATTGCCGACCTCGAAATAGCGCTTCTCGAGATGCTGCACCTTGCGGCGCGGATCGTACTCGGCGTGGCCGGGCAGGTGCACTTTCCGGTACTTCAGCAGGATATCGCCCGCGGGGCTGACCAGGATGGAGGTGTTGAACCGGCGTTTGCGCACGGTTCCGGTTTCGTCGGGCTCCATCGCCTGTTCCGCGTAGCCGAGATGGAAGCCGATGCCGTATTTCCGTGCCGCGGCAAACAGCGGCGCGGTCTCGTTCGACGGCATCGCCGGTTCGAACCAGCAGTCCGCCTCGGCGATGTCCTCGTGGTAATGGCGGGGGAAAAAAGTGGTCAGCGCCAGTTCGGGAAACACCACCAGTTCGACGCCGCGCCGGTGCGCGTGCTCCATCAGGCGGATCATGCGCTCGACGGCGACCGAGCGGGGCTCGGCGCGCTGGATCGGGCCGAGCTGCGCGGCGGCGACGGTGATGACGCGGCTGGTCACTGTGCTTTCTCCCAGGTCAACAGCGGTTGCAGGTCCACGGTGACGTCGTGCCGGTTGCCGTCCGGCGACAGGCGCGAGGTGTAGCGCACCTGGCCCGGCAACGGCATGCCCGGCGGCAGCTCATGCGGGTCGAAGCCGGCGATCTCGGCGGTGCAGACGAAGCGCAGCGCCAGCCAGCCGCCGGCGACGGTGCGGATATCGTCCAGGGTGGTGGCGGGCGGCAGGTGGTCGTGGGTGATGAGGCTTTGGCGGACCAGGGCGATGGTGCGCTGGTCGGCGCATCCGGGCGGCACGCGGGCGCGGAACCAGGCCGCCGAGGCCGCCAGGGCGGCGAGCAAAGTGGCGAGGCTGGTCAGGACGATGGCCTTGTGCACCTGGCTTCCGGGTTGCCCTGTCCGACGGCGCGGCATGGGCTTGATAAGGTCGAGGGGTGGGGGCTATATGCCGCCTCCCTGCGCGGGGCCATAGCTCAGTTGGGAGAGCGCCTGAATGGCATTCAGGAGGTCGTCGGTTCGATCCCGATTGGCTCCACCAGCCAGACCTTGAAAATCTCTGGATTTTTCGAGGCCTCGGTGGCCGCGCCGGGATTTCCCCGGGGAAATGGCCGCACCATGTCCGCAGCCGGGGGATTCCTGTCCGTCTGGGCTAACGGGCACGGGCTGCCAGGGGCGCGCCGGGGCGGCTTGGCTGGTGTCCCGGTCTGGCGCAGTAGCGGGTCGTTGGACCACCTCGGTAACGCTGATCGGGTCGTACGCGAGCGAACGTTCCCGAATGGCGGCGGATTCAACGCAAACGTAGCGCTGCAATAATAATACGCGGCTCGACGATGGCACAGGACATTGGGGGGGTAATAAACCGTGCCGGGTTTCTGACCGTTTGTGCCCCGCGGGTGCTGTAGCCCGTTGCAAGCTTGCCTATCCGGTTGTCACACACAGGCACCAGATAGAGTGTCCTGCTCATCGGGGTGGGATGGAAACACTTAAGCTTCTGACTACGTAGCGCTCGACACAGGCGGTTTGGGCACTCTACCAGTTGTTGTGGTCGTTTGTGACAACCGGATAGGCAAGGTTGCAACGATCTCCTATTTCCGCTTGACTGGTTAGCAGTCTGTCAGAACCCACGTTCTGGCCGGGTGAAAAGGTAATCCGATGCCTAAGCCGAGCTGGGAGCCGTCAAACAATGCGGCATTTTTCGGGTTTCTTAAATTTCTGGATTTCCAAACATCCTACGGCAAGGATCTTCACGTGACATTCGAGAAAGCCCAAAAGGCTCATGTCTCGATCTATGAATTAGGCGGCAAAAAGCAATTGGGCGGTAGCATTTGGATGTACAAAGAAGCGGCTGGTCTGCGACTTAGCATGATGGAATGGTGGGCTGTGGCGATGAGCCTATGCGGGTCAAATGGAACGCCCGAGGTCCAGGGCTACAAAAACTACGAGGACTTCTTCAACAAAGAGGTTAATGACAAGGCTTTTGAACTCGGCATCATCCCACAAAAGCCGGCTCAACTGGCCGTTAATAACAATCGAAAAATTATTGCCGATGAGTTCCCCGGCCTCTTCTAGGTCGAGGCATGGAGATCGTATCGGATAAGGAACGACTCGCGCCCCACCGTTCGCTACGCTGGGCTTCCACATCGGCCAGGACGCAAGGATTGTGAGTCCGCCGCCGAAGCGCGTTGCTACGGGGCAGAAAGGTCCAGCGGAGGCGGGAGCGCGCGGTGGACGAAGACACCAAAGCCATGCTGTTCTTCCATGCAGGAGAAAAGCGCCAAGCCCCCACAGGTAGATCACGACCGAGAATGGCGTATATCCGGCCAGACGGGTGCAAATGTCTGCAGTTTTGCAGGGCTTGATGGCATTCCAGCAGGCCGTTCCGCATGGCACCCGCCCTAATGCGGCAGCAGGGCGAGAACCCTTCCCAACCCCAGCCCGACCAACATACCGAGCCCCAATGCCAAACCGAGGGCCAGGATAACCCCGAGAACAAACAACCCGACACGCTGTGTCGCCGCCACCTGCTCACGAACCCTGGCGGAACCCGGGGCATTCAGAGCGGCCGCTGTTTCCGCTGGTGCCCATTCACTCCTGGACAAGGTCATGCTCCACGGCAAGGGCTTCATACCGGTCTGCAAGCTGGTGTGAGGCTGCCGCAACGATCGGAGCAGCAGTCGCCGTCGCTATCTCCCGGTATCTCCGGACGCGTTCGAGAAGCTGTTCGGTGCAAAGAGGCACGTCCTCCATGCTGGGCCTCTAAGGTGTGAATACGATATTAGTCCACGTTCGGCACGACGGGTCAATACGCTGGAGATGTGTGCCAGCCGTGCCTGTCAGGCCGCCGGAAGAGAAGGTTGATCGCGCAGGGGATTTCGCATGGCGGTCGAAGCCGGCCTGGCGCAACGCCCCCGCTTGACCCCATTCGCCCGGACCTGTCCAACTCCGCCTCCACCAGGAGCTACCCGATGAGCCAGAACAAGCCCGACGCGGCGCCGGCGGTGCGCCAGACCAACCAGTCGTTCTTCTTCGAGTCGGATATCTTCTCCGCCAACCGTCTGCTGCCACGCCGGGCGCGACCGAGCGGCGTGGTGCACGAGGCGGCGCGCGCCATACCGGTGTTCCGCGACTGCGATGTGCTGGTGGTGGGTGGCGGCCCCTCCGGCACCGCGGCGGCGGTAGCAGCGGCGCGCACCGGTGCCGATGTCGTGCTGTCGGAGCGCTACAACCATCTCGGCGGCCTCTCCACCGGCGGGCTGGTCATCTGGATCGACCGCATGACCGACTGGAGCGGTGCCCAGATGATCCGCGGCATCGCCAACGATTTGCTCGACCGGCTGCCAAAGGACGCCATCGCCGGACCGCCGCGTGGCTTGTGGGGCAGCGCCGACGCCGCCACCGCCGCCTACTGGAAGGAGCGCACCGCCGCCTACCACGGCATCGTCACCTGGTCGCCGACCATCGATCCAGAGCACCTGAAGCTGGTCAGCCAGGAACTGGTGCTGGAGAGCGGCGTGCAGCTCCTGTTGCACGGCCTGGGCGCCACGCCGATCGTCGAGGACGGCGCGGTGGCGGGCGTGATCTTCGAGAGCAAGGAAGGCCGCCTGGCGATCCGCGCGCGCGTCACCGTGGACTGCACCGGCGACGGCGACATCTTCGGCCGTGCCGGCGCCGGGGCCGACACCGACATCGAAGAGCGCGACATCCACCACTGCATGAACACCGCCTGGATCTGGGGCGGCTGCGACATGACTCGCTGGATCGCGTTCAAGACCGGCGACGCGGCGGGCTTTTCCGGCTTCATGGATCGCGGCCGCTCCCTGTGCGGCGGGCTGTTCGAGCGGCCCTTCGTGTCCTGGCGCAACGACGTCGCGCTGTTCATGGGGCCGCGGCTGTCCGGCTATTCCGCGGTCGATATCCAGGACCTGACCGAAGTGGAGGTGCGTTCGCACCGGCTGATGGCGCAGCACCTCGATGTGTATCGCGCGCATGCGCCGGGATTCGAAAACGCTTACCTGATGCTGTCGGCGCCGCAAATCGGTGTGCGCCACTCCCGGCGCCTGCCCGGCCTGGCACGGGTAACGCGCGAACAATGGAGCGACGGAACGCCGTTTGCCGACGAGATCGGCGTGTCGCCCTCGCTGTCGCCGAAGCTGCCGCCGGTGTCGGTGCCGTATGGCTGCCTGGTGCCGCGCACGCTGGACGGGCTGCTGGTGGCGGGGCGGCACGTGTCGTGCGACGCGGCGAGCCATTCCTTCCTGCGCGAGATCCCGCAATGCTGGCTGACCGGTCAGGCGGCCGGCGCCGCGGCCGGCCTGTCCGCAACGCTGGGCGTGCAGCCGCGCGCGGTGCCGATCGCGCCGTTGCAGGCGGAGTTGCTGAAGCAAGGCGCGTTCGTACGCATGCCGGCCGAAGCCGCGGCGTAGCGGGCCCGGATTGTGGAGGGCGCGGAAACTTGCATGCTGCCAGGCGCGGCCTGGCCAGGGGAATGACTTCGCCATGTGCCCGGGACCAGGAGACAGTCGTGCGATCGTCGAATCGCGGCCAGGCTATCTGTACAAGCCGAAGAGCCAGGTGGGCAGTGACGTTTCCAGATCTAAATGGCCATAAGGCAGCGGGGTATCACCGCGAAAGGTAACCAGTGGAGTACACGACATGTATTTTCGTCAGACCATTCAGCGCTCTGAACCAGGTCTGATCACGGCCGTCAGAACTTTTCCCACCTCGGCGGATTAGTTCAACCGCCGTGGCACCGCGATCAGAGCAGCGCGGTTCGTCCGGTGACACCGTGACGATCGATGTGCTGGGTTGTGCCATCATTTGCATGACGTTGACCGCCGGATGGGTCTTTCGCGACGATATCGCGGCGTTTGTTGGCCCATGGCTGCACGCACCCCAGGTCGTCGCCAGCGCATCACAAGCAGCCGCGCCAGGGTCCGGAGTTCCTCACGTGGGTACCGCGTCCGCCCGTCCACGGGAGCAGCCGGCCACCGCGCTAAACCTCGCGCCAACGCCGCCACATCATGAGCCGGAAAGCAACCTGGTCGCGCTGCCACCGCCGCCGTTACCCGCGATATACCGCGGCACGCGAACCGGCGATACGGCGAGTGCTTCCCATCGCGCCAACGGACAATTCGTGTTTGATGCCCAGGTGAATGGTACGTCAATGCCCATGGTGTTCGACACCGGCGCGTCACTCGTCGCGTTGCGCGAAGAGGACGCGAGCCGCGCGGGTATCGACCTCGACACACTCAATTACTCGGTGCGGGTCAAAACAGCGAACGGAACCGCGTTCGTGGCACCCATTGTGATAGCGACATTGAATGTCGGGAGCATCACCCGGACCAATGTGAGGGCCCTGGTGGCGAAACGCGGCGCATTGACAGTCAATTTGCTCGGTCAGTCATTTCTGAAAACAATGGCGGGCTACGCCATGGATGGGGATCGTCTCGTCCTGCGGGGGGAATGATGGATCATACGGCTGCCGCCGCGATGTCTCGCAGGGGCGCCGGGGTCAAACCTCCCCTGTTGCCGGTGCCGATCTTCGTTCGTTAAGCTGTACGCGGATACATCCATGACCAGGTCCACGCAACCAGATCCGCGGCGTTCAACTGGAATTGGTGAGGGTAGCGAACAACTTATCAGCGATAACGCAGAGCGGTATGAACAGAAGCCACGCAATGAGGGGAACCACGATGATCCGCCACGCGATCACCCGTTCGGGTAAACGCTCGGCCGCCTTGATCGGCGCCGTCGCGTTGACCACGCTGGCATTGCTGGCCGTGCCGCTGCTGTCAGGCCGGGCCGACAGTGCCCCTGCGGCGCTGCCGGCGCCGGCCATCGACGTGCCGCAAGACGGCGGCAAATTGCAAACCGCGGTGTTCGCCGGCGGCTGCTTCTGGGGCGTGCAGGGCGTGTTCGAGCATGTGAAATGCGTGACGCAGGCGGTGTCCGGCTATACCGGCGGCCACGTCGCCAATCCCGGCTACGAACTGGTGAGTTCGGGTTCGACGGGACACGCCGAATCGGTCCGCGTCACCTTCGATCCTGCGCGCGTCAGCTATGGCAAGCTGTTGCAGATCTTCTTTTCCGTTGCGCTGGATCCCACGCAGGTGGACGGGCAGGGGCCGGACTGGGGCACGCAGTACCGGTCCGAATTGTTCGTCACCTCGCCGGAACAGGAGCACGTGGCGCGTGCGTACCTGGGGCAACTTCAGGCGGCACATGTGTTCAACCGGCCGATCGCCACGCGTGTCGATCCCGCCGGCGCCTTCTATCCGGCGGAGGGATACCATCAGGATTATCTCATGTTGCATCCTGACGCGGCGTATATCGCCATGTACGACCTTCCCAAGGTGCAGGCTTTGCAGGCGCTGTTTCCACAGAACTGGCAGAATCCCCCGGTGACCGTGCTCAAACCCGCATCAGGCAGTTGACCAAGGCGACGCGACGTTCAGCCAGCGCGCGGTTCACAAGCTTCCCGGCAGGTGCAATGCACGATTGCGGCGTTCCGCCATCGTTGCTTCCATGGCGCGTGGATAGCGATGCGGCATTGCGGAAACCGTGTCGAGCCGTGCGACCGCGTCCTGCGGCAATTGCCACGCGGCGGCGCCAAGCGTGTCGCCGAGTTGCGCAGCCGTCCTGGCCCCTACGATGGCACTGGTCACCTGCGGCTGCTGCAGCACCCAACGCACCGCCACCTGTGCCGGGCTGCGACCAAGCTCGCCCGCGACGGCCAGCAACGTTTTCACCGTGCGCCGAAACGCCCAGCCAACCCTCTGTCATTGCGAGGCGCGCAGCGCCGAAGCAATCCCCCGCGTGACGAGCCGTGTTACGCTCGTC
>Ga0182013_10008383_pt1 | contig 11148 bp, 6 predicted proteins | sample 612S2MmetaG_FD_120487 | JGI IMG/M metagenome (GOLD analysis project Ga0182013, IMG submission 120487) | Permafrost microbial communities from Stordalen Mire, Sweden - 612S2M metaG | ecosystem: Environmental > Terrestrial > Soil > Wetlands > Permafrost | place: Sweden: Stordalen | collected...
CCCGCCGAGACCTACCGTGGGGATTATAGCGTCCGCAATTCCGATGCCGCGATCCTGCGGTTCCCGTTCCCATTTCCTGAAGACAGTTACATGTACTCCGTCAACATCGAGCCCCATGTACCCGGTGGCCCCAGCGTGGCTTACGACGCTGCCTTCGACCTGGACGAACACTACATTGGCGAGTGCGCGGACAGGGCGATCACCCTGGCGGATGATCCGATGCGCTGCATTGTCATGCCCCATCTCATAGATGCCGAGTGGGACACGCTGGAACTGCTCATGGAGAGTCTGGCGAAGGACTACCCGGAGCAATTTGTTCTGACGAAAGATGGCGCCGTCTGGCACTGGGTCAACCACCCGCTGGGCATCGACCAGAAATTCACCTTCGGCGACGCAACAACACTGCCTTACCCGCCATTCGAATTCATCACACGGCAGGTCCAAGGAGATTTCACCTTGCAGGACCAACGGGACAACAATCTCTTTGTCGAGGGCGGCATGGTCACCGCCCAGGCGGACTGGTCACTTAATTTTGATGCCGGTATGTCTTTCATGGAATGGCATGCCCCGGTCCCACTGGCGCATCAGTCCGGCGTGTTCGAACGCGCATTGGCCTATCTGTTGCGGCTACAATACGGCAAACCGGTACGGCGTCTGAACTGGACCCTCACGGCCAACCCGCGCCTCGACACGTCGCCCGAGAACTACCCGATCTGGGGCCCCGAAAAAGCCGCGATCACACCGGAAAATGTCGGCGAGCGACTCTGCCTGCGCGTGGAATTGCAAACATTGACGCGCTTGCCCCGTTCAAACGCCATCCTATTCGGAATTCGCGGCTATCTTATCAGGCTGGAAGAACTGACGCGGGTAAAAAAATGGAGCCGGCGGATGCACCGCTTGATCCGTGACCTGCACCCCGATATTGCCACATACAAAGGCATGTCTGGCTACCGTCAAACGATTATCGATTACCTAGGCAGCTTCGACGACGGTGCGCCAACCTCCTCTGGCACGGCATCGGAGCAGACCAGCCTCTGAGTTAATGGACAACTTTGGTAGTTTCTTGGGGTAATATATGAGGATACTCGCGGGCTCATGCAAATAGACAAGCGTATGACACAAATAAAAAGCAGACTTGCCTTCGGGCAATTCTGCTTTTTATTTGCAACTCTCGCATAAGTCCCAGTCACAGTATCCGCCGCCAAATTGCAGAAGCAATTAAGCGGCGGATGCCAATGTCCCTGGCAACGCTTACTTATTAGCGAGAAACGCCTCCAGGCTGTCGTCCAGCGCTTCCATCCATGGCGTATGGTGGGGCGGCGCCATGGTGCCGGTGATGGTTGAGGGAAAGCTATGTTGGCGATATGTCAGCACGTCTTCCTCCTTGTGGTGTTTCCATTCCTTGAATTGCTCCGCAACAACTTCCGGCTTGAAGTCCGGGTAATCCGTACGATCAATCAGGTCGCGGACGTAGGCGGTCTGAAAGTCGATATCGTAGGATGCGCCGGTAGAAGCCTCTTCTTTCTCGCGCCACACGGCGGAATCTGCCTGCATTTGCGCGAGCGAAGGCAGCGTAATACGTCCCATGATGACGTCGCGAGCGTACCAGGCCTGCACGTCGAACATATTGAACGTATAATACTGATCCTGCATCCCGAGATAAATCAGCTTCGGGTTTTTCTCCCACATCACGCCCTTGTAAAGGCCCAGCGGCCACAAACGGTTATTGGTCTTCAGGCGCAAATCATCCGGAAGGAAGGGGAAATAGTGTTGATACCCCGTGCAGAGGATAATCGCATCCACGTCCATTGACGTACCGTCCTTAAAATACGCGGTATTACCTTCAACCTTTAGCAGGAGAGGAACTTCCTCGAAGGCGTCGGGGAAGGCAAAGCCCATTGGCTTGGTACGATAACTGAAGGTTATTTTGGCGGCGCCATATTTGTAACACTGCGTGCCGATGTCTTCAGCCGAATAGCTGCTGCCGACGCACAGAACCCGCTTGCCGGCAAACTCGGCGGCATCGCGGAAATCATGTGCATGCAGCACGCGGCCTGGAAATTTTTCTAATCCCTGGAAATATGGAACATTAGGCGTCGAGAAATGCCCGGATGCCACAACCACGTAGTCGAAGACTTCCGAGTAATGGCAGTCATTAACAAGATCACGGATCGTAACGGTAAACTTGCCCGTATCATCGAAATAAACAACATCGCGAACCGGCGAGCGGAAGCGGATGTACTTTCTAATATCGCCTTTTTTTACGCGCCCGACAATGTAGTCGCGCAAAACGGCACGTGGCGGGTAGGAGGAAATTGGGAAGCCAAAATGCTCCTCAAAGGAATAGTCGGCAAACTCCAACGCTTCCTTCGGGCCATTCGACCACAGGTAGCGGTACATTGAGCCATGAATCGGCTCGCCGTATTCATCAAGCCCCGTGCGCCACGTATAGTTCCAAATGCCACCCCAATCTTCCTGCTTTTCAAAACAGACAATCTCGGGGACATCGTCCCCTTTGCCGCGTGCCGATTCAAATGCCCGGAGTTGGGCCAACCCGCTCGGCCCGGCGCCAATAATCGCAATTCGCAGTGTCATTATAGTCCCTTCGCGTCTTTAACTGGAGATAAGGGGTTCAGCAGTACTTCAAGTTCCATCACAGGCCCAAAAAATACTCCACGTTTTCGTTACACTTACCGTGTTGATACCCTCCCGATTGGAACCGGTTGCTCAATCGGGCGCCCCTGCAGCAACGAGAAAATATTATGTGGAAAATTACTGCGACGCAAGATATTTAAATGATAGGAATGTATTTCCCTAAAATCTCCGCTTGGTGCATTAAAACGTTGTATAGGGAATAATTATTTCGTACCGATCGATTTCTTACAAACGCCAACGATCTTTCGTGTTTTCCAATCCGCAACGGCCGTATGAACGGTGTACCGGATTCGTAGTGAAACGAAGACATGATACAGCCGGCTCTGGGGCCGCCGAAACTTCAGGCTATATTCGCTACTGCTTTGCCGGCGCGTCAGGTTCTTGTGCACGGCCTTGTGCTCATGGCCCGTATCGGCGTGTTCGACCACGAAAAGCTTAGCAGCCAGCAGGCTCGGATCAATCCTGACCTCGCGGTGCAGGAATCTCCATCACGCGCGACAACTCAGTCTCCTGATCCGTCTCAGCCGCGCACGCGCGTTTTCTCCGGATCATAAAACGGAAACCGGCAAACCTTGGCTACCAGGCGCTTTTGCTGCCCATCAAGCCGGCCGATCTCCAACGCGGTTTCCAATACGGCCGCCCGAATATCCACCCGCGCTAACGCAATGGTTTGCTTCAAGCACGGTGAGCGCGTGGCGCTGGTAATGCGCCCAACCTCGGCACGGCCGATGAACACAGGGTCGCCATGCGCGGGTGCCTCGTTGCCCTCCACCACCAGCCCTACCAATGTGCGTACCGGATGCGCCCGCCGATTTACCAGCGCGTCTTTGCCAACATAATCGTCCTCCTTGCGCACGGGGACGGAAAATCCAATTCCTGCCTCAAACGGATCGGTCGTGCTGTCGAACTCATAGCCGCCGAATATCAGCCCGCACTCAATACGCAACATATCCAGCGCATCCAAGCCCAGCGGCGTCAGCCCATGCGGCGCCCCGGCGGCGGTTATCGCGTCCCATACGCCGGGCGCATGGTCCGGGTGGCAAAAAATCTCGTAGCCCAACTCACCGGTGTAGCCCGTCCGGCTGATCATCACCGGAATCCCGTCGTACCCACCAACACGCCCGATGGTAAAGCGGAACCACCCCAGCTCGGCAATGCTCGTCTGTCCTGGCGCAGTCCAGATAATTTCGAGCAGAATATCCCGTGAAGCCGGCCCCTGCAGCGCCACGTTATGGATCTGCTCAGTCGCGGCGCGCAGATACACCTGCAGGCCAGATTTCGCGGCGTTTTCGCGCAGCCAAAGCAGGCTCGCATCGTCACCGCCAATCCAGCGGAAATTATCCCGGCCCAAACGGAACAACGTGCCGTCATCCACCATGCCGCCATGCTCATAACAGATCGGCGTATAAACCACCTGGCCAGGTGCCAGCTTGCGAATATCGCGCGGCATCATCGTCTGTAGAAAAACTTCTGCATCCGGCCCGATAATTTCCATCTTCCGCAAGGCGCTCAGGTCCATGATCGCGGCCTTTTCCCGGCACGCCCAATACTCCGCCATCGCGCCATGCGCAGCGTAGGAAGCGGGTAGCCAGAAATTCCGGTACTCGGTAAACCCGCGCGTGAGTGCCGACGTACGCGGATGGAAGCCGGTTTCCCGCGTCATTTGCGGTGGAGACTCTGGAGTCATGCGATACCCGATCGAGCGTTTGAAGAAAGCGTCCGCGGCATACACGCGGACTTGAATAGGCGTAAGCATCCAGCCATTGGCGGCATCAATGTCGCAAGGGCAGGCGGAGGCACCGCAAACCAGCTCGTCCAGCGCCCGCAATAGCACGTAATCGCCAGGGCGGGACCAGGGTTCATCGAACCAGATCGCGTTATGCGCATCAACATTTGTGTTGAAGAAAAAATTGATCGCAGGCCAGCCTCGCTGCGAAGCAATTCCGTAAGGACTCAGCGCCTCGTTGAGATTTTCAGAACAATTGGCATGGCCGAAATAGCCCATGTCCTCGTAATAGCGCGGTGTGCACGCCAAGTTGAACGTATCGTGCCGCCCGACGGTATCCTGCACCACCTCCACCATGGCGGTGCGGTCCTCATCAAAAAACTTGGAATACAGCCCCGGCTTCGGGTAAGCCTGCCCCGTCATGGTCCGCGTCGTCGTCGCATCCAGCCCGCGCAATAGGCCACGGTCGAGCGCGCGGCGGCGGAAGCCGAGAAAATCAGAACATTGCCGTCCCGCAACATCAAGGATCTGAATATACTCGCCTTCATGAACCTCGAAGGAAATGGCGCTGGCGATATCGATGGTCAGATCGAGCCGTGGTTCCGCGAGCGGCTCGGGCAGCCGGAAGAGCCCCGGCTGGCGAAGTTGGTTGCGGCGCACGAATACCGCGATGTCCGAGGGCGGCGTCTGTTCCCACACCAGCATTTCACGGGCCGGCGCGCCCAGTACAATCGTTACCGCCTGCGCGGCGGTAAACTGCTCCCGGCTTTCTGCTGGCGCATCCTCGCCAAAAATCTGCGCGGCACGGGCACCGCCCATCACCAACCCCCGCCGCGCCAGCCCAGCATGCACGCGCTGCGCGTCCTCACTTTGCCTGGACAACGCCTGATGAATTCCATCCGGTTCCACCGCGGCCGCAAGCCCCAGCGCGCCCAGGGCATCTTGCCCATTTGTAGAAAAAGCGATCAATTCAACGCTTTGCCCGCCATCTTTCTGGCGCAACTCCAGGGCCTCACCCGCCGCCAGCGCCAACACCAGTGTACCACCGCCGCGCAACACATAGCGTTCGGTTTCATCTGCCAGCGCCCGTGACTGGGTAGAAATAAGACCATGAGATCCCGCCGCAATAATTCCCGACGGACCCGTCATCCAACCCCCTGCACGACCTGTTTGCACAAACGCCACCAAAGGGCAGCGCACCACACCCTAAGTGAGCGCTCTGTCTGCCGCAAGATAAAATATGCGTAACAGGAATAAAGTATACGCAGAGAGAAAGTTATTTTCTAGTCCAGGGGCGCGTTCCAACCAGCCCCCGGATAGTGGATTGAATGGCGGCCGTAAATTGGCCATTGCGGCTGGGTGGGACAAATATCCAAAGCACCCTTCCATACTCAATTGGCTCCGATACTTAGCAGAACAACAGAATGAGCTCTTTCGGCTGGCCAAACCTTGGTGCCTGATTCATTTCACGGCTTCTCGAAGGCGCTCCAACGCCCTCTTCGGCCGTTCATCAAGTCCCGCCCCACCCGCGTCGAGATACGCATAAATCTCCGCGAGCATACGCTTCTCCCAGAAGCTTTGCAGATGCTCCGCAATCCCGGCAACTGCTGCCTCTTCGTCTTTATGCGCGAAGAACTTGCCAATCTGGTTTGCCATATAAACAAGTTTCTCAGGCGACATCGCTCTGTGCTCCCATAATCACGCGGCCGGGATGTGTAAATATCTCAAACCCATCATCGCGCGCCACGGCAATGAGCGTGATGCCGGCTTGCTCTGCTTCACGGACGGCACGGGCGGTCGGCACGGAAATCGCCACCAGTATTCCCGCACCGAACACCGCAGTCTTCTGAATGAGGTCGAGGGACACCCGGCTGGTAAGAATGATTACACCCGCGCCGGGCGTATCACCGCGCCGCGTTACGGCACCAATGAGTTTGTCCAGAGCATTATGGCGCCCGATATCTTCTCTCAAGGTGAGATCATTACGCGCAGGATTAAAGAACGCCGCGGCATGAACACCCCGCGTCTCATTGTTCAACGTTTGCAGGCGCGACATGCGGCTCACCGCATCTGCAATCGCCTCCGCGGGAATGGTGGTGGCGGCTTGTATTTTTGGCAAAGCCCGGCTGACTTCCGCCAAACTATCCAGGCCACATAATCCGCAACCCACCGGCCCGGCGATGTGCCGGCGCCGCGCTTCCAGTAAATCCCGCTTCTCAGGCGCCAGCAACATCCGGCATTCAATGCCGTCATCAACTATAACGGTTCGTAGCTCCACTATATCGTCAGCACCATTAATGATGCCTTCGGATAGCGAAAATCCGATTGCGAAGTCTTCCAGATCAGTTGGGCTCGCCATCATCACCGCGAATGTCGCGTGATCGTAGGTCAAAGCAACGGCTACTTCTTCAGGCAATGCCCTGGATATGCTTTTGTGCTGGCCACCACGCCAGGCGCCAGTATCAACGCGGACGGAAGCGGCCGGTGCTGGCCTCATTCAGCCGCTCCCGTAGCTTCGATGCGCCGGGCTTTGTCACTTAACTTTTGATATTTCACCTGCCATTCCGTCGGGCCATTCGAAGGCGATACCTGTACAGCGGTTACCTTGTACTCCGGGCAATTCGTGGCCCAATCCGAGTAATCGGTGGTGATGACATTAGCCTGCGTCTCGGGGTGATGGAACGTGGTATAAACCACGCCCAACGCCATTCTGTCAGTAACCTTTGTCCGCAATGTTGTCTCTCCCGCCCGGCTCGCAACCTTCACCCAATCGCCGTTTTTAATGCCGCGATTCTCCGCGTCATGTGGATGGATTTCCAGAAGATCCTCTTCATGCCACGCTGTATTCTCCGTACGCCGCGTCTGCGCGCCGACGTTATACTGCGACAGAATGCGCCCGGTGGTGAGCAATAGCGGGAAGCGCGGCCCGGTACGCTCATCCGTCGCCACATAATCCGTGATAATAAATTTACCCTTTCCGCGCGCAAAATGATCAACGTGCATCATCGGTGTGCCGTTCGGGGCCTGCTCGCTGCAAGGCCACTGGATCGAACCCATGCGGTCCAGCGCTCCGTAAGACACGCCCGCAAACGTGGGCGTAAGTTGCGCGATCTCCTCCATAATTTCAGAAGGATGCATGTAGCGCATGCTCATACCCATGGCGTTGGCCAGAAGTTGCGTGACTTCCCAATCGGCATAGCCGTTTTTGGGCGCCATGACTTTGCGCACGCGCTGGATACGCCGCTCGGCATTCGTGAACGTGCCGTCTTTTTCCAAAAAGGTCGAGCCAGGCAGGAACACATGCGCGAAATTTGCCGTCTCATTCAAGAACAAATCCTGCACGACCACGCATTCCATCGCCGCCAGCCCGGCCGTAATGTGCTTCGTATCCGGGTCTGACTGCGCGATATCCTCACCCTGAATATACAATCCCTTGAATGTGCCCGATACCGCGGCATCCAGCATGTTCGGAATCCGCAATCCTGGCTCGCCGCTCAACGGCACATTCCAAACGCCCTCGAACATCTGCCGCGTGGCATTGTCAGACACATGGCGGTAGCCGGAAAACTCATGTGGAAAGCTGCCCATATCGCAACTGCCCTGCACATTGTTCTGGCCGCGCAGCGGGTTAACGCCGACGCCGGGCCGGCCGATATTACCCGTGGCCATGGCAAGGTTGGCAATCGCGATAACGGTGGTCGAACCCTGGCTATGCTCGGTAACGCCCAACCCGTAATAAATTGCCCCATTGCCACCGGTTGCGTAAAGCCGTGCTGCCTTGCGGATCAGTTCAGCGGGAACGCCGGAAAGCGCAGCAACGGCCTCCGGGCTGTTGGACTCACCTGCGATAAACGCGGCCCACTCGGAAAAATCAGCCATGTCGCAGCGCTCGCGTACAAAGGCCTCATCCACCAATCCTTCGGTAACAATCACATGCGCCAGTGCGTTGATCACCGCAACATTTGTACCCGGCCGCAGCGGCAGATGGAATTGCGCCTGGATATGCGGCGTGCGAACCAGGTCGATCCGGCGCGGGTCCACCACGATAAGCTTGGCACCTTCCCGCAGGCGTTTTTTCATCCGGGACGCAAACACGGGGTGTCCATCAGTCGGGTTGGCGCCGATGACGAGGATAACGTCGGCCTGATCAACACTATCAAAATCCTGCGTACCAGCGGAAGTACCAAAGGTGCTCTTCAGCCCGTAGCCGGTGGGCGAGTGACAGACGCGTGCACAAGTATCCACATTGTTGTTGCCAAATCCGGCACGGACAAGTTTTTGCACAAGGAAGGTCTCTTCGTTCGTGCAACGCGACGAGGTAATACCCCCGACCGCATCCGTACCATATTCCGCCTGAATCCGCTTGAACTCGGAGGCCGTGTAGGCGATCGCCTCTTCCCAGTTCACTTCGCGCCACGGGTCGGTAATTTTAGCACGGATCATCGGTTTGGTGATGCGATCCTTATGCGTGGCATAACCCCAGGCAAAACGTCCCTTCACGCAGGAGTGGCCATGATTCGCCTTACCATCCTTGTAAGGCACCATGCGCACCACGTCCTCACCGCGCATCTCTGCCTTGAAGGCGCAGCCAACACCGCAATAGGCGCAAGTGGTAACGACTGAGTGTTCGGGCTGGCCGATTTCGATCACAGATTTTTCCATCAGTGTCGCGGTGGGGCAGGCTTGTACGCACGCACCGCAGGAAACACATTCGGAATCGAAGAAGTCTTCCCCCATGCCGGGCGAGACTTTGGAGCCAAAGCCCGAACCCTCAATCGTTAGCGCAAAGGTACCCTGCACTTCTTCGCAGGCCCGCACACAGCGCGAACAAACAATGCATTTTGCAGGATCAAACTGGAAGTAGGGGTTTGAATTATCTTTCGTCGCGTCAAGGTGGTTTTCGCCATCGTAGCCATAGCGTACCTCGCGCAGGCCCACTGCACCGGCCATGTCCTGCAGTTCGCAATCGCCGTTGGCGGAACAAGTCAGGCAATCCAGCGGATGGTCGGAGATATAAAGCTCCATCACGCCACGCCGCAGTTTGGCCAGCTTGGCGTTTTGCGTGTGCACCACCATGCCCTCTGCCACAGGGGTTGTGCATGACGCCGGCGTACCAGCCCGGCCTTCAATTTCCACCAGGCACAGCCGGCAGGAACCGAAACTATCCAGCATATCGGTGGCGCAGAGTTTGGGTATTTGCGTACCCAGTTCCATCGCCGCGCGCATTACTGAAGTACCCTCGGGAACCGCAATACTCTGCCCGTCGATGTTCACACTCACCAGCCGGGTCGCGGCACTCGGCTTTGTGCCGTAGTCACCTTCGTAAATCAGGCCCATGGCTCAGCTCCTATTCGGCCGCCACCGGCATACCGGCAGGCGCGAAATCCTCAGGGAAATGTTCCAGTGCACTCAGCACCGGATAAGGGGTGAACCCGCCAAGAGCGCAGAGCGAGCCAAACTTCATGGTCTCGCAAAGGTCTTTGACCAGGGCAATGTTTTTTTCCACCTCGCTTTCGGCGATGATCTTGTCGATCACTTCTGCCCCGCGCATGGAACCGATGCGGCATGGCGTGCATTTGCCGCAGGATTCATGGGCGCAGAATGCCATCGCAAAGCGGGCCATTTTCGCCATGTCCACGCTGTCATCGAACACCACCAGCCCACCATGGCCGATCAGTCCGTCGCGCGCGGCGAAGGCTTCGTAGTCATAGGGGGTATCGAACAAATGCGGCGGGAAATATGCCCCCAGTGGCCCACCCGCCTGCACGGCGCGTACCGGCCGGCCACTGGCGCTGCCGCCGCCGATCTCGTTGACCAGCTCACCCAGCGTGATGCCGAACGCAACCTCGAACAGCCCGCCATGCTTGATATTGCCTGCAAGTTGCACCGGCATGGTGCCGCGTGAACGGCCCATGCCGTAATCCGCATAGGCCGCGGCACCTTTTTCCAGGATGAACGGGATTGTCGCGAAAGAGATCAGATTATTCACCACCGTCGGCTTACCGAACAGCCCCACCAGTGCCGGAATGGGCGGCTTGGCGCGGACCTGACCGCGCTTGCCCTCTAGGCTCTCCAGCAGCGCCGTTTCCTCGCCGCACACATAAGCGCCGGCGCCTACACGCACTTCCAGGTCAAAATGCTGCGTTGACCCCATCAGCGACGGGCCAAGCAGGCCTTCTCGGCGTGCGATGCCGATGGCGGCGTTCATCGTGCGGATGGCGTGCGGATATTCCGAGCGGACATAGATATACCCACGCGTAGCGCCAACCGCGACGGCGGCAATCGTCATGCCTTCAATGAGGGTAAACGGATCGCCCTCCATCAGCATCCGGTCGGCAAAGGTCCCGGAATCACCTTCATCGGCGTTACATAAGATATATTTTTGGTCAGCCGCGGCGGTGCGCACCGTTTCCCATTTGATACCCGTGGGAAAGCCCGCCCCGCCGCGCCCGCGCAGGCCCGAGGCTTTCACCTCGGCAACGGTTTGCGCCGCACCCAGTGAGAGCGCGCGCGCTAACCCAACGTACCCGCCATGGGCGCGGAATGCGTCCAAATCCAGCGGATCAATCACGCCGCAACGCGCAAACGTCAGCCGGTTCTGCCTGGCAAAAAACGGAATTTTCTCCACCAATCCCACAGATAATTTGTGCGTGCGGCCTTCCAGAAATCCGGCATCAAAAAGCCCCGGCACGTCGCCAATGGAAACTGGCCCGTAGCCAACACGGCCTTCCGGCGTTTCAACTTCCACCAAAGGTTCCAGCCAGAAC
>Ga0182013_10008391_pt1 | contig 11142 bp, 7 predicted proteins | sample 612S2MmetaG_FD_120487 | JGI IMG/M metagenome (GOLD analysis project Ga0182013, IMG submission 120487) | Permafrost microbial communities from Stordalen Mire, Sweden - 612S2M metaG | ecosystem: Environmental > Terrestrial > Soil > Wetlands > Permafrost | place: Sweden: Stordalen | collected...
GGGTTAGGGGTTAGGGGTTAGGGGTTAGGGGGAAGGCGCGGTTCGAAAGCGGGCTACGACGCCAAATCTGTCACCTGAGGCCGCGCTGGCGCATCTTGTTGAAGAGAGCGAGGTGCGGAATTTGGCCGAATCGACCCAAGCTGTTCAAGGCGGAAGCGAGGCCGGAAGCCTGGCCGGAATCCAGGCTGGAAGACAGGGCGGAAGACGGGGCCCGCGGGTGGTGATCGTGGGCGGCGGGTTTGCCGGGATTCATGCGGCCAGGGGGCTGGCGCATCTGGCGGTGGACGTGACGGTGGTCGATCGCCGCAACCACCACACCTTCCAGCCGCTACTCTACCAGGTGGCGCTGGCGGTGCTGTCGCCAGCCGACATCGCTCAGCCCATCCGCACCATCCTGCGCCGCCAGAAGAACGCCGAGGTGCTGATGGACGAGGTGGTGGGCATCGACACGGGCGCGCGGCAGGTTGCGTTGGCCAGCGGGGCAAAGCTGGCTTATGACTACCTGGCGCTGGCTACCGGGGCGACCCACTCCTATTTCGGCCGCGGCGATTGGGCGCCGCTGGCGCCGGGGCTGAAGACGATCGAAGACGCCATCGAGATTCGCCGCCGGGTGCTGCTGGCCTTCGAGCTGGCCGAGCGGCAGATGGTGGAGCACGGGTGGCACCCGCCGCTCAATTTCGTGGTCATCGGCGGGGGACCGACAGGAGTGGAGCTGGCCGGGGCTATCTCGGACATTGCCCAGCTTTACATGCGCCGGGATTTCCGTCACATCGACCCGGCCAAGTCGAGGGTGTTGCTGCTGGAGGGCTCGCCGCGCATCCTGGCCGCTTATCCCGAGGATCTTTCCGCCAAGGCCGAGGCGACGCTGACCCGGCTGGGCGTGGAGGTGCGGACCCAGACCCAGGTGAGCGGGGTGGGTCCCGGCTGGGTCGAAGCCGGGGGCCAGCGGATGGACGCGGTGGTGACGCTGTGGGCCGCGGGGGTTGAGGCTTCGCCGCTGGGGAAAATGCTGGGAGCGCCGGTGGACCGCCGGGGCTGCGTTCTTGTGGACGACCGGCTCAATCCCCCGGGGCTGCCGGAGGTCTTTGTGCTGGGCGACCTGGCCCACCTGGAGCAGGATGGCCATCAAGTTCCCGGCGTGGCCCAGCCGGCCATTCAGATGGGCGACCACGTGGGAAAGATGCTGGCCGCCGACCTGGCCGGGCGGCCGCGCCCCGGCTTCCGCTATTTCGACAAGGGGGACATGGCGACCATTGGCCGGATGGCCGCCGTCGCCCGGGTGCAGTGGCCGTTCAAGGCGCATTGGAGCGGGTTTTCGGCCTGGGTCGTCTGGCTGACCGTGCACATCTTCTTCCTGATTGGGTTCCGCAGCCGAGTGTCGGTGTTTGCCGCGTGGATCTGGACCTACTTCACCTTCACCCGGGGCGCGCGCCTGATCACTGGCGACCAGCGGCTTCCAGGGTGGCAGGACCAGGTGGATCTGGGAGCGGGAGGCAAAGGCGCGGGAGACCAAGGGCAAGCGCCTTAGCCTCCAGTTCTCCAAAGCCGGTTTTTGGCTAGAAGCTGGAAGCTGGCGGCTGGAAGCTGCCTTTGGTCGGGTAAACTGGTAGAGCGATGCTCGACCTTGGATTTGTCCGTAACAACCTGGAACTTGTGGAAGAGAAACTCCGCGCGCGGGGCGCCGACCCGGCCGCGCTGCTGGGGGATTTTCGTGTTCTCGATCAAAGCCGGCGGGAGGCCATCACCACGGCGGAACGGCTGAAGGCGCGGCGCAACGAGTTGAGCCAGCAGGTGGGCGCGCTGAAAAAGTCCGGCCAGGACGCGACGGCGGTGATGGACGAGACCCGGGCCTTGAAAGACAAGCTGGACGAGCTGGACACCACGGCGGCGACCCTGGACGACCGGCTGCGCCATTTGCTGGCGGGCATTCCCAATTTGACCCGCGACGAGGTGCCCACCGGCAAATCGGAGGCCGACAACCCGACGGTGAAGACCTGGGGCGAGAAGCCGGTCTTCAACTTCGAAGCCAAGCCGCACTGGGAACTGGGCGAGGCGCTGGGCATTCTGGACCTGGAACGCGCGGCCAAGCTGAGCGGGGCGCGGTTCGCCGTTTACATGGGCGCAGGAGCAAGGCTGGAGCGGGCGCTGGTCAACTTCATGCTCAACCTGCACACCGAGAAGCACGGCTACACCGAAGTGCTGCCGCCTTTCATGGTGAACAGCAGGAGCCTGTTCGGCACCGGGCAGTTGCCCAAGTTTGCCGAGGACCTGTTCCGCTGCTCGGACGCCGACGCCGAGGGGGTGGCCCGCGGGGAGTTCAAGGACGCCGACCACTGGCTGATTCCCACCGCCGAGGTTCCGGTCACCAACCTCTACCGCGACGAGATTCTGGACGAAGCCCGGCTGCCGATCCGGCTGACGGCTTATACGCCGTGCTTCCGCGCGGAGGCCGGGGCCGCTGGCAAGGACACCCGGGGCATCATCCGCCAGCACCAGTTTCAGAAGGTGGAGCTGGTGAAGTTTACCCGGCCGGAGGATTCCGACGAGGAGCACGAGCGGCTGACGCGCGACGCGGAGGAGATTCTGGAAGCGCTGGGGCTGCCCTATCGGCGGGTTCTGCTGTGCACCGGGGACACCGGCTTTTCCTCGGCCAAGACGTTCGACCTGGAGGTCTGGCTTCCCGGCCAGCAACTGTACCGGGAAATCTCTTCGTGCTCGAACTTCGAGGGCTTCCAGGCGCGGCGGGCCAACATCCGCTACCGGCAGGCCGCGAACGGCGTCAAGGGCAAGATCGAGTTTGTCCACACCATCAACGGCAGCGGGCTGGCGGTTGGACGCACCTGGCTGGCGATCGTGGAGAATTACCAGCAGGCCGACGGATCGGTCCTGATTCCCGAGGCGCTCCGTCCTTATATGGGCGGACTGGAACGGATAACCCGGTAGCGAATGACCCGGCAAGGCCGCATTTTGCCGCCGGGCGCGAGATGAACAGACCTGCAGATAGCCCCCGGAGCGGGGCGGGACAAGAGAACTGATGAACAAGATTCTGAAGAGCTATTTCTACTGGACTTACCCGCGCGGCTGTTTCCACTACGACGTGATGGTGACGCTGATTCTGGCGTTCATCTTTCTTACCCCGCACCTGTGGAGCTACGGCGACAAGCCGTCCGCCGTGGCCGGGCCGCAGCACCCCATCCAGGTCACCGGAGACGGGGGCCGCGGGCTGATCGTCACGGTGCAGGACTCGGATGTGGACGTGGCGGCCGGCGCGCCAGACCCGGAGGTGAAGAAAGCCCTGCGCAAGGCCATCGAGCCGGTCACCGGCGACGCCGTTTTTGTGGTGCGCTGGGATACGGAGAAAGACGCCCAGGGCAATGTGTCGTGGAGAGTCTGGGCTCACCGCTAGAGCGGTTTTTGCCGCTCCGCACTGGTTTCACCGCACGACACTGGTTTTCAGTGCACCAGCCCGCGCACAGGCGCGTCCAAGAAAGACAAAGGGAACCTATGCAAATGGGAAGAAGACTTGTTTTTGCCGCGTCCATTGCACTCGCACTTTTGACGGTGCGGGCCGCGGTGGCCGCTGCCGCGACGGGCGAGGAAAAAGAAAAGGACCGGGTGCTGCGCCGGCTGGACGCGACCGCGGCCAGCTTCCGCTCCACCTCGGCGGATTTTGAGTTCGACTCCGTGCAGACCGACCCGGTACCGGACAAGGACGTGCAAAAGGGCACGGTTTATTACGAGCGGAAGGGCAATTCCTTCCAGATGTCGGCGCACATCCGGGAAGAGAACTCCAAGCCGACGCCCAAGATCTATGTGTACTCGGGCGGGGTCTTCAAGCTGTATGAAAAGCTGGTCAACCAGGTGACCACGCTGACCAAGGCGAGCAAGTTCGAGAGCTACCTGATGCTGGGCTTTGGCGCCAGCGGCAAGGATCTGGAACAGAAGTGGGAGATCAAGTACCTTGGTACGGAGCCGCTGGACGGGGTGAAGACGGACAAGCTGGAACTGATCGCCAAGGACCCGACGGTGCGGAAGAACATTCCCAAGGTGACCATCTGGGTGGATGCGGAGCGGGGCGTGAGCCTGAAGCAGGTTTTCGACGAGGGATCGAGCGAATACCGGGTTTCGTTGTACTTCAATATCAAGGTCAACCAGCCACTCCCGGCCGATGCCTTCACGCTCAAGACCGACAGCAAGACGCAATATGTGAACCACTAAGTAACCTCTGCACAAGTTCAACCGCGATAGGTCCAGTTTTGCAGGGGCTAAAGCCCGACTGATTCTATTCGGCTTGCGGCACGACTGAAGCCGTGCCCTGTTACAAAGCAGGCTTGTGCAGAGCTTCCCTAAAGCACTTCCGGAACAGACATTCACCTTTTTTGAGAGCCTGGCCCGATTCACGCGCCCTTGCCTACGTATTGGTCGATGGCCCAGGGTGCGACCATCGGCCTAAAAGGGCGCTGTTCGAGGCCGCTTTTTGGCAAAAAGTTGCCAAGAAGGGCGGATTCTGGGCCAAGAAGCCGTGTTTTTTCAGGGTTTCTGTTTACCATAGAGATAACAAGGTCCTCTCCATGCCCGCCAGATAAAGCGTTGATAATACATGCTTTACAGAGGCGATCCGGCTCCCAGAGCACCTCCAAAGGGGGCGATTTTGGGGAGGGGGGGTGGGGTCTATGCCTTTTGGGGCGGATTTTCCGACCGAAAAGGAGCTTCTACCCGCTCTCTCCTGTCTTTCAGTGTGCGCTGGCAGCGCTTAATTTTCTGCAAACCCTGGAGCCGTCGAAGCCCCGCCCAGAGGGCGATTCCGCCCAGGGCGAAGAGCATGGGGAAGCACTCGATGGTGTAGCGGGCCTCGGGGGCCTGGACAGTGGCGAGCAGGGCGCTGCGCAAGAGCATATAGGCGAGCATGGCCCACCCGAGGCGCGGGCGCAGACACAGGCCGGCAATCCCCAGCAGCAGGTAGAAGGCGTTCAGGCCGGCGTAGAACCAACTGAAGCGGGTTTCGACGCGGTGGTGAGAATAGACCCACCAATCGAGGTCGATGGGCAGATTTTCGACCCGCGGGCGGAGCCACATGTCGGCCATGCGTCCCAGCGGGAGCCAGAGGGATGAGCGCAGGGGATGGGCGGCGATGCGCTCGCCGGCGAGTTTGGCAAAGCGGGCGTCGAGCTGCGGGGTGAGGATTTGGCCGCCGGCGTTGTAATCCGCGGCCAAGGCGGCGGTTTCGGCGTATTGGGCCGGGGAGTCGAAGGCGCGGGTGGGGAGCTTGTCGATGTCCAGCGGGCCATCCGGAACGTTCCAGTAAATGTCGTAGGTGGAGACGAAGTCCAGGCACCAGGACTTGACCCAGCGTTCCCAGCCGGGGTGGGTGTCTTCGCCGGGGTCGGTGGCCAGGCGGGGGGCGAGCGGCTGAAAAACATGGAAGACGTTCCAGTTGCGGGCGGTCCAAGCGGCAAAGGGCAGGAGGGCCAGCAGGGCGCAGACTGCGGCCATGCGGGCGAGCTTTTTGGCGGGGATGGGGGGGTGGGCGTTTCCGCGCCCCAGGCCGAGGACCAGCGCCGGGGCCAGGGTGACGGCAGCGAGTGCTCCATCGGGGCGCAGCAGGGCCGCGAAGGCGCCCGCAAAGGTGAAACAGAGGGCCAGATGCCAACCCGGCCGGGCGCGAAACCGCGCGACGGACCAGAGCGCGAGCGCCAGGACAAACAGGGTGGGCGCCTCGGTGAGCGGGTTGGCGGCGTAGATGGCCGTAAAAGGACACAGAACGGCCAGCCAGAGGGTGGCGTGCGCGGCTCCGGCGCCGAGCACGGGCCCGGCGATGCGCCGCGCGAAATCGGCCAGGAGCAGGCAGCCGGCCAGTTCAAGGGCAATCTGGACGAAGGCGGCCGAAGCATAGTTTTCCATCCCGAAGAGGCGGAAACAGGCGGCCAGAAAGAGCGGGTAGCCGGGCAGTCGGATGAGGGTGGGGTAGGTTTCGCCGCCGGGGGTGGTGAGCGCATAGCGGCCATGGAGCAGCAGGTTTTTTGCCAGGCCGCCGTAGATGAGCGCGTCGCCGTTGACCTCGAAGAAATGCTGGAGCATCCACAGGCGCAAGCCGAGGCCGGCGGCGAGGGCGAGGCCGAGAGAAGCGGCGGGAGCCAGGCGGGCAAGAGTCCGGCTGGAGGGCTTCGATTGACTCAGAGAGGCAGCTTCCATACGATTCGTACTGTATAGCGTAGACTGTTTTCCCCGTTTTCGCGCAAGAAGGCAGACCAGACCCACGATGCCACACAGGCAAATATTCTTCGATCCGCAACGAAAGCGATGGAAGCGGCTGCGCCGCATCCTGGACACCAGCGCGGTGATTTTCACGCTGGTGCTGGCCGGGTTCATTTTCAACGTGCTGCGCTACCAGCAACTGCCCGAGTTGCTGCTGCCGACGCTCAAGCACAATTACAAGGCGCTGCCCGACCGCGCGCCGCTGCTGAGGGGCTCCAAGGGGCCGCGCCCGGCGCGGCGCAAGACGGATCTCAAGCCCTCGGAGATCAAGCTGAATTCCGGCGAAGGCCTGAGGGCGGCGTTTTATGTGCAGTACGACGCCTCCAGCTACTCTTCGTTCAAGGAGCACGTCCACCAGATCGATATTCTCTTTCCGGAGTGGCTGCATGTGACGGCGCCGGCGGGGTTGCTGATGGCCACCAACAGCGACAACAACCGCGAGTACCCGGTGGTGGACCGCTCGGCGGTGCATGACCCGGACGAGCTGAACAAGATCAAGCGGGTGATCCAGGCGGCGAAGGAAGACACCGAGGTTTTCCCTCACCTGAACAACTTCAACCCGCGGACGCAGAGCTGGGATGCGGGCATGGGCACGCTGCTGGCGGATAGCGGCAAGCGCGTCGCGCTCTGCCAGCAGATTGTGACCTTTCTGACCGCCTTCCGGCGCCCCACCAAGGACGACCCCAAGAAATACGAGTGGGTTTATCCCGGGCTGTCGCTGGACATCGAGAGCCTGCCGGACAATGCCGGCCCGGCTTACCTGAGCTTCATTGAGGAACTGTATTCGGACCTGCACCAGCGCAATCTGCGGCTGTATGTGAATGTGGCCGTGGCCACTGGGGACAGCGAACTGAAGCAGATTGCGGCCAACTCCGACGGCATCATCCTGATGAACTATGACCAGCACCAGGCCAGCAGCGAAGCGGGCCCGGTGGCCGCCCAGGACTGGTTCGTGAACAACCTGCGGCGGGTGCTGCAGATCGTACCCAAGGAGAAGCTGATCTGCGCCATTGGCAACTACGGGTACGACTGGACCCTTTCGATTCCCACGGCCAAGGAATTGAAGCACCACAAGCTGCCGCAGGTGCTGAACACCGAAGACCTTTCGGTTTCAGAAGCCTGGCAGCGGGCCTCGGACGCCGACGCCGACCTGGATCTGGATTACGACACCTTGAATCCGCACTTCGAGTACATCGACGAAGACCTGAACCAGCGCCACGTGGTGTGGTTTCTGGACGGGGTGACGGTGCTGAACGAGCTGAGGGCCGCCCGGGAGCTCAATCTGCAAACCTTCGCGCTGTGGCGGCTGGGCGAGGAAGACAACTCGCTATGGAACGTGTGGGACAAGCCGCGGTCGCCGGATTCGCTGCAAGCCCTGGCCGCAGTGCAGCCCGGCCACGACGTGGACAACGAGGGCGACGGCGACATCATCCGCGTGACCGGCCTGCCCCAGCCCGGCAAGCGGACGGTTTCGGTAGACACGGACGAGACCGACCCGCAGAAAAAGCTCATCGTCGATGAGCACATGGACGTGTATCCCCGAACGTACACCATCGAGCAGTACGGCTATCGCCCCAAGCAAGTGGCGCTCTCGTTCGACGACGGCCCGGACCCCAAATGGACGCCCAAGATCCTGGATGCTCTGAGGGAGAGGGGCGTGAAGGGGACCTTCATGCTGATCGGCTCCGAGGCCCAGGAAAACGTGGGTCTGATGAAGCGCGTGGTGCGCGAGGGGCACGAGATCGGCAACCACACTTATACTCACCCGGACATCAGCGAAGTGTCGAACCGTCAACTGGACCTGGAGCTGAAGCTCACGGAGCGTCTTTTCGCGAGCAAGCTGGGGATTCAGCCGCTCTACTTCCGTCCTCCGTACGACATCGACGAGGAGCCGGACACCGACGACCAGGCGGCGCCGGTGGAGCGCATCCAGCAGGCCGGCTACATCATCATCGGCAGCAAGATCGACACCGACGACTGGAACGAACGGCCGCGCAAGTCTCCCCAGGAAATCACCCAGTCGGTGCTGGACCAGTTGGCGACGATGCAGGTGAAGCCGCAGTTTCGCGGGTCGGTGATCCTGATGCACGACGGGGGCGGCGACCGCTCGGCCACGGTGGCGGCGCTGCCGGTGCTGATCGACGCGCTGCGGGAGCGCGGCTACACCATCGTGCCGGTCTCGGCACTGCTGGGCAAGACCACGGCGGAGGTGATGCCCAAGCTGACGTTCTTCCAATATCTGCGGGCCCTGCCCGACTCGATCGCCTTCTCGGGCCTGGCGCTGGTGGGCAAATTCATCACGCTGGTCTTCTTCCTGGGCGACATTCTGATGAGCGCGCGTCTGCTGCTGGTGGGCGTGCTGGCGGTGATCGACCGGCTGCGCCGGCCCCACCGCCAGGCCTCGCCGGGCTTCAATCCGCGGGTGGCCGTGCTGATCCCGGCCTATAACGAGGAAAAAGTGATAGTCCGAACCATCCGATCGGTGCTGAACTCGGACTACGCGAATCTGCATGTGATCGTGATCGACGACGGCTCGTCGGACCAGACGCCGGAAGTGGCCCGCGCCGCTTATACCGCCGAAATCGCCGCCGGGCGGGTGCAGGTGCTGACCATGCCCAACGGCGGAAAGGCCGCCGCGCTGAACTATGCCCTGGACCGGCTGAGCGAGGAGATCTACGTCGGCATCGACGCCGATACGGTGATCGCCGCCGACGCAATTTCCAAGCTCATTCCGCACTTTGAAGACCCGCTGATCGGCGCCGTGGCCGGAAACGCCAAGGTGGGCAACCGGGTGAACTTGTGGACCCGCTGGCAGGCCCTGGAATACATCACCAGCCAGAACTTCGAGCGGCGCGCGCTGGACCTGTTCAACGTGGTCACGGTGGTTCCGGGAGCCATCGGCGCCTGGCGCACCGGTCCGGTGAAGGCGGCGGGCGGCTACCCGGTGAACACCGTGGCCGAGGACGCCGACCTGACCATGGGCCTGCTGGAACTGGGTTACAAGGTGGTGTACGAAGACCGCTCGCTGGCCTTCACCGAAGCCCCCATCGACGCCAAGGGTCTGATGCGGCAGCGGTTCCGGTGGTCTTTTGGAACCTTGCAGGCGATCTGGAAGCACCGCGCGGCCTTTGTGCGCAACAAGGCCATGGGGCTGTTCGCGCTGCCCAACATTCTCATCTTCCAGATGCTGCTGCCGCTGGTTTCACCGTTTATCGACATGATGTTCCTGTGGGGCATCGTGACCTATTTCGTGGACCGGCACTATCACCCCGAAGCCGCCTCGGCGGCCAGTTTTGAGAAGCTGCTGGTCTACTTCCTGGGGTTCCTGGTGATCGACTTCGTGACCTCGTCGGTGGCCTTCTCGCTGGAGCGCCGCCACCCGGCCAACAAGGGGGACGGCTGGCTGCTGTTCCACATCTGGCTGCAGCGGTTCGCCTATCGCCAGGTATTTTCGATTGTTCTGTTCAAGACCCTGAAGCGGGCCATCGACGGCAAACCGTTCAACTGGGAAAAGCTGGAGCGCACGGCCAAGATGAGCAAGAGCACCGACGCGCTGATGGAAACGCGCTGACGGAGACGCGCTGACGGAGAGGCCGGGGCCGGCTTCGGAGCCGGCCCGCGCTCCCCCGCTACAATCGACGCATGGCGATCGCTCCGCCCCATCGTCGGGCAAGGGTTCTGTTTGCAGGCCGCAGCGTGCTCGACGTGCTCTACCGGCTCGACCGGCTGCCGGAGGAAGACACCAAGGTCTTCGCGCGGGAATTCCAGACCAGACCCGGCGGACCCGCGCTGAACGCCGCTGTGACCCATGCGCTGCTGGGCGGGCAGGGGCTGCTGGTGAGCGCTGTCGGAGGAGGGCCTGGGGCGGTGGTGGTGCGCGGCGAGTTGGAGCGCCACGGCATCCAACTGCTAGACCTGGCCGCCGGCACGGCCTACGAAACGCCGCTGGCCACGGCCTGGGTGAACAGCGCCAACGGCAGCCGCACGGTGGTGAATCCTCCTGCTTCGGACGTGAAGATGCGGCGGCTGGACGGCCCATGGGAGGCGGAGGTGGGCACCCTGTGGGGCGAAATGCCGCCGGTCGTGCTGTCGGACGGCTTTTACATCGAGGAGACCCTGGGCCTGCTCGCCGCCTGCCGGAGGGCCGGCGCGGCGCTCTGCCTGGACGGCGGGAGCTGGAAGCCAGGAACGGCGGAGCTGGCTCCCCTGCTGACGACGGCCATCTGCAGCGAGCGGTTCAAGGTTCCAGGGGAAGGCAGCAACGGCCAGACAGGGCCCGGGCAATGGGGACCTGTTTCCGGCGCAGGCGCGGAAGGCGTTTTCTCGTGGTTCGGGGCCCGGGGCGTGCCGTACGTCGCCGTGACACGCGGGGCACGGTCGATTCTGGGCTGGGAGCGGGGCCGGCGTTTCGAGATCGAGGTGGAGCGCATTGCCGCCACCGACACGCTGGGGGCGGGAGACGTGCTGCACGGAGCTTTCTGCCATTTTTTCGCGCGGACAGCGGAATTCGAGCCGGCACTGCGGCGGGCGAGCGGGATTGCAACGCTCTCCTGCCGGAGCCTGGGTACGGAGGCCTGGGCTTTGGACCCCAGCCTGAGAGCGGCACCCTGACCGGCGGGCGATGGGGCGGTTTTGCTCGTCCCGAGGGCTGGCCCTCGACTACAATCGAGGCGTTATGTCTACAGCATCTCTCAGCACTCAAATTCAGCCGCGCTCGCCCCAGGGCGAGTTCAGGAACGAACCTTTCATCGACTTCAAAACCCCTGAGAACGCCCGCAAGATGCAGGGCGCGTTGGACCTGGTCTGGGGCCAACTGGGCCGCGAATACGACCTTGTGGTGGGCGGGCTTCGGACCAAGACCACGGGCAAGATCCGCTCGGTGAACCC
>Ga0182013_10008395_pt1 | contig 11142 bp, 9 predicted proteins | sample 612S2MmetaG_FD_120487 | JGI IMG/M metagenome (GOLD analysis project Ga0182013, IMG submission 120487) | Permafrost microbial communities from Stordalen Mire, Sweden - 612S2M metaG | ecosystem: Environmental > Terrestrial > Soil > Wetlands > Permafrost | place: Sweden: Stordalen | collected...
CGTTCATTGTCATTCACCGAGGCAATCGTGGCGCTGGTCATGATGTGCCGATCCGTATCTCGCCCTGCGTCAGGCCGATTTGCTGTGAACCAGTGGACTCAACTCACCCTGACACGCAGGGCCGGACGACATCGCCGGCAAGTATCCCGTCCGGGACGTCTTGAGTCGCTCGGAGCTCAAAGTGGGTACGCAGATGTGCAAGATCGGTGCCACAACCGGCGAGACGTGCGGTCCGATCACCACCGTCCACGGCGCCTACGTGGTCGAGGCCAACCTGCATTGCGAGGGGGGCGACAGCGGCAGCCCCGGCTTCGTGAAGAATCCGGACGGCACCGCCAGCGCGGTCGGCATCCTGACCTCATCGGACGACGACGCCGACCAGACGTACTTCATCCTCGTTCAGCCGCTGCTCACGAAGTGGGGCCTACAGCTGCTGCCCTGACCTCACGGCCGCATTTCGTAGGCGCCGTTGAGCGGCAGCACGTGTTCCCGCCAAACCCGGTCGTAGCGGCCCTGGTCGTGAACCGGACGCCGGATCATCCGCATCGCGAAGCGGGCCTGCTCGTCTGTCGCCGAGGGCTTGTCGTTCAGCTCGACGGCATAAACGTTGAAATCCCGGACGAGCAGACCAAAGATCTCGTCGATCAACGTCTCATCGACACCAGACAGCGGTGCCTCCTCCAGGATCAGCTGGGCGTAGGGCACCAGGGCGAATAGCTGGCCCACGCCGAAAGCGAAGTCGATGTCCTTCTGCTGGGCCGCGTCCGGAGTCGCGGACGCCAACATCTCGGCGAGTACCTCGATCTGCTGCCGCAGCAAAGCGACATTAGGTAGATGCGCGAAGGTGTCAAATGACGCGCGCCAGTCGTGGAACCGCACCTTGCCCAATCCGCCGGTCGGCCCCTGGGCGAACAGGAATGTGTCGTCGGCGGCATCGTCGCGGCGCGGGATGAGCGGCAGCGCGGCATCGGCGGCAAACAGGTAGTTGGGCATGAACTTGCCCAGCAGTCCGATGTTGATGTGGACGGTGCCTTCCAGCCGCGGCAGCAGCCCGATCTCGCGGGCGACGGTCTCGAAGAAGGTGTCCTTCTCCACTCCCTTGGCGGCGATGACATCCCACAGAGCGGTGATGACGCGCTCGCCCTCGCCGGTGACTTTTGCCTTGGTGAGCGGGCTGTAGAGCAGGTAGCGACGGTCGTCGGCGGAAGCGCTGCGCATGTAGTCCGAGGCACGGGCGCACACGAGCCGCATCGCGACCAGTCGCGCGTAGGCATCGGTGAGTAGCCGTCGCACGTGGCTGAAGTCGGTGACGAGCGTCCCGTACAGGTGGCGGTTGGCAGCGTGGGTGACCGCCTCGTACATGGCGTGGGTGCACATGCCGACCGCGCCCCAACCCAGGTTGTACTTGCAGACGTTTACCGTGTTGAGGGCAGCGTGGAAAGCGTCCGGGCCGCGGTGCAGCAGATCCGCCTCGGTGACCGGGTAGTCGTGCAGCGCGTAATTGGCGACGTAGTTCTGCGAGTTCACCACGTTCTTGATCAGCTCGTAGCGGTCGTCTTGCGAGTCGGCGGCGAAGAAGACGTACTCGTCAGTCTGGTCGATCTTGCCGAACGTGGAGACCATGCGCGCGACGTTCGCGTTGCCGATGTAGTACTTCTCGCCGTTCGCCGTCCACCCGTGCCCAAAATCGTTTGTGGGCGTCAGGATCATGTCGGTCTGGTAGACGTCGGCGCCGTGGGTCCGCTCGGACAAGCCAAACGCGAACACCTCGCCCTGTTCCAGCTGGGCGGCCGCCTTGCGCTTGGCGTCCTCGTTGTCGCTCATCCAGATAGGGCCCAGGCCCAGTGCGGTCACTTGGAACGGGTACCAGTAGCTCAGCCCGTAGAAGCCGATGATCTCGGCGAATTCGCTGATCCGGTAGGTGTCCCAGCGGCAATCGTCGGCGCCGTACTCGGCCGGCGTCAGCAGCGAGGCGAAGATGCGTTCCCTGGCGATGAAATCGAGGAAGTCGGAGTACCAGGCCCGTTCGTGGTCGTCACGCTTGAGCCGGGCCTTGCCGCGGGACTCGAAGAACTCCACCGTCGCGGCCATGATCTCGCCGGAGCGACTGTCTGGATATTTGCGCTGCAGGCGGTTGGGATTGAGCAACATGAGGGGACGGTACTGCAAACGCCTCTGTTGGTGAACCGCCTCGGCGACTTAGCATCAGCTTCGTGTCAGAACTCAGCACCGCACGCGGGCATATCGATACCGCCGAGCTTGGCGTCACGCTCATGCATGAGCACGTATTCATCATGACCACCGAGATCGCCCAGAACTATCCCGAAGCCTGGGGTGACGAAGATAAGCGGGTGGCGGACGCCATCACCCGGCTCAATGAGCTCAAGGCCCGCGGCGTGGACACCATCGTCGACCTCACGGTGATCGGGCTGGGGCGCTACATCCCACGCATCGCCCGAGTCGCGGCGGCCACCGAGCTGAATATCGTTGTGGCGACCGGGCTTTACACCTACAACGACACGCCGTTCTACTTCCACTACATGGGCCCGGGCGGGGAGGTCGGCGGCCCGGAGATCATGACCGACATGTTCGTCCGCGACATCGAGCAGGGCATCGCCGACACCGGCATCAAAGCGGGCATCCTCAAGTGCGCCACCGACGCGCCCGGCGTCACCCCGGGCGTCGAGCGGGTGCTGCGCGCGGTGGCCCAGGCGCACAAACGCACCGGAGTGCCGATCTCCACCCACACCCACGCCGGGCTGCGGCGCGGGCTGGAACAGCAACGCATCTTCGAAGAAGAGGGCGTCGACCTGAGCCGGGTGGTCATCGGGCATTCGGGCGACAGCACCGACGTCGGTTACCTCGAAGAGCTCATCGCCGCCGGCTCCTACCTGGGGATGGACCGGTTCGGCATCGACGCGATATCGCCGTTCGAGGACCGGGTGAACGTCGTGGCGCAGATGTGCGAGCGCGGGCATGCCGACAAGATGGTGCTCTCGCACGACGCCAGCTGCTATTTCGACGCACTGCCCGAGGAATTGGTCCCGGTGGTGATGCCGAATTGGCACTACCTGCACATCCACAACGACGTGATTCCCGCCTTGAAGGAGCGCGGCGTGACCGACGAGCAACTGCACACCATGCTGGTCGACAATCCGCGCCGGATCTTCGAGCGAAAAGGGGCTTACGCGTGAGTGAGCCGGTCCCGCCGATCGGCACCCAGATCTCGGCGCTGGCCGCGCTCGCTCCCGACGAGCCGGCGGCGAGTTGCGACGGGCGCACGATCACCCGCGGCGAATTGGACTCCTCGACGAACCGGCTGGCCCGTGCGTACGCCGAGCGTGGCGTGGGCGTCGGCGACTACGTGACCATCGCGTTGCCCAACTCCATTGGATGGGTGCAGGCCGCGGTGGCCTGCTGGAAACTGGGCGCGGTTCCCCAGCCGCTGCCCGCGCGGCTGCCCGCGGCGGAGTTCGAGGGTCTGCTGGAATTGCGGCCACGCGCGCTGCTCGTGGGGCGGGAACACCCGGGACTACCCAGTGTGCCGGCGGGTTTCGTTCCGGACCCGACGTTGTCCGATGGCCCGCTGCCGGAGGCCGTGTCGCCGAGCTGGAAGTCGATGGCGTCGGGCGGCAGCACCGGGCGACCCAAGCTCATCGAAGTCGGCGGCGACGGCCGGGTGCCGTCGACAATGGGATACGCCCTGGGCGCGCAGGAGGGCGATACCTTCCTGGTGCCGGTGCCACTGAGTCACAACACCGGGATGACCACCGCCACAATCGCTTTGCTGATGGGCCAGCATTTGGTGCTGATGAGCCGCTTCGACCCACACGAATTCCTCCGGGCGATCACACAACATGGCGTCACACTCCTGACGACGGTCCCGACCATCATGCAGAGGCTGCTGCCGGTCTACCGCGCCGATCCCGATTCCTATGACTTGTCATCGATTCGGCGGTTCTGGCACGTCGGCGCGCCGTGCCCGCCCGCCATCAAGCAGGCGTGGATCGACCTGCTAGGGCCCGCAGTGGTTTGGGAGCTGTACGGTGGCACCGAATTGCAGGCGATGACGTTCATCTCCGGCGATCAGTGGCTGACCCATCCGGGATCGGTCGGCGTGGTGGTTACCGGCCAGATGAAGGTGCTCGACGACGACGGCAACCCGTGCCCACCCGGTGTGGAGGGTGAGATCTATATGCGGCCCGACCCCGGCAGTGCACCGACCTACCGCTACGTCGGCGTCGAGGCGAAAAGCCGCGACGGCTGGGACTCGCTGGGCGACCTCGGCTACTTCGACGCCGACGGGTTCCTGTACCTGTCCGACCGCCGGGTCGACATGTTCACTACGGGCGGCCGCAACGTCTACCCCGCCGAGATCGAGGGCGCCCTGTCGGCGCACCCGGAGGTGCTGTCTTGTCTGGTTATCGGCGTCCCTGATCCGAACGCGGGTGATCTGGGTCAGGTACCGTACGCCCTGGTGCACACCGCCGACGGGTCCGCTTTGGACGCCGCGGGTGTGCAGGAGTTTCTGCGCGAACGCATCGCGACATACAAGGTGCCGCCCACCTTGGAATTCATTGAATTCGTCGACACTCCCCTGCGCGACGATGCCGGCAAAGCCCGTCGCTCGGCCGTGCGCGACGAGGTCATGGCGCGATTGCGTCTGCCTCAAGGTCAGTGACGGGGTCGACCGCGCCGATCTTCTGAGGCCTGCGTTTCTCCCAGCGCCGCAACGCTTCCCGGCACGGCGCCTCAATCAGCGCGTAACTGACGGCCGCGATCGCGAAACCGAAGATCAGCGTCAGCACCAACACCGTTGGCATCCGGCCGGTGAACGGGAACGTCCCGATCACCGGGAACACCATCGCCAGTGCGGCCAGGTGCCACACGAACAGGCCATAGGACCAACGCCCCAGGGTCACCATGACGGTAGTGCCCAGCAGCCGGTGCGGGGTGTCGGGCCGGTCCAGCACCAACGGCGCGACCAGCGCGAACGCCACCAGCGAGCCCGCCGCCGTCTTCACCGCGAACTGCGTGGCCGTGCCCGGAACCAACCCCTCCGGGCCCGCCAGCGGCGACGCCGCCAGCAAGAAGGCCAGCACCGCCACCGCACCCATCAGCACGCGCCGGCGGGCCAACCGGTGCGGCAACCCGACCGGGCAATAGACCCATTCCGCCAGCAACATGCCCGCGGCGAACCAGGAGAAAAACGCCGGCGGCCAGTTCAGCGGGTTGATTCCGGAGCCGGAATACCCAGAATGCCAAGGCGCCCAGCCCCAGGTCCAGCTCAGAGCCGCCAATGCCGCGATCGCCGGCACCCGAGCGCTGACTGGGATGCGGCGGGACAGCAACGCCAAGATCGGCAACGCCAGATAAAAACAGACCTCTACCGAAAGGCTCCACATTTGGGTCAGGCCGCCGGTCAGGGTGAGCGGCACATAGATCTGGGTGAGCGTCAGGTTCGCCAGCCAAACGGTGAGGCTGGCGTGATCCGCATCGGGCAGCAGGGACAGAATCACCACGACCGCCACCAGATAGGCCGGCATGATGCGGACAACCCTGGAGCGCAGATAGTGGCTTGTGCGGGGTCGCGTGCCCAGATCCCTCGCCGCCGCGGCGTGGCCGCGCCACAACAGAAACCCCGACAGGGCAAAAAACACCGCCACGGCCAGATCGAACCGGCCGAACAGTCGGCCGGCGACACCGCTGGAGTGCCCGGTCTGGAACGCAACATGGGTAATGACCACGCCGACGGCCGCGCAAGCGCGCATCCCCTCCACGGCGGGCAAAAAGCTGCGGATCCCGCCCACCGGCCGGCCATCGGTCACGCTCACAGTCTGCCTCTGGTCGGGTTAAGGGGGAATCGGGTACACCCAGATGACTGGGGCAAAGAGGCGCTGGGTTCGTCCGCTTGGGCCTTACATTCTGCTGTTAGGGTCAAGCGGGTTCGCCTCGCTGGTTGGTCGGGCCGGAGCGGGTCGCGGCCGACAAGTCCAGGAAACCACCGAGCACCACTAGGAGGGCACAGCAACGTGAACCGAGCAGTCATGTTGCGGTTTGCCGCATGAGGAGTCATCGGGCTCGGGGCCGCCATGTTGATCGCCGCGCTGCTGCTGTCGACCTACACCAGCAGCCGGATCGCCAAGATCCCGCTCAATATCGATACCACGTTGATCAGTGACGGAAGCGGAACCGCCCTCGATCCAGCCTCGTTGTCCGCCGAGCACTTCGCCATCAACCAAGACGTGCCGGTGGTGTCTCAGCAGCAGATCAGCGTCGAGTCGCCCGCCAACGCCGACGTGGTCACGCTGCAGGTCGGCTCCACGCTGCGGCGCACCAATAAGCAAAAAGACGCCGGCCTGCTGCTGGCGATCGTCGACACCGTCACCCTCAACCGCAAAACGGCGCTTGCCGTTTCGGACGACACCCGCACCGGTGGTGCGATCCAAAAGCCTCGCTCGATCACCGACGAGAACCCACCCACCAACAGCGCGCTGCGTCACGAGGGGCTGTCCTATCGGTTCCCGATGCACACCGAGAAGAAGACGTACGCCTATTTCGATCCGATCGTGCAGAAGGCGTTCCCCGCCAATTACGAGGGCCAACAAGACGTCAACGGGTTGAGCACATACCGCTTCACCCAGAACATCGGTTACAGCGCCGACGGCAAGCTCGACAATCCCGTCAAATACCCGTCGCTGTACGCCGGAAATGAGGACGGCAAAGTCACCGCTTCCGCGGCCATGTGGAACTTGCCGCCGGGTGGCGATCCGAACGAGCAGATCACCATGACCCGCTATTACGCGGCGCAGCGAACCTTCTGGGTGGATCCGGTGTCGGGCACCATCGTCAAAGAAACCGAGCACGCGAACCACTACTTCTCCCGTGACCAGCTCAAGCCCGAGGCGACACTGGCCGATTACAAGGTCACCTCCACCGAAGACACCGTCCAATCGCAGGTCAACGCGGCCCGCGACGAGCGGGACCGGCTGTCGCTGTGGTCCCGGGTGCTGCCGATCACCTTCACCGCGGTCGGCTTGATCGCGCTGATCGGCGGCGGCGTGCTCGCCGCGTTCAGCCTGCGCACCGAGAGCGCGCTGACCGACCCCGGCCTGGACCGGGGCGACGAGGAATACGTGGATCACGACAGACCCGCGGTACGGGTGCCCGGCGCTGAGGCGGAGACCGAGAAGTTGCCCGCGCACCGGCCCGGTGCGCACAAGGATCCGAGCGGCACCGATCCTCCCGCGCTAGCGGGTGAGCCGCCGGAGTCCGGGCCCGCTGACCCGCCCGCCGCGGCTGGTCCCGCCAGCCCCGACCCATCCGAACGGACCTAACGCGGCTGGGCCGAGGGTGACAGAGGTACGCACCCGGCTTCTGCACTGGTCCCAGCCGGCGTACGCGCTGCTGCTCGCGCTACTGATAGTCGCGCCGCTGTTGCAGCCGGGGTATCTGCTGCTGCGCGACGCAGTCTCGACGCCTCGATCGTTTTTATCCGATACCGCCTTGGGATTGACGTCGGCGCCGCGCGCGACGCCGCAGGATTTCGCGGTAGCGCTGGCCTCGCAGCTTATCGACGGCGGCATCGTGGTGAAGTCTCTGCTCGTTCTGGGCCTGTGGCTGGCGGGGTGGGGTGCGGCGCGACTGGTGGCGACCGCGTTACCGGCCGCCGGCGTGGGCGGCCAGTTTGTCGCGATCACCCTGGCGATCTGGAATCCCTATGTCGCTGAACGACTCCTGCAGGGCCATTGGAGCCTGCTGGTCGGCTACGGCTGCCTACCCTGGGTTGCGGCGGCAATGCTGACGCTGCGGGCCGCCGACGCGCCTGGATGGTCCGGGGTGTTCGGCATGGCCTTTTGGATCGCGTTGGCGGGGCTGACCCCGACGGGGCTGATGCTCGCCGCAACGGTGGCGCTGGCCTGCGTCGCTGCCCCGGTTGAGTGCCCGGATCGGTCCTGGCCGCGCTGGCTTTGTGCCGCAACAGCATTGGGTGCCGCACTGGTGGCGGCGCTGCCCTGGTTGACGGCATCGGTGGCGGGCTCGTCGTTGACCAGCCACGCGGCGGCGAACACACTCGGGGTCAATGCTTTCGCGCCGCGCGCCGAACCTGGTCTGGGCACGCTCGGTAGCCTGGCCAGCCTCGGCGGGATTTGGAACGGCGACGCCGTACCCGCTTCGCGCACTACGCTTTTCGCGGTGTTGTCCGCCGTCGTGCTGCTGGGAGTGGTGGCGGCCGGCCTGCCGACGACGGTGCGTCGCCCGGCCGTGCTGCCGTTGCTGGGGCTGGCGGCTGCGGCTGTGCTGATACCGGCGGCGCTGGCCACCGGCCCCGGCCTGCATGTGCTGGGTGCGGTAGTTGACGCCGTGCCCGGCCTCGGCGTGCTGCGCGACGGCCAGAAGTGGGTGGCGCTGGCCATGCCGGGATACGCACTGGCCGGCGCGGGCGCGGTGGTGACGCTGCGGCTGCGGGCCAGCCCGCTGAGACCCCTAGTAACCGCTATGGTCTGCTGCCTCGCGCTGCTACTGGCGCTTCCCGACCTGGCCTGGGGAGTTTGGGGCAAGGTTGCGCCGGTGCACTACCCGCCCGGGTGGGCTGCGGTGGCGGCGGCGATCAACGATCAGCCGGCGGCCGTCGCGGTGCTGCCCGCCGGCACCATGCGACGTTTCACCTGGTCGGGTCCGGCGCCGGTACTCGATCCGCTGCCCCGCTGGGTGCGCGCCGACGTACTGACCACCGGTGACCTGACCATTTCGGGGGTCACCATCCCCGGGGAGGGTAATCGGGCCCGCGCGGTACAGGCATTACTGCTGGCCGGGCCGGATCCGTCGGCCTTGGCCCGAGCCGGTGTGGGGTGGCTGGTCGTCGAATCGGACAGCGCCGGCGACATGGGTGCGGCCGCACGCACCCTGGGCGCGACGACGCCGGTCTACCGTGACGACGAACTCGCGCTGTACCGGATCGGTGGCCAGACCGTTGGCGCGAGCCCGGACAGCCGACGGGCGATGACGCTCGCGCATCTGGCGTGGCTGACCATGCTGATCCTGGGCGCCGTCGGCGCAGTGCTCAGCAGGGCGCGCCGGCCGGTTTTAGACCGGGTTGCTGATCAGGCCGCTGACTAAGTCGCCGGCCTGCACCGCTTCCAGCACGGTGCGCACCGCGTCGGCGGTTTGCGCCCAGGAGAACTCGCAGCTGCGCGTCTGCGCCTTGGCACCGAGTTGATCGCGCAGGACCGGATCGGATAGCAGTTGCTCGAGCCGATCCACCAGCTCAGCGCGGCTGTCCACCAATACCCCGGTCACGCCGTCAACGATCGAGTCGGAAAGGCCGCCGGAGGATCGGTAACCGATGGTGGGCACCGCGTGCTGGGCCGCCTCGACGACCGCCAGTCCCCATCCTTCTTTGCGCGACGGCAGCACGTGCACCCACGAGCTTTGCAGCACCTGGTGTTTGGTCACGTCGTCGACATGACCGTGGAAGGTCACCGCCTCCGAAATATCCAGCCGTTGCACATGGTGCGCGAGGCGCTGCCGCCACCATCCGCCACCAACGATGTCCAACTGCAGACCGGGTATCCGCGGCCGCAGCTCCGCGAGTGTTTCCAATGCATCTTCGATCTGCTTGTGCGGGACCAGCCGTGACAGCACGACCACCCGCGGCGTCGCCGAGCGGGAACCGGACAGCGATTGCGGCGGCGCCTCGTCGAGACCGTTGCGCACCACCGCGATCCGCTCGTCATCCACTCCGAGGGCGACCAGATCGCGGGCCGACGGCAGCGACACCGTCACGTACTGGTTGTGCCGGTTCAGTCGGGGCGACAACGTCGACTCGATGAACCAGCCGAGCCGGCTGAGTATCGGCCCGGCCACCGGCCACTGCTCACGATGGCAGTGGTGGACCAGCACCAGCACCCGGCGGCCGTACACCAGCCGGGCCAGGAACGGCAGGCCGTTTTGGGTATCAACTACTACATCGGGCCGCACTTGCCGGAGTGATCGGATGCCGAGCCGCGCCCCTAATTCGTTCAGGGCCATCGCCAGCAACGCCCATACGTACACCGAGTAGCGCCCGCCAGAACGACTGATCCGCACACCGTCGACGACTTCACGTCGCGGCGCACCCGGATAACGGGCGGTGCGCAACTTCACGTCGATGCCCGAGGCGGCCAACTGCGCGCCGACGCGCTGCAGGTAGGTTTCGCTGCCGCCCCCCTGCGGGTGCCCGGTGTCGCGCCAGCACAGCAGCAGCACGGAGCGCAGATCAGACATCAACCGCCAGCCTAATGGTCGTCAACCGTAGGGTTGTCCGATGTGGCCGGCACGGACATCTTCGCGCGGCGGGCAACCCTTACCCGCGCGCTGCGACTGCTGTCAGAATTCCGCTACGAACAGCCCGATCCAGCACGGTTCTACGGCACTCTGGCGGCCGACACCGTAGCGATGGTCAGCGACCTGTGGCTCGCCACACACGGGGAGCTGCCGATAGGCCGCACGCTGCTCGACGTCGGCGGCGGCCCTGCATACTTCGCGACGGCATTCACCGACGCCGGTGTCCGATATGTCGGCGTCGAACCGGACCCTCGCGAGATGCACGCGGCCGGGCCCGGTCCGGGAGGGACGACCGACACGTTCGTCCGAGCCTCAGGCATGGCGCTGCCCTTCGCCAACGACTCGGTGGACATCTGCTTGTCGTCCAATGTCGCCGAACACGTGCCACGGCCGTGGCAGCTCGGCGCCGAGATGCTGCGGGTGACCAAACCGGGCGGCCTGGTGGTGCTGTCCTACACCGTCTGGCTGGGCCCGTTCGGTGGGCACGAGATGGGTCTGACCCACTACCTGGGCGGCGCCCGCGCGGCGGCCCGGTACGCCCGCAAACACGGTCATCCGGCCAAAAACGACTACGGGTCGTCGTTGTTCGCGGTGTCCGCCGCCGATGGCCTGACCTGGGCCGCCAGTACCGGGGCGGCGATAGCCGCATTTCCGCGCTACCACCCTCGATGGGCATGGTGGTTGACGTCTGTGCCAGTGCTGCGCGAATTCCTGGTGAGCAATCTCGTGCTGGTGCTCCAACCGCAGTAATAGAACATGTTCTAATTTGCTTTCGGCTTCGGTAGTCTGGCGCTAAGACCGCCGGCGACGATGCAG
>Ga0182013_10008401_pt1 | contig 11138 bp, 8 predicted proteins | sample 612S2MmetaG_FD_120487 | JGI IMG/M metagenome (GOLD analysis project Ga0182013, IMG submission 120487) | Permafrost microbial communities from Stordalen Mire, Sweden - 612S2M metaG | ecosystem: Environmental > Terrestrial > Soil > Wetlands > Permafrost | place: Sweden: Stordalen | collected...
GCCTTTGCTGAGTTGCACATCGAACAGGGTCCGTTGCTGGAACGCCGTAACGTGCCGTTGGGGGTCGTCACCGCAATCGCCGCGCCAGCCAGCCTGCGTATTACAGTCAATGGCACGGGCGGGCATGCAGGAGCAGTCCTGATGCCGGACCGCCATGATGCCTTTCTCGCCACTGCGGAAATTGCCCTCGCGCTCGAAGCATCCGCGAAAGCAACCGGAGCCATCGACAGCGTTGCCACCACCGGCGTTTGCGAAGTGTTCCCTGGTGCAGTGAACAGCATCCCAAGCCGCGTCCGCGTTGCGATGGACATCCGGGACATCGACGAAAAGCGGCGCGATGGAATGCTGGCCGGTCTCGATCGTGCCTGCAAAGAAATTTCAGCCCGCCGCGGCGTGACCACGCAAACGGAAATCATCAATCGCGACGCTCCTGCAATGTGCGATCCCGCGGTGGTCGCGGCTTTAAGCGCAGCCTGCCAGACTCACGGCCTCGCTTTCGATTCCATGGTCAGCCGGGCATATCACGATTCGTTATTTATGTCGCGTATCTGCCCGGCGGCCATGCTCTTCATCCCTTGCCGTGATGGAGTGAGTCATCGTCCGGATGAATACGCGTCCCCTGAAGCAATCGAACAGGGTACGCTGGTCCTGGCCGAAGCACTGGCCAGCCTGGCTGCATGAAAGCTCTCATAGTCCTTACAATCGCGGCGGCATCGAATCTTACAGGCGTCTTCCAAACCATAGGCCCGCAGTTCGAGCGCGCAACCGGAATCCACCCGGTATTCAGCTTTGGATCCACCGCTCAGCTGGCCATTCAGATCGAAAACGGTGCACCGTTCGACGTCTTCGCCGCCGCCGATACGGAGCACGTTGATCGACTCGACAAGAAAAGCCTGCTCACGCCTCATTCCCGCGCCGTGTACGCCACTGGCATTCTGGCCCTCTGGATACCACCCGGCGACAGGACGAAGATCGAGCGGATCGAAGACCTGACGGATCCGCAGGTGAAGACAATCGCCATCGCCAAACCAGAGCTGGCGCCTTACGGTGCAGCCGCCATCGAAACCCTGAAAAATCTCGGCCTCTGGACCCGCGTGCAGCCGAAAATCGTATACGCCGACAACATCAGCATGGCGAAACAATATGGAACGTCAGGCAATGCTGACGCGGTTTTCACGGCGTATTCCCTGGTCAACAAGGATGCGGGCAAGGTAATCCAGATCCCGGAAAAAGCACATCAGCCCATCGCTCAGGCGCTCGGAATCATCGCCGACTCGAAGCACCAAAAGGAAGCGAAGCAGTTCACTGACTTCCTGCTAAACGGCAAAGGCCGCGAAACGCTCGCCGCCTCCGGTTACCTCGTGGCCCGATAATAATCAGGCGGGCAATAAGGAAGCACCGCACAAAAGGCGTTTGTCTCCGTGACAACTGTTGACAGACAATAAAGAATCATCCAATTCTCATGGACCGAGCCCTCTCCACTCACCTCATCTGCAATCATCACCTGACCACGTCGTGGCTGAATCGGGTGGAAAGTGCGGGGATCTCCGCCGTCGAGATCTTCTGTGTGCCGCAACATATCAATTACAACGACAAGTCGCAGATCGACGACCTCGGTTACTGGTTTCGCGATTCTGCCCTCAAACTCCGGTCGGTGCACGCGCCGATGTACACCGATACAGTTTGGGGACGCTCCGGCCCGCACACTCACATCAACATCACGGACAAAAATAAAGCCGACCGCATTCGCTGGGTAGGCGAAATCAAACGCGCCATCGAAATCGCGGAAACCATTCCGTTCAAATATCTGATCCAGCACATCGGAGCCAGCAATCAGGAATACTCCGAATACGCCGTCGAAGCCGCCTTCACTTCTCTTGAGGAACTTGGGGTATTCGCGCGTCAGCGGGGCGTAGAAATTCTGCTGGAAAATATTCCGAACGAGCTTTCTACCGCGGACAAACTTGAAGAATTCAATCGTGCGACACATCTGAATCTCAATTATGTTTTCGACACCGGCCACGCCCACATCGGCCAGGGAATCGAACATGAATTCGAGATCATGAAGCCCCGCATCCGGTCCCTGCACGTGCACGACAACAACGGCCAGGCCGATCAGCATCTCTTCCCCCTGCGCAGCGGCGAAGGCACCATTGACTGGAAACAAACGATGGATCTGCTGCGCTCGCGCCCTGGCCAGTACCCCCTGCTGCTTGAACTCAAGGAAGTGGCCAGCGTGGAAAATCCGCTCGCTGAAGTCGGCCGTATTTTTGATGAACTGGAAGCTCTCGAATCTGCCCACCCAACCCATGCCTGAACGAATCACGATCGCCGATGCGGCGCACCATCTGGAAACAACCGTCGAAATTCCAGGATGGCTCTACAACCTCCGCAAGTCCGGCAAAATTGTTTTCCCGATTCTGCGCGACGGCACAGGAATCATGCAGTGCGTTGCGCTCAAGAGCTCTTTGCCTGAAGAGGTCTTCGAAGAACTGAAGCACCTCACGCAGGAATCTTCGCTCATCGTGCGCGGAAAAATTCGCGCCGAGGCCCGCGCGCCCGGCGGCTACGAGATGGATGTCGAAGGCGTCGAGATCATCCAAAAAGTTTCCGAGAGCGATCCCTATCCCATCACGCCGAAAGACCACGGCGTTGAATTCCTGATGGATCATCGCCATCTCTGGCTGCGCTCCCAGCGCCAGCATGCCATCATTCGCGTGCGGCATGAAATCATCAAGGCGGTCCGCGATTATTTCGACAACCACGGGTTCACGCTCGTAGACACGCCGATCTTCACACCCGCCGCTTGCGAAGGAACCACCACACTTTTCGAAGTTAATTATTTTGACGATGACAAAGCTTACCTGACGCAATCCGGCCAGCTCTATAACGAAGCCAATGCAATGGCGTTCGGCAAAGTCTATTGCTTCGGGCCAACCTTCCGCGCCGAGAAATCGAAGACGCGCCGACACCTGACGGAATTCTGGATGGTGGAGCCCGAAATGGCCTTCGCCGACCTCGAAGAGATCAAGCGCGTCGCCGAAGAAATGGTCGTCTACGTTGTGGGCCGGGTGCTGGACAAACGACGCGAAGAACTCAAGGTCCTCGAACGTGATGTATCGAAGCTTGAAGCCATCCAATCGCCCTTCGTGCGCATGAGCTACGACGAGGCTGTAAAAAATCTTCAGGAACACGGTTCGGAAATTCAGTGGGGCAGCGATTTCGGCGGCACCGATGAGACCATCCTCACCCAGCAATTCGACCGGCCCATGCTGGTCGATCGCTTCCCGACCGTAATTAAAGCCTTTTACATGGCGCCCGATCCGGCACGTCCCGAAGTCGCGCTTGGCGTCGATGTCCTCGCTCCCGAAGGCTACGGCGAAATCATCGGCGGCGGCCAGCGTATTCACGATCCGGAACTCCTGCTGCGCCGCATCGAAGAACATCATCTGCCCAAAGAAGCGTTCGACTGGTATATCGATCTTCGAAAATACGGCACCGTTCCCCACGGTGGATTCGGCATGGGGATCGAACGCTGCGTGGCATGGATTTGCGGCCTCGAACATGTGCGTGAAACGATTGCCTTCCCGCGCATGCTCTATCGCCTGCGTCCATGAGTTCGGCGAAAATCGCGTTGATCGGTGTCCCGCTCGATTTGGGCGCGGGCCGTCGCGGCGTAGATATGGGGCCATCGGCCGTGCGCGTGGCCGGACTCGGAAAGCGCCTCACGTCTCTGGGCTTCGATGTCACCGATCTGGGCAATGTCCAGGTGCCGCAGGCCGAAAGCCTGCCGGATCACGGACCTGCGGAAGCCAAATTCTTGCCGGAGATTGCGGCCGCCTGCACCTGCCTTGCCGAACTGGTTTCCAATGCCCTGCGCGATGGCCAGATGCCGCTGGTGCTCGGCGGCGATCATTCCATCGCAGTCGGCACGGTTGCCGGCATCTCGAATTTCTACCGCGCGCAAAAACAAGAAATCGGTCTGCTCTGGATCGACGCCCATGCCGACATGAACACGCCGGAATCCAGTCCCAGCGGCAATGTTCATGGCATGCCGCTCGCATGTTGCGCCGGCTCCGGACCCGAGCAGCTAAAAAACCTGCTCGGCTACAGCCCCAAAGTTGACCCGGCCAGCATCGCGCTCATCGGGCTTCGCGACGTGGACGAAATCGAGCGCCGCAACGTCAGAGCCCTCGGTGTCCAGGCCTTTACGATGCGCGATATTGACGAACGCGGAATGCGCTTCGTAATGGACGAAGCCATCGCAATCACAACCAGGAACACTGCCGGCTTCCATCTCTCCTTCGATATGGATTTCCTCGATCCCGAATCTGCGCCGGGCGTGGGCACGCCGGTCCGCGGCGGAGCGACTTATCGCGAAGCCCACCTCGCCATGGAACTCATCGCCGACTCGGGCAAAATGCTTTCCATGGAAGTAGTCGAAGTAAATCCGGTGATCGATGAAGTAAACCGAACCGCGGAACTCGCCGTCGAACTCATACTGTCAGCCATGGGAAAGAAGATTCTCTGAAAATGAAAACACGTGTAGCGGTTGTATACGGTGGCCGTAGCGGCGAGCACGAGATATCGCTGATCTCGGCCGAATCTGTCATGAAGGTGATGGATCCCGCGCGGTACGAGATCACACGTTACCTGATCGGCAAGGACGGACGCTGGAGTCCCCGCGCCATCCTCCCCGAGCCGGGCGCGCATCCCGAAATCGACGTCGTCTTTCCGATCCTCCATGGAACATTCGGCGAAGACGGTACCGTGCAGGGCCTTTTCGAACTCGCCGATCTTCCATATGTCGGGGCCAATGTCCTCGCCTCCGCGCTCTCCATGGACAAGGATTTCATGAAGCGAGTCTGCCGCGATGCAGGGCTTCCCGTAGTCGAGTGGAAGATCCTCAGCCGGGCTGAAATCGAGGCTGGCGTCTCCCCCGGCTTCAGCTTTCCCATATTCGTAAAGCCGGCCAATCTCGGTTCTTCAGTAGGAATCTCCAAGGCCCACAACGAAGCCGAACTCCAGGCCGCCCTGAAGTTCGCCGCCGAATTCGACCGCAAGATCGTCGTCGAGCGCGGCATCGAAGGCCGGGAATTCGAATGCGCGGTTCTCGGCAACGCCGATCCGGAAGCGTCGATCCCCTGCGAAATCCTCCCGTCCCGCGAGTTCTACGATTACGAAGACAAATACGAACTGAACCTCGCTCAGACCAAACTCCCGGCCGATCTGCCTGAAGACGAAATCGCCGAGATGCGCCGCCTCGCCATCGAATGTTACAAAGCCGTTGGATGCGAAGGTATGGGTCGGGTCGATTTCCTGCGCGAGACGTCTACCGGGAAACTCTATATCAATGAAATCAATACGATTCCGGGTTTCACTTCCATCAGCATGTATCCCAGGATGTGGGCGCACTCCGGGCTCCCCTACAGCAAACTAATCGATCGCCTGATCGAACTGGCGCTCGAACGCCACGCCGCAAAGAAAGCGACAAGGTTCACGCGGTAGAAGCCCACGAGATAATGGGTGGGTATGCCCCTCGGGACCAGGATTGCGCTTGCATGGGTAACCGCCCTCGTGCAGATCCCGTCCTTTCCTTTTGGCTTTTCATCCGTCTGGCAAGTAAACCCATGAGCAGATTGCTTTCGGGCCGGTTTCAATGTGCCACTCTGTTCGTTTGCGTCGCCCTGTCCACGACCGCAGCTTCGCCAGCGGCCGCTCAGGCTCCCCGCGACGAAGACGCGCGCACGATGAAGCGCTTCCTCGACGCTTACCAGATCCTTAACGAAAATACCGCCGACCCCGTTGACCTCGACCAGGCCTTTTATGCGGGAGCAATCCCCGGCCTTCTGCGCCACCTGGATCCGCATTCGGTCTTCTTCGATCCTGGCCAGTTTGCCCAGCTGAAACAGATGGAATCCTCCACCCGCAAAGGTTTTGGATCGGTGGTTTCCGTTCTCCCTGGCCGCGTCGTCGTCCTCCAGACTTTGCCGAACACGCCATCTGAAAAAGCCGGCATGACCCCGGGTGACGAGATTCTCGCTGTCAACAACTACCGGCTTGACCGCCTCGATCCCGACCAGATTGTCGAACTGCTGAACCAATCCAAACAACAGACGGCGCAGCTGGTGGTGCACCGTCCGGGCAACGCCCGCCTGATCGAGTTGACCCTTACGCCGGAAGCAATGAAAACTTCCAGCGTCGAGCGCGCGTTTACGCTGCGTTCGGGAGTCGGATATCTGAAGGTCACCGGCTTTGAGGAAAAAACAGCCCAGGAAATTCAGGCCAGCATCGAAAAACTTGGCGGACGCAACTTGAAAGGGCTCGTCATCGATCTTCGCGAAAATCCCGGTGGCCTGGTGGAAGCCGCTCTCGCAACCGCCTCATTCTTTCTGAAATCCGGCCAGGCGATTCTCTCGGTGAAAGGCCGCAATGTCGCCGAGACCATCCAGCGCGTGCCCGAAGGGAATAATCCCTACACCTTTCCCGTTTCAATCATCGTGGACGGAAAAACCGCCAGCGCTTCGGAAATTGTCGCCGGAGCACTGCAGGATCACGATCGTGCCACCGTCGTCGGCGAGCCGAGTTTCGGCAAGGGCCTTGTCCAGAGTGTCTATCCCCTTTCGGAAAAAACAGGCATCGCATTGACTACGGCGCTTTATTACATCCCAAGCGGGCGCTCCATCCAGAAAGCGTTCAGTTCGCAGCGCGCTTTTGGTGCCGACGATTTCGCTCTCGGAGCGACGGCCACTCATCCCAATGAGCGCAACGACTTCAAAACTGACAGCGGACGTCCGGTCCCCGGCGGCGGCGGTATTGTGCCCGATATTCCGGCCCTGCCCCCGATCGTCAGCGAATTTCAGAATGTTCTCGAAAGCTCCGGGGCCTTCACGTCATTTGCCACCGAATACATCCGCGACCACAAAATAACGCCGGATTGGGAAGTGCCGGCACCGGCTCTTGACCAGTTCCAGACCTGGCTCTCCGAACGACAAATTCAACCCAGCGTGCACGAATGGATCTCGAATCGCGACTTCATCGAAACTCACCTCAAAACGGAAATCTATAATCTCGCCCTCGGAGTGGAGAAAGGCGATCAGGTGCAGGCAGGATACGACCCTTACATTCAGAAAGCCCTCGAGGCTGTGCTGAAGCCTGCTGCATAACAAGCTGTACAAAGTAAACCTGTGAGCATCTCCTCTCCATTTATTAATCGCCCTGTCGCGACCACACTCCTCACCGTGGCGGTGATGCTCGCTGGCGGTATTGCCTACACCCTCTTGCCGGTGGCGCCGCTGCCCCAGGTCGATTTTCCTACTATCTTTGTCAACGCCAATTTGCCCGGCGCCAGCCCCGAAGTGATGGCGGCTTCAATCGCGACGCCGCTCGAAAAGCAGTTCACACGCATCGCTGGCGTTACTGAGATGACCTCGAGGAGTTCGCTGGGCAGCGCCTTTGTCGTCCTTCAGTTCGATCTCAGCCGCGATATCAATTCCGCCGGTCGCGATGTCCAGGCGGCTATTAATGGCGCCGCCGGGAATCTGCCATCGAATCTCCCGCGCAACCCGAATTACCGGAAACTGAATCCTTCCGATGCGCCGATCATGATTCTTTCCATGAAGTCGGATGTGGTGCCGCGATCGAAACTGTACGACATTGCGTCGTCGATCTTTGCGCAGAAACTGTCACAGGTTCCGGGTGTTGGCCAGGTGGGTGTCGGCGGCAGTTCTCTCCCTGCGGTGCGCGTGGAAGTGAACCCTCAGCCGATTTCGGCCTACAACGTTGGCCTCGATCAGATAGGCGGTTTCCTTGCCGGTGCCAATGCGAACCGGCCCCAGGGGGCCCTTTCCAATGACAAGGTCGAAGTGCCGCTTTCCGCCACCGATCAGCTTCTCGAAGCCAAAGACTATAGGGACCTGGTGGTTGTCTATCGCAACGGCGCGCCGGTCCGCTTATCCGATCTTGGGCGTGTCGTGGATGGAACGGAAGACGTACGGAACATGGGGCTCTCCAACGATGTGCCGGCCGTCATCCTGTACATCAGCCGCCAGCCGAATGCCAACATCATTGCGACGGTCGATCGCATCACGTCGCTGTTGCCCCAGTTTCGCGCTTCACTGCCGCCGAACGTCACTCTGAACGTTGACAGCGACCGTACCTACACGATTCGCGCCTCGGTGTTCGACGCCCAGCGCAACATGATCATCTCGATTGTTCTGGTTATTCTGGTTGTGCTCTTTTTCCTGCGCAACGGCTGGGCGACCTTTATTCCTGGAATATCGGTGCCTGTCTCGCTCGTCGGGACATTCGGCGCCATGTACCTCTTCGGTTACACACTCGACAACCTTTCGCTGATGGCGCTCGCCATCGCCACGGGTTTCGTTGTCGACGATGCGATCGTCGTCATCGAGAACATCACCCGGCACATCGAAAACGGCATGCAACCCATGGCTGCTGCGTTGCGCGGGGCTTCGGAAATCGGTTTCACGGTTCTCTCCATGAGCCTGTCGCTCATCGCCGTCTTCATTCCCATCCTGATGATGGGCGGGATTGTCGGACGGCTATTCCGCGAATTCGCCGTTGTGCTCTCCGTCGCCATCGCCATGTCTTTGGTCGTCTCCCTGACGGCGACCCCGATGATGTGCGCACGACTTCTCAAGGGCAAACACGAACACGGGCGCTTCTACAACGCGACCGAAAAAATGTTCCGGTGGATTCTCTCCACCTACGCCTCCGCACTCGAAGTCGTTCTCAATCATCCACTCCCGGTGATGCTCATCATGGCGGTTACCATCGCCCTGAATGTCTATCTCTATATCCAGGTTCCCAAGGGCTTTTTCCCGCAGCAGGATACCGGACGTATGAACGGCTTCGTTCTGGGCCAACAGCACATCTCATACCAGGCTCTGGTCGAAAAAGCAGTCTGGTATGAGCAGCAGGTCCGCCAGGACCCGGCCGTCGCCATCGTCAACATGACTGCGGGATCAAGCGGTGGCGGCCCGGGCGGCAACAGCGCGCAAATGAACATCGAGCTAAAACCGGTCGCCGAACGGAAGCTCACGACTGACGAGGTAATCGATCGTATTCGCGCCAAAACAGAAAATATGCCAGGCGCGCAGCTCTTCCTGCAAAACTCGCAGGACATCCGGGTAGGCGGACGGCAAAGCAACGCGCAGTATCAATACACTCTCCAAACGCAGGATCTGGATTTGCTTGCCGCATGGGGCCCCAAACTTCAGGAGCAGCTGAAGAAACTTCCGCAGCTCACCGACGTAAATTCCGATCAGCAGAACTCCGGGCTCTCCACGAACGTCACAATCGATCGCGATACTGCATCCCGCCTGGGACTCACCGCCCAAGCCGTCGACAGCGCCCTTTACGATGCCTTCGGGCAGCGTCAGGTCTCGACGATGTATAAGTCGATCAACCAGTATCATGTCGTCCTCGCGCTGGAGCAGCAGTGGTGGCAAAGTCCCGACTTTCTCAACAAGGTATACGTTCAGACCCCCAGAGGCACCGATGTTCCGCTCTCCACGTTTACCCACGTAACTGAGGGAATCACGCCTATTGCGCTTCCGCATCAGGGCCAGTTTCCGGCCGCGACTCTTTCCTTCAACCTGGCGGAAGGTGTGTCTCTCGATGAAGCCGTGGCACTGGTGAATAAGGCCGAAATCGACATCGGTATGCCCGCGAGCATCACGGGTAAATTCGCCGGCACTGCCCAGGCATTTCAGGATTCGCTGAAGAGCGAGCCGCTCCTGATTGGTGCGGCATTACTGGTTGTCTATATTGTGCTGGGAATGCTCTATGAAAGTCTGATCCATCCTCTGACAATTATTTCGACGCTGCCTTCCGCGGGCGTCGGCGCGCTGATCGCTCTCGTTCTGTTCAGGACCGAGCTGAACATCATTGCATTGATTGGCATCTTCCTGTTAATCGGTATTGTGAAGAAGAACGCCATCATGATGATCGATTTCGCGCTGGCCGCGGAGCGCAATGAAGGGCTCACTCCCCGCGACGCCATTTTCCAGGCCTGCCTGCTGCGTTTCCGCCCCATCATGATGACGACATCGTGTGCGCTTCTGGGAGGCATGCCGCTGGCGATAGGCCTCGGCACCGGCTCTGAACTGCGCCGGCCGCTCGGTATCGCGATCGTGGGCGGGTTGGTGTTCAGTCAGATGCTGACCCTCTTCACCACGCCGGTGGTTTATCTCTCGCTGGATGGGCTGCGCAGGCGTTTCAGTCGCGAGCGCCCGTCGAAATTCAGGCCCGGCATCCTGGTTCCGGGCGGCGCCGACTAAGATCCCAACTCCCTGTACTTCCGCAGCAACTCGTACAAAATCACGCTCCCGGCGCTAGCCACATTCAGGGAATGCTTTCGTCCCAGCATTGGAATCCGTATATGGGTATCCGCCATAGCAACGGTCTCCGCAGTCAATCCGTCCGTCTCATGTCCAAACATCACGCAAACCGGAAATCGCGGACGCCAGTCGAACAAATCGACGGCGTGAACGCTGGTCTCGATCGCAACGATCTCATGACCGCCAGCCCGCAACCGTGTGACTAACCCGCCGGCCGTTGCCTCATACTCCCAGGGAACAGTTTCCTCGGCGCCAAGCGCCGTCTTCGAAATCATATTCTGCGGCGGATACCCTGTGATCCCCGCCAGGTAAAGTTTCTCCAGCGCGACTGCATCCGCCGTTCGAAAGAACGAACCCACGTTGTACAAGCTGCGCACGTTTTCGAGCAGGACAGAAACCGGTAAAGGCCGGATCTTGTCATAGGCCGCTGCGGCGATCGTTGCGCGATACGGAACCCGGCTGTCATTCTCCGGCGACACAGTCGATCACCCCGTTTCCCCATACGGTATGTCTCCCGACGCCAGTCCACCAGGCCGCCCGCAGATAAGGCATGAACTCTGTGAGATCACCCCGATATTGAGCCATCCCGGTGAATCCCCCGATGGAATGTACGTCGCCCGTCCGCCCGCTACGCCGCGAGACATCGCGATATTCCACCTCGCATTTCACCGTGTGAATCAGGTCCGCGGCCTCTCCCATCGACTTGTAATCGATATTCAGAGCACCGCCGCCATACAGACTGCTGAGTGTCCCGATACGATCCCGTATCCGCGCAAA
>Ga0182013_10008402_pt1 | contig 11137 bp, 7 predicted proteins | sample 612S2MmetaG_FD_120487 | JGI IMG/M metagenome (GOLD analysis project Ga0182013, IMG submission 120487) | Permafrost microbial communities from Stordalen Mire, Sweden - 612S2M metaG | ecosystem: Environmental > Terrestrial > Soil > Wetlands > Permafrost | place: Sweden: Stordalen | collected...
ACAGCTTCTTGTGCGACTGCGCCGTGGCCTTGCGGATAATCCGCCCCACTTCCGTCGATCCCGTAAATGCAATCTTGTCGATCCCCGGATGTTCAACCAGCGCCTGCCCGGTCTTCGCATCGCAGGTCAGCACGTTTAACACGCCCGCCGGCAACCCCGCCTCCATCGCAAGTTCGGCAAACGCCAGCGCAGTCAGCGGCGTGTACTTCGCCGGCTTGATCACCACCGTATTCCCCGCCGCCAGCGCCGGCGCCACCTTCCACGCAAACATCAGCAGCGGAAAATTCCACGGAATCACCTGCCCCACCACGCCGCACGCCGTATAGCCCGGAAACTCCGATTCCAGCAACTGCGCCCAGCCGGCATGATGATAAAAGTGCCGTGCCACCAGCGGAATATCGATGTCCCGGCTCTCCCTTATCGGCTTGCCGTTATCCATCGACTCCAGCACCGCCAGCCTGCGGGCATGCTTCTGCACGAGGCGAGCCAGCGCGTAGAGATACCGTGCTCTCTGGTTCCCCGATAGTGCCTGCCATCCGGGCTGAGCCTTGCGCGCAGCCGCCACTGCGGCATTCACATCCTCGAGATCCCCCTTGGCCACCTCGGCCAGCGTCTCTCCATTCGAGGGATCGCTCGTCGTCTGGTACTCGCCGCTCGCAGGCGCCACCCAGGCCCCGCCAATGAACTCCTCAAACCGCCGATGATGCCGCTCCAGCCACTGCACTGCGTCCTTCGGATCTTCCGGCGCGGCCCCATACTCCATGGTGTAGAACTTCTCGGCAATACTCACAGCGTCTCCTTCTAATGCTCCAAAACTACCGGCATCCCCCTACGCGATCGGATGCCTGTAGGTTGCCGAATACCGCCCGGTGACAAAATGCTCCAGTTGCCGCTCAATATCGCCCAGCATCCCGCTCGCCCCAAATCGAAACAGGGCCGGCTCCAGCCACGGCCGGCCCAGTTCTTCCTTCATCAGCGCCAGCCAGTCCAGCGACTGCTTCGCCGTGCGAATCCCGCCCGCCGCTTTGAAGCCCACCGCCATGCCCGTCCGCTCCGCATAATCGCGCAGGCAACGCACCATGGTCAGCGATACCGGCAGCGTCGCGTTCACCGCTTCCTTGCCCGTTGAAGTCTTGATAAAGTCCGCACCCGCCATCATCGCCACCCAACTCGCCCGCGCCACGTTGCGCAGCGTCATCAGGTCGCCCGTCGCCAGAATCGCCTTCATATGCACCGGCCCGCATGCCTGTTTGAAGGCCGCAACCTCGTCGTAAAGCGCCTGCCACTCGCCGTTGAACACATGCGCCCGGGTAATGACGATGTCGATCTCCGTCGCGCCCGCCTCAATCGAGCGGTGAATCTCCGCAACCCGCTCCGCCAGCGGAGAAAGCCCTGCGGGAAACCCAGCCGAAACCGCCGCCACCGGAATTCCCGACCCCTCCAGCGCCTTCACCGCCGTCTCCACAAACATGTGATAGACGCAGACCGCGCCTACCGTCAGATGCAGTTCCTCAATCCCGAGCCCCTCCACCAGTTGCCGCTGCAGCGGATTCCGCGCCTTGGCGCACAACCTTCGCACGCGATCCGCCGTGTCGTCGCCGCTCAGCGTGGTCAGGTCCATGCACGCAATCGCGCGCAGCAGCCACGCTGCCTGGTTTTCTTTCTTCACCGTGCGCCGTGCAACGTGTGTCGCCGTCCGCCGTTCCACCGCACTGGTGTTCACGCGTACCTGTTCCACCCAATCCATATTGAGCGGAATGCTCCGATTCGCCTCGAGCGAGCGACCGTTCAGTGTCACCAGGACCGCTCGTCCCGCGCTTCCCACGCCATGCGCGGATGCCGATGATTGAAGGGACATCAGTCAGTCTCCCTATGGATCAGATGAATTAGCTCAGCAACAACGCCGGCCAAAGGACTGGCCAGGAAGATGAGCCGCGATCACGAGCTCGGAGCTAGAAGAATAAATCTCTCTACAAGGCAAATCAACTATGCAATCGCCAGCCGCTTCGCTATATACACTCTAGTTCTAGACACCGCTGCTTTGCATCCTTTTGGAGTTACTCACCGCATACAAAACCAACTCGACCCGCGATGAGACACCGAGCTTCTCAAAAATATGAAATAGGTAGTTTTTGATTGTGTGTTCGCTCAGCTTGAGTTCCTGGGCAATATCGCGATTCTGCAGACCCTCCGCGAGGAGACGGACGACATCTTCTTCCCGTTTGGTCAGCAGTCGCATTCCTTCCGCGTTCACAACCCGCATGGGCGCAACTTGAGAAAAGGTCTCCAAAACCTCCGAAAGCTCACTGCTGTCTGCCCATATCTGGCCCGCCTGGACCTGCTCCACGCAACGGCAGAGTGCCTTGAAGCAAGATTGCGAGAGGCAAAAGACGCCTCTTGCACCGGCGCGAAAAGCATCCACTACCAGATTGCGTTCAGGAGTGTAGAAAAGGAGAACGACCTTCAATGCAGGGAAACACTCATGAATCTCTCTTAACGCCGCAAAGCCGCTAAGCGGGCCGTCGGCCAGGGTCGCACTGATAAGGGCGACATCCGGGCTTGCTGAATGCACCGCTTTGAGTACATCTTGCGAAGTAGAGACACAATCGACTACTTGAAAGTGCTCAACCCGATTGAGTGCCGTCATGAGCAACTCGCGCGCAATCGCATGCGGCGAAGCAACAAGTACAGAGATTTCTTTGCGTTGAGGAGCCATTGCCCGTTCCGGTATCGCCAAATCCGATGAAAGACACGACATTATTTCCGCGCCGCTGTCCCATGCATTTGTCGGCGTATTTGAAACGGCTCTTGGGCGAATTTGGTGCTGCGGCTGTCGCCTTGTCCGATCTTGAAAATAATGCGTCTCTGTTAGGGGCCCGATGCTGCGCACACTACTGGTCGTCCTGCGCTTTCCGTATTTGTCCTAAACGGCGAAGATATCGCCTTCCGGCTTAAACACGCAGCGAGCTTGTGCATCTTTGCGCCTGCGCATCTATGCGCAAATGCAAGCCAAGGCTCACTTGGAAAGTGGCTCCATCCTAACCGGGAAATGTGTTCATGTCGATAGGATTAATCGTTGCTTACTGTAATTTCTTCGTTAAATGTGACTCTAATCACCATTCCGTTCAGGCTTTTCCTTTGAGCCTTCTCCGATGGGGGTTAATGTCAATCAGCGATTTCTCCGGGTAACCCAATTTATCGTTACTATCCCCGCTTTTCCGAACACGGAAGACTCTAGACCGAACAGAGTAAGAATTCTCTAATCCACCCGCACCCTGATGCTCCGCCGAACAGGCCATTGAGCAATCTTGAACAAGACCCTTATCTCTAGCCGGACCGTGCACAAATGGGGAGGATCGCCCCGGGCGTTTCGCTCTCTTGCACCACATTTGCGCTAAACCTATGGTTGTCTTGCTCCCGAATTGGCACCAGTTCCGTTTTGGATCTTCAGCAGATCGGCCAGGAAATCTGGAACATGAACTTGCGTAAATCCAACCGCTACGTGTTGAGTTGCCCGGCCCAGTATCAGTGGGTGTCCGCAGAGGGGCTTGCCCAAAACAGTTCCGGCATTACCCGCGACGTGGGGATCGGCGGCGTCTTTGTTCGGGCCGATCGAAGCCCTCCGGTGGGTGCAAAGGTCGAGCTGAGCATCGCGCTTCCCAATTGCGAGGACACCGGAACCGGAATGCGCTTGCACGGCGAAGGCAAGGTGCTGCGCGTCGACCAACAATCAGCGGCCTGCTCCGGCGGCTTCGCCGTCTCGGTCCGGCTCGATGCAAGTTCCCCCTGAAGCCAAACGCTTCAAACCAACTGCTAAACACAGAATTTCAACGCAACAGATTCACAAACAGAAAACCTAAAAAGGAGAAACACAGATCATGAAGAAAGTCGTATTCGCAATTCTCGCCTTAACACTGTCCGCCGCTTGTGCCTCGGCTCAGAGCTATCTGGGCGGCAGCACCACAGTTGGCCTCAAAGCCACCGTATCAGAGACTATGAGTTGGACTGTGACCAACCCGATTGTCAACTTCAACATCTATGACCCCACAAAGACCACAAATGGCGACAACACCGTCAGCTTCACCGCGAACTACTTCATGAAGAATGGCGCGAACTTCGCTGTCTGCGTAGCAAGTAACATCTTCGCTACGCCGGGTCTCGCTGGAACTGGAACCAACACAGACGTAATTCCAATGGCTGCCATTGAAGTACAGCCAATGGCGACTGGACCTTACACTTCTCTTTCAGGTGCGACAAACCTGTGCAATCTGCCAAATGGCGTTACCATTATTGGCAAAACGCCGATCACAGGCAACACAGGGAACGTGACTGGCTCCTTCAATTTGGCAATTGCCCCCGTAACTGTCCGCCCCGATGTATATAGCGGCACGGTCCTGCTCTACTTCCAGGAAATCTAATGAACACTCCAAGCAAACTCGTCGTTTGCCTTGGCTTCCTACTCGGGGGAGCGGTGGCGCTTGCTCAGGCCATCTCTCCTCCGATAGCGGAGTACCGAGGCTTGAAGGCTGAAGGATCATTCCGAATTGACAACAGCACTGACATGGCCATGATGGTGTTGCTCGAGACCAAGAGTTTCCGGGTGGACGATACAGGGAAAGTAGTGTACAGCCCCCTTCACCCACAGATTCACATTGATTTCGGAGCCAGCAGTTTTTCCATCCGGCCCCACGACAGTTACACGGTCTATTACAAGGCGATATCCAAAATCTCACCGGTGAGCTTTTCCATCCTACCCACCATGCTCCCGGCAGAAAAGAAGACCGGGGTTCGTCTTGGGTATGTCTTTCCTCACATGATCTACCTTTACCAGAAGACAAAACTGACAAAGTCAGACGTGCAGGTCGGCTTGAAGGATGGCAAGGTGGTCATCGTGAACAACAGTGAAAAACTTGGGAGGGTGGAGTTCATTCATGACGGTTCTACCGAATTGAGCGGGTTCCCTCTCTATCCCGGTCAGACCAGACAGATCCTCGTAGCCGGCGCCAATCCTGTCGTTAATTTTGAGGATGGATTCAAAGTAGAAGCAAGATGATCCCATGAAGTGGTCAGTTATCCTTTTCGTATTGTTGCTGGCTCCTACATGCAGCGGGCAGTCGATAGAGACATCTGTCGGCGGTTCTCAGATGTTAGGTATGGTAGGAGCCCAGTCCAATTTTCACGATAGCCGCCGCTTTGGCTGGACCGGCATTGGGTATCAGGAGGGCGTTCGTTCAGGAGCTTATCTAAATATCCCGGCCAAGATGTTTTCCGTAACGGATGCCAAGCCTTATCTCTATAACGACAAGTACCGTCTTGGGATCGGGGACCAGTATCTGGATTCCAGTCTGACCGTCGATGAATACGGTCATACCTTTACCGGCCGTGGCGTCAGCCTCTTATACCACACCAAGTTTAGCGACGTTCAAGCCTTCACCGGTGTATTCAGTCAGGACGCAGCACAACCGTATCTCCATTCGGTGCAGCAGTTTGACATGAGCCCTGCTGGCGCAGTTATCGGGCAGTTTCATCTCTCGAAAAAGGTGTACCTGCGTTCTCTCAATATTGTTGGGAACGGGCTTACATCTATCCAATCCATTGGCTGGTCGCCGGCTAAATCGTGGCACCTGGACTCTGCCGCAGGTGTCGGAAGTAATCATGGGTACTTTGCCAATGAAGCCGATTACGAAAATGACCATCTCCGTCTGCGCGCATCCTACACAGTAGCCAGCCATTCTTTCCACCGCCAAGATGGTTATAACTTTGATATTGAACCTTTGGGCTTTAACGCCAGAATGGAATTTCATGCCGGTCGAGACACAATCATTCGACTGAATCACATGCACGATTTGATGGTGGTTCCCAAATACCTATATACGCAAAACTCCTCGGTCGGAACTGAAGATGAGGCCGGCTTGACGACTTCATTTCTTGGTTTCAGGGCAGGTGTCGATGTGAGCAGGAATGGAAGTAACACCTACGTAGGCAAGCAATACACAGGAGTAGTTTCCCTCTATCGTCAAATCTTGCCGCGTTGGAATTCCTCGATAGCGTATGTCCGCAACGCTTCAAATGCACAAAATGGAGAGGCATATCAAGGTCGCAATGACTTTCGTCTGAGTAACCACCTCGACGTATCTCAAAACTTCAGTCGTCTTAACGGAGTGAACAATAATACCTTTGGTGGACAATGGTCTTCCAATCGCATGAGCCTTTCCGTTGACAATCAAATCTACACCAGCCAGGTGGCCGCTCAATTCGGGCAGAAGTCGATCTTTCAAGCCTGGACATTTTCTCTCCGCTTCCGCACCCCGCATGGCACCACAACCCATTTGGAAACGACCGTTGACCCGTTGGGAAGGGTGCAATGGGGTGGGTATATGAGTGGAATGCGATACCACGGCATAGGCGATGCCTCTGACCCCGGAGACAACGCTGTAACCTTTTCCAAGTACGTCATTAAAGGCACAGCTGTGGACGAGAATGGAAAAGGAGTTTGGGGTATCGCAGTCTCGGTCGGAGGCAACACCGTTATCTCCGGCTCCGATGGCGAGTTCTTCATCCACGTGAAGAATTCAAAACCGCAACCCGTTTCAGTTCCTCCCGAATCTTCCCTTCAGACATCCCGTTGGAGCCTTGTCTCCGCCCCACCGACTACCAAAGGTTTCCTGGAGGACAAATCCGGCGAGCCGGTACGGGTGGTGGTGCAGATGGCAAACCGCGTTGTCGCGCAAAAATCGGCGCCAAAGCCGACAGTCGAACCGCAGCGTCCAGCCGAATCGCTCTCAGCCAGCATCCAAGTGCCCGCCTTCAGCCCGGCGAAACCTGTTGTGCCGCAGAGATTGGACTATGCCCTGATGATCGAACCTGAGCCGCTTCCCGATCCGATCGATGTTCGCGACCGCGCGCGCGATCCGCGGTGGGCCAGACGCTTCATCGTCCAAAAAGGCGCGGGCATTGCGGATTATGAACTCCCTCAGCGGAACAGCGAGGTCTCTGCGAGTGACCAGGTGGGTGAATTGCAGGCGGCGGTAAAAGCTCTCAGGCCACTGGCGCCGCCGCGTCCCACGAAGCAGTTCAAAGAGCAACGCGCAAGAAGGCCCGGGAAAATCCTCATGATTCTGCGAAGAATCTTCTGTCTTCAGTGGTTTGAACGATCCCATGCAAGGTCCATGTACGTGAGTCAGGAGACGCCTTTGGGCCCGGTGGGTCCAGCAATCTCAGCAGCATCCGCGCAGATGGGCCTCAATTCGGCCTCGTCACCAGGTTAAACACGGCGAATCAATGGAGGAGCATCGGCTCTTTGACAGGACGTTCTGAGACCAGAATTCCCGTGCCTTGAGTGGAATTTGACTTGGCCTGGATTGTACGATCACGTTATATGCCAGATAGGACTGAAGTCCTTTTGAATCTGGCGGGACGAAGGGGCTCGAACCCGCGACCCCTGCCGTTACGTAGCGCAAGTTGCATAAGAATCAAAGAGTTGCTTTTGCGTATGCAGCGCTCATGGTAGCCGCAACACCTTTGAAGAGCCTATGGAAATGCCTCCAGCACTCGCGGCGGCACTGCTGATTGGGCGTTTCCATACACTCTGCAACAAGGCAGAAATCGAGCAGACGAGCCCTTTCCGGGTAAGATTCCTGCAATGCTGGCTTCATTTCTCAGCTGTGCGCTGAGGCATTAACTCACATTCTCTAGCTCATCAATCGCAGTTACAGGACCTTTCTTCCGCGTACGCACTCTGGAGCCTATTGCCGGAACTGAACGTTCTTCGACGCGAGTCAGTCTGGAGTGACGCATGGTGTAGAGTGCTAGTTCCACGCGGGTGGACACGCCTAGCTTTTCGAAGATCCGAAAAAGATTGTTCCTTACCGTATGCTCGCTGAGCCCTAGTTTCACTGCGATTTGCCGGTTTGTCAGTCCGTCCTCGACAAGGTGAACGACCTCTTCTTCTCGCTTGGTCAGCAATGCCTCGCCAATGCTACTGACCACCTGAACCGGTGCACCCCGAGAAAACTCCTCTAGCACCTGGTGCAACTGGGCGCTATTGGCCCAAACTTGACCTGCGTTGACCTGTTCTACACAACGGCAGAGGCAGTTGAACCCGTCGATCGCGGGACTAATTACACCATCGGCACCACCACGAAAGGCTAAGATAGCAACCCGATTGTCGCTTTCCTCTAGGAGTACTATCAATTTTACGTTGGGAGAAGCCGCTCTAATTTGCGGCAACGCACCAAGCCCATCGTCGGCTCCATCCTTAAGCGTTGAACTAATGAGTGCGACATCAACCGTCGATTCCTGAACAACCCGAACAGCCTCACTAATCTTTCTCACTTGGGCAACGACGCGAAAGCGCGGCCGGTGATTGAAAGCTTTGGCGTAGAGCTCGCTGACCATCCTCCTCTCATGCACCAAGAGGACAGCGACCCCCTTTTCTTGACTGATCATGGATCGTACCTCGTGGGAACACTTTTGGGCTGCTTGACGCCTATTCTGCCTCAAACCTCAAAGGCGAGTCAAATTAAAGTAAATAAAGAGCTTCTTTCGCCGGATGTAACCATCGCGAAGATGCCGAATGTAATATTCGTTTGATTACCTAATGGTCAGCTTCTGGCTTCCAGGCGCTCCGAGTTGGCTCATAGCGGTGTTTTGAGCATCGGAGTCTGGGTTTTCTTGAAGACATGCGAATATAATGGCGCCAAATACAGAACTCATTACCGACATCATTTGTACCCGAACCCCGTAAAGCAAATCTACCGAATTCTCACCATGCGAGTTTTACGTCGTGTGCACAATCTGGAAGACACGCAAATTGCTCGCCAAGTCGTGGACACAATCACTTTCCACGCCATTGAAGACGCTCAGTTCGTACATGGGCGGATGCTGAAAAGAAATGATCGAACAGTCGGTCTGTTATGACGCGAGTCTTAACTCGAGAGGGGCCTTCACATCCTCAGATTTGGCCAGGGAAAGAGCTCAACCGAACTTTCTATTGTGAAGCAGCCTGCTTGAACCGGTGTTGTTCACCCATCCGACGCGAGCCTGGCCAACAAGCACTTCACCAAATATGAAAAGCTCTAAGAAAACTCTCACCGGAAGCCATAGACAATTCGCCCTAAACCTGAACGACGTTACCGATTAATCCGCTGAAACACGCGCGATTGTAAGTGGCAGCTGCGTTCAGAAAAGAACCTGGCGCTTCACTCGCGGGTACACCGTGTGCCGCGAGTGAAGTGGTCATAGTCGCTCCCACAAAGAGCGAGTTGCTAAAGAAGGCCGGTGCGCATCGTCTGTCACCTCATGGGGCTAATCAAGCTCCAGCGTTATCTGAGCGGTGTGTTGCACCTTTCCACTAGTCGCAGTGACGGTTATCGTGTAGTTTTGCGCAACTTGCTTGAAGCCAGCTCCACTACTACCACCACACCCAGTCATCATGGCTCCAGCTAATGTGCAACTGACCAGCAAAAGCAGCAAGCCAAGTTTGCTCAGTCGACGTCCCTGCCGTCTCAGCCGGCCCACACCAAACAATGGAATCAGGAACAAAGCTAAGGTTAAAGGAGCCAGCTTGCGCCCAATTGATGGTGACTCTAGCTTCGCGAACGCAGCAGTCTGGACGACGAGCGTTACCGTTTGTTTGCCATCGTTGGCCGCAATCGTTGTGGGGTTGAATGTGACCGACGCACCCGACGGCAGTCCGCTCGCTGTGAAGCTAACCGGGCCTGGATAATTTCCGTTAAGCGGGTTGACGGCCATCTGATAAGTGGCTGCGCTTCCTGCGGTCACTGTTAGGCTGGTTGGCCCGGAGACCGTCATAGCAAAGTCCAGCGCACTCACACCTATTGAGAATGTGGCTGAAGTACTGGTTGTGAAGTTGTTATCGCCGCTATAAACAGCCGACAGTGCACCGCTTGCTCCGGAAGTAATTGATGAGGTACTCAACGTTGCTGTGCCCGCGGTTAAGGTTGCCGTACCCAATAAAGTGGCCCCTTGATAGAAAGCTACCGAGCCGGTTGGAGTGCCCGTGGTCACGGAAGCCACCTGAGCGGTCAGCGTAACGCTTTGTCCTGAAGAGACAGTCGAACTGCTCGCGTTCAATGTTGTTGTGGTCCCTGCCTGCGTAATTGTCAGCGCGCCGGCCTCCACCGTGACGGCATAGTCGGCCACATTCGTGCCTGTCACACTTGGAACGATTGGGTAAGTTCCGACGCTCGAACTGGTTGTTGCGACAGTTGAATAGCTCTCTGAAAGCACATCGCCGTTCACTGCTCCCGTTATACCCCCAGTAAATGCCGGGTTATCGGTGCCATAAACACGGCTTGCATTAACAGCCGCAATTGTGAGCGGCGCCTCATTCACCGGAACCGTAACAAAACCAGTCGCCGTATTGTGGTTGGTCGGGTCGCTGGGCGTGAAGGTCACGCTCTCCGACGGATTGCCCGCACCGGGAACAGTCGCCGGCGTGGTCCAGTAGAATGTGCCGGCAACAACAGGTGTGCCACCGGTCAGCGTCGACGAGGCCAGAGTCTGGCCGTAGACGATGGCGCCGGCCGTCGGCCAACCCGTCCCCGACGACGATGACTTGTTGTTCACGGCAATCGTGACATTACCGATCACCGGGTTGTAGTCGTTCGTATCGGCGGGCGTGAAGGTCACGCTCTCCAAATCCGTACCCGATGCGGGAACTGTCGCTGGCACGGTCCAGGTGAACAAGCCGGCAACGGAGGCCGCTCCGCCCGTCAACGACGAGGAGGCCAGAGTCTGGCCGGAGGTGATGGCTTCGGCTGTCGGCCATGCCGTCACCGTCGGTGTTGTTTTGTTGTTCACTGTAACCGTCACAGAACCGGTCACCGTGTTGTAGTCGGTCGTATCGTAGGGCGTAAAGGTCACGCTCTCCGAATCCGTGCCCAATGGTGGAACTGTCGTCGGCGTGGTCCACGAGAACGTGCCGGGAACGGAAGCCGTACCGCCGATCAGCAGCGACGAAGCCAGAGTCTGGCCAGCGCCGATGGCGCCGGCTGTCGGCCAGGCCGTCACCGTCGGTGCCGCCTTATTCACCGTAACCGTGACAGTACCAGCCGCCGTGTTGTAGTCGGTCGTATCAGTGGGCGTGAAGGTCACGCTCTCCAAATCCGTACCC
>Ga0182013_10008405_pt1 | contig 11136 bp, 10 predicted proteins | sample 612S2MmetaG_FD_120487 | JGI IMG/M metagenome (GOLD analysis project Ga0182013, IMG submission 120487) | Permafrost microbial communities from Stordalen Mire, Sweden - 612S2M metaG | ecosystem: Environmental > Terrestrial > Soil > Wetlands > Permafrost | place: Sweden: Stordalen | collected...
ATCTTCAGGACGAGGGCTCGCAGTTGATCGCCGAGCTGGCCTGCGTTTCAGTCGCGAATCCAAACCAAAAAGAGAAAAGCGTCCTCGACGCCTGCGCCGCTCCCGGCAACAAGACTCTCATCCTGGCCGAGCGCAACCCCACGGCCCGCATCGTCGCCTGCGAGTCCAGCCCGCAGCGCTTCGAGCAGTTGCGCCAGCGCCTTGCGCCGCTGGGCGGCCGGGTCGAATGCCGCCTCATCGACTCGGCCGCGATTGTAGAAGACTCCGCCTTCGACCTGGCTCTGGTCGACGCGCCCTGCAGCGGCACCGGCACGCTCGGCCGCAACCCGGAGATCCGCCACCGGCTGCGGCTCGAAGACCTCGTTCGCCAGGCCGAGCGCCAGCGCGCCCTGCTCCTGGCCGCGCTCCGCGCCGTCCGCCCCGGCGGGCGCGTCGTTTACTCAACCTGCTCTCTGGAGCCTGAGGAGAACGAGCAGGTCGTCGCCGCGGTTCTTGCAGAAACCCCAGGCGCCGGCCAGATTTCGCTGGGATCCAGCATTGAGGGCCTGCTAGTCCAAGGCATCCTCACCCCCTCCGGCGCAGACCGCCTGAAAGCCGCGCTCACGCCCGCAGGCGCGCTGCGCCTGCTCCCCGGCTCGCTTGCCACCGATGGATTTTTTGTTTGCCTGCTGGAGCGTGCGGCGCGATAATGCGAAGTCGAGGGCCAGCGGCCGGTCAGGTCAGCGATGCGCTTCCTCTGCGCAATCTCCCGCCGCCATCATCTTTCCCGCCACCCGGCCCACGCCACGTAGCATGGCCTTTACCGGCCAGTGGTCGTCTGCGGAAGGGAAGAAGATCTCGCCTGTGCGGCGGACTTCGGGGTGGTAGTACCAGCGCTTGAGCAGCGCGAGATGGCCTTGGCGGATGGTTGGCGTTGGGGCCGAAAAAGGCTCTGCCAAAGCGGCCAGCGCAACCTCCATGCGGGCTTCGAGCAGACCGCGGGGGAGCTTTGCAGGCGCGGCGATTCCAGCGTCGACTGCGGCCTCGGGCAGGGTCGCATCGGCAGCCGGGGCTGCCTGGAGCTGAACCTCGGGGCTGGGCTCGATCACCATCGGCTGGGTAAGTGGGGAGCCCAGTCCCGGCTGCTCATTCTGGACCTTCATGCCTACAGTCGAGAATGCGGCCGGGCCGCGCAGCCGGCCATTCTCGAAGAGAAAAACGGCGACCTCATCGGGATTAACTCCTGGTTGCAGGATCACCGCCCGAAGCTGGCTGAGCGGGCGAACCAGCTCGGGTGCCAGCGTGCGCACAGCCTCTACCCGCTGCACCTGGGCGTGAATCGCCGCGGCGGATTCGAATTCCAGGTTGATGGAGGCCTGTTCGCGCTCGGTGCGCAGCACCACTAGCCGGCTGTCGCCGCGCGTGGCTAGAAAGCTCTCCACCGACGCGGCCTCTTCAACGTAGCGCTCATCCGTGCAGCCCTTGTAGCAGGGCGCAAGGCACATCTTCATCTCGGAGTAAACGCAGCCGGGGTGGCTGGGGTCGGGGTTAAGGTCGTCCGTGCAGCGGCGCAGCAGGAAGAGCTTGAGCGCCTCCTCGGCAAAGCGTTCGGCCGCCGTCCGCGACTGGAACGGCCCATACGCCCATTCCGCCTCGCGCTGGCTGGGGCGGTTGGTCACCACGATGCGCGGGTAGGGATTGCCGCCCAGGAAACGCACAAAAGCCGGGGCACCCAGATGCATGCGTTCGAGGGACTTGGCTCCGTAGATTTTCTCCAAAAGAGAAAACTGCGTGAGCAGAGACTCGAACTCCGAGCCGGTCAGGCGCCACTCGATGCGCCGCACCCGGCCAGCCAACTGCAACCGGCGCGGATGCTTGGGCGAAGGCTGAAGCAGCCGGGCAAGCCGCCCACGCAGGTTGGGTGTGCGGCCAATGTAAGGCTCGAAGTGCGCTTCCTCGCCATAGAGGGCAAAGACCGCCGGACTTTGCGGCAACTGCGCCAGCGCGGCCCCGGCGTCGGCGGGGTCGAAGGCAAGGGATTTCATGGCAATCGGTGCACCCATCCCGATCAGGCTCCCGCAATGGTCATGCCGTCGATGCGCAGGGTGGGCGAGGCCACCGCGCTGCGGAACTCCAGATCGCTGCCGATCGCGGTCACATTCCTGAGCATCTCGGCAAGGTTGCCGGCGATGGTCACCTCTTCCACAGCGTGGGTCAGTTCGCCGTTCTCGATCCACAGGCCGGTTGCGCCGCGCGAGTAGTCGCCGGTGACCACGTTCACGCCGAAGCCCATCAGGCCGGTGACGTAAAGCCCGGCCGGAATCGCTGCCAGAATCTCCTCCGGCGTAAGCGTTCCCGGCTCCAGGTAGAGGTTGCCGCAGCCGATGCCTGGCGTGCCTGCCAGTCCGCGCGAGGCGTTGTGGGTGGACTTCATGCCCAGTTTGCGCGCGCTGTAGGTGTTCATCAGGTAAGTGCGCAGCACGCCCGCCTCCACCACCACCGTGCGCCTTGAGGGTAGCCCTTCGCCGTCAAAGGGCGAACTGCCGAAGCCGCCCGCGCCGCTGGGCAGCAGCATGGTGTTGTCGTCAACGATGGTCAGATTCGGCGCGGCGATCTGCTCGCCCAGCCGCCCGGCCAGGAACGACGCGCTGCGCCAGATGGCATCGCCCGAGGCGGCTTCGAAGATCGAGCCGAGCAGCGTCCGCGCCGCCTCCGGCGCAAAGACGATGGGCACGCGCTGCGTGGGCACGCGCCGCGCACCCAGACGGCGAAGCGTTCGCCGCGCTGCTTCCTGGCCCACCGCCTCGGGAGTATCAAGAAGCGCGAGGCGCCGGGCGCTGGACCACCAGCCGTCGCATTGCATGGCGCCATTGGCGTCCATGGCCAGCGGAGCCACGGAGACCCCGGCGTAGCTGGTGCGGTAGCCGCCCAAAAAGCCGCGCGAGTTGGCCAGCACCTTGCGCCCGGTGGCCGCTTCAAAGCTGCCGCCATCGGAGTTGGTGATGCGCGGATCGGCGGCGAGAGCCGCAGCCTCGGCCCGCCGCGCCAATTCGATGCGCTCCGGCCCGGAGAGCGAGTAGACATCGTCGTAATAGAGGTGCAGATCGCCAGTATTCGAAATGCACGTGCCGAATTCGCCCGTCTCCGGCAGGCCGGTGAAGGGGTCTTCCTCGGTGACTTTGGCCAGAGCCATCGCGCCTTCGACAAGCTGGCAAATACCCTCCGCGGTCAGGTCGCTGGTTGAGGCTGAGGCGGACCGCGTGCCCAGAAAGACGCGCAGCCCCAGGCCCCGCGAGCCCGACTCCTTGAGCGTCTCCACCTGGCCCATGCGCACGTTCACGCTGAACTCGTCGCCCTCGCGGACCACGGCCTCGGCGTCGCTGGCGCCGGCCTTCATGGCCAGCGCCACCACATCGGCGGCCAGGGTTTCAAGGTTGAGATCGGTAGATTCGGGTCGAACGGCAATTTCGGGCATGGGTCAACAGTAACAAAACAGTTCACTGTTGGGCACGTTTCCTTGCAAAAGTCGAGGACATCACGCCGCATGACACGCGACGCCAAAGTCTACGCGCGTGGCGAAGTCCGCCATCGAGATCACAAGACGATCGATCTCGCCGACTGTCTATATGAACAGAGAGCGCTTCGCGCGGCACGCGCCGCAGATTACGCTTCTCGACTAACCCGGAGGTGTCCGGGGCCCTATCCGCCGCTGCGGACGAGCCTGGGGCGCCCCGAAAACTGGCAAGCCATGATTTCACGCTGTTTCGGTGTAAAATCAGTTGGTAAGAGACTGGCAATCTTCATGGACCTGCACTTTGACATACCGGAATCCATCACTAGCAGCTTGCGGCTCCCGGAGCCGGAGATGGAACCGCGTCTGCGGACTGAGCTTGGCGTCGCGCTCTATGCCCAAAGCATCCTTCCGTTTGGGAAGGCGTCCGAACTGGCAGGAATCTCCCGGAATGATTTCGCGGCCCTCCTGGGACAGCGCGAGATACCGCGTCATTACTCGGAGCAAGAGCTAGCTCAAGACCTCGAATATGCTCGCGGTTAGCGATACTTCCCCCATCTCGAATCTGGCCTCGATTGGCCGTCTCGAACTCCTGAAATCCCAGTTCTCTGAGCTTTCGATACCCCTTGGCGTAGCTGAAGAACTCGCAGCCCATCCTGACCCCGTTGCGCGGGCGATGATCCAGAACGCCATTCAAGCCCAGTGTATCCAGATTCATGCTCCGCAAGACTCTGGCCTGCTCCGTCTTCTCTTGTTGCAGCTCCATCGAGGAGAGGCCGAGGCGATTGCCCTGGCGACGGACCTCAATGCGGACTTCGTCCTCATTGACGAACAGGAGGGGCGCCAGTTGGCGTCGAGGACTGGCCTCGCCGTCACGGGTGTTTTGGGAGTCCTGCTTCGCGCCAAGCGCGCTGGCGAGATTCCCTCAGTGAAGCCGGAGATGGATCTTCTCCGCGCTAAAGCGAACTTCTTCGTTTCTTCGGCGCTGGAGACGAAGATTCTTACCGCGGCGGGTGAGTAGGGGAATCCTGTGCTTCTATCTCGATGAAGCGGGAGCGCATTGCGCGGCACGCCGCAGATTGCGTTTCTCGACTAACCCGGATGAGTCCCAGGTCCGAAAATCCGGACCTGTGGCACCCGGCCGGTGACCGACAAGCCGTCATTTACTACTTGGATTACAACTCGGCAGGGATCGACCTCATCACGGTATCGCGACAACTCTCGTTCAGTACCGCTTCCGATATCTTCCTGCCATCAGTCGCATCCATATAAATCTACGGAAATATATGCTTTACGGAAGATTTGATACTGCACTATTTGGGAGCGTCAAGCTCTAGGGGAGAGGTGTCGTTACCATCCTCGATGGCTTCCGACGCCTTCTCAGATTTGCCAATCGTGAGCAGCACGGGCTTGCAAATGATTTCTCGCACAATGAGGTCGGTCAAGAATCGCTCCGTTCCTGCCGCTCTGACCAGAATCGAAGTGTCCGATGTCATGGCGATCACATGCTCTCCCAAGTCCACAAGCCCAGCATCGGAAGCCATTAGCACGGCTTGGACGCAAAGACTCATACTTCCACCAAAAATACGCAATGCGTTCCCGATCAGACCGAAGTCCTGCCCAAGCACTCCCTGCCCGGCATAATGTGTGCGGATCGGTTCGAACGGGAGATGTGCACGCACGACTGGGACTCTGCTTTCATCTAGAATGTGAAGCGCTTCTGCTTGAATACTATGCTCCGATGGATCACCCGCAGTGAATTGAGACTGACTTGGGAATGTAACGGCGATTAGCTCGATTTGAGAGTATTGTTCCTGTGAGAGATACTCATCTATGGCCAATAAAACGCCGCGACCGGCGGACGTGAAGATAATGATCTTCCCGACGCGATGTGCGAGTGCAGCCACAAATGTCGCTTGCAGACAGCGGGCAAGGTTCCCCTTGCCTTCCTGCATGAAGTACTCGGTCGGATATTGGAAACCGGGTATCATTCTGTGGTACTTACCTCAAATCCAAGTATCTCAGGTAGCGGAGTCTGCGTTGTTCGATGTCGTTCCACGGCCCGAATAAAGTCGAACGGCGTAATCGCGTCGAAGTCTAACCCTAAGAGTCGCCGCTCAGGAATATGGTTTTCTCCGTCATAGTGCGCATGGCGATGTGAGAAACGGTCAATATCGATGCGCAGAACGCAACGATCTTCCGCAAGCGGAAATCCATCGTCATCGCGCTCCTCACTGCACGGTCCATAGTGGTAGGAAAGGTACTTAAGGCGCCCACCGCCTCCCTCTCTTTTGGAGAGTTCGCGGTAGTGTTCGTAGATTCGGATATACATCCCGTCGTCGTAGATTATTGCAAACTTTACTGACCAGGGAGGGGCAGGATCGTTTACCCCCACAACTTGTGGATCAACGGTAAGGAAGCCCGGTTTCAGGACGATGGCGTTGCACTCGTCCTGAAACCAGGCTTGGTAATCGTCGAACGTGCAATTGTCAGGCCGCAAGTGCGATCAGTGTGTCAGATGTGTTCTCAAGCTCTTCAGAATGAAAAGGAGCCTTCATCCCATAGATGGACCGCAGTGAATCTGGGATGTCACAAGCAGCGGGGGAATTATGCCTCCTCCGCTGCGCCGCTCTACGCAGATCGCAAAGCGATAGCCACTTTTGCGCGTCGAAATCCGACATCCGATCAGCAGCCGATTCGTCGTAGCAACCGTTCGGGATGTCGTAGCGACGAGAGAGCAAAGACAGTTTTGCTGCCGCATCCTCCTCCGAAATCAGCCTACGCGTAACAGTGATCATGTCAGGTACTCCTTTTGGAATTTACCGGTTTTGCATTTGCGACGCAGGCCCATTGTGATTTGCATCGCATTATGGTGCGCAAATCCGAATCCAAAGTTCCATTTGCAATCGGCTGGCCTTTCTTTGGGGTGTTGTCTCAGAACCCCATATGATTAGACGCATTAGCCTGCCGATTTGCCTTCAGACTGGTTATTCTATCGGCATCTTCGGTTTTTGCGCTAGCACTTATTATGCCTGATTTCAATGAAATTCTTAGGGACAATACCACATTAAGGTACTGCTTTGTTTGTATGTATAAGAATTAATTATATTTATCTATTTAGGTCAGACCTCTGCAGGTTTCTTTTTTGGAGAGAAATTTCTTTACAGGATCCTGCCACTTCCCCTCAAATTTGAGAGTATCGGGCTTGGGCCAGGGCGACTTGATCGCGGAGCCTGCTTTAAGGTAGTCGCGAATCCTGCTCTTCTGGCCGGCAGCCATTCGTGGCGTGGGGTACTCGATTCAACGAGTGCTAGAATCGCGGAGGCGCGAATCTACTGTCTGAATGGCAAATTCTGGGATTCTGGACGAACGACCGGCAAACCGGAAGTTATAATAGATCCGATCCATGGAATGTTGGCAAACCCGATTGGGTTCTAACGGATTCCCCGTCTCCTCGCTAGTTTAGGACGTCAGTAATTCTGGCGATTATGTTTTGGGCATAAGGTGCCAAAGAGCCTTGCTATCTGCCGACTTCTTCGAGGATTGCCCCTCCGGGATAATCGGTATTCTGCATGACGCACTACACTAGGCGGCTTATGCCCTCCATTATCTTCCCGTACCGCCGACGGTCATTTTATCCAGCTTCACGGTCGGCATGCCCACGCCGACAGGCACGGATTGGCCGTCTTTGCCGCAGGTGCCGATGCCTTCGTCGAGCTTGAGATCGTTGCCCACCATCGACACATATTTAAGCGCCTCGGGGCCGTTGCCGATCAGCGTGGCGTCGCGGACCGGCGCGGTAATCTTGCCGTCTTCGATCAGATAGGCTTCGGAGGCGGAGAAGACGAATTTGCCGTTGGTGATGTCCACCTGCCCGCCGCCAAAGTTGACCGCATAAAGGCCGCGGCGGACGCTGCGCAGAATGTCCTCGGGCGCATCGTCGCCGGCAAGCATGTAGGTATTGGTCATGCGCGGCATGGGGATGGACTGGTAACTCTCGCGGCGGCCGGAACCCGTATTGGCCGCGCCAGTGAGCCGCGCGGAGAGCTTGTCGTTGAGGTAGCCGCGCAGCACGCCGCCCTCGATCAGCACCGTCTCCTGAGTGGCCGAGCCTTCGTCGTCCACGTTGAGCGAGCCGCGGCGGCCGGCGATGGTGCCGTTGTCGACCACGGTGACCTTGGAGCTTGCTACTTTCTGCCCGATCAGCCCGGCGAAGGCCGAGGTCTTCTTGCGGTTGAAGTCGGCCTCCAGGCCGTGGCCCACCGCCTCGTGCAGCAGGATTCCCGGCCAGCCGGGCCCGAGAACCACTTCCATCTCGCCGGCGGGGGCGGCGATGGCGCCAAGCTGCAAGATCGCTCCGCGGGCGGCCTCGCGCGCCAGGGTCTCCGGGCTTCTGGAGCCGGTGAATTGCTCCAGGCCCGCTCGGCCGCCGCCGCCCGCCGAGCCTTTGGTTGTGTTGGCGTCCTCTTTGGCGATGACGAAGACGTTCAGCCGGCAGAGAGGCTGCGTATCGCTGGCGAAGGCGCCGTCGGAGGCGGCGATGAGGATGCGGCGCAGCTCCTCGGAGTAGCTTGCCCGCACCTGCACAATGCGCGAGTCGAAAGCGCGCGCGGCGCGGTCGGCACGCAGAATCAGCTCAAGGCGCGCGGCGAGATCGAGATCGAAGCCGCCCAGGGGAACGGGATAGAGATCGGCGGCGGGCGCCTCGACGAAGCCCTGCACGGTCTGCTTGGCCGGAGCCGAAGCGATGAGCGCGGCGGTGCGCGCCGCGTGGAGCAGGCGCTCGGGATTGAGATTGTCGGTGTAGGCGTAGCCGGTGCGCTCGCCACTGAGCACGCGAATGCCGCAGCCGGCGCTGGTTCCCTGGCTGGCCGATTTGACGATCTGCTCGTCGACGCCCAGCGAGGTGGCCGTAACCGACTCGAAGTAGAGGTCGGCATAGTCGCCGCCAGCCGAGAGGGCCTCGCCCAGGCAGCGCTCCAGCAGCCGCTCGGTGATGCCGAATTTCTCAAAAAAGTATCGCTTGTGACTGGGGTGGGGGGAAGTTGCCGCATTCATCATCGTGCCTTCAGTTTACGCTGTTTTCCGGCCCGTCGGGCGGCGCTGCCTCCCGTTCCTCTCTTGGTTCCCGGCGTTCATTCCGCTTTCGTTGCCGCCGTTCCTGTGCTACATTCTTCCCATGAAAAAGATTCTTGCCGCCGCCCTGTTGTTGATGGTTTTTGCCACTCCGGCCTTCGCCGCCAGACGCCATCACTCGAAGTATGCCGCCCACCCGACGGGCCATCACGCGTCCAGCCATCATGCGACGCACCACGCAAGCCATCACCACGCCTGAGACGAGATCCGGCGTCAAGGCCGCCAAACCGCCTGCGCCGGACCCCTTTCGCTGCGACTAGCCACCCTGCCACGAAGACGGTGAGGTTCGAGCCATGCCAGAGTCTCTGGAAGACCTGCGATATCCCATTGGCCGCTTCAGCCCGCCTGCCACCAGCGTGCCCGGTATTCGCGCAGCGCATATTCAAACGGTGCGCCTGCTGCCCGAGCGTCTGCGCGCGGCCGTTGCCGGCCTGAACGACGCGCAGCTCGACACGCCCTACCGCGAAGGCGGCTGGACGGTGCGCCAGGTGGTGCATCACATCGCCGACAGCCACGCCAATGCTTACATCCGCTGCAAGCTGGCGCTCACTGAGGATTGGCCCGTTGTGAAGACTTACGACGAGGCTGCCTGGGCCAAGCTGCCAGACAGCCGCCTGGAGCCCATCGACGACTCCCTCGCGCTGATCGATGCCCTGCACGCCCGCTGGGCGGTGCTGCTCGAAGCTCTCAGCGACGAGGAGTTTCAGAAGGGCTACGAGCACCCCCAGTATGGCCGCGCGAACCTGGCCAAGGGACTGGCGATGTACGAATGGCACTCGCGCCACCACACCGCGCACATCACAAACCTGCGCGCGCGGAAGGGCTGGTAATCGCCGCGCATGGCCGCCGGTGAAGCGGCTCCATCCCCAGAGCAGCTGGCGCAAAGCATCGAAGCATACCTCACGGACCACCCGGCAGCCGCGCTGCTTGAGGATGGCCGTGTCCTCTTCGATATGCGCACTGCCCACTATTCGGTGACCGAGCAGCATGGCCGCTGCCTTTTGCAGTTGTGGAGCGACGAGCGCAACCTGATACGCACGGTGGTTGACTTGCAGGAGCGGCAGCAATGCCTGCGCCTGAGCACCCGCCGCATGGGCGCGGCCAAGCCGCAGACCCTGGAGCTGGTGCCCACCAGCGACCGGCGCACACCGACTGCCCGCGAGGCGGCGCGGAGAAACTACCAACGGCTGCTGGAGCGCGTGCTGATGCGCCGCTTTATCGGCTCCAAGGTGGACGGTTTGCGCTCGGCGATGGACCTGGAACACAGCTTTGGGCCGGCCTACGTGCGCGGGCGATTGCTGCGCGGAACGGCGGCCGATGCGGTGATCGGCGTCAGCGAGGCGGAGTCCGCGGCCACCGCGGCCGGCGTTCTGACGCTGGGGATTCTATGGCTTGACCATTGCCGCCAGCGCGGCGACGGACGGCGGCACTTTGGCGGCCTCAAGGTGGTCGTTCCGGCCGGAGCCTGGCGGACCACAGCGGAGAGAATGGCCTGGCTGAACCACTCCGCCGCCAACTTCGAGCTTTTCACCCTGGACGAACGCAGCGAAGAGCTTGCCGCGGTGGACTTCCGCGATACCGGCAACCTGGAGTCGGGGCTGGTTCATGCCTTCTCAGCCGCCGCGGCCATCGAGCGTTCTCAGACCGGAATTGCCCGGCTGCTGGAGCTGGTTCCTCCCGCGTCCAGGGAGCGGATTGAGGTGCGGGCCAGCTCCGCCACCGAGGTCGGCCTGCTTCTGCATGGGTTGGAGTTTGCGCGGGTGCGGCACGGCTTCGCGGCCAACTCGTTTGCCCGCGCGGACGAGATCAGCTTTGGCGCGGGAGCCAACGAAACTCCGCTGACCGAAGAGAACGAAGGACTATGCCGCGATCTTTGCAAGCGGCTCTTCCTGAGCCGCCACGCCGACGGAGCGCACACCGACCCGCTCTTCCGGCTGCAACCGGAGCGCTGGCTGGAGGCACGTCTGCGGGGCGGAATTACGGAGCTATTGCCGGGGTTGCGCGGCGATATGCTCTATACCCAGGTGCCGGCGCTGTCGGCAGGCGACCGCGGCTTGCTGGACATGCTCACGCTCGACCGCAACGGGCGGCTGACGGTGGTGGAGCTGAAGGCCGACGAGGACTTGCACCTGCCCCTGCAAGCGCTGGACTATTGGATTCGGGTGCGCGCGCTGAACGACGACCGCCAGCCCGCCGCGGGCAACGCCGGCGGCCGGCCGCTCTCGGCCTTCGAGCGGCAGGGGTACTTTCCGGGGGCGGAGGTTTCGCCGCTTCCGCCGCGGCTGCTGCTGGCCGCACCGGCCTTGCGCATTCATCCCGCCAACGAGCCGGTGCTGCGCTACTTCTCGCCTCAAATCGAATGGGAGCTGATTGCCCTCACCGAGCACTGGCGGCGGGATCTAAAGGTGGTCTTCCGCAAGCGCAGCGGGGAGGGGAGAGGGTAGAACGGCGGGTGGCACACCCTTGATTTCCCACAAATGTGGGTGGCGGGTGGCACACCCTTGATTTCC
>Ga0182013_10008409_pt1 | contig 11135 bp, 10 predicted proteins | sample 612S2MmetaG_FD_120487 | JGI IMG/M metagenome (GOLD analysis project Ga0182013, IMG submission 120487) | Permafrost microbial communities from Stordalen Mire, Sweden - 612S2M metaG | ecosystem: Environmental > Terrestrial > Soil > Wetlands > Permafrost | place: Sweden: Stordalen | collected...
TCCTTTTGCTTCCGCCGCCCAGCAGGTATCGTCGCACTTCTACGGCAATATCGTCCGCGTCGGCGTGAACTACCACTTCAACTGGGGCGCTCCGGCTCCGGTCCTCGCCAAATACTGATCGGCTTCAAGCCGCTCGAAGAAAGCCCGGCCTCGCGCCGGGCTTTTTTTATGGGCCGACGCCGCCCGTCTCATGCGTGAGCGCCAGCCAGCGTCTCCTCGCGCGCCTGCTCCATGCGCAGCGAGAGTTCGCCGTGCAGCACGGCGAGGTCGAAGGCGGAGAATCGAATCGGGGCGGGGCGGTCGTCGTCCCGCGCGGCCCATTCGCTGAGCGCGCGCTCGGCTCGGTCGACGCGATGGCGCTCGTCGTCGATGAGGCGGATGCGCTCGCGCGGGTCGCCGACGCCGGCGAGATGGGCGTCGAGGCGGGAGAGATAGGCGAAGACGGCGGGCTTCATGGCGCCGCTCCTGCGGCGAAGGAATCACTGGTCGAAATCATATGCGCCCCTGTGCTGGTTGCAGGGGCAGAATATGATGTTTTAAAATCTCGTCAAGAGAAATGCGGTTTATATATCTCTATTGATGGAGGGGTAAAAACAGCAGATGTGGGCTCTCCTCTCACAGATCCAGCATCACCTTGCGCACGCGGCCGATGACGGTGGGGGGCGATTCGAGATAGATCGCCTCATGCGCGGGGTTGGTGGAATAGGGCTCCAGCCGGTCCGGCCGGCTCATCCAGCGCTTGAAGGTGGCCTCGGCGTGGTCCGGCGTCGCGAAGACGTAGTAGCCGCGCGGCTGCAGCAGCGTGTCGGCGCGGTCGACGATGATGACCGCGCCCTCCGGGGCTATGAGATTCATCGAATCGCCGACGACGCGCAGCGCGAGATAATCGCCCGGCGGCAGGCCCGGCACGGGAAGATAGGGCGCTTCGCCGCGCTCGATGGCGGTCGGCTCGGAAAAGCCGGTCGCCGCCACCCATGAGCCCATCGGCGCCTCGGCGACGTCCGCGCCGAAGTCGCGGTCGCCGATCAGCCTTGGCCCCAGCCCGGTCGTGACCCAATACATGCGCAGGCCGAGCGCGTCGCAGATGCGCTGCAGATTGTCGACGCGCGGCCAGCGCGAGGGGCTGCGGCGGATCTGGCTGAGGAAGGTGCGCTCAAGCCCGGCGCGGCTGGAGGCCTCGTTCTCGGTGATCTTGAGTTCTGCGAGCCGCTCGGAGAGCCGGTCCAGAATTTTTTCGCGTGATATGTCCATGAAGTGATTTTAAAATTGTTCTCGCCAAAATGATAGCGGGATAAAAACGCTTGACGTGAGATTTATAAACATCATACTGCGGAAATGTCAAAGCCGTTCAGTCCAGAATCGCCAGGGCGCATCCCTCCCCGCAAGGGGGAGGGTGGCCCCGCGATTCAACCTCAACAGCCAGAATCCCCCCTTTCCCCCGCGCGGCATGCGTCCTCCTCGCTTCCCCCCCCCGCGCGGCGACTGCGGCTGGTCTCTTTTGAGACCAGCCGCCTTTTCCCTCATCCCCGAGACCCCGCATGCAGCAGCCCGCCGCGCCGACCAATATCGAAGCCGAACAGGGTGCGCTGGGCGCGGCGCTGATGAGCCGCGAGGCGCTGGCCGCGCTCGCCGGCTTCCTTGAGCCGCGCCATTTCTCCGAGGAGCTGCATGCGCGCATCTACGCCGTGATGCTGGATCGCCAGCGCGAGGGGCAGGCGGCGACGCTGGTCACGCTGGGTCCGCTCTTGCGCGACATAAAGCTGCCCCGCGAGATGACCGTCTCCGCCTATCTGGCCCAGCTCGCCGTCGCCTCTCCCGGCGCGGCGCTGGGGCTGGATTATGCGCGCCAGCTGGTCGAACTGTCGCGGCGGCGCGAGATCATGCGCGTCGCGCGCGACGCTCTCGACGCCGCGGCCTCGACCGCATGCGGCGGTCCTGTCGCGCGCATCGCCTCCGACGCCATCGACGCGCTCAACGAGACGCTCGCCACTGTCAGCGGCGCGCGCCGCCGCGCGCTGGGCGAGAGCGCCAGCGAGCTGATGAGTTACGCCCGCGACATCCAGGCTGGAGGCGGCGCGCCGCAGGCGGTGACGACGGGATTTACGGACATCGACGACGCGACCGGCGGCTATGAGGCCGGGACGCTGTGGATCGTCGGAGCGCGGCCCGGCGTCGGCAAGACGATCCTGATGGCGACGTCATCGCTCAAGACCGCGCGGGCGGGGGCGCGCGCCGCGCGCGACGGCGGCGAGGGTTTTGGCGCGCTCTGCTACAGCCTCGAAGTGCCGGAGCGCCAGATCACCGCGCGCTATCTCTCCGATCTTTCCTATCTGCCGCGCGCGCCGATCGAATACGCGCGCATCGCGCGCGGCGAGTTCGGCGCCGAGGAGGGCGCGCGGCTCGACGCGGCGACAAGGCGCCTCGCGCAATTGCCGCTCACGCTCGACGCCTCCTCGCGCCTCACGCTGGCGGAGATCGGCGCGGGCGTGCGCGCCGAGAAAGCGACCATGGCGAAGACGGGCGTGCGCCTCGCCGTCGTGTTCATCGACTATCTGAAATTCATCCGTGCGAGCGATCGCTACAAGGGCCAGCGTCATTACGAGGTCGGCGAAATCTCCGCCGGCCTGAAGCAGCTCGCGAAGGACGAGGGGCTTTGCGTGGTGCTGCTGGCGCAGCTCAACCGCGCGCTTGAAACGCGCGACGACAAGCGGCCCAATCTCTCCGACCTGCGCGAGTCCGGCGATCTTGAAGCCGACGCCGATGTCGTCGCGTTTCTGCATCGCGAGGCGCATCACATCCTGAAGAGCGCGGAGTTTCGCGCGGGGCGGCGCGACGCGCATGAGCGCTTCGCCGCGCTGGAGCATGAAGCCGAACTCATCATCGGCAAGAACCGGGCGGGACCGGAGCGCACCGCGCGTCTGTGGTGCCTGCCGGCGTGTTCGATCATGGCGAATGGCGGGAGGGGAGGGGGGATGTGAGGATGATTCTCGACGTGCCCCCCACATTCAACAACCAAAAACGCAGCATCCCTCCCCGCAAGGGGGAGGGATGGGACGCCGTTTGATTCAACCTCAACAGCATAAGTCCTGAATGAAACTCGCCTGGATCAAATTCTATCCCGCCGACTGGCGCGCCGACCCTGCCCTGCGCATGTGTTCGCTCGGCGCGCGCGGATTGTGGATGGAGATGCTCTGCCTCATGCATGAGGCGGAGCCCAGAGGCTCGCTGCTCATTTCCGGCAAGACCGTCACACCGCGCCTGCTCGCGGGAATCGTGAGCGTGTCGCCGGACGAGATCGAGCACTGGACCAGCGAGCTTGAAGCCGCCGGCGTGTTCAGCCGCGACGATGACGGCGTGATCTACAGCCGCCGCATGAGGCGCGACGAGGCGAGATCGGAGGTCCATCGCGCCAATGGCGCGAAGGGCGGCAACCCCCGGCTTAAGCCGGGGGATAACCTGGAGGATAAGCCCCAGAGTCCAGACTCCAGACTCCAGAACAGGCGCGCGCGCACAAGCGCGTCGCGCGCCGAACCTGCTGGAGAGATGATCGCGCTCGCCAATGGCGTGCGCGTTCCGAAAAGCGTTCTGCTCGCAACGATAGACCGCTGGAACGCGGGCCGCGACTGGCCCGCAACGCTCGGCGGCCCGCCCTATCGCCACGGCTGCGCATTGCCGGCCGAATATCTCGCGCTCTGCGCGCGCGTGAAGGACGAGAGCGGGTGAGGGGAGCCTTCAACAATCAAACACGCCGCATCCCTCCCCCTTGCGGGGAGGGTGTCGCGCGAAGGCGCGACGGGTGGGGGGCGCCGCGACCGGGTTGAATCTTTCCCTGGATTCGTTGCGCGGAGAGACCCCCCGCCCGACCCTCGCTGACGCGAGGGCCACCCTCCCCGCCATAGGACGTCCGGGAGGACGCCCGCCGCAAGCGACGGGCTTTGGGGGAGGGATGCGCCCGGACGATTTTCATTGCTGTATTCACAACGCGAACCGAAAGCTCCCCGCATGACTCGCACAGCGCCAAAGCAAGCCGCCGGAAGATATTCCTCCATGCATGGCGTCAACGGTCCCGAGCTGCCGAGGCAAGGCGTTCGCGCAGGCGGCAAGATCGAGATCGCGCATGGCAGCGAAGCCGATCCATATGCGCAGGCGCTGCGCCAGCGACGCCAGCGCGTCGCCATCAATGCGCGCATCGATACGCTGGAATATGAGGCGCGGCGCGGAAGGCTCACGCAGGGCGCTTACGAGGCCGGGCGTTATATCGACGCGCTGCTGGAGCGCGCCTCGGGCCGCCGCACCGGACGCGAATTCGGCGAGGCGAACCGCGCCAATGTCTCGTCCTTCACGCTGCAACATGCGCTCGCCGCGCGCATAGACGCGGCGCGCGCGGCGCAGGCGCTCAAGGACGCGATGGCGCGCGAGATCGGCGCGAGCGAGGCGCGCGTCGTGGTGAAGGTGATCGGCGAGGGGCTGTCGTTTCGTGAGGTCGCGCGCCTCGACGCGATGGCGCGGGGAAAGAACGTCGAACCCGTGCGCACGAAAAAGGGCCGCGACTGTGAGCGCGCCGCACGCAAGATCGCGCAGCAATTCCGCGACGCGCTGGAGGCGCTGGCGGCGGCGTGGGAGAAGAGAAGCCGGCCGGTGTAAGGGGGAGGGGATTCCCTTCTCCCGTTTCACGGGAGAAGGGTGCGCAACATGATTCCACTTCAACAACCAGAACCGCGAAGGCGCTTGCCCGTCAGCACTTCGTCCAGTTGCCACAGGCCATGACGAAGCCGTGGTCCATCCGCCTCGCGGAAGCGCTCAGCCCCCGCGCGAGGGTCATTGCTCCGGCGGCGATCGCCGCCACGAGCAACGCCGCGACAAGATTGCGTCCCATATCCGACCGCCTCTCCCGATGCGCGCCTATATTCATGAATGGCGCGGCGGCGCGATTGGTTCCACCATGCGGCAATTCGCGCCGCGCACTGGTCCCTGGGCTCCGGGATCACTACCTGCCATTCAGGGTGAAACGATGGAGGCTGGGGATGCACAGGTTGCGCGGATTGACGATGACTCTTATCCTCTGTGGCGCGGCCGTGGTGGCGCGCGCGCAATCGGTCGATCCCGCGATCGGCCGGCATGTCGCGGAGACGACATGCGGCGAGTGCCATGACGTCGGGCCGGATGCGCCCGCCAAGAACCCGAAATCCGGCGCGCCGTCCTTTCTCGCGGTGAGCCGCATGCCCTCGACCACCGGGACCTCGCTCAAGGTGTTCCTGAGCACGTCGCATGCGAAGATGCCGAACATCCTGCTCACGTCCGAGGAGATCGACTCCGTGGCGGCCTATATCCTCGGGCTCTCGAAGAAATAGTCCGCTCCCCCGGCGCGCCTGTCATTGGCGCCTCGCGCGGCCCTGTCGCCTGTATTTAAAGGTAAAGGGCGGCTTACCGGAAATCAGGAATATTATTCCATCCACAAAGTATCTTTCGATGACGGCCCGAATGTTTACAGTGGTTGCATGCACGGAAAATAGTCGATGGCCCCGGCAACTCCGGGGGGGCCTGCGATAGACTTTGAGAAATCTTGAATAATATTGAGTACTTAAACCACGTTCCGGGAACGTTCGGGCATAAGCGCAATTTTATATATGTTTCCACGCGAAACACTGGCGCCGAATAGACTTCCAGCCGTTATATATGTTGAGATGTTTTCGCGTTTACAATTACTTGTGGCGCGAGGTCGCCGCGAGGCGGCGGCTCTGCCCGTCTCCCGCGCGCACCACCTTCCCCGTAAAGGGGCAGGATGAGTCCAGACGATCTTCATTCGTGGTGTGGAGCATATGGACGGCTCGAATGTTGACGAAGCGATCGGGCGGGTTTCGTATCGCCGCCTTACCTCGCGCCAAACCCGCGCACGGCGGTGGGCGGCGGCGCGGCGGGCGTGGCTCCGCTGCCGGAGCGCATGCGCAGCAGCATGGCCAGCGCGACGCCAGTAACCGCGATCAGCGCGGCGATGACGGGCCGGTAATAGAACCATGCAAGGGCGATCGTGGCGCTTCCAACGACCAGCGCGGCGACGGCGGCGACGAGACCCGCGCCGGCGGCGACGATTTCACCCGCCAGCGGCAGCGCGTCGGCGAGCACGACGAAGGGCCGCAGCAGCGCGTAGAAGCCGGCCCACAGCACGGCCAGCAGCAGCGCGCGCAGCGCCCATGTCAGCAGCGTGTTCTTTTCCTCCGCCTCGCGGAACATCTCGTCGGCGGGAACGACGCCGACATCCGCCAGCAGCACGCTCTTGCCGGCGCTGGTCATGTAGGGCGTGAAGTCGGCGCCCGTCTGGCGGCCGACGAAACTGACCGGGCCGGGCCAGAGGATCTTGTAGGAAACGCGCGTATCGCCGATTTGCGGCGAGGCCGGGTCCGCGCCGATGAAGATGCGTCCGTCCTCCAGCCGCGCGCCCGCGCCAAAGCGCGATTGCAGCGTGGGGAGAGCGGCCTCGGGCGCGGGAAAATCCTCCAGCGGCAGCAGGCGCAGCGTGCGCGCGCCGGGCCGCCATGCGCCAAGCTCCGGCGCGCGCGCGTCGAATTCGCTTCCGCGAAAGCGCGGCTCGGGATTCACATGTCCCTTCGGCTCGCGAAAACTGCTCGAATTGATCCGCCCCAGAGCCCATGCCGGCGCATAGCTGTAGCTGTGCGTCGTCGTCTTGGAGCCGCCGAAATTGGAGACCGATTTGCTGGAGCGGGTTTCTTTCCACTGCCAGGTCTCGACGACGCGCTGGAGCCGGATCGCCTTTTCGCCGACGCCGAACTCGGCGTCCGTCACGCGCGACGCCGTGAGCAGATCGCCGGAGACATGCACGAGCGCGCCTCCGTTGGCGGGGTCGATCGCCTCGGCTCGGGCCTCGACCACGAGGCTCTCGCCCTCGGCGAGGGAGCGGGCCGTCGTCACGGCGCGGCCCTCGTTCCAGAACAGGCCATAGAGGCACAAGGCTATGAGGAGAAGGCCGACAATAACGCCCGTCAGCGCGCCCCACAGGCGCGAGAGCCAGCCGCGTTCCTCGGTTTCGGTGAAAGAGTCGCCGCCAACGTCAACGGCGTCGCCGCCAAAGTCGAAGGAGCCGCTGTCGTCGCTCATGAAGCCGATCCGTAGCTAGCCGCCCGCATGCACGCGGGCCGAAGGCGGCAGGCTGTCTCAAAGTGATTACGTTGGGCTTAATGGGGGAGCTTCCCCTCCGCTTCACGCGCTGACCAGCGCCGACGCCAGCAGTTTTTTCAAGACGTCAATTCCGATTGGCTTCACAAAGTGATGATCGAAACCGGCCTCCATGGCGCGTCGGCGATCATCCATCTCGCTCCAGCCGCTCAAGGCGATGAGAACAATGTTCTTCCCCCCCGGGAGCTTGCGAATTTTTCGCGCCGTTTCACATCCGTCCATGCCAAGCATGCCAATGTCCAGAAAGGCCATTTGAGGCTTGAATTCAGCGACGGCCGCAAGGCCGGCCGCGCCGCTGTAGACCGCCCGGGCGTCGCAGCCCAGCGCCTGAAAGAGCATGGCGAGAATGTCGGCGAGGTCCCGATCATCGTCGACGATCAATACCCGGCGCAAGGCGGGGGGCGGGGCGACAGTCGTCTCGCCCTCGGTCGTCTCCCGGGCCAATTGCCGATCGGCCAACGGCAGCCGAACGACAAATTCGCTCCCGTGTCCGACGCCATTGCTGCGACCCTCGACCTGCCCGCCGTGCATTTCGACAATCTTGCGCGCGAGTGAAAGCCCGACGCCAATGCCGCCCTTCGCGTTGACGAGAGAATGGGGCGATTGCGTGAAGAGGTCGAAAATCCGGGGCAGCATGTCCGCGCTGACGCCTATCCCGTTATCGCGGACGCTGACGAGGGCCTGGTCGCCCTCGCGCTTCGCCGAAATTTCGATTTGACCCTTTGGAGGAGTATATTTGGCTGCGTTGTTGAAGAGATTGGCGAACACCTGAGTGAGACGCACCGGATCGCCGTCGACGATGAGCGGTTCATGGTCCAGCACGAGGCTGATCTTGTGTTTCCCCGCCTTTATCGACGGCTCGCTCATTTCGAGGGCTTGCTGGATCACGGCGGCGAGGTCGAGATGTTGCTTCCTGAGCTCGATTTTGCCGGTCGTGATCCGCGAAACCTCCAGAAGGTCGTCGACGAGGCGAACGAGATGAGCAACCTGCCTGTCAACTATCGTCAGCGCCCGGCGCGCCCGGTCCCTGGAAGCAGGATCGTCGCCATCCAGTCTCCGCAACACATGCACGCCGTTCTGGATCGGCGCGAGGGGATTGCGCAGCTCATGCGCGAGCGTCGCCAGGAATTCGTCCTTGCGCCGGTTGTTCTGGCGCAGCGCCTCCTCGGCCTTCTTTTGCGGGGTGATGTCGGTGTGGCTGAGGATGACGCTGCCCCGCCCGAAGGCCGAACGGCTGCCGTGCATGACGAACCAGCGCTCGCAATCCGGCGCGTCGCAAGGATATTCCATCATGAACTCGTCGCGCGCGCCGGCCAGCAGACTCTCTATCCCTTCAAGCGCCTCGCATGCATGGATGTCTCCCGTCTTCGCACTGTTGCGGCACACATTGAGATAATTGGCGCCGACCGACACCACATCCGGCGCGCCCCCGTTCTCGCGCGCAAACCGCTCCCACGGTTCGTTGACGGCTATCAACACGCCCGCTTCGTCCAGCACCGCGATCTCTTGCGGCAGCGAATTGAGAACGCCGCGGATGAACTCTTCGTTTCCTCGCAGGGGTTTGGGCGCTTTCATCTCGATGATCACGGCGAAGGCCGACAAAATGGCATGCGTCGCCCGGTTCCCTCTTCGTCCGGAAAAACCTGATTGTCCGCGCGCGGCCAGCCTGCTTCGCGGTTCGGCCAGACGGGCAGGGCGGGAAATGCGCCATTCTCACGGACGCGGGGCGAGGGCGGAAGGCTCCGCGCCCATGGCTCGCCTCGCGTCGACGGTCTTCTTGAGTGCGGCTTGCGGCCGACGCACACCGGCATTCCATCCCCTCCAATCGAAGTCCATTCCAAACAGCCGTATTCTTGTATGCGGTAGGAAGAAAAATAGATCGCGGTTTCAAAAACAGGAGGCGCCAGCGGCAATTCCGCGCGCCCGCAGCTACCATTGCAAGGCGAAGGCTCGTCTTCTGACGAGAGGTTAGCGTTGGTCCTCGCCTTTGGTCCATTCACTGCGTCAAACAGCCGCTGTAACAATCGCGATGGATGGCCATGTTCCGGGATCGTCATGAGGCTTGTGAGCTGAAATTTCTAGCTGGATGTGGGCCGCCAATAGATTCCAGAACCTTGCCATTCGATCCCTTGCGGCGATCGGGCCGAGCAGCCGATATCGTCTGGCGATTTGCGATGGGCAGGATTCACAAGTTCCGAAGCAATCAAATAATTCAGCTCGGGCCATGAAACGAGCGCGCCATTCTTGCGCACAACGACGTTTTCATATCCAGATGTGAAATATTCTTCCGCGCGCATTCTCGCGGCATCGGCGCTTGCTTCGAACCGGCTGACATATGCGTTTGGCGCAATTGCTGAAATTTCATAGCTCATATCGGCCTCTGGACTTCGCATCTCCCCTCCCGGACAAGGGAAAGGCGGCATCCTATTGAGCGCCCGACAATCAGACAAAACAACCTAGTAATACTACCTACTCGCCGTCCTTCCTCAACTTGACGCCCGCTCCTCCAAGGCGCTGGCGTCAAGCGCTGGATTTTGATCGCCAGAAGCATGTTCATTTCGCTAAAGTCATCCAGCTTTTTCGGAGCGTGCTCTACTACGCCCGCGACATCGCGACCGCTACTTGCCGCTGTTCGAGCGCGCGGAGATGACTTAAATCTGAGACGCCGCAGGGAGCGGCTGGCCGCAACAAAGACAACAGCATGGCCGCGCGCAAAAATGGGCTTTTCCGCTTCGCGCTGGAGTTCTTCCAGCCCGCGCCGCCGCGCGGGTTCGGCGATCCCGCGCTTGCGCAAAGGCTGCTCGACGCGGGGCGCATGGAGCAGCGCGCGCTATGGCCCTTTCTCGCCGCCTTCCCCGAGGGGCTGGAGGAGACGGAGGCGCGCGAGCGGCTGGCGACAGCGGGGCCAAACACGATCGCGCGCGAGGGGCCGCCGACCATCGCGCAGGAACTCTGGGGGCGGGCGCGGAACCCGCTCAACGCGCTGCTGCTGGGCCTTTCCGCGCTGTCTTATTTCCTCGGCGATCTGCACTCGGCCATCGTCATCGCGATCATCGTCGCTCTGGCGATCATGATGGCCTTCGTGCAGGAGCACCGCTCCAACGACGCCGCCGCGCGTCTGCGCGCGATGGTGAGGACAACCGCGAGCGTCAAGCGACGCGGCGAGACTGAGGGCTTTCGCGAAATCCCGATCGAGGAGGTGGTTCCCGGCGACGTCGTGCGCATGTGCGCGGGCGACATGATCCCCGCCGATCTGCGCCTGATCGCCGCCAAGGATCTCTTCATCAACCAGTCGGCGCTGACCGGCGAGGCGATGCCGGCGGAAAAGTCGGCGACGCTTTGCGACGCCAGCGTCGCCGATCCTTTCGACGCGCCGAACCTCTGCCTGATGGGCTCCAGCGTCGTCAGCGGCTTCGCCACGGGCGTCGTGGTGCATACGGGCGCGAAGAGTTGCTTCGGCCAGCTCGCCGAGCAACTCGCGGGGCGGCGCGAGCCGACAAGCTTCGACCTGGGCGTCAACCGCTTCATCTGGCTGATGCTGCGCTTCATGCTGGCGATGGTCCCGAGCGTCTTTCTCATCAACGGGCTGGCCAAGGGCGACTGGGGCCAGGCGCTGCTCTTCGCCGCCGCCGTCGCGGTGGGGCTTACGCCCGAGCTTCTACCGATGATCGTCACGGTGAATCTCGCCAGGGGCGCGCTCGCCATGTCGAAGCGGCGCGTGATCGTGAAGCGGCTCAACGCGATCCAGAATTTCGGCGCGATGGACGTGCTCTGCGCCGACAAGACCGGCACGCTGACGGAAAACCGCATCGTGCTGGCGCTGCATCTCGATCTCGCGGGCGAGTCCAGCGCGCGCGTGCTCGAATGCGCATGGCTCAACAGCCGTCATCAATCGGGGCTGAAAAGCCTGCTCGACGACGCCGTGTTGAGCCATGTCGAGACGA
>Ga0182013_10008411_pt1 | contig 11134 bp, 6 predicted proteins | sample 612S2MmetaG_FD_120487 | JGI IMG/M metagenome (GOLD analysis project Ga0182013, IMG submission 120487) | Permafrost microbial communities from Stordalen Mire, Sweden - 612S2M metaG | ecosystem: Environmental > Terrestrial > Soil > Wetlands > Permafrost | place: Sweden: Stordalen | collected...
GTCAACATGTTTGTAGCACAAAAGGCTTTCGCTAAATCAGGCTTCGCGAATTATCCGGGCTAGATACCTTGGAGATGCAGTTTTATCGTCTGCTCCTGAGTGTTGAGACGTTGAACGATCACTACGCGTCCGCAGGCAATATGCTTCGATATGGACGATCCTGCCGTGATTTGTCGGCAGTCCTCTCCGCAGATGCGATTGCATTATTCGCTGGCATTGGTAGCCGAGCGATCGAACGACTGCTCGCTGATGAGAGACCTGTCATTCTGACCTTGCCCCCGAGGGGATCCCGTTCAACCCAGCCTGACGCGTTGTGGCGTGCTGACAACAGACGCAATGATTGAGACACACCACCAGGTCTCGCTTTTGAGACCTGGGAAACGACGAAATTACGCGGTCATTGTATGAATGGAACGCCGGCCTCCCGGCCGGCTGTAGCGCGGACGTCCTCGCCCGCGCCTGTCCACGATGAATGACCAATTCATGCGGTCTAAACACTAGTCGCTGGCCGCGGACTCCCGCTCAATCGAATAGTGCAGGATCTCGGCGGCAATTCCTGTCAACTGCTTCGATGGATTGTCGGTGCGGAGCACGCGGCCCGCGCAGCGAATCAGGCAATGGGAAGAAAGAGCAATCTCCGGGGGTAACTCCACCTGAAACTCAATCTCGTCGTCTATCAGCATGCGATCGGCAAACTCCATATAAAAATAAACTCCCCGGTTGCTCAAGTCCCTGGTAAAGCATGAAATTTCGCGCTTTCCGATGGTCACGGTAAGAGGCGCACTCACCTCAAAACGCTGGCTTCCTCGCCGATCTCGTGCCGATTGCAAGTTGCCGGTCATAAATTCCCTTTCTAAAAAGACAAGACAACAAAGCCACACATTGGAGGGTTGTGCTCCCGTTCCTGCATCGGGACGCTGAACGGCGCCAACTCCGCACCTGCAATTGCCAGTCCGCAAGAAAGGTGGGGACGAAGAATCAGCGAACTTGCAAAAGAAATACGTCCCTCGATCTTGGCGAGGGGAATCACGCGCCCAAGAGGAACTTTATGTTGAAGCAATCTCAATGCCAAATGAATTGTCTGTAATTGTTGATGTTTTGGCCCCCGAATAGTGACCCTGTGCAATTGTTTGCGCAGTATGTGGGAAGAATCTGGACATTCGGGGCTGACCGCCCTCCCATGCCAGGCAAGAGGACCAGGCCGAAGCGGAAGCCGCCGGCAATCGATCTGCGCCGGCCTGAGCACGGCGGCATCCGGCAAGAAAATGCCGCGCGGAACCCCGCTTTGGATTTCTCGACTGCGCGCGGGATTCTTCCCTTTCATTGCTCGCGTTTGACGGAAAGAACGGGATTTCCGCGCTTATCAGGGGAAGTTCCCCGCGCAGGACGGATTTCTTTGCGCGCAGTATAATTCTTTGCGGCTTGGAGCTGAACGAAAAGCAGCTTCTTTCACCACAGTTTGCCGGCCTTGCCGGTACCGAGGAGCGTCCGTCATCATGACACAATCCACCCAATACGAACTGCGACTGGCTGCCCGTATGGCGCGGCTGGGCACCGAAACCGCATTCGAAGTCCTGAACAAGGCCCGGGCTCTGGAGCGCCAGGGCAGGAGCATCATTCACCTGGAGATCGGCGAGCCCGATTTCGACACCCCAGCCAATGTGGTGGAAGCGGCCGTGGACGCGCTGCACAAGGGGTGGACTCACTACGGCCCCTCCGCCGGCCTGCCCGAACTGCGCCAGGCCATTGCCGAAGAGGTCAGCCGCACGCGCGGAATCAAGGTTTCCGCCGATGAAGTGGTGGTGGTGCCGGGCGGAAAGCCGATCATGTTCTTCACGATCCTGGCGCTGATCGATGAAGGGGATGAGGTAATCTATCCCAATCCAGGCTTTCCCATCTACGAGTCGATGATCAACTACATGGGCGGCAAGGCGGTGCCCATCCAACTGCGCGAGGAGCGCGATTTCACGCTGGATGTGAACGAGTTGGCCGGACTCATCACCGACCGCACCAAGCTCATCATTCTCAATTCGCCGCACAACCCCACCGGCGGCGTGATGCCGCGCAAGGACATCGAAGAGGTTGCCCGGATCATCGGCGAGCGCAACATCCTGGTGCTTTCCGACGAGATCTACATCCATCTGCTCTTTGAAGGCGAGCACTTCTCGATCGCCTCGGTGCCCGGAATGCAGGAGCGCACCATCATCCTCGACGGCTTCTCGAAGACCTACGCGATGACCGGCTGGCGGATCGGCTACGGCGTGATGCGCGCCGATCTGGCCACGCACATCACCCGCCTGATGACCAACTCCAACTCCTGTACGGCCAGCTTTACGCAGATGGCCGGGATCGAAGCGCTGCGCGGCGATCAGGCTCCGGTACAGCGGATGTGCGCGGAATTCAAGCGGCGCAGCGAAGCGTTTGTCGCCGGGCTGAACAAGATCAAGGGTTTTTCCTGCCGCCAGCCCAAGGGCGCTTTTTACGTCTTTCCCAACATCACCGGGACGGGATGGAAGTCCAAGGCTCTGGCCGACGCGCTGCTTGAGCAGGCCGGCGTGGCGGCGCTTTCCGGCACAGCGTTTGGAGCCTTTGGCGAGGGCTACCTGCGCTTCAGCGTGGCCAATTCGCTGGAGAACCTGAACATGGCCCTGGAACGCATCGATCGATGGACCAGGCAGAACCTCCAGGAATCTATTTAAGAACTCACGGACGGAGTTTTCGCTTTGAAAGGGCACGGCTTCAGCCGTGCCGGAAGTGGTTCGGAATAGGTTGGGCTTTAGCCCCTGAGGGATGTTTTCCAAACTGAGATGGAAAAAGCATCCCTCAGCGGCTAAAGCCGAGTTCATTTTGCATGGTTTACGGCATGGCTGAAGCCGTGCCCTTTCAAAACTTCGAGTTTTTCAACGGGTTCTAACGGATTCGCCGGGTGCCCCATCCTTGCCGCGTACTTGTTTTTGCGGCAAGGGTGGGATTCCCTGCGGCCCGTACTTCTTAACCCCAAATCGCATCGCGCGCTGATTGGATCTTCGCGCAAGGAGAAGACCATGGCCCTCAGGGATTCCGCCACCGGGAAAATCATCCGGGATTATTCGATCGAACAACTGAAGGACGCCGCCAACCTGATGCGCGGCTATGACCTGGTGGCGCTGTGCGCAGCCGGTTCGGGCCACGCCGGCGGCACGCTCTCGGTGATGGATATTGCCGCCGCGCTGTATCTTCACGTAGCCAACCACGATCCCCGCAACCCCTTGTGGCCAGATCGCGACCGCATCCTCTGGTCGGCCGGGCACAAGGCTCCGGCTCTCTATCTCGGCCTGGGCTTCGCCGGATTCTACGAGCTGGACGATGTGGTGACGCTGCGCAAGCTGCACTCCCGCTTCCAGGGCCATCCGCACTGGTCCAAGCTGCCCGGCGTCGAGGTCTCCTCGGGATCGCTGGGCCAGGGTCTGAGCATCGCCGTGGGCATGGCGCTGGCCGCCCGGCTGGATGAAAAAGGACACAAGATTTACTGCATCATGGGCGACGGCGAACAGCAGGAGGGCCAGGTTTGGGAAGCGGCGATGGAGGCCGGACACTTCAAGCTGGACAACCTCATCGCCATCATCGACTGCAACCGCCTGCAGATCGACGGCTGGGTCAAGGACGTGATGGAAGTCCAGCCGCTCGACGCGAAATACGCCGCCTTCGGCTGGGAAGTGCTGCGCGTTGACGGTCACGACATGAGCCAGTTGATCGCGGCCTTTGAAAAAGCCAGGGCGGTCGTGGGCAAGCCGGTGGTCATCCTGGCCGACACGGTCAAGGGCAAAGGCGTCAGCTTCATGGAGAATGTGGCCGGCTGGCACGGCAAGGTTCCCAACCGCGAAGAACTGGACGCGGCGTTGAAGGAGTTGGGGCTCAGCGAGCGGATTCCGGTGGAAAAATTGCTCGAAAAAGCGAAGAATTACCAGGCTGAGATGGAGCGCGAACTGGAAGCGAAAATGCCCAAATTTTCGCGCGACTACTGGTGGAACGCGGGCGAGGCGATGAAGGTCAAAATGGAGCCTACGCGCAAGGGCTTCGGCCAGTCGCTGGCCGCGAACGGCGACGACGAGCGCGTGGTTTGCCTGGGATTGGACATCTCCGGGTCGATCACCATCAGCGACTTCTATGCCGGCAAGCCGGAGCGCAAGAAGCGCTGGATGAGCCTGGGCATCGCCGAGCAGTCGGCCACGGCGGCGGCCGTGGGACTGGCCAAGGAAGGCAAGCTGCCGGTGATGGGTTCCTATGCCACATTTTCCGCGGCGCGCAACCTGGACCAGATTCGCGTCTCAGTCTGCTACGGGAACTTCAACGTCCTGATTGCCGGCGCCCACGCGGGAGTCTCGGTGGGCCCCGACGGCGCCACCCATCAGGCCCTGGAAGACCTGTTCGCCATGCTCGGGCTGCCGAATATGACGGTCGTTGTGCCTTGCGATATCGTCGAGGCCCGCAAGGCCACGGCCTGGCTGCTGCTTGAACACGAGGGGCCCAAGTATATCCGCCTGGCGCGCGAGGCCACGCCCATTGTCACCGATGAAAAAACTCCCTTTGTCTTTGGCAAGGCCAACGTGATTCGCCTGCGCAAGGAAGCAGCCAACTTCGCCGACGCATTCGAGACTTGTCTGGCTTCCGATTACAAAAACGAGTCGGAGGATCTGAGCATCCTGGCCTGCGGGCCGATGGTTCCCGAGGCGATGCGCGCGGCCCGCATCCTGAAGCTCGATTACGGCTACGAGACGCGGGTCGTGAACCTGCACACGCTCAAGCCCATCGACGCCGAAGCCGTGATACGCGCGGCTGCCGAAACCGGCGTGGTGGTGACCGCCGAAGAGCACCAGATCGGCGCTCTGGCGGGCGTCGTCAGCACCATCCTCACCGCCAGCGAGCAGCTCTATGGCAAGCCGCTGATCACCGGGGCGATTGGCGTAAAAGACCGCTTCGGCGACTCCGGCGCGCCCTGGGAACTGGTTAAGGAGCTGGAGGTGAGCGCCGAGCACATCGCCCGCAAGGCCGTCGAGTTGATGGCGATCAAAAAGAAGTAGCCCTCTCCGGGATTTCCCTCCCTGCCACGCTCGTTGCCGCAGGGAGGGACTGCCTGGTACCGTGACCGCGTGATTTGGTAACTGTATGAATGTAGCGCCGGCCTCCTGGCCGGCTGTGGTGCGGGCGTCCTCGCCCGCACTTGTCGACGATGAATGACCAATTCATGCGGTCTAAACACTGGAGCCTGCGATGAACTAGGATGGCTTCATGGCGGCTCTTCTGGAGATTCGCGAGTTGCGGATTCGCTTTGCGGCGGCCCAGGCGGTGCGCGGGGTGAGCCTGCGGATCGACGAGGGCGAAGTGCTGGGGCTGGTGGGCGAGTCGGGATCGGGAAAAAGCGTGACGGCGCTGGCCATCCTGGGCCTGCTGGGCGCCTCGGCGCGGGTTGAAGGGCAGATCCTGTGGCAGGGTGTAGGAGCGGACGGCCGCGAGGAAGCCGCCTCCGGAGGCAGTGCGCGCGGCACAGCCGCAACCGACCTTCTGCGGCTGCCCGAGGCGGCGCTCAGACGAGTGCGTGGACGGCAGATCGCCATGATCTTCCAGGAACCGATGACGGCGCTCAATCCGGTGATGACCATTGGCCGTCAGGTGGCCGAGTGCGCCGAGGCGCATTCTCCCTCCTGGACCGGGCGCGAGTCCAGGCGGCAGGCCATCGCCGCGCTCGAGGCGGTGGCGATTCCCGACGCCGCGCGCCGCTACGGAGACTATCCGCACCAATTCTCAGGCGGGCAGAGGCAGCGGATTCTGATCGCCATGGCGCTCATCAACCGGCCGAGGCTGCTGATTGCCGACGAACCGACGACCGCGCTGGACGTGACCGTACAAGCCCAGGTGCTCGAGCTGCTGAAGGATTTACAGCGCCAGCATGGACTGGCCATGCTCTTCATTTCACATGATTTGGCAGTGGTGGGCCAGGTAGCCAGCCGGATTGCGGTCATGCGCGCGGGGCTAGTGGTGGAAACCGGCCCCAGCGAGCGACTGCTGACCGCGCCCGAGCACGAGTATACGCGCAGCCTGCTGGCAGCCGTGCCCACGCTGCGCACCGACCGCAACCGGCCGCTGGCCATGGTGGCCGGTCAGGAGACCGCGCAGAAAACCCAGTAGAGTATTCCGGAGAGCAGCGCCGCGGCCGGCAGCGTGAAGATCCAGACAGCCGCGATATTGCGAACGGTGTTAAAGCGCAGGCCGCTGCCGTTGGCGGTCATCGTGCCGGCCACGCCGGAGCTGAGAATGTGCGTGGTCGAGACCGGCAGGCCAAATCGGGTGGCGGCGAAGATCGTGCCCATGGCCACCAGTCCGGCGCTGGCGCCCTGCGCGTAGGTCAGGTGCTTCTTGCCGATCTTTTCGCCTACCGTGATGACCACGCGTTTCCAGCCGATCATGGTGCCCAGGCCGAGCGCCAGGGCCACGGCCACTTTGACCCAATCGGGGATGAACTTGGTGGAACGGTCCAGTTTTCCCCTGTAATCGGCGAGAGTAGCGCCTTCCTGGGCAGTAAAGCCTGGATTGTGGTTGCTGGCCATCAGCCGCAGCGCCTCGCTGATCACATACATATCGTTGCGGACCCTGGTCTGGTCCTGTGCCGGAATGGACTTGAAGACCTTGTGAACCGTCAGCTCTTGATTTACGTCCTCGACCAGCTTGCGCACCGCGAGAACGGTGTCCGGCTGAAGATGTTCGCTGCCGATGTAGCCAGTAACCTCGGTGCGGGGGTCGGGGCTGGGGGTGCCAGGGCTGGGGATGCCGGCCGGGTCGGCATACCGGCCGAGAATGTGGTCGGCCTGCTCGGAGACCGCAACCAACGCTTGCATATCCTGCGCGCTGAAGGCGTGGTTGAGCGCGTAGGCGGCGGGAACGGTGCCGATCAGGATCAGCATGATCAGGCCCATCCCCTTCTGCCCGTCATTGGATCCGTGAAAGAAGCTGACCCCGGTGCAGGTGAGCACCATCAGAATGCGGATGGGCCACGGCGGCGGCTGGCTGTTTTTGGGCGCCTCGTAGAGAGACGGGTACTTGATCGTCCGCTTGGAAACGTACAGCAGCAGCCCGGCGCAAGCGAAGCCCAGGAACGGTGAAATCAGCAGCGCCTCGAGGACCTTGACAGCCTGGCCCCAATCCACTCCGGCGGCTCCCATGTGGGCGTGCATCATCTGGTTGGCGATGCCCACGCCGATCATGGAGCCAACCAGGGTGTGCGTGCTCGAAGCCGGCAGACCGAACCACCATGTGCCCAGATTCCACAGGATGGCGGCGATCAGCAGGGCGAAGACCAGGGCAAACCCGGTTCCGGAACTGATCTGAAGAATCAGATCGACCGGCAGCAGCGCGATGACCGCGAAGGCTACCGCGCCGGAGGAGAGCAGCACCCCGGCCAGGTTGCAGAACCCCGACCAGACGACGGCCATGTTCGGCTCCATCGAATGGGTGTAGATGACCGTGGCGACGGCGTTGGCGGTGTCGTGGAAGCCGTTGACGAACTCAAAACCCAGCGCGATCAGCAGCGCCACCGCCAACAGAAGGTAAGACCCGGCACTGGTGACGCTTGCCGTGTCCAGGTCTCTGGTCAAGTGAAAGGCAATATAGGAAAGTCCACCGCCCATGGACAGCAAAATCAATGCAATGCTCGCGCGGCTATGCCCCGCCTTCAATTTGCCGTCGAGCAGAGATGTACTTGCGGGCATTGATTCCACCGTAGTCGACCCATCGGCCATCAGAGTTCACCCATGCGGCCGGGGAGATTCCGGACACGCCTGAGCCTCCAGAGTCGAGACTGGGCAACAGCATGTCGAAACAAATAAAAAGGGGATCGCTTGTGGCGGGAGACGACAGAGCCGGATAAATTGGCGTCCATAAAACCCCAACAACCGCATCTTCGCGCAGTTGTTTGTGTCGCCAGGCGGGAATTTACCTGACTGAAACAATTCTACCCGGCCTCAGTGGGGCTTGAAAAGGGCCAAATGCTGCGGCTGTGGGAAACCGGTACCGAAGGCAAACCGGCTGTCCGGATCGTCCGTCAGCCGTTCCAAGTGCTTTCTTTGCCCTACAGCCGCACCGCGCCCCGCGCCGCAAGGCAAGCGCATCCGGTCCATCCGGTCTCGCGCCACGGGGCACGTCCGGCCGTCAGAACCCGCTGGCCACCAGCCAGGCTTCCGTCAGGTCGAGTTTGGGCTTGCTGCCGGCAAGCAGTTGGGCGTGCGCCAGCTTCACCAGCACATCCGCCTCCACATTCACCGGGGCGCCGGGGGCGAGCGTGTGCAGGTTGGTCCGCCAATACGTCAAGGGCAAAATCGCGACGGTGATCGCCTCGCCGTCGAAGCTGGCGATGGTCAGGCTGATGCCCTCGATGGCCACCGAGCCCTTGTGGACCATCCAGGGGCGCACATTCTCCGGAACCTTGACTTTGAGGGTCCAGTCGGTGGTTTCCCGGCTGAATTCCGGACTGGAGGCCGGGATGACCGGGTCGAGGGCCGCCATGGCGCCGCAGCCGTCCACGTGGCCCTGCACAATGTGGCCGCCCAGCGGACTGCCCGCGGCGGTGGGCAGCTCCAGGTTGACCTTGGCGCCGGCCGTGAGCGCGCCCAGCGAGGTGCAGTCCAGCGTTTCCTGCGCCAGGTCGGCGTGAAAATAGGTTGGGTCCACATCCAAGGCGGTCAGGCAGACGCCGGAAACCCCCAGTGAGTCGCCCTCGTGCAGCCGTCCGGCGAGGCCGGGAGCCTCAATCGTGATCCGCCGTACTCCGCCCCTGCTCTTGAGCCCTACCAGCGTGCCGGTCTGTTCGATGATGCCTGTAAACATAGCTCCATTCTAAGGGATCGGGAATCGCGGCGGAAAGGGCGCATTGCCGGGCCGCGTCCCTGGGGTGGCCGGGAGGCGGTAGTGGGTCAGTTTGAAGGGTACGGGCTTTAGCTGAAGGGTACGGGCTTTAGCTGAAGGGTACGGGCTTTAGCTGAAGGGTACGGGCTTTAGCCCGTACATCAACCCCGCAACATCACCGTGGGCTTTAGCCCCTGAGGGAATCTTCTTTCAAACTGACCCACGACCCGGGAGGCCGCTTTTGTTGCTCCAGACCCCTTCGCTGTTACACTTCCCTCTCAGAGAAGAAAATTCCACCGGGATTTTCAGCGGCCACTGGGAGGCTAACCTTGCCCGAGTTTCAGCCCTTTGTTCCAGCCGGGGAAACCCGCCCCGAGTTCACCTTTCGCGCCCTTCTGCTCGGCTCGCTGTTCGGCATCATTTTTGGCGCCGTCACCGTCTATGTCGGCCTGCGCGCCGGGCTCACCGTGGCCGCCTCGATCCCCATCGCGGTGCTGTCGATCAGCATTTTGCGCGCTTTCGGCCGGGCCTCGATTCTCGAAAACAACATTGTCCAGACCACTGGCAACGCCGGCCAGTCCATCGCCGCGGGCGTCATCTTCACCCTGCCGGCGCTCATCTTCCTGGGCTTCGACCTCGAATACTCGCGCATTTTTCTGCTGGCGCTGATCGGCGGCTGGCTGGGCGTGCTGTTCATGATTCCGCTGCGCCGCCAGTTGATCGTCGAGGAGCACGGCAACCTCACCTACCCCGAAGGCACGGCCTGCGCCGACGTGCTGATTGCCGGCGAAAAGGGCGGCTCCTTTGCCAGCCGCGTTTTTTTCGGCCTCGGCCTGGGCACGCTCTACACTTTTTTCCAGAATGAGAACCTCTTCGGAGCCTGGCCCGGCACGCCTGAATATCAGCCCGACTTCGGCCCCCAGCACATTCTCAAAGGCGCCTCGATCAAGGCCGACGTAACCCCCGAATACCTGGGCGTGGGCTACATCATCGGTCCCAAGGTGGCGGGCATCATCTTTGCCGGCGGCGTCTTCTCCTGGCTGGTGGTGATGCCGCTGATTTACTTTTTTGGCAAGGATCTGCCCGGCCCCATCTATCCCGGCACCGTACCCATTGCGCAGATGGGCCCCAGCGACCTGTGGGCCACTTACATCCGTCCCATGGGCGCCGGAGCCGTGGCCGCGGCCGGCCTCATCACCCTCATCAAGACGCTGCCCACCATCTACGGCGCGCTCGCCTCCGGCTTCAGGAATCTGAATCTTGGCGCCGCTGCCAAAACCCGGCTCCTGCGCACGGAAAACGACCTCTCCATGCGCGTGGTGGCCGTCGGTTCCGTCCTGCTGGTCGGCTGCATGTTCTGCTTTCTGGAGTTCAAGCCGGTGCCCGGAGCTTTTGTGGGTTGGGAGGCCAACCTGGCCGCGTCACTGCTCATCGTGGTCTTCGGCTTTCTCTTCGTCACCGTCAGCTCGCGCATTGTGGGCCTGATCGGCAGCTCGGCAAACCCCATCTCCGGCATGACCATCGCCACGCTGATGGCCACCAGCGCCATCTTTCTGGTCAAGGGATGGACCAGTCCGGCCTTCGGCGCCCTGGCCATCACCATCGGCGGCGTGGTCTGCATCGCCGCGGCCAACGCGGGCGACACCTCGCAGGATCTCAAGACCGGCTACATCGTCGGCTCCACGCCGCGTCTGCAGCAGATCGCGCTCATGATCGGCGTCGTCGTCTCCACCGTCGCCATCGGCTTCACGCTCAAGCTGATGAACCAGGGGCTGCAGGAGTTCCACGAAGCTCCGCAGGCCTGGAATCTCTCCGCGCCTCACCCTGGCGTCGCTGTCCAGAAGGATACGACCGGCCTCAGCAGCGAGTTTCCTGTCATCGCCCCGAACGGGGCCACCACCGTCCACCACAAGAGCGAATACATTGTGCTGAACGCCATCGGTTCGCCCGCGCTGGCCGATGGAAAATACCTTTACGATTCCGCCACCGGCCGCATCGAGGTGCATTGGATTCCCGGCATCGGCAGCGAGAAGGCCGCCGCGCCCCAGGCCCGGCTGATGGCCACGGTGATCAGCGGTATCCTGAACCGTAAATTGCCTTGGGGACTGGTGATGATGGGCGTCTTTCTGGTCATCGCCGTCGAGCTGCTGGGAATCCGCTCGCTGTCGTTTGCCGTGGGAGCTTATCTCTCCATCGGGACGACGCTGGCCATCTTTGTCGGTGGAATGGTGCGCTGGTTCGTCGATGCCGCGGTGAAAAA
>Ga0182013_10008413_pt1 | contig 11132 bp, 7 predicted proteins | sample 612S2MmetaG_FD_120487 | JGI IMG/M metagenome (GOLD analysis project Ga0182013, IMG submission 120487) | Permafrost microbial communities from Stordalen Mire, Sweden - 612S2M metaG | ecosystem: Environmental > Terrestrial > Soil > Wetlands > Permafrost | place: Sweden: Stordalen | collected...
CGATACATTCGCATGCAGACCGCGCACCAGTTCGTCGCGCACAACCATGCGTTGAAGACGTTGATCGCCGCGGCTTACGATGTCAGCCCGGAGGCGATTTCAGGCGGCCCGGCGTGGGTGGAATCGGAGCACTACGAAATCCTTGCCAAGGCGCCCAACGATGTCCGGCCGAATCTGAATGAGCAGATGGCCATGCTGCGCGCGCTACTGGCCGAGCGCTTCAAGCTCACCTTCTATCGCGAGCAAAAGGAAATGTCGATCTACGCCTTGACGATCGCGAAGGGCGGATCCAAGTTGAAGGAGAGCACGGTGTTTCCGGATTCGTTGCCTGAGGGCCCTTCGCCGTTGATTTTCGTGGTCTCGCCGCAGTCCCTGAAACTGCCCGCGCGTTACGCGACGATGGCGGAACTCGCCTCGGTATTCCAGCGCGCCACACTGGAGCGTCCCGTGGTGGACCAGGCCGGGCTGACCGGGCGCTACGACTTCGATCTCGAGTTTGCGATCGACGAGACGCTCTTCGGCGGCGCGCTGGGTAAAGGGTCCGACAATCCGGCCAATCCCCCCTTGTTCGCGGCGATCCGGGAGCAGCTCGGACTCAAGCTGGAGGCGACCCGCGGGCCGGTATCGACGCTGGTGATCGATCGCGCCGAGCGCGCATCGGAAAATTGATGCCTTCGTGTGGCAGGCAATCTTGCCTGCAGGCGGCCTTTCAGGCCGCCGTTTTCGATACGCAACGAATTTGGACAAGGTAAAGCATGTCCTACTTCACTGGCCGCTCGGGCTGGAGGTACTGAGCCAGGAATTTGTACACGTCGTGCCGCGATTCCTTGGCAAGCTTGGTATCCAGCCGCCCGAATTCGTGGCCTCCCGGCGCATTCTCGTAGATCTTGTACTCGAACTTCTTGCCGGCGGCCTTCAGCGCGGTGACGAATCGTTGGATCTCGATCACATTCACGTCCTCATCGTTGGTGTTGCCGTGAATCAGCAGCGGAGTTTCGAGCTTGTCGGCATAGGTGATCGGCGAGCGCTTCAGATATTCCTGAATGTCCCCTGACACAGGTTTTCCGACGTGTGAAGGCGCCGAGAATATCGCTTGGTACGACGCGTCGTGATAACCGAGCCGCAGCACCAGATCGGTGACCGGCACGCCGGCGTAAGCCACAGCGTAGTCGCCCGGGTGCAGTAGGATATTCATCAGGGTAATGAAGCCGCCGTGGCTCCAGCCCATCATGCCGACCCGTTTCGGATCGAGAAAATCGTAGTTGTCGAGCATCCACGCGCGCGCCTGGTAAACGTCCTCCACTTCGAGCCCGCCGTAGTCGATCTGATTGGAGAATCCCGTGCCCCATCCCGTGCTGCCGCGATAGTCGGGGCCGATCACCGAGTACCCCTGCTCCACCAGTTCCCTCACCGCGCCGTATTCGTAGTCGCGTCCGAAGTCGCTGTGAATACCCTGATGCGCGAACACAATCAGCGGCTGTTTCTTCGACCGGTCCAGCTTCTTGGGAACGAAGGTCATCGCATGGATGATCAGCGGATTCCTGGCGCCCGGTGCCGTGGGATTGGACGGCCGGTGGGGCGGCGCGCTGGTGTAGCGGATCTCGTGGACTTCGGCGATGTCGCCCAGCTCCATGTACCACTTTTGGATCTCGAGCGCCTTCAGAACGGCGTCCGATCCCTGGTTCTGAGCAGCCGCAGCGCCCGCGGCGCCACCAGCGTCTCCACCAGCGCCGGCTTCCGCAGCGCCAGCCGTTCCGCCACTACTACCCGCCGCAGGCGTGGGCGCACCACCGCCGCCTCTCTGAGCGTAAACAAAAGAACAAACTGCCACACAGACCAACCCGACTCGGAGAATCATCTCACCTTTTATATCATTGCCGGCGCGCGCTGCGATATCATAAATTCCTATTCACGCTAGTAAAGAAAGTCTTATGACTCGCAACCGAATCGCAGTGCTGTGCGCCACCGCTCTCGGCATGGCCGCCGCTTCCCTGTTGGCCAGTCCGCCGCCCGATACCTACCCGTCCACGCTCTGGTCCGGGATGAAATATCGCCAGATCGGCCCGTTCCGCGGAGGCCGAGTGACGGCCGTCACGGGCGTGCCCTCGGAGCCTTACACCTTCTATATGGGGTCGACCGGCGGCGGCGTGTGGAAGACCACCGACGCCGGCCATTCGTGGCAGAACATCTCCGACGGATTCGTCTCCGTGGCGTCGATGGGCGCGGTGGAGGTCGCGTCGAGCGATCCCAATATTGTGTGGGCCGGCACCGGGTCGTCGAAAATTCGCAGCAACGTATCGATAGGCCGCGGCATTTATAAGTCGACCGACGCGGGCCGCACGTGGAGCTTCATGGGACTTCGCGACGTGGGGCAGATCGCGACCATTCGCGTGCATCCCACCAATCCCGATATCGTGTACGTGGCGGCGCAGGGCAATCCGTTCATCGAGAATCCAGAGCGCGGCGTATATCGCACCAACGATGGCGGCAAGACGTGGAAGCTGGTGTTTCACCTCTCGGACACGGCGGGTGCCGCGGACCTCGAACTGCAGCCCGGCCATCCCGAGGTGGTGTTTGCCTGCCTCTGGCACGCACAGCGCAAGCCGTGGACCATCGTCAGCGGCGCCAAAGAGGGCGGGATCTACAAAAGCACCGATGGCGGCGATAACTGGACGAAGCTCGCGGGCGGATTGCCAAGCGATCTCTTTGGCCGCGCCAATGTAGCGATCTCCAACGCCATGCCGAATCGCATCTACGCGCTGATTGAAGCCAAGCCCGGTTCGGGGCTGTATCGTTCGGAAGATGCCGGCGCCACGTGGACCCTGGTCAACAGCTCGGGCAATCTGATCACGCGGCCGTTCTACTACACGACATTGGGCGTTGACCCGACTAATGCCGAAGTGGTGTGGATCGGCAACGAAGGCTGGTTCAAGAGCTCGGATGGCGGCAAGTCGTTCCGCAGTTCGCCGATTCCGCATGGCGACAATCACGACCTGTGGATCAATCCCAAGAACTCGCAGTACATGATTCAGGGCAACGATGGCGGCGCGACCATCTCGCTCGACGGTGGCCGCACCTGGAGCACGGAAGACAATCAGCCGACGGCGGAGATTTATCAGGTAGCGGTGGACAATCAATATCCCTATCTGGTTTATGGCGCGCAGCAGGACAACACCACGGTGATCGCGCCGAGCCTGGCTCTCGGCAACGGCCAGCAGTTCCGCATCGGACCAGGGTGTGAGACGGGCCCCATCATGCCCGACAAGGACAATCCGGCGATTGTCTACGGCGGCTGCAAGGGCCAGTTCAGCCGCCAGAATATGACCACCAGTGACGAGCAGCAATACTGGGTGGGCGCGGAGTCGTTGTACGGCAATGGCGGCGACACGCTGATGTATCGCTTCCAACGCGTCTCGCCGATGGAAGTCTCGCCCTACGCGCCGCACACGGTCTACTACGGCTCGCAATATCTGCACCGCTCGAGCGATGGTGGGGCGACGTGGCAGACCATCAGTCCCGACCTGACGGCGCGCCCCGAAGGCACGCAGGGCGCGAGCGGCGAACCGATCACGCGCGATGCCACGGGAGAAGAAGTGTACTCCACGCTGTACGCGATTCGCGAGTCGCCGCTGCAGAAGGGACTCATCTGGACGGGGTCGAACGATGGCCTGGTTTTCGTGACGCGCGACGATGGAAAGACGTGGACCAATGTGACGCCCGCGGGCCTTCCGCCAGGCGGGCGCGTGCAGAACGTCGAGCCGAGTCCGCTGCGGCCCGAGTCGGCGTACGTGGCGATCTATCGCTATCTGTTGGGCGATTTCGCGCCTTACCTTTATCGCACCGACGATTACGGAAAGACGTGGACGAAGTTGACCGACGGCAAGAACGGCATCGCGGCCGACGAGCCGGCGCGCGTGGTGCGCGAAGATCCCGACCGCGCCGGCCTGCTCTATGCCGGAACGGAATTCGGCATGTATGTTTCGTTCGACAACGGTGGGCATTGGCAATCCTTCCAGATGAATCTGCCGGTGACGCCGGTGACGGATATCAAGGTGGCTCACAAGGATCTGGTGCTTTCGACGCAGGGGCGCGGCTTCTGGATCCTCGATAATCTGACGCCGCTGCATCAGATCAAACCGGAAACGGCAACTACGGCGACACTCTTTACGCCGCGGGAAGCCATCCGCACGACGCGCGCGACTGGAGGCGGAATCGACCGCGGCGGCCCGGGTCCGCAGTATTCTGCAGCGGGCGCGCAGATCGACTACTACCTGGACGCGGCTCCCTCTGGGGATGTCGCGATGGAAGTGCTGGACGGCTCGGGTACGGTGGTGCGGCGATTCACCAGCGCGGGATCTGCCGCACCGGCTCGTGCGGCTGCCTCGGCTGACGATGCTCCTGCAATGGACGACGGAGAAGGCGGTGGTGGCGGCCGCGGGGGACGTGGCGCTCCGGTGCGGCTCGAGAAGAGCGCAGGCATGCATCGCTTCACCTGGGACCTGCGCTATCCGGGGCCTTGGCAGAGCCCCACGCGTCCCGAAAGTCCGAACGGTCCGGTGGCGGCGCCGGGGGATTTCAGCGTCCGGCTGACGGTGGGAGAGGTAAACGCAACCAAAAGGTTGCATATCACGGAAGATCCCCGGGTCACGGCCGACGGCGTGACGACGGCTGATCTGCAGGAGCAGTTCGAGCATAACATCAAGGTCCGTGACTTAGTAAGCGATGTAAATAAGACGGTGGCTCAGTTGCGGGCGGCGCAAGCGCAGTATAAGAGCAACGATTCCATCTTGCCGCGATTGAACCAGCTGAGCTCGCACCTGGTGACGCCGATCGTCCGTTACAGCAAGCCGGAGTTGCAAACGCACATCACCTACCTGTACAGCTTGACCAACGCGGCGGACCAGAAGATCGGGCTGGATGCAGTGGAGCGGCTGAAGGAGCTGCGGAAAGAACTGGATGAGCGGGTGGCGGAGCTCAATAAGATCTTGGGGAATTGACTTTACAGAGACACAATGCGGCTTCGCCGCAAGCTTTCAGCTCTCAGCTTTCAGCGGTCAGCTTTTGGAGTTGGCCGTCGGCTCTGGATTTGGCTGCCTCCCGGAGACGTCCGGGGCAGAATCTTTGCGGCCCGCAAAGAAACGAAGAATTAGTAGTACAAAGTTAGTGATCCGCCATGAAACTTTCTCCCTTTCTCCTGGACCGCTGGATTGAACAGAAGCAGGATCCCGATTCGGCGATAGAGTACGACCTGGCGTCAAGCACCGGACCGGTATGGACGCTGCGGGAACTGTTGGCGATGGCCGGCGATGGAGAACTGGAGGGGTTGCTCAACACTCCGATTTCCTACACCGCCGGGACGGGCACGCCGGCCCTGCGGGCGGCCATCGCCGCGTTGGAAGGCGTGGATCCCGATGCCGTCCAAGTGATGACGGGCGCGTCGGAAGCGCTGCTGATCCTGTTCTTTCTGGCGGCCGAACCGGGCGCCAACGTGGTGCTTCCCGACCCCGGGTTCCCGGCGAACGGCGCCCTGGCGGAGTCGATGGGGATTGCGGTGCGCTATTACCATCTACGTGCGGAAAATGAGTTCCGCATCGATCCCGATGAGACCCGCGGCCTGGTAGATAGCGATACTCGCCTGGTGCTGGTGAATTCGCCGCACAATCCAACTGGCGCCGTATTGAGCGATGAAGAGATGGAGAGTCTGCACGATTTTTGCGCGGAACGGCGCGTGCAGCTGGTATCCGATCAGGTCTACCATCCGATTTATCACGGACCGGAATCGCGGACGGCGGCGCGGTTGCCGCACGCCACGGTGATTAGCGATTTTTCGAAGGCGCTTTGCCTGAGCGGGCTGCGAATCGGCTGGATGGTGGATCACGATCCCGCGCGGCGTGAACGGTATTTGAATGCCCGGAGTTATTTCACCATCTCGGCGAATGTCTTCAGCGAGCGGCTGGCGGTGCTCGCGTTGCAGCACAGCGCGCAGATCTATGCACGGGCTCGCGCCGTGGCTGGCCGAAATCTGGCGCTGCTCGACGCCGTGTTCGCCCGGCACGCCGAGCGCTTGCGATGGGTGCGTCCGCGAGGCGGAATGACCGCGTTTCCGTCGCTTGCGAGCGGCTCGGACAGCCGTGCGTTTTGCCAGGAACTGGCACGTCGCGGAGTGCTGATGACTCCTGGGGATTGCTTCGGACAGCCGGCGCATTTCCGGTTGGGATTTGCGGCATCGGGGGAAAAGTTCGCGAGCGGGATAGCGAGGTTCGAGGAGTTCCTGGAAGGCTTGGCCGTTCGCTAAGGCTTTGTCCCAGGAGTTGCGCATCGAAGCTTGCCTGTGGCGTTATTGAGACATGGGGTCTTCATTCCTCTTGCTGAGTGCGCTTCCACACTGGAAAGGCGGCGACGTCGCACTAGGTTCGGATGTGAGCGTCCGGACGCTGAGCGACGCGGAACGGCCGCTGGTAGATCCCCCCGGCGCGCGCGGCTACTGGCTTTGCCACGAGTACGACAATCCCTATCCGGAAGAACTCGCGCGGCATAAGAAGCGGCGGGAAACCGCGTTCAAATTGATGGTCTACGCCACATACGCCGTACAGGTAATCATGCCGTGCGGCGCAACGGGCACTTTTCTGCTGTATCGACGGAACGGCGAGGGGTGGAGCCCGTGTGGAGTGGAACGCCGCCAACCGATGTTGCCGACGGAATGGGGATTGAGGTGCGTCGCGCCGCCCCAGTTCATCCGCGACGCCGCGGCCACCCTGGAACGGGTTCTCGAAGCGTTCTACAAGCCGGTGTTGCGGCTGCAAATCCCGCTTTGGATGATGGAGCAGGGGTTGGCCGCGCCGGATCGGCACATCCGAATCTTGCTGTGCGCCACTGGGCTCAGCAGCCTGACGAAGGCCAGCGGCCAGGCCGTTTTCAAGGAACGCCTCTGCAGTTTGCTGGGGGGCGGCACACTCATCTTCCCGCCGGATGACTCCGGACGGCAGCCTGGATATCGGGTCGAAGAGGTTGCGGGACATCTATACCAGTTGCGCAATGAGATGGCGCACGGTCTTCCATTCGGTCCCATTTTCCACAAGAAGACTGGCTTCCTGGATTGCGGCGGGCAGCCGGTGTCGGAGGAGTTCGCCAGGTATCGCTATGACAACGTGCTGGAGGAGTGCGCAGTGTTCCTGATGTCCCGGGCGATGCGGGAAGTGTTGCTCTCGCGATTGGTGTTCGACACACGCACGATGGAGTGGGCTCAAGCGGGCGGCGCGCAAGAGGTCGACTAAATCGGCGGCACAATGCCGGAAGGCGTGTTTGCGGGCAGGTTACAGAGCCGAGGCCGCGAGGGAGCGGACCGGGGCAAACATTCTCCGCAAATCGGTTAAGCACCGGCCGATTTGGGCCAAGCGCTTTGGAATGTGTGCGGTGCTACGCTTGATGGCATGGCCTATCAAATTGACAGCGGGCGCGCGCGGCGCTCCCCCAAGGTGGGGCGCATTGCGCTGATCGCACTCGTACTGATACTGCTCTTCGGCGCCCGAACGATAGCCTCGTACGCCATCGAGATTGCATGGTGGAAGGAATTGGGGCAACTCCGCACCTGGATGAGCATGCTGTATTACAGCGTGGCGCCGGTGGCCCTGGCGACCCTGGTGGCGTTCGCAGTGCTGTGGATGACCCACGCGCGCGCAGTGAAATTCGCCGATACCAGCTTGCGCGACCACAAGCTGTACACCCGCCTCTCGGCGTTGGTCCTGTTGCTGCTGAGTTACCTGATCGCCGCCTCGGCCATCGACACCTGGACGGTGGTACGCTTCATGGGCTCGCGGAATCTCATCGCGGCGGCCAAAACGTGGCACGACTCGGTATTCGACAAGCCGCTTTCGTTTTATCTGTTCGACCTGCCGTTTTACGGCATGCTGCGCAGCTACGTGCTGGCGCTGGTGATTGTGAGTATTCTGCTCTACTGGGTGGCGGCGCGCGCCTGGCAGTTGCGCTACAAGATGGCCGACATCCAGCAGACGCGCGAGATCGACCCAACCATCTTCCGGCTGGAGGGCGGGCTGGAATCGAAGTTTCTGCGCGGCGCGGCGGTGTTCCTGCTGATGGCGCTGGCGGTGCGCTTCTTCCTGGGGCGCTATGAAATGGTTTACAACGAGCACGGCAGTTTCCTGGTGGGCGTGGATTACGTCGACCTCAATATCGGGCTGCCTCTGCAATGGCTTCTGATTGTCGCCTGCTTTGCCGCCTCGGGGTTCCTGCTGATGGGACGGTGGATTCTCGCGGCAAGCATGTCGCTCGCGCTGGTGGTCTCCTTCGTGACGCCGCGACTTGTGTCGGCGCTGTACGTGCGGCCCAACGAGATTTCGCTGGAGCGGCCGTACATCGACACGCACATCCACGCCACACGCAGTGCCTTCGGGCTGGAGGACCGGGTCACGGAACTGGAGTTCAAAGCCGACCCGAACGGAACCATCGACAGTGCGCAGCACAAAGACCTGCTGGACAACGTGCGGCTGTGGGATTACTCGGCCTTCCACGACACCATTACCCAGCGGCAGGCGCTTCGCACCTACTACGTATTCCACGACAGCGATGTGGACCGGTATATGATCGACGGGAAATATCGCCAGGTGCTGTTGGCGCCGCGCGAACTGGATATCAGCAACATGCCGGACGCACGCAACAACTGGATTAACCCGGCCTTCATCTACACCCACGGCTACGGCCTGGTGCTGGCGGAAGTGAGCAAGATGACGCAGGACGGACTGCCCGTCCTGATGATTCAGGATGCGCCGCCGAAGATTTCGAGTCCCAGCGTGAAGCTGACGCGGCCGGAGATTTACTACGGCGAAGTGACACACGAGCCGGTGTTCGTCAACACGGTGGAGGCGGAGTTCAACTATCCTTCGGGCGAAAGCAATTCCACCACGCGGTATGAAGGCAAGGGTGGAATCCCGATCGACTCGTTTGGCATGCGGCTGGCGGCCGCGACGGCGGAAAACGAACCAAACATCATGCTGACCAGCTACTTTACCGGGGCCAGCCGGATGATGATCCATCGCAAGATACGCGATCGGGTGCAGGAACTGGCGCCGTTCCTGGCATGGGATCAGGATCCCTACCTGGTGATTACCGACACCGGCCGGCTGACGTGGATTATCGACGGATATACGACATCCGATGCGCACCCTTACTCGCGCGCAGTGGAAGTGGGCGACATGGGGAGCGTGAATTACATCCGCAACGCGGTGAAAGCCACCGTCGACGCCTACGACGGGGAGACGCACTTCTATGTGTTCGCGCCCAACGATCCGATCATCGGCGCGTACAGCAATCTGTTCCCCGATTTGTTCCTGCCGGCCGCCAGGATGCCGGCCGATCTACGGCGGCACGCGCGTTATCCGGAGACCCTCTTCAGTGTGCAGGCGGAGATTTACCGGACATACCACATGCTCGATCCCCAATCCTTCTACAACAAGGAGGACTTGTGGGACTTGGCGCAACACTCGGGGCAGGACTCAGGTGCGGCGGCGGTGACGCCCACTTATGTGATGGCCACGCTGCCGGGCGAGAAGGAGCCGGAGTTTCTGCTGATGCTGCCCTTCACGCCACGGAGCAAGAATAATCTGATCAGTCTCATGATGGCGCGGTGCGATGGCGAACACCTGGGCGAGACTGTAGTGCTGCTGCTCTCCAAGCAGGAACTGATTCCCGGTCCCATGAACGTGGCCGCCAACATCAATCAGGATCAGAATATTTCCAAGGATCTGACATTGTGGAACCAGCAGGGATCGCACGTGTTACGTGGGCAGATCTTGATTCTCCCGGTGGGCAATACGTTCCTCTATGTGGATCCGATTTACATCCAGGCAACCCAGGGGAGCATGCCGCAATTGAAGAAGATCGTGCTCGCGATAGGGAGCCGGCTGATTTACGCGGACAGCTACGATGAGGCGCTGGCGCAGCTTTCCAACGGGGCGCAGCAGTTGATCCAGCAGGCGGCTGCGACGCCTGGAGCTCCGGCGGCAGCGGCAGGGGCGCCGGCAGCGGCTCCGGCGGGTGCGGACCAGCGGCTGGCGCGGGTGCGCGATCATTTGCGAAAGTATCGTGAGTTGGCGGCGCAGGGTAAGTGGGCGGAAGCGGGTAAAGAGTTGGAGGCGATCGAGGCGGAAGTGAAGCAGTAGGGGCTAGCGAATCCGGATGGGCGTGGCCAATCCTTCTCCCTTGGCAAGTTGCGCCTGACGCCGATCGAAGGTATAGAAGGCTGGCAAACCGAGCACTAGCGCCGCAGCGACGTGGAGGATATCCAGCGTCCGATTGCCAATTGAGGCGGTATGGCGACGACTCAGACGCACTGCCTCGTCATAGACGATCGCTGGAGTTGGAGTGGATCCGAAAAAGCCGGATGCAAGATCGCTGCTGACGCCCCCCAGCACCTGTCTGGCGTGAGCCGCTGTGATTTCGCGGTGAAACACGGCGTTTGTCAATTCCAGTTCGCAGAAGGAAGTCAAGGGGAACGGGCCGGCAGCCGATTGAATAGCGGTGAGAGCAGATGCCGAATTGGCGTCGAGAGTGTAGAGCGAAACCAGAAAGCTGGTATCGAAGTACGCGGTCAATTTCGCTCGTCGCGCTCCGCGCGGATGAGCCGCGCTCCGCTGACGGCGAGTTTCTTCGTTCCAAAGATCTTCGCGAGCCGCGCGGCGAACGGAGGCGTTGGAGGCACACCGGACGGTCTCTCGGGTACGAGGCGGGCGATGACCTTCTTATGCTTGGTAATCTGAATTGCTTCGCCCTCCTGGAGCATCGCCTCCACTTCCGGAAAACGATAACGCAAATCGCGAACCGTGACCTTGCCCATGTGACGCATGGTAGCATCACAATCCGTCAGTTAGCTGTCGCCGTCCTTTGCGACGGTCACTCCGGCCTCCTGACGTCACGGAATTTGAAGTGAGCCTGGTATCCTGGCGCGGGCACTCTTGCCTGCCGGGTCGAGACTCTGGACTCCTGATGTCGTGGACTGAGGATGAGCTCACCTTGGCGGCAAAAACCTTATTGGCCACGGATGAACACAGATGAACACGGATAAGAAGACGCCTTGTTTTTTATCCGTGTTCATCTGTGTTCATCCGTGGCTAATCAGA